>Ga0326726_10002013_pt1 | contig 18898 bp, 16 predicted proteins | sample MHFenrmetagenome_2_FD_207603 | JGI IMG/M metagenome (GOLD analysis project Ga0326726, IMG submission 207603) | Lab enriched peat soil microbial communities from Michigan Hollow, Ithaca, NY, United States - MHF15MN | ecosystem: Environmental > Terrestrial > Soil > Wetlands > Peat | place: USA... | reverse complement strand
GGCGCTGCCGGTGAAGACGACCACGCCGCGGTTCGATGTCGGCGGGCCGGTGCTGGCGGGCGAGATCGCGGTGGTGTCGTCGTCGCAGTTCGGGTTCGTGGCGATCGACTATCACCGCGGCCAGATCGTGTGGACCAAGCCCGCCGGGCTCCACGTCGCGCCACCGCTCGCGCGCTCGACCGGCTTCGTGTTGATCGGCGAGTGCCTGACGCCGCCGGAGGTGCCCGAGGGCCGCCAGCTGCTCGGCTGCGCGCGCACCGTGACGCCGACCGGGAGCGACCAGAGCTACGTCGCGATCCACGGTCGCGTCAAGGACGTCGGCGAGTTCGCGACCGAGCCCGGCCCGCAGCGCGTCTGGGCCACGAGCGATCATGCGGTGATGTGGCGACGCGGCGATCGCGCGGTGGTGTTCGATCAGCTCACCGGCGTCGCGACCGCCGTCCCGGTCGATGACCCGCCGCTCGTCGTTCATTACAAGGACAAGCAGTGGGATGTGGCACGCGGGGAGGACGGCATCATCACCGCGAAGCAGAAGGGCAAGGTCGCGTGGCATACCGAGCGCGCGTACACCGAGGTGCTGGGTGCGGTGTACCTGCCGGGCCAGGCGCCGATGGTGCGGATCTCCAACGTCGGGCGGTTCGGCGGTCGTCCCGAGATGAACCTGATGGACATCGACGCGACCGGCTCGATGCACGGTCAGGTCGCGTTCCCGGTGCCCGGCATCGGCATTGCCGGGCACGCGATCGACTCGATCGGCGATGTCGCGATCGCGATCCAGCTCGACGCCACGCTCGATCATCACTTCATCGTGGGCTACGCGGCGAACGCGCTGCTCATGTGGGTGTACCCGTTGCCGCGCGTGCAACGCGCCGATCCGATCGGGCTCGCGGTGGCGCCCGATGCGGTCGTCGCGTTCCACGACGGCGACACGTTCACGATCTTGCCGGAGTTGTCGGCCCCTCCTACGGCGCCGGGAGCCGCTCGGGCGCCGTTGGAAAACCCGACACCGTAAGTCCGCGATCTGCCTCGAAATGCGCTGGTACGCGAGGTGCTTTAGCGATCGTCATGATGAAATCGCTCCTCGCCGCAACCTGCTTCGTCTCCCTCGTGGCCTGCGTTCGCAAGGACGCGACTCCCACCCAAGAGATCGATCGCGCCATCCCGACGGCCGATCAGGTCTCGATCAAGCTGCCCGCGCAGGCACGCACGGTCGGCCAGCTCGCGCCGTACTACGTCGTCACGCGCGACGTGACGCGCACGTTCAACGGCGGCAGCGCCTGGGTGCTCGTGCTCATCCACGCGATCGTCCAGTACCCGGTGACGTCGGTCAGCGGTGACACGTACACGTGGGGCCCGTGGAGCGGCGCGCTCGACCCCGCCGAGTACAAGCTCGACGTGACGGCGAACCTCGACGGCACGTTCGACTACACGCTCTCGGGTCGCTCGAAGACGGTCGCGATGTCGCAGTTCGAAGCCGTCATCGACGGCCACGCCGATCCGACGGCCGGCGAGGCCAAGGGCAACGGCTCGTTCCTCATCGACTTCGATGCCGCCAAGCGCGTCAACCCGATCGACTCGGGCGATGCCAAGGGCAAGGTCGACGCGAACTACGATCTCACCGCGCGTCACCTCGACCTCCACATCATGTCGACCGACGCGCAGGGCGGCCCGGCCGATGCGGATTACTCGTACAACGAGACCGCGGATGGCGGTGGCGACATGACGTTCAACGTCCAGGCGAACATCGGCGGCACCGCCGTGCTCGAGGACCTGACGGTCCGGTCGCGCTGGCTCGCGACGGGGAACGGCCGCGGCGACGCGCGCATCGCCGGTGGCGACCTCGGCACCGAGCAGGCGATCGCGTCCGAGTGCTGGAACAACCTCTTCCAGCGCGTCTACTACACGGACAACGTCAACTTCGCGCCGACCGAGGGTGACTCCACGCAGTGCTCGTTCGCGGCCGTCGACCTGCCGCCCGCGCCGTGAATCCAAGCCACTTTCAGTGCGAAGCCGGCTACACGCCGGCTTCGGGCGTTTTCGGCGGGATCTCAATGACAGCCGATCATTGACTGTATCTTTGCGGGCGCGGTAACACCTCCGGCGGAGGAAACTGATGGCCACGATGCCCAAGGACGCGCAGGATCTCTTCGACAACCTCGTTCCGGAGGGCTTGAAGCAGCATCCCGAGAAGGCTCGCGAGCTCAACGCGGCCTACTGCTTCAAGATCACGGGCGATGGCGGCGGCGAGTGGACGGTCGACTGCACCGTCGATCCGCCGGCGTGCAGCCGCGGCGACAACGGCAAGGCGCAGTGCACGGTCGAAGTCGCCAGCGATGACTTCAAGACGATGCTCTCGGATCCGAACGCCGGCATGCAGCTCTACTTCCAGGGCAAGCTCCGCGTCTCGGGCGACCCGATGCTCGCGATGAAGCTGCAGCAGCTGTTCGAGATCGCCCGCCCGAGCAAGTGATCACGTTGACGTTGACGTCGACGTCGACGTGAACCTGAACGTGAACCCTACCGTAGGCGTCGACGCGCGTACGGTCGATCGGTTGATCCGGGCGCTGATCCTGTTGCTCGCGAGCTGACGGGCGCGGCTGGGCCGTCAACGTCAACGTCAAGGTTGGCGTTCACGTCAGGGTCACGTCGAGGTCCACGAGACGATCTCAAGGCTGATCCGGCGTCGTGTCGGCGAAGTGCAACGACTTCGCGACCGCGTCGCATGGCTGAGCGAGACAGACCAGCCGGTACATCCGGTGCTGGTAGGGGTTGACCACGAGGTAGCTCGACACCTTCTGTTTCGCCCGGCCGATCGGCTCGATCTTCGAGCCGGTGAGGCCGCCCATCGTGATCGGCGTGAGCATGACCCGGCCGCCGGCGAGCTTCTCCATGCTCGCGAGGTCGTCGCGCTCGAGCGCGCTGATCTTCGTGGGCGACTTCGAGAGCGCGTCCCACGGCGACTGCTCGGAGACCACGAACGCGACCGTGGCCTTGCCCTTGGTCGCGGTGAGGGCGACCTCGATGTCGTGCTTGTTCTTCGGGTCGGGCGTGCGCACCACGGTGGGCTGCCACGGCAGCTCGACCGTGAACGAGTCGGTCTTGTCGTGCGCGACGAGCTTCTTGCCGGTCTTGCGCACGCGCACGCCGACGAGCGTGTTCGGGTCCTCGAGTGGATCCGGCGGCCGCTTGATGCGCACGCTGGCGAGGAACTGATCGCCGACGGCGCGCGTGGCGCCGTCCGTGACGGTCGTCGAGTTGACGAGCAGGCCGCGCGGCAGATCGATGCGACCATCGAGGAGCAGCGTCGAGCCGCCCTGCGAGACCGTGAAGCGCGTGATGTCCTGGCCGTCCTCCTTGCGCGACGCCTTCGTGACCGGGCCCAGCTTGCCGAGCTCCTGCTCGACCTTCGCGAACCCGCCCTCGTCACGCGCGTTGCGACCGAGCGCGATGATCTGGAGCTGGTACAGGACCGTGCCCTGTTCGACCGCGAACGAGTAGATGTCGAACGGCTTGCCGTCGGCGTTCACGGTGGTCGCCTTCGCGACCTTGATCGTCGGCTTCGACGGAAACGTCGCGGTGACGAGCGGCGACGTGATGACGTACTCGCCGTCCGAGCGCGGCACGAGCCAGAAGTCTCCGACGTCGGTGCGCTCGGGTGGCCCGAGCTTGACGCCGGGCGGCAGCGGTGGCGGCCCCGCCGAGCTCTGGGCGACCGTGGTCTCGGGTGGGATCGGCACCATGTCGCGCAGCACCGACTCCATCGGCGTCTGGCCCGGGAGCACGGTCGTGATGTCGGCCCGCAGCGTCCGCTGCTGATCGGGCGTGAGCTGCTTGTTGCAGCCGAGCACGTCGCGCAGCCCGCCGGCGCGCTCGAGACAATCGACGACCTCCGGTTTCCATTTGTCGGTATCGCAGCGCAGGGCGAGCGTCTTCGGCAGCTTGTTCGCGAGCGCGGCGTCGGCATCGCGTCCACCGGCGGTCACGATCGCCGCCGCGGCGAGCTCGCACGGCGTGCCCTTGGGAGCCTCGTGCGCCGGCTTGTCGCTGCCGCCGGTCGCCGGCGTGGTGTTGGAACCACCGCCGTTGCCGACCGTGAGCAGCGCGACCGCGACGCCGCCGCCCACGACCGCGGCCGCACCGAGCACGATCCACAGCGTGTTGCGCGATCTGGCGCCGGGAGACGGGGCGAGGGCCTGCGGCGGGATCATCACCTGGCAGCGGTCGCAGCCCCATTGCTGGAGCTGCGGGAACCACCGCAGCTGACTGCGGCAGTTCGGGCAGGACGGCCCCTGACTCATCGCGAGCGATCGTACACTGCCACCATGCTTGAGTCTCCGCTCGCCGACGCGCTCGTCGGGATTCGCGTCCTCGATCTGTCGAGGCTGCTCCCCGGTCCGTTCCTCACGATGGTGCTCGCTGACATGGGTGCCGATGTCGTGAAGGTCGAGGACCCGCGCGTCGGTGATTATCTGCGTGCGTTCCCACCCGCGAAGGGCGGCATGTCCGGGCGCTTCCTCGCGGTCAACCGCGGCAAGCGCTCGCTCGCGCTCGACCTCAAGAGCCCCGCGGGTCGCGACGCGTTCTCGAGGATGGCCGACCAGGCCGACGTGATCGTCGAGAGCTTCCGGCCCGGCGTGATGCAGAAGCTCGGCGTCGACTACGCGACGCTCGCCGCGCGCAACCCGAAGATCATCGTGTGCTCGATCAGCGGCTACGGCCAGACCGGGCCGTACACCCATCGCGCCGGCCACGACCTCGATTACATCGCGCTCGCCGGCGTGCTCGCGATGACCGGCCCGCGCGAGGCGGCACCGCAGATGCCCGGCGTGCAGATCGCCGATCTCGCCGGCGGCGCGCTGTGGAGTGCCACCGCGATCCTCGGCGCGCTCGTCGGCCGCCACCGCACGGGCAAGGGCGCGCACCTCGACATCTCGATGACCGAGGGCGCGCTCGCGCTGCTCGCCGCCGAGGTCGGCAACCTCGATTGCGGCGCGCGCCCCACGCGCGGCAGCGAGGTGCTGAACGGCAGCGCGGCGTGCTACGGCATCTACCGCGCGAAGGACGATCGCTACCTCGCGGTCGGCGCGCTCGAGCCGAAATTCTGGATCGCGCTCAACCAGGCGATCGGGCGGCCGCCGAACGTCGGCGAGCTGGTCGGCAATCCGGCCGCGCAAGCAAAGGTGCGCGCCGAGCTCGCCGAGATCTTCGCGACCAAGACCGCCGCCGAGTGGCACGCCCACCTCGAGCAGCACGACTGCCTGGTCGAGATCATCCTCGAGCTCGACGAGCTGTCGGCCCATCCGCTGCATCAGGCCCGCGAGGTGTTCTTTCACATCGACGGCGGCCCCGGCGTCGGCGAGATCCTCCAGGTCCGCACGCCGGTCGGCCGGCCGAAGGCACCGGTCGCACCCCCGCCGAAGCTCGGCCAGCAGTCGCGCGAGGTGCTCGCCGAGTACAAGTTCAGCGACGCCGAGATCGCCGCGCTGATCCCCTAGCTCTCGCGCCAGCGCCAGCGGCCGTAGCGCAGCCGGCTCCACACGCGCCGCCACACCGACGGCTGGATGATCTGGACGAGCGACTCGGTCGCGACTTCTTCGTCGCGCGTCGCGCGGGCGCGGACGTCGACGAGCGCGTCGAGCACCGGCACGTCGTCGAGCGCGGACAGCATCGCCTCGGCATCGGCGAACCGCCGGCTGGGTTGCTTCGCGAGCGCGCGCAGCACGACGGCCTCGAGAGCCGGCGACAGATCGTCGCGAAAGCCACGCAGCGGGCGTGGTGGGCGATGGAGCGCGAGCTGCATCGTGTGCTGCGGCGACGCGCCCGCGAACGGTCGCGCGCCAGCGAGCATCTCGTAGAGGATCACGCCGACCGCGTAGACATCGCAGCTCGCGTCGTACGGCTCGCCGCGCAGCCGCTCGGGTGCGAGATAGGCCGGCGAGCCGATGCACATCCCGTTGCCCGTGAGGCCCGGCTCGTCGCGCAGCCACGCGAGCCCGAAGTCGATCAACACGGCGCGCTGGCCGACCATCACGTTCTCGGGCTTGACGTCGCGATGCAGGACACCGTGCGCGTGCGCGTGGGCGAGCGCGGCGAGCACCTGACGCGCGATCGTCAACGCACGGCTCGACGACATCGGGCCGTCGCGCAACAGGGTCGCGAGCGTCGTGCCATCGACGAGCTCCATCGCGATGTAGTGGAACTGGTAGCGCGTCCGCCCGTAGTCGAGGATGCGCACGCAGCTCGCGTGATCGAGGCGGGCGATCGCGCGCGCCTCGCGCTCGAACCGCGTCGCGAGCTCACCGGCGATCCGCGCGTTCAGGACCTTGAGCGCGACCTCGCGCTGCAGGGCCAGATCGCGGGCGCGATAGACCATGCCCATGCCACCGCGGCCAATGAGTCCGACGATCTCGTAGCGCTCGGCGAACCGGGTCCCCGGCTGCATGTGTCTTCGACTCCGGGACCGGGGGTGTTTATTCGCGAAGAAACATTTCGTCACGAGCTATCCTGGCCTGGTGACGGCGATCGCTCGCGGCGTCGGCTACGCGGCTCTCGCGGCGGTAGCCTTCGGCATCACGACACCGGTGGTCGCCTGGGCCGGCGCCTGGGTCGGGCCGTTTGCCACCGCGGCCCTGCTCTATCTCGGTGCCGCGACGTCGTCGGTCGTGCTACGCGCTCGCGCCCATCACGGCGCGCCGCTCACCCGCGCCGACGCGCCCCGGATCGCCGGCGTGGCGGTCGCCGGCGCGGCGGTCGCCCCCGCGCTGCTCGCGTGGGGCCTGCACCACACCGGTGCCACCACCGGCGCGCTGCTGCTCAACCTCGAGGCCGTGTTCACGATCGTCCTCGCACGCGTGATCTTCCGCGAGCCGATCGGCGGCCGCGTCGCCCTCGCCGTGACCGCGATCGTCGCCGGCGGGGCCATGCTCGTGCTGGGCGCGAGCGGTGGCGCCGAGCTGCGCGTCCCCGGCGTGCTCGCGGTCGCCGGTGCCACGCTCGCGTGGGCGATCGACAACACGTTGACGCGGCCGCTCGCCGAGCGCGACCCGCTCGCCGTCGTTGCCGCGAAGGGCCTGCTCGGCGCGTCGCTGTCGATCGCCGCCGCGCTGATCGCCGGCGACGGGTTGCCCCCGCTTCGCCCCGCGCTCGTCTTGCTCGCGTGTGGCGCGACCGGCTACGGCCTGTCGCTGCGGCTCTACCTGATCGCGCAGCGCCGCATCGGTGCCGGCCGCACCGGCTCGGTGTTCGCGCTCGCCCCATTCGTCGGCGCCGCCGTGGCGATCGCGGTCGGCGATCGCGCGCTCGACGACGCGACGCTCATCGCCGCCACGCTGTTCGCGTTCGGCGTCTACCTGCACGTCAGCGAGCATCACCATCACGAGCACGCCCACGGCGCGGTCGATCACGAGCACGCCCATACCCACGACGACGCGCATCACACGCACACCCACGATCCACCGGTCACCGGCGAGCACTCGCACCCGCACCACCACGATCCGGTCGCGCACGATCACGATCACGCGCCCGACCTCCACCACGACCACCACTAGTCGTTTCGAGGGCAGATCGAGGTCGCACATGCTCCCGATATCGACCTGCGACCCTCGAAGTTGCGTGGTCAACGACAACGCCCAAGGTGGCGTTCATGTTCAGGTTCACGTCAAGGTCAACGTTGTCTTGAGCGGCATTGGGACTAGTCCTCGTCGTCGCCCTCGGGTGCCTCGCGCAGATCGATCATGACCTGCTTGGCCGCGGACCGCAGCGTCATCGCGGCGCTGCGAGGGCCGACACCGGAGAGCGAGAGGCGCTCGAGCGCGCCGAAGCGCGTGCGGGCGAGCGCGCCGATGCCGGCCTCGGTGAAGGCGCCGCGATACAGGACGATCGAGCGCAGCTGGCCGGCGAGCGGGCTCGCGGCGAGCGCGTGGCACAGGACATCGGTCGAGCGCGACACCATCACCATGAGCTCGGCGAGCCTCGGGGCGACGGCGCCGTCGACGACCGGCGCGAGGCGAGCGGCGTCGAGCGCGAGCTCGCCGGTCTCGAGGTACTCGGTGTTGATGACGAGCTCGCGGAGCTGCGGCCAGCGCTCGGCGGCGAACGCTTCGATCTCGCCCGAGGTCCAGCCGAACGAGTTGATCGTGATCGACTCGAGCAAGCGCATGATGTCGAGGCGCGCGAGCTGCGCGAACAACCCGTTCAGGTCGGCACGCGCGTCGACCGTGATCTTGCGGACGAAGCCGCAGCGCCAGACCGGGCCCAGGAGATCGCTCGCGTACGTCTGGGTCGCCTCGTTGACGATCGTCTCGCCGAGCGCGCCCCACAGCTTCGCGCCGTGCTGGAACAGGAGCATCGACTCCTCGCGCTCGAGCTCGCTGCGGCGCATGGCGACGCCGTGGCGCGGCAGGGTCGCGAGCGCGTGCTGGGTCGCGATGAGCTGGCCCCACGGCTCGCCGCGCTCGGACAGCCAGTCGGCGTACACGAGGTAGGTGTCGAGATCGGCGGGGTTCGCCTCGAGCGCCGCGACCAGCTCGAGCTGGCTCGGCGCGATGGACTCGCCCGCGATGCGCGTGAAGCCCTGCTCGACGAGCTCGCGCCCGCGCCGGTCGGCATCCCACTTGGCCACGAGCACCGACGACGCTTGCTCCGACATCTCGTCGATGACCGTGTCGCCACGAGACGTTCGCGTGACGATCGTGCGATCGACGAGCTCGATCGCGATGCGCTCTATGCCCCGCTCGAACGTGGCCATCACACCACTCACACGACTCTGGCGCCGGTGATCTGGCGCGCGCGCATGGCGGTGGCGACCGCGACGCCGAGCGCCGCGAGCGCCGCGAGCGCGAACACGAGGCTCGCGCCGGGGAACAGCTGCAGGACACCATCGAGCTTGCGCGCCATCACCACGCGCGCGATCTCGGTCGCGCCGTCGAAGCCGTGGATGGCGCGCGACTGGACCTGATAGACGTGGCCGCGATCAGAGACATTCGCGATGTCGCCGGAGCGCGGCGCCGCGCCGACGAGGACGTCGGAGAGGCCGGTGTTGGCGATGCTGGTCCCGTCGGGGCTGACGAGAGCCAGCACGGTCTTTTCGTCGAGGTGGAGCTCGTCGAGGAGCGGCGTCGCATCCTCGAGCTCGAGGTAGATCGCGCGCGCCTCGCTGCGATCGCGCGCCTTGTCGCCGAGCGCGAGCACGCGCGCGAACATCAGCGCGAGGCCGTGCGACGGCGGAGCCGAGCCGAGGACCTTCGTGGCCAGGATCGCCGGATCGGCATACGACACGACGGTGACGCTGTCACCCTTGCCGGCGTCGAGCGCGCGCTTGATCGGCGGGACGGCCGTCATGTCCGTGTTCCAGATCTGCGGCGCGTAGCTCGTGTAGAGCAAGCGCCCCTTGTAGTCGACGATCGCGCGCTGGCTGTTGCCGGCGTTCACCCACTCGGTCGATGCGAGCGTGTCGTGCAGCCGCTCGAGCTCGCCGCGGTCAGCCTCGATGGTCCCGAGCCCGAAATCGGCCTGGTCGTAGTGGCCGGCGACGTCGCGCAGCGCCTGCTCGCGATAGGCGATCGCGGACACCATGTGGAAGTGTTCGCTGAGCCGCTTCATCGTCTTCTCGATCGCGTTGCCGGTCAGCGCGAACGACTGGCGGATCTGCATCTCGCCGCGGTCGCGAACCGCCCAGTCGGCGACGAGCCCGAGCGCGAGCGCCGCCGCGAGCGCCGCACAGCCGATCGCGGTCCGGCGCCACGGCCGCGCGCGATCGCGACCGAGCTCGGCGAGCAGGTGGTCCATGGTCGCGAACCGATCGCCGGGCTTCGGCGACAGGCCGCGCACGATGATCGCGCGCAGGCCACCCGCGATCTGCGTACCGCTCGGCGCCGGCTTGACGCGACCTTCGATCACGTTGTCGGCGAGCTCGTCGAACGTCTTGCCCTCGAACGGCCGCTCGCCGTAGAGCGCCTCGTAGAGCGAGGCGCAGAAGTTGAACTGGTCGGTGCGCGGATCGACGTTGCCGCCCGAGAACTGCTCGGGCGCCATGTACGCGGGCGTGCCGAGCACCGATCCCGACGTCGTCAGGCTCACGTCCGCGATCGAGTGCACGACGCCGCTCTCCCTCGGCTTGGCCGCAGCGAGGCCGAAGTCGGTGACGCGCACGCGCTCGTCGTCGCCGACGAGCACGTTGTCGGGCTTGAAGTCGCGGTGGACGATGCCGGCCCGGTGCGCGGCAGCGAGCCCGCGCCCGGCGGCGACGTACGCCGCGACGATCTCCGGTACCGTGCGGTCCTTCGCCGACTGCCAGCCGCGCAGGCTCTTGCCCGTCACGAGCTCCATCGCGATGTACGCGTTGCCCTCGGCGACGCCGACGTCGTAGACGCCGACGACGTTCGGGTGCGAGACCTGCGCCATGGACTGCGCCTCGCGCACGAGGCGCTCCATGAGGCTCGGATCGTGACGCTTGAGCAGCTTCAACGCGACGTCGCGGTCGAGCTTCGGATCGCGCGCGCGCCACACCACGCCCATCGCGCCGGCACCGAGCCGCTCGTCGAGCGTGTAGCGTCCGAACGCCTTGCCGGCGATCGGCCCGACGTGCATCCGCCGCCCGGTCTCGACCGAATCGTCGTGGCTCATCATCGTGGCCTCGAGCCCCGTCGTCATCGCGCCGGTCGCCGAATCCACGGTCTCGTCGAGCGCGAGCTTGCGCGTCACCGATTCCAGCGCGACGTCGCGCGCCGCGATCTCGGGTGTCACGGTCTCGTCGAGCGCGAGGTCGACCGTGCGTGGCTTCACGAGCTTGGCCGGATACGGATGGGTGTCGACGATGACGTTCTCGAGCGTGTCGCTCGCGGTGACGGCGAGCAGCTCGCGGCAGTCCTCGCAGGTATCGAGGTGCCCGAGCACCACGCCGCGGGCGGCGTCGTCGAGCGCGCCCGACATCAGGTCCTGGACGACGTTGGCGTCGAGGCACTCCACGGCGAGCATTGTGACACAATAGTCGCTGGTGGCCCCCGACCGCGTTGCTCAGCTGGCGTCGGCGAGCGGACTCGCAACGGCGACACGTGCCGCCGCGGCCAGTGCGTGGGAGGCGATGCTCGCGACCGCGCGCGCGCAGTGGCCGCAGGTCGCGTTCGACGAGGACACGCTGGCGCCGTTCGTCGGCGAGCGGCTCGTCGGTCCCGATCTGCCCTCCGCGCTCGCCGCCGCACCGGCCGCGGATCTCGCGCTCGCAGGCGCGTGTGCCGCGCAGGAACCCACGGCGCACGCCGCGTTCGACGCGGTGCTGGTCGAGGTCGACTCCGCCGGTGCCGCGGTCAACGCGACGAAGGATCTCGTCGACGAGGTGAAGCAGCTGCTCCGCCTGCAGTTGCTCGTCGCCAAGGACGGCAAGCCGCCCGGCATCGTCGGCTATCGCGGCAAGGGTCCGTTGCGGGGCTGGGTCCGGATCACCGCGACACGCGAGCTCATCCGCCACAAGAAGAAGCGCCAGCGCGACGTCCCGCTCGGGCGCAGCCTCGAGGGCATGCTGACGAGCGGCGGCGATCCGGCGCTCGAGGCGCTCAAGGCCGAGTACCGCAGCGAGTTCGCGGCCGCGCTGCGCGAGGCGATCGAGCTCTTGTCCGCCGAGGACCGCACGCTGCTCCGCCAGCAGATCGTCGACGGCATGTCGATCGACGCGATCGGCGTCGCGTTCGGCGTCCATCGCGCGACGGCGGCACGCTGGCTCACCCGCGCCCGGGCCGCGCTCGTCGCCGCGACGCATCGCCGGCTCGCCGATCGCCTCAAGCTGCCGGTCGATCAGATCGAGAGCGTGATCCGACTCGTGCAGAGCAAGCTCGACGCGAGCGTGGTGCGGTACCTCAAAGCTCAGCGGTAGGTCGTCGTTCCGGAGTCGTGATACTTCTCGCCGTACTTGTTGAGGTGATCCGGTTCGGCACCGCGCACGAGCGCGAGATCGACGGTCGCGTCTTGGCCGGCGGTCACCGTCACCTTCGCCATCGCGGGTTTCGCGACGCGGCGCGTGTACGCGAACACCGTCCACGTCCCCGGCGGCACACCGTCGATCGCGTACGTGCCATCCGGGTTGCGGCGCGTGTGGCGGCGATTCGGCAGCACGAGGATCGTCGCGGCCATCTCGGGGTGGATGTTGCAGTAGACATCGACGACGCCCGCCTCCGGGAAGTCCTTGTCCTTCGCGTCGCCCTTCTTGAACGATCCGAGATCGAACTTGCGCGTGCCCGACTGCGAGAACACGTTGTGCAGGAAGGCGTCGCCGTTGGGAAAGTTCACGTGGTCGCCGACCGTGATCGCGACGAGATCGGGCACGAACGCGCGGTTCTTCTGCGCGATCGAGGTGGGCGCTGGCCCCGCCGACGGCTCCTTGAAACCGACGACGTAGATGATCGCCTCGGCGTTCGCGGGCTTGCCGTCGGCGTCGGTGATCGACACCTTGCCGACCACGCGGCCGGTCGGGTCCGCGTGCGCGACGCCGGCGAGCGCCGCCAGGATCGCGACGGTCTTCAGAACGCGATCCCCCAGTTGAGCTTCGGCGCATCGCGGATGTGATACAGGCCGATGCCGTACGCTGCCGAGATCCACGTCCGGCCGTGACTCCACGCGACGTTCGGGCCGGCGGCGAACCACATCGCGTCCTGATCGATCGAGATCTGGGAGAACACCTCGGCGCCGACGCGCAGGTCGTCGACGGCCTCGATGCTGATGCCGATGCCGGGCCGGGCGTCGAAGTGGTGATGGTCGGCGTTCAGCGAGCCCACGAGGCCGAGGTCGACGACGGCATGCACGCGCCCGGTCTGGTACGAGCCGACGAGGTCGAGCTCGGGCTGCCACTCGTCGCGCGTGCCGGTGACCTGGCGAAACAGGCCGACGCGCACCAGCGGCGCGAAGTCCGGCCTGTCGACCGGATCCTGCGTCACGAGCCGGTAGCGGAGCTCGGCCCCGAAATCGACGAAGCTGGTCGACGACGTCGCGCTCTGCCACTGGAACTGCACCGGCATGCCGAGCTCGAGCTGATCGGTGATCCCGATCTGCGGTGCGACCCACCAGTTGGACTCGCTGCCGTTCATCGCGTCGGCCTCGCGGTTCTCCTCGCTCACGAACGTCGAGATCTCGGCGCCGCGCTCCGGCATCACCTCGGTGCCCTGTAACCAACCGTAGAAGGTCCGGCCCGCGTGCGCCGTCCCGGGAGTGGCGATCAACGCCGCCGCGAATAGAACAAATCCACCACGCACGCCGCGAGCTTACTTCAAGTAAGGTCGCGCCATGATCGATCACATCGGGATTCGAGCCGGCGATATCGAGCGTGCCATCGCGTTCTACACCAAGGCGCTCGCACCGCTCGGCTACACGTTGATCATGAAGTTCGAATCGTTCGCGGGGTTCGGCGTCGCGCCCAAGCCGGACTTCTGGGTCGATGGTCGCGGCGCACCCAAAGATCCGTGTCACGTCGCGTTCCGCGCGAACGGCCGCCAGCTCGTGCGCGACTTCTACGCCGCCGCGATCGCCGCCGGCGGCAAGGACAACGGCCCGCCCGGCCCGCGCCCGCACTATCACGAGCACTACTACGGAGCGTTCGTGCTCGACCCCGACGGCAACAACATCGAAGCGGTCTGTCACGAACCGTTCCTCGGCTGAGCGTTAGCGCAGGACGATCGAAGCGCCGCCGGTGCGCGCGGCGAGCGTGCCGATCGCGGCGGCCGGTAGGCCGGCGGCACGCAAGTCGGCGACGCACGCGGCGGCGGTCGCGGCGGGCACGCACAGGAGCAAGCCGCCGCTGGTCTGAGCATCGCATGCGAGCGACGCCAGAAGCTCGAGCTCGCTGTCGTCACCGTCATTCGGCTCCGGGGCGAACGGCGCGCCGGTCGCCCACGCGGTGTCGGGCGCGACGTGCGCGCGATTGGCCTTGCTGCCGGCGGGACACAGCTTCGCGCGCAGGTGCACGAGCGCGTCGGGCAACAGCGGCAGCGCGGCGAGCTCGATCGTGGCCATCACGTTCGAACCGCGCACGATGTTGCGCAGGTGCCCGAGCAAGCCGAAGCCCGTGACGTCGGTGGCCGCGGTGACGCCGTGCCGATGACCGATGCGCGCCGCGCTCTGGTTCAGCGTGGTCATCGACGCGATCGCCGCGGCGGTGGCCTCGGGCGACGCGACACCCTTCTTGATCGCCTGGCCGATCACGCCGGTGCCGAGCGCCTTCGTGAGCACGAGCGTCTGGCCCGGCAGCGCGCCGCGATTCGACCACAGCTCGCCGGGCGCGACGTCGCCGGTGACCGACAGCCCGAACTTGACCTCGGCATCGCGCACCGAGTGCCCGCCGACGACGGCGACGCCGGCCTCGGCACACACGCGCGCTCCGGCGGCGAGGATCGCGTCGAGCACGTCGAGCGGGAGCTGGTCGTCGGGGAAGAACACGAGGTTGAGCGCGAACCGCGGCTCGCCACCCATCGCCCACACATCCGACAGCGAGTTCGCGGCGGCGATCGCGCCGAACGCGTCCGGATCGTCGACGAGCGGCGCGATCACGTCGGCGGTCAGCACGAGATCGCGCCCGGCCTGGGTCTTCACGACCGCGGCGTCATCGGAGTACTCGTGATCGACCACGATCTCGGAGCGCACGTCTCCCGATCCTCGACGGCCGAGGTGATCGAGAACGTGTGCCAGCTCGCCGAGCCGGAGTTTGGCGGCTCAACCACCGCCGCGCGCGTACTGCGTGAGGCGGATGGCGGCGCGTGCTTCGGGCGTCATCCCGAGAAGCTACTGGCATTTCTGCGCGTCGGCCACTGTCTGCGCGTCCATCACGCACTCGCGCTGCACGTCGCTCATGTCGGTCCGGTTGCACTCGTCGACGATCTTCTTGTACAGGCCGGGCACTTCCCGCTGGTACTTCTGGACGACCTGCTGGATCTGGTCGGCGGTCAGCGAGGCCATCTGCGATTGCAGCTCCTGCGTCGCGAGCGTGATGCCCTTCGTCGCGATCTGATCGCACGTGTACGTGTGCTCGGCCTTGGGGGTTTGTGGCTGCCGCGGCTGCCGCGGTGCATGCGGCGCGATCGACGGGTTGGTCCCTGCCGCCCACGGATCGGCGCCGTTGTTCTGCGGCGGAGGATCGACGTTGACGTGAGGCGCCTCGCTCGAGCCGTGGTCGTCGCCGGGCGTGTCCAGGTGCGCGCGGTAATCGTCCTTCGTGGGCGCGTCGGAGTTACGCGTGGCGGCCCACACGCCGACCCCGGCACCACCAAGCGCGAGCGCGCCGAGCACGAGCAACAGCGGCAGCCTGCTCTTCTTCGGCTGCGATCCCGCGACGTGCATCGTCGGCGGAATCGCCGGCGGTGCGTACGGCTGCGGCGCGTATCCCGGCGTGTACGGCGCTGCTTGCTGCTGGTACGACGGCGGTTGCACCGGAGCGGCCGGCGGCGCCTGGACGTACGGCTGCGGCTGGCCCTGCGGCGTCGGCACGTACGGCAACGGCTGCGGCGTCGGCGTGTGCTGCGCGGACTGGATCGCGGACCGTGGCGCGCTCGCGGCCGACATCGCCGCGCTCGGCTGATACGACGGATCCGGCGGCAGCGACTGCATCACGCCGGCGAGCATGTCGGCGTACTGCTCCATCGTCGCCGGGCGGGCGTTGGGATCCTTCTGCAGCGCCATCATCACGACCTGATCGATCGCGGGCGACAGCTTGAGATCGGGGCGGCGCACCGATGGCGCGTCCGGCACCTCCATCAGGTGCTTCGACAGCATCGCCATGATCGTGGGCGCCTCGAACGGCAGCCGAGCGGTCACCATCTCGTAGATCATGCAGCCGAGCGCGTAGATGTCGGTGCGGCCGTCGATGGCCTCGCCCTTGATCTGCTCCGGCGCCATGTACTGCGGCGTGCCGAGCATGTCGCCCGCCTGCGTCATCGCCGCCTGGGTCTGGCGCGAGTCATCGCGCAGCTTCGCGATGCCGAAATCGAGCACGCGCACGACGTCGCGCTGGCGATTCTTGTTCTGCAGCATCACGTTGTCGGGCTTGAGATCGCGGTGAACGATCGCCTGCGAGTGCGCGTCGATCAGCGACGCGGCGACCTGCAGCGCGATGTTGAACGCGCGCGCCGGCGGCAACGGACCACCCTGCTGGATGGTCTCGCGCAGCGACTTGCCGTCGATGTACTCCATCGCGATGAACAGCGCGCCGTCGGCGTCCTGCCCGGTGTCGTAGACCTTGACGGTGTTCGGGTGATCGAGCCTCGCGATCGCCTCGGCCTCGGCCCGGAACCGCGAGAGCACCATCTGGTTCGCCGACAGCTCGTTGCGCAGCACCTTGATCGCGACCGCGCGCTTGAGCGCGATCTGCTCGCCGCGATAGACCGCGCCCATGCCGCCTTCGCCGAGCTTCGCGAGGATGCGGAACCGGCCCACGATCTCGCGCCCGATCATCTCGTTGGCTGCCTTCAAGGGCCCGGAGACATCGGCCGTGGTCTCGGTCGACACCGTCGCCTTGCCACACGTCGTGCAGAACCGAGCGTCGGCCGCGAGAACAGCATGGCAGTGCGGACAGTTCACAGTCTCGGGGCCCCACGTCGAGGATAACGCGTGATCAGCCCTCGGCCAACGCGAAGATGCCGTATAGCGGCTGGGAGCCTCCTCGCAGCACGCGAACCTCGATGCGGCGCTCGTCGTACAGCGCGATCACGGCGAGTGCCTCGCCGCCGCCGTCGGGGATCGGGACGAATGCGAGATACACGCGCAGCGGTGCGCCGCCGAAGCTGATGCCCGACAGCACGTCGGCCTCGGCACCCTCGATCGACACGAACGGCGCCGCGTCGACGAGCCCCGAGATCGACAGCGCGCCGCGCACGCCGTGGGTGTCGATCGAGTCGATCGACATCGTGGCCGTGGCCGTCATCGCGACCCCGACGTGGAGCGGTGCCGGATCGCCGACGCGCGGGCCCTTCCAGGTGCCCTCGAAGGCGCGCACGTCGTTGCATCCCCCGAACGCGACGATGGCAAACAGCACGAGCGTGGCCAACCGCACGGTTGCAAGGTAGCACCTCCCTCGATCGGTGCGCTACGTTCAAGGCGATGAGGGCCCGAGGCCGAATGCGATCGATCGCGCGTCGGCGTCCGCGCCGATGCGCGACTCCTTACGGCCGAGGGTCCCCTCGCGGGGCCTTCGTGGTGGTGTGCCTCGTCCAGCTCGTGCTGGCGACGAGCGCACGTGCCGACGATCCGGAGCCGATCGGCGACGGCAGCGGCAGTGGCAGCGGCAGTGCGATGCCCGACAACGAGGCCGACGATCAGGTCCTGCCGCCGACGCACGACGAGCCCGAGCACGATCAACACGATGTCCACGGCATGCACGAGGACAACGAGTTCGGGCCGGTGATCCTGATCGAGTCGATCGTCATCACGGGCAACACCGCGACGCAGTCCGAGATCATCCGCCGCACGCTGCCGATCAATCCCGGCGACATCCTGCACGCGAGCGACAAGCGGCTGCGCGACGCGCGATTCAAGGTGCTCGCGCTCGGCTACTTCCGCGATGTCACGCTCAAGATGACGAAGGGCTCGGCGCGCGGCCAGGTCGTCATCGAGATCCACGTCGTCGAGCGCGGCACGTTCGTGCTGAACCGGCTGTGGTTCGGATCGAACTCGGTGTCGCCGTACTGGTTCGGAGCCGATGTCGGCGAGCGGAATTTGTTGGGGCTCGGCATCGCGATCGGCGGCGGCGTCATCTACGCGGCGAAGGGCGACATCGCCGGCAATCGCGAGCAGTGGGCCGGCGAGCTGCGCCTCGCCGACGGCGCGCTGTACGGCACGCGCTGGGGCGCGAACGGCTCGATGACGCTCGTCCACGGCAGCGAGGCGTATCGCGTGGCCGGCACCGACGGTGATGGGCCGTCGCTGTTCCGCGCGTTCCCGTATCGCCGTTTCGGCGGCCGGGTCGGCATCACCTACGACGCGACCGAGCTGTCACGGATCTCGGCCGGCCTTCGCGTCGAGGAGGTCGACACCGCGCTGCCGGTCGCGCCGACGCAGATCTTGCCCGACGGGCGCGTGATCGACGTCGATCTGCACCTCGCGCCCGGCGAGTCGCACGTGGTCACCGCCGGCCTGGGCTTCGATCGCGACACGCGCGCCGATCCGATCCTGCCGCACTCGGGGGATCGCGTCACCGCGAGCGCGGAGATCGGATCCGCCGCGCTCGGCGGCAGCTACGACTTCCTGACGATCTTCGCGCGCTACGAGCACTGGTGGCCGCTGCGCAACGAGACCCAGACGATCGGGCTACGGCTCGCCGGCGGCGTCGTGATCGGCAACGCGCCGCGCTTCGATCGCCTGCATATCTCCGACGTCGATCACATGTTGACGCCGCGCGCGCTCGGGCTCGTGCTGTCGACCGCGTCGCCGCTCGACCTCCTGAGCACGAGGGCCGACAAGCCGAGCTACGGCGAGGCCGGCGCGAGCGCCACGCTCGAGTACGCGGGCCGGTTGTTCCGCGGCAGCGGCAAGAATCGCGTCTACGGCGGTGATTGGTTCGTCGGCGTCGGGCTGTGGGGCCTCGCCGAGACCGACGAGCTGCGGCTGCGCGACACCGGCGTGTGGAGGTCGCTGCCGGTCGACGTCTACGCCGATGCCGGCGTCCGCATCGACACCGACATCGGCGTGTTCGAGCTGACGATCTCGAACGCGCTGGGGCGGGTGCGGTGAGACTACGGCAGATCGCGCTCGCCCTGGTCCTCGTCGCGGTGCCCGCCCTCGCCGACGACGACGAGAGTCCGGAGCTCGTCCGCATGCGGTTCGTCGAGCACGGCGACGATCTCACGGTCACCACGAAGGTCCAGAAGCTGTTCGACGAGAGCGCGTACACGGCGCTGAGCTCCGGGTTTCCGTCGACGATCCTGATCGG
>Ga0326726_10002012_pt1 | contig 18902 bp, 19 predicted proteins | sample MHFenrmetagenome_2_FD_207603 | JGI IMG/M metagenome (GOLD analysis project Ga0326726, IMG submission 207603) | Lab enriched peat soil microbial communities from Michigan Hollow, Ithaca, NY, United States - MHF15MN | ecosystem: Environmental > Terrestrial > Soil > Wetlands > Peat | place: USA... | reverse complement strand
CAGGACTCGTTTCTTTACATACCCGCGCTCAAGGAGAAGGTCCACGGCCCCGGCCACCTCTTCAACGGCGATGTTCACTCGATGCCGGCCGATCCAGAATCGAGCGATTCCCTCCAGGGTATCCATCCCCTCGGGGTTTGACGCGAGGTGCCTCAATATTGCCAGCGATATTTCGAGTTCAGAGGAAGTGGGCATGGATGGGTCGGGCCGGATCGTCCGTGATGTTGCATAGGCCATGCCAGGCTCTAGAGTACATTTCCGGTCGAAAAGAAAGGATCTAGAGCCCATACTGAATCCATCCGGCTCTCGACACGCCACAACTGTGCAGTGTTCAACCTGCCACCGAATCAAGCGTATCCTAAGTGGTCACGGACGAGAGAGTTAGGCGGAGAGGGGGGGTAGGGCGAAATCGTCACAGAAGTGAGGCGGGATTCTCCACCCCGTGGTTGTCGTGTAGCGCCCGCTAGGGTTGCGGCCTGGTGAGGTTGTTTCTGCGCATGATCTCCCAGAAGCTCCGCCGGTGTTTCCCTGCATACCGGGCAGCGCGCGTGATATTCCCACCACAGACCTGAAGGAGATGAGTGACATACTCCCGTTCGAAACGGGAGAGGACTTCGCCCCTCGCCTGATCGAAAGGCAGGAGGCGAAAATCATCGGAAGATGTGCTCCGGTTCTCGGCGGTATCTAGATCAAAATCGGACTCAGTGAGAACCTCCGAAATGCTGTAGACGACCGCTTTGTGAATTACATTTTCCAGTTGCCGAACATTCCCCGGCCAGTTGCAGGCGCACAACTTCTGGAGCGCGCGATCTGTCAGGGGACCGAGGATCTTCCCGTAGGCCGCAGAATATCTTGAAACGAGGTAATTGGCGAGAACCGGGATATCTCCCAGCCGTTGACGCAGCGGGGGCAAGGAGAGCTTCATAACCTCCAGACGGAAGTAGAGATCCTCGCGAAATCTCTTCTGCCGCACCATTTCCACAAGGTCCGCATTCGTCGCAGCAATCACCCGGACATTCGCGGTGCGGGGTTTGCCAAGACCAAGGGGTGTGTATTCTTTACACTGCAGAAACCTCAGGAGCTTGGCCTGATTGTTCAGGCTCAATGATTCGATGTCGTCGAGAAAGAGGGTGCCGCCCTCTGCCTCCTGTATCAACCCGCTGTGCCGCGCACGGGCATCGGTGAAAGCCCCGCGTTCATGCCCGAAAAGCTCGTTGGCAAACAGCTCGTCGGGTATCGCCCCGCAGTTGACCGGAAGAAAGGGCCTGGAGGATCTCGGACTCGAGTAATGGATCGCGCGGCCGCTCATATCCTTTCCGGTCCCCGTTTCCCCAACAATAAGGACTGTTGCATCGACGCGCGCAAGAACCCTGATTTCTTGGAGAACCCGGTTGAACGAAGCACTGCACCCGATCAGATCCTGCAGGCCAACCTCGGGTGCAAGTTTCTGGGTCACCAGATCCACCTCTGTTCTCAAGGAGCCCGGCTTTCTGGCTATTGACGATTTGAGACAGGCTGCAACCTCCTCGCCCTTGAAAGGGTAAGGGAGGAAATTGGTGAACCCCGAGACCAGCAGATTGAGCCCCTGAGTAAGGTCCCGGAACAGGTCAACAAAAACGAAGAGTCCATAAGGAGACCGGGACGCCAGACGCCGGACAACAGTGGAAAGGGCCCCGGGATCGGGGCTGACCGCAACCGCAACACATCCGGCGGGGAGATCCATACAAGATACACCCTCCACGCCGGCAAGCCGAAGCTCAGCCCTGCACCACTCCTCCTTTACAAGGAGATCGAACAGTTCCTGTGCAATGCCGGAACCTTCGCCAATTCCAAGGACAACAACGTTTACTGGATTCATCGCCATTCAGCAGGGTTCCGGGTCAGAGCCGGCAGTTGTGGGGGGTTTGTCTGCGTCTCTCAGAATTGACTCAGGCACGTTCGGGGCGGAAAGGGTTCGCCGGAAAACACGATCCTGAAGCCATCGGCCGTCCTATTCCCCGGCGCCAGGAGTTGACCTATAGATACCATCCGATCTGCGGGCTCCGGAGCTCCGAAGGCATAGCGCCATTCATTCAAGTAGTCGACCCGGAAGAAACCCTGTCGGCCAGCCAGGAGATTGCACAGACGAAGCCAGTAGCCCGGCGCCCGCGCTCCGACGAACTGCGGATAGCGAAGTTCAGCCATTACCCACCCTCCTTTGCTGCCGGCGCGGGGGAGGATTTCGCGCTTTTTTGCAGTCGGAGCAAGGCAGACGCAAGGTCATTCCAGATTGGAGCCCCGAAGGTAACCAGGACCGCCGTTAGCAGGCACCCAAGTAGGTATCCAAGGACCGACCAGAAGCCTCCAGACCATGTCGCGGCAAGGGACTTGGTGTCAACAATATCCCAGAGTCTGGCGGGTGAAGCCGTGGTGACTGTATCAGGTGCCAGTCGACCCACAAGCGACTTCGCAATCGCCACACGAGCTGCAGCTACAGAATCACCAGGGCCGCTCAGCCGGGCGACCTCCTGAGATAGCTGAAGCACATTCTCGGCATATGCGGCCGCCGTCTCGGGATCCATGCTCGTGGCCTTTGTCCAGAGACGCTCGATGGAGAGATTGCCGACAATCGCAACCAGGAGAGCAAGCGAGAACGTCAGCCTGACATTCATCCTGCGGTACGTGTAATCAAAGTTCTTTTCAAATTGCTCAAAGTTGTTCGCCGCTCGGTCCACGTCGGGGAGGAAGCGAACCCGGAATGCTTTTAGCATCGCCGCTGCATCGATCGTCCCCAGAGGCTTGATCTCTCCAAGTTTCCCGGAGGGGTGATTCCCGGGCTTTCCGACTTTCACGCGTTCTGGTTTCCAGGTGTGATTCCAGTCCTTGAGAAAGCCTGCAATCGCATTTGCACTCAAGTAATCGGGAGATCCCTCCTCCGCGTTCGAGAGGGACTGAAGGAAAGTGGTCCAGTTTTCAGTGGGGGGACTGCGTTTACCCGATCGAAGGTCTTCCTCCAGCGATAAGTGCTGAATCGTCTGCTGCACCCATGGCGAGGTAGTCCGCTGAAGAGCGTCTACAAAGCTCTTCTTGTTCAGGGGAAGAAGGTATCCTTTCGGACGGAGTTTCCGCCATTGCAGGGGTCCGCGCACACGAATGTCGACGGGAGATCCGGAAGTCAGGATCGATTTCGCCCATGGGCCAAGAAAGTCGATCAATTCGTTTTCATAGGCCCGGGCCTTGCTGCTTCGTAGGTACTTGTAGAGTTCTTGGAGGATTTGAACGAGAAGAGAAAGGGCCAGAAACATCGAAGCTAACGCGAGGGCGGCGGTGAGCGCCGGAGACTGGAGGGTAATCATAGGAGTCTCCACTCATGTCAATTGAATTCACTGGTTCGCGCCCCGGTCGCAATAGTCCACGTTGCAACCATGGTCCACCACCATTCTAAGAAGGGCGCGACTTGATCCGCAGAGTTAGTTTGCCGTGAAAGAAGTCAGGACCCGCCTCACGTCAGACCCAGTTCGCAAGCAGAACTGTCGTTTGTCTGCCGCGATCGCAAAGGAGTGGAGCGATCGCGGACCCCTCTCTAATTGTCTTAGTCCCGATTCGTGGGAAATGTTATCGCAGATACCGACGAGTTCGGAGTGAAAATCTGTTGAGTGGCTCTTGGCGAATATCCCCAAGGTATTTGCGATTGTCAAGAGACAAGTACGCCTTGAATTCCGGTGAAGGTAGATTTTGTGTCCTTGTGAACGGCAGGTGGGCTTGCCATGTTGCTTGTTTATGCTGACTTAGAGTGATGACTTCTGGTTGGGAATGACTACCCCAGATGCCAACCTCATTTGCCAATAGAATTTTCCTTTGTGATTCTTCATCCGAATGGTCTGGAGCACCTTTAGCCCCGCCCCACCCCCCGAAGAGAGAGAGAGACCTTCTGCTTCTCCCTCGACGTAGTCCGGAATTGGCTCATCGTTACACCGGTGTGCTGTTTGAAGAGCCTTGCTCCAGTATCTTCGCGACACCCCAGCTCCAGACAGACGGCCATGCACGAGAGGTCGGTGTTTCTCAAGAGCTCCTGCATTCTTCCGATTCGCTGCTCGGTGATGTAGTCGTGAAGTGAAATCCTCTCCCGCCGCATGAAGTCCTTGCGCAGCGTCTGAGCGCTCACGCCAAGCTCGCGGGCAACATCATGGATGCTGTGGATGGAAGGGAGATGTCCGGCGACGTATGCTTTGACACGCAGGTTGTCTGTGGGAGACATGGGCCGAACATCCTCCCTTATAATCAGGACGGCTCCCGACCTGAGAGTCGGGGGTAGAGAACACGATAGAGCAAAAAGCGCGTTTCGCTTTACACATATATACCCCCAAAGGCCTTCAAAACGGAGGAATTTCTATCAGGAATTTCTGCGTTGGAATGCATCTGTCCAAAAGGGGCCGAATTTGGGGAAATTCCGAGGCCTCTGCTTATCCCCGACCCGACATCCAGGCATCTCCTGCTCGACTGCCCGGACCCGCGGGGATAGAGTGTTAGTCTGTCAGACCTCAATATGCGGCGGTGGTCGCGACGGAAGAGCAGAACCCAACACGTGACGACAACTGGTCTTCAGGTCGCATCACCACGGCACATATCACTTTACAAGAGGAGAGAGTCTCCGTCAAAGAGCGATGGGATCTTCAAAAAGAGATGGTTTACCCCGTTGGCAGGGCCTTGGGTCTGGCCACCGCGGAAGACTGACGGCACTGGACGATGGTCGCGCTCGCGGGTGGCTCTCCAACGGCAACCGCGGACCGGGCGAGACGAGTGACTCCGCAAGGACACCCCATCCCCACGCACTAAACACAGAGATCGTTAAGTATAAGCACTCGACGCAATTCCAGGTTGAGTGAATGACGAGAGCCCATGAGATACGCTTCAACTTGTCCTCCTGACATAATTTCTGTCAGGTGATGATCTGCTCCGCCGAGAATCGCTTCTTGCTCATACCATCTACCCTCCTTACATTCGTTCAGGACGCGGATATCCCAACAAACTCTCCATGATAAAATGGCATGAGGATGGAACAATGAAACAGGTCAGTGCACCAGGCGGATTCGTTCTGGCTGTCCTCATCGCGTGTCTCGTCTGCAGCATCCGCGTCGCGCGGGGGGCCGACGACAAACCGCAGCCTCTACGAGTGGACATTGAGAAACTGTCCCTCTTCAAGAATGGTCTCGGGTTTGTAGTTTCCAGTGCCGAATTACCCAAAGATGCTCAGGCCGTGCGGATCGGACAACTCCCCATCCCGTCGTTTGGGACGTTCTGGGTCGGCTACCCGAAGGAAGTACGGCTGCGGAGTCTCGTCACCTCGATGGAAGAGGTGCAGAAGCAAGTGCCTGTGCAGTCCATCGGGGAGCTTCTGCAGATGAATGTCGGACGGAGAGTATTGGTGCACACTTCAGATCGTGATATCGACGGAATAATCCTGGCAGGGGCGGCTCCGGCGGAGATGCGTGAACCAGCAGATCCCTATGTCATGAGTCCCCGCCAGTCGCGAGATCCCAGCGAACGGTATCTGGCACCGGCTCGATCGGGCAACATTCTTCTGATAAAGACCGACAAGGGCATCGTGGCCCTCAACCCCGGGTCGGTAGTCCATGCGGAATTCGCCGATGGCGAGCCCATCACCACCACGCAGTTCAAACAGCGATGGCCGAGCATCACAATGATGCTTGAGAAACCGGCCGGCGGAGAGAAAATCTCCCTCAGCTACCTTGCACGCGGTGTCACATGGGTTCCAAGCTATCTGATCGATCTGTCGGATCCGAAGACCGCGAGATTCAGCGCTCACGCAATCGTCATCAATGAATTGACTGATCTGAACAACGTGAAGCTGCAGCTGGTGACCGGTTTCCCCAATGTCAAGTTCGGCGAGATTCTCAGTCCGGTGGCAAAGAGCCAGACGCTTGCCGATTTTCTCCAGGCATTGACCGGCCCGGGAGGTCGACAGGACGCCGGCAATTACAGGATGACCCAACAATCTGTCCAGGTGAATGCGGGAGTTGCGTATGGGCGGGACGAATCTGCGCTCGTGCCCGGATACACCGCACCAACAGAAGGAGAAGCTGCCGAAGATCTCTATTTCTATCCGGTGAAGAGCCTGTCGTTGAAAAAGGATGAAACCGCATGGATACCCCTGTTCACGGCCGAGATGCCGTACAAGCATATCTACACCTGGAGGATTGGCGATTTTGTTGACCCGGACGATCACTATCGCGCTGAAAGGGAATCGCAGGATCGAAAAGCTGGCGAGGAAATATGGCACTCCTGCCGTCTGGTCAGCACGCTCGATATGCCGCTGACCACTGCCGCAACGGAGTTTGTGACGAACGGTGAATTCACCGGACAGGATGTGTGCTCCTATACACCCCCGAAAGCGGAGACGACGATCAGAATAAATAAGGCGCTCAACCTGGTGGCAGAACAGGCCGAAATCGAAGTCGAACGCAAACGCGATGTCTCGGTAATTCGGGGGTATCGATACGATCTCGTCAAAGTGCGAGGTGAACTGAAGATCCGAAACAAGCTGGCCAGGCCGGCGTCTGTGGAGATCACAAAAGAGCTATCCGGAGAAGTCATTGAAAGCGTACCAAAGGCGACCGATATAAAGACCGCCAAAGGACTGCAGAAGGTGAACCCGAAGCATGTCCTCACCTGGTTGATCGATCTGAAGCCCGAGGAAGAGCAGAGGCTGTCGTATCAGTATCAGGTGTACATACGCGAGTGAACATTCTCTCCGGCCGTCTGTGAAGTTGCCCTGCGAACGGGCGCTCTGAATGTTTCGAGCGCAACTGCTGACTCAAGCTGATAGTCACGGGTGCGTATAAACACGTTCCCTCCACTTCCCGTCTTGCGCCGCACAAGGAGGGAATCGAGTACGGGTTAGACTAACGACCATCCAACATGCAACTCTCCGCCTCCTCCTTCTACACGCTTCACGCCCCGAGTAAATGCGAACTTCGAGTTTTTCTCAGGGCGCACCGCGAACCGGAGGCAGAGCCCTCTCCATTTGACAAGCTCATCGAAGAACTGGGCCGACGCCATGAAAAAGAACACCTTTCCCAGTTCAAGGAATGTGTGGATCTCAGTGATGGGGGCTTCGATGAGAGAATTGAGAAGACTGCCGATGCGATCCGCCGGGGAGCCGATGTCATCTACCAGGGTGTCCTTCGCTCCAGTCTTCCCGGGAGAGCTGTTGAGGTCGTCGGCGTGCCTGATTTTCTCATCAGAGTAGGGGCAACCTACAAGGTCAGGGACTGTAAACTGGCTCGTAAAGTTGCCGAAGACCATCATGTTGAAGTGCTGAGGCAGCTCGAGCTCTATGGCTGGCTCTATGAGCAAACGACCGGCAAACCCCCGGCCGGGCTCGAGATCCTCCTTGGCGACCGGTCCCTGATGCAGTTGCCATATTCAGGTGCCGGCGCAGCCCTGTTGGAGCTCGATTTCATATACGCAATGTCAAATCAAGCGGCCGAGCCATATTCTCCTGTCGGTTGGTCCAAGTGTGGGGGATGCGGGTTTCATGACAGATGCTGGAAACGCGCGGAGGATCAACAAGACGTTGCCCTCGTGTTCGATCTCGATCAGGGAACCGCTCTTCAATTACATGCGGAGGGGATAACCACGATTTCGGACCTGTTGAAGTCTCACACTGAAGAAACACTGGCGGAATTCAAGCGACCGTACGGACGCAGAATGCAGAAGGTCGGCAAGAATGCTAAGCGGATACTCCTGCAGGCAACCGCAATGGTCTCTAAAACTGACCAGCTCATTGCACCACCCGCCCTGCCAAAGAGTGAAAATCTTGTCATGTTCGACCTCGAGGGGCTGCCGCCGCAGCTTGACGAGCTCGACAAAGTCTATTTGTGGGGCACCCAGGTTTATGGAAAGAACCCGGGCAAGTACTTCCCCGCGCTTGCCGGATTTGGATCGGATGGCGACAGGGAGGGCTGGCTGCAATTTCTCCGGAATTGCCGGTCAATATTCGATATGCACGGGGACATTCCATTCATCCATTGGGCGCACTACGAAACCACCAAGGTCAAATCCTACATTCAGCGGTTCGGCGACGTCGATGGCATCAGCGAAAGGGTTCTCAAGAACTGTGTGGATCTTCTGAAGATTACACGGGATTCACTCGTCATTTCGGATTACAGCTACAGCCTGAAGGTTATCGAAAAACATGCTGGATTCGAGAGGGGCATGGATGAATATGGTGGGAATTGGTCGATTGTGCAGTACATCAGAGCGGTTGAAACGGAGGACCCGGAGTTGCGGGAACGAATCATGAGCGAGATCCTCACGTATAACGAGGAAGATCTACAGGCAACCTGGGTCGTCTTTCAGTGGCTAAGAAAATAGCAAATCAGGGTTGGTGCTACTGAGTCGTGTCGTGCGTCGGCCGCTTGATCTCCTGGGCAAACGCTTCTGTTCTTACACTCTCCACCATGGCTCGTCCCCCACTGTGATGGGCCGAGTGTATTCAGTTCATCCTTCACCTTTCGATTTCGGTCCGTCTGTGGGGCTCTGACGCAAAACACTAGAGGAGGTTCCCATGTCTTCTCGTCTGTTCCGTTTGACCATCTCCACGCTTGCCATAATCTGTACCCTCTCAAACTCATCAAGGCCGCAGGATAGCCTGGATCAACAAATCAACAGGCGTTTCAGCTCCTCCCAGTTGCTGGCTGATCTCGATTTCGTGGTGAGCAAACTCTCGGTCAAGGAATACGGAAGGGATCCCTTCGCCTACGTCGACAAAGGTGCATTTGAAGAAGCGGTGGACGGTGCCCGACGCGCCATAACCAAAGCAGATTCGATGACGCTGCGGCAATTCTTCGTCTTAGCCGGCAGAATCATAGCGCTCGTCAAAGACGATCATGCGTCGTTGCAGCTCTCCGGGTATTGGGCGCGAAAGGCTATTCAGGGAAACATGTTCGCTGAGCCCATTCTCCTCCCCCTGACGGTGGCGATCAGAGAATCAACGTGCGTGGTGATCGCCGCAAGCGGAATCCCGGTGGGTTCTCGTTTGCTGTCAATCAACGCGATGCCAATATCTGCACTCATTCAGCTGGTTCTGCAGTCCGCGTCTTTTTCGCAACTCAATGCTCTGCGAACCGGATGCATCGAATACTTCGATTTTCCAAAATATGCCATCGAGCTCCATGCGTTGGCCGGCCTCAAGGACAGCGTGCTGGTCCGGTACATTCCACCCGGCCAGCCTAACGACGTGATAGGGTTTATCCCGCTCTTTCGCTACTTTGACAGGCCGGCATACGCCAAGTCGTTCCAGGTGCTCCCGTTCAAGAAAAAGCCCATCCGCGCGGTGCGTATCATAGACAGCATCGCAGTCATCAGTCTCAACAGCTTTCGCATCGGCAAGGACTCAACGGATACCAGGGAGTGGCTCGCCTTCTTCGATACAACGTTCAAGTCCCTTGCTGAGGCCAAAGTGAGCAAGCTTCTTATTGACGTCAGCGAAAACGGGGGTGGGGCCGAGTTTATCGGCCACATACTCTTGAACTATCTCTGGTCGGGAAAATTCAAAACTACATACTATAGTGACGAACTGCCCATCGATTCGCTGGTCAAGATTTCCGTCTCATCCAGGGTCCCGGGATTCCGATATGGCGAATATCAGTGGAGACCGTTTCGTGGAAAGGTGTATGTTCTCATAAGCGAGCGAACGTTTTCCTCTGCGGCCAGGTTCGTTGATCTCGTGAAATCCTACAACATCGGAATGATCATAGGCCGGAAGACCAGGGCGTTCCGGTCACACTACGGAGAAATGGCCTCCGCTCAGCTACCTAATACAAGCCTGCCATTCACATGGTCCACCAAGTTCTTTGTCTCAGTTTCAGGAGACGTGAAGCCCCACCCGATAGAACCGGACGTGACGATCCCTATTACAGGGCCGGAGGATATGGTCAAAATCCTCACGGAGGACCTTCTCCTCACCAGGGCACTGGATGTAATTCGGAGTCGCTAAAGAAAGCGCGCGTCGGGTCCGGATGAAAAGGAATAAATAAAGAACCCCCGACCATCGCGGCCGGGGGTTCTTTGTGCCTGGAAGACTGTTTCAGGATTCTCGCCGCCCCCGATGCCCTGGCTACGGCCTCGGATGATCGAGATCATCGTGGGTGAAGATGCTCTTCCGCTCATCGAGGAATTCCTTCCAGATGAGTTCCACCTCTTCCTCGGTGGCCAACCCATCCGCCCCAAATCGCCGGCGCGTCCCGCCGTCATGCTGGTCATAAACGGACAGGCGGTATGTATCGTCAAGAAGTTTCTTGATTTCCACGAAAATCACATGGCCAAAAATCGGCATCCTTCTCGTCAGCCCGGTCCCCGGCAGTAGGGGAAGCAAATCTGACAAATCATCTGGAAATGGCATGTTGCTAACCCGCTATCTAATGGAGCGTCGCGGAGCCCATAAGGGCTCTCTGTCTATGGTACGTGGGAATTCGATGTTCATTCATGGTATGCATCACAACACGTGATAGCCGGTACGCAAAATTCCCTCGGGAGGAACTTTTGATCCATGCGCGTCGGAACCTGCGATTTCACGTTTTCCAACGAAGTTCGTGAGAATTCGACGTCTCCGGCAGCCACCTCGGGAGCAAACTGAGAGAACCCACTCCGTCAGGCTGCTCTTCCACGGAGGCTGCTGGTTGCAATTCAATCCTGTCCGTCTTATTCTTGCAGGTATGAGATGGTCATCCCCCCCCACGAAAGGAAGACCACGATGAGAACTTTCCTCCAGAACATGGTGGTGGCGGCCATGCTGATCCTCCTGGTCGGGTGTTCTGATGACCCGCCCAGTGTCCGGGTAAGCAACCAACACACTGCCAAGGCGAACGTCCAGTTCAAACAGGCGAACGGGAATACGATTAACCAAAATGACATCCCAGGCGGGCAGGCAACCAACTACCAGGACGTAGCCGAGGGTACAATTGTAGTAACTGCGGGCATTCAAGGAGAGACCGTTGCTCCGACGACGACATTCAATGCCAGCAATAATACCAACTACACGATCGTCATCATTGCAGGCACGCCGCCGACTCTCCGAGTAGACTCTTCGGACAAGTGAGGGCCAGTACTGCCGGTGATTTCGTGGCCAGGCTGTACTGTCTGTGACGGCTGGAGAGCATAGGAGACCTTAAAGGAACAGTCCGGGGATCTAATCTCGGATTCTGAACCTATGCGTGTCTGACCCTTCACCACTCGCGTCGGCGGGGGTCCCATACGGCGTAGCCGGCGATCATATCGTTGACGTCCCGCAGGACATCTCGGTCAATCGCGAGCGGGCGGTGTTTATCGACGACTCTGAACCGATGGCCAAATCTCTCAAGGATCTGCTTCAGTGCGTAGTAAGAACAGAGATGGTCGTCCCTCTGGAGCAGCCGAATCCTCCAATCTGTCACATGCTCCACCCTCACCATAAACCCTCCGCACGATACCCTGGTTCATCGCATTAAGTAAGTTGCATTCGCGTATCAGCTTTTTGGCTTCTTTGGCTCCGGCACAAACTCCAGTAGTCCACCTTCTGCCCGAACGAGCACTTCAGACGGTTTCTTGTGAGCGTGATGGCCACTAGTGTTCTTATATATTTCACGTCCACCATAGCAGCACAGTCAATTAGTCACGTTTGGCTAGCGTAGTTCAGCTGGTAGGGCAGCTGATTCGCAAACAGTCGACCAAGCCGGAAACACCGTGGAACCAGCCTCTTGTGGTGCCCGGAAGGAAGGCGATCTGATGAAGGCCGGCGAGCAGAAATGAACGGGCCTTCGTTTGACACGCTCGCAAGGGTTGCATACATTGTTCCACGTCATCGCACCGGAACAGCACGCTTCTGCAGAATGTCACATCGTGTGGTGGCTGGTCGCATGTGCAGTCTAATCACATGTTACGCAGCCGGGCTCATTCGGTAAGTTGGACGCGAATTCTCATGCCGAGAGCGTTGGCGTACTTCTCGAGGGTTGACAGGCGGATGTCTTCGGCGTGGTTTTCTATTCTCGAAATTGCAGATTTCTTGGTCCGGAGTTTTCGGGCGATGGTCTCTTGCGTCACTCCCGCTCTCTCGCGAGCTTGACGTAACATCACACTGAATTCGAAGGCACGATACCCAGATTCAAAAGTCTTCGCGAATTTGGGACTCTTTCTCTTGCGGCGTTCAATATATTTCTCAAGCTCACTCATGGTTGTGGCCTCCTGTGCAAATAGTCTTGGCGCCGTGCCTCGGCAAGTTCAATTTCGCGTACAGGGGTTTTCTGCTGCTTCTTCGAGAATGCACTGGTCAGAATCAGAATCACAGGGCCGTCGAAGAATCCCAAGAATCTGTAACTGCTTCCCCCAATGTGAGCCCGAATCTCCCAAATCTGATCGGTGCCAACGAGCTTTTTCAAATACTGTTTGGGAACACGTTCAAGTCTCTCGACTAAACGGAGCACCCAGGCAACCTTTTGAGCATGCTTATCCGGCAGGGAATCGAGAAACTGCTCGACAGGGCACCTGTTGCTCTCGGTCCGATAGAACTCTACGGATCGCACGTACGCAAGTTAACATATTTGTGAACCTTTGTCAAGAAGACGCATTGGCAAGTACGGCTGCCTAACACCCTTATAAAGGAGAGAGTCCCCGCCAAAGGGCGGCGGGATCTTCGACAATAGAAAACAGATCTCCCGTTGCGAAACGCATGCCACGATTCGGGAAGTTGATGATACCAGTACTGTTGTCTACCTTTGGTGCGGCTAGAGAATTCATCTTATTCCACTCGGAAGGTGTTGGTACGATGAAGCCCCGAGTTCTTTTGTTCGTCGCGCTGGTCACTCTTATTGTTTTGGCGTTTTCGTGCGCAAACCAGGCGAGTACCCGCGTTCCTCTCAGTCCCTCCCAAATTGACAGTTCTCTTCTGCATGCTAATTTGCTACTGGGGGCCGGCAACATTGACAGCCCCAAATCTCTGTTTGCCGGGGTGAGAGACGAAGAGAGGAGTAATCTTGGCACCCTGGTTGAGTGTCAGTGTGTTTTGCAGTCCGAAAAGGCACGTTGCCGCAGCTCAGCCGCAGTCGATAGGCGCCAACCCATGCGGATTCTATTTTCATAATTACAGCAGGAGACTTTCATGAAAACGCTTTCGTTCATGATGATCATCGCGCTGGCGGCTTCTATAGCGCCTGCTCAGCCCCGGGAAGGAAAGAACATGGAATTGAGTCTTTCTGGAAGCTTCCAAAATTACTCGAGCGGGAGTAGTTCTGGAGGTTCAAGTGCATTCCTCATCAGCCCCCGGTTAGGATTCTTCGTTGTCAACGGTCTCGAAATTGAACCCGAGGCTCTGTTGATGCTCGCCTCAGGATCGGACCCGGTGTACGTTATCACTGCGAACGTTTCCTATAATCTTATTTCTTCGAACAAAGGTGTACCCTTCATACTTATAGGGTATGGACGCGCAAACACAGTTCCGTTTTTCAATGTGCCCTTCATGCATGCTGATTTTGGGGTTGGCGTTGTCAATGTTGGCGCAGGCGTGAAAATCTTTCTGAGCGAGGACATTGCACTCCGAATTGAGTACAGGTTCCAGAACTTCTACGGTGAAGGCGAACCAACTACCTATGCTTCCTATTCCTTCACAGAGAAAGTTGATACAAGAATTCATATGGTTCAATTCGGGCTCAGCGTCCTGCTGTGAGGAGGGCGGTGTTTATTGGTCCTTGCACCTATGGCTTCTATCGTACTATCACCGTGTAGCGTTGGGGCCAAATAAGCGGCTTACGCTGAAAGAAGAGGTCGTCCATTGGCAACGTGCAAAGCTGGAGTAGATGCGAGCAGACACCTATGCACATAACATCTCGCCTCGTACACATTGCTCTAACGCATCCAGTAGCGTTGTGGCTGCTTGTGGTCATTCTCGTTGTCATCGTCTTTGGAGTCATGGACTTGGACCCGATAGACAACGGTGTCGGCTCATTGACTTTGTCCGTCCTCATGTTCATCGGTGCGCCTTTCCTCGTTGTGTGGCGACTCGGCATGGCTGCCACCAGCTGGGCTCCCGTTTGGGTCCAGATTGTCACTTCAGCGTGCCTGGTGTTGGGCGTCACCATGGCGTTGGACCACCTCGTTGCGCGGCTACTCCGCCGCTACCGAGGTCCCTCAGGTCGGGCATGACGTCGGCGTCTACCTGCAAGTTGAGCCTGTCGAGGCGCTGACAAGCGATGCATGTGTGCAGGCCCAGCGCGTTCGCAGGTGAGTCTGGTGCCAGGCGGACAATTTCAAGCACATTCCATCCGGTGCGCGTGCCGGCTCACAGGTTTGCCCTATTCGGGGCGCGACCACACATGCTGAATAGCCAATGATAGATGCCCACGTTCATATAGAAGGAGGCCCTTACTCGGAACATTGGATAGATGTGCTTGTAGGCAAGGCAAAGATCGCACACATTGACGAGCTGCATTTACTCGAGCACTCTTTTCGATTCCACGAATTCAAGGGCATCTACGGCAGCATCGTAGAGCATAAAGATGCCGGTGAGTATCAGAGGAACTGGCTCGAATCGAACTGCTGCTTGAGCCTGGACCAGTATAAGCGGCTTATCCTTGCCTTGAAAGACAAGCGTTATCCGATCACCGTGAGATTTGGTCTTGAGATCTGTTACTTCCCCGAGAGCGAGGATGCGATAAGGAAAATTGTCTCTGATTTCAAGTGGGACTTCCTGACGGGAGCAATTCACTGGATAGACGGTTTCGGGTTTGATCAGAGAGAGAACATCCACGTCTGGCTCAAGTCCGACGTGAATGGACTTTATCGCAGATATTACGCCTTGATGGTGCAGGCAATCAAGTCCGGCATCTTCGATGTGATTGCCCATCCAGATTCGATCAAGTGTTTTGACTTCTATCCAACCGAGGACATGGGTGCTCTGTACGAAGAGGTAGCAGATTGCGCCAGGAAGCACCAGGTCAAGATGGAATTCAACAACGGATTGTTGATAAACTTTGGCCACAAAGAATTAGGTGTGAATCGCAACTTGCTCGGCGTGCTACAACGGAATGGAGTCAGCCTGGTAACAGCGTCTGATGCACATAGGCCCGAGGACATAGGGAGATACATAACAGAGGCAGAAGACATCATCAAAAAAGGCTGCGCCTGACATCGGGTTGCGGGCGACGTTGCTCCGCTGCTTGACATGTCACGCAACGTGCGTGGCACATATCTCAGAGTTGTGGCCGATTCCCCCGGTCATTCTGTTGGTTGCGGATGGCCGCGTTTGACAGGTTCGAAGGTGTTGCATACATTTGTTTGATCTTTTGGAGAACCATTGGAGAACGAAAAACATTGGCGCAGGGTATTCCAAACGAGGGCTCCGAACGAGGTAAGCTGGTATCAACCTCATCTGGAGCTCTCCTTCCAGATGATTTCGCGAAGTGGGGTTCACCCTGATTCCAGACTTCTGGATGTCGGTGGAGGTGACTCAACCCTCGTGGATGACCTTGTGCGCGACGGCTTTTCCGATGTTACCGTCCTCGACATCGCAAGCAGCGCAATCGAGCGGGCCAAATATCGGCTGGGCAATGCAAGTACGAAGATAACCTGGATAGAATCGGACATTCTGCACGCACCCCTGCGTAATGACTCTTACGATGTCTGGCATGACCGCGCCGTCTTCCATTTTTTCATAAATGAGAAAGCAAGACGAGAGTATGTTTCCAGGGCGAAAAGCGCCCTCAAGTCGGGTGCTCACCTGATCCTCGCAACGTTTGCAGCAGATGGCCCCGAACGCTGCAGCGGACTGCCAACCATGCGCTACAGTCCGCAAACTCTCGCTTACGAAGTCGGAGAATATTTCACGCTGGTCGAAAGCCAACCTGAGACACATAAGACCCCACAGGGCAAAGAGCAGCACTTCATCTATTGCCGATTCCGCCGGAGATAGCCATGGGGAGCACCCGGACTCCCCGTCACCTTGAGAATCCGCACCGATTCTCCTAGATTGCGTTGATTTTACGTGAAGGAACAATGCCTCCCGGACGATCGCGGCACACATCCTCTGCAGCATTGAACTCTGAGGTGGAAGAGTTCCTCAGGTCTGTCAACCTGGTGGTTGGGCTGGACCAGCTCCTGGAACTCCTCTCGGCCAGGCTCAGAGACCTGAGCGGCGCCGAAACAGTGTTCATCAATCTCTACGAACCGGTGACCAACCGATTCACCGGCGTGAAAGCCAAAGGGCGAGCAACTGAACTGCTCCCCTCCCTCAGGTTCTCCCCTTCCGACAGGCTCGTTAAATGGCTTGCAGTCAACAAATGCCCCCTGGATGTGACCCGGGAACATGAGGTTGTGCAGTTCCTCTCGACCTGGGAGCGCGAGTGTCTGTTGAAAGGGGAAATTGCAGTCCTCTTCCCCTTTATTGCCGTAAACCACCTGACGGGCGCAGCCTTTCTCACCCGGAAGGCCGATGGTCTGCCGTACGAACAACGGGAAATAGATACCCTGATGTTCCTTGCGAACCACAGCGCACTGGCACTCGAGCATGCGCTGCTGTATCAGTTCCAGGAAGACAAGCTGAAGAGATTCCTCCATGCCGATAAACTTGCGACCGTGGGAGAACTGGCCGCAGGGGCAGCCCACGAGATCCGCAACCCGCTCACCTCCATCCGCAGCACGGCCCAGTTCCTGAAGAAAGATCTGCCGAGCGAGAGGCAAGCGCTGGTCGATGGTATTGTCGAAGAGGTGGATCGGATCGACCACATCATTACCGGGCTTCTCTCCCTCAGCAAATCGACTGAACTGAAAATCAGCAGGGTGGATTTGGGCGATATTGTCCATCAGACTCTTCTGTTGCTTGAGCCGGAACTGCGCGGGCGCAGGATTGCCGTCGAAGAAGATATCACACCGGACAGCACAATGATCGATGGCGATGCGGCGCAACTGAAACAGCTTTTCTTAAACATTCTGCTGAACAGCATTCAGGCGATGCCCGACGGGGGGAAGATTCTTCTGCGCATGACCCAGAGCGCACAGGGAGGGGATCAGCCGACGAATCACCGTCTTCTCTCCATCTCAGTGGCGGACACCGGGAAAGGGATAGCGGAAGCCGATCTCTCGAGAGTGTTCGATCCTTTCTTCACCACAAAGGAAGAGGGCACCGGCCTGGGGCTCTCAATCTCGTACGGTATCGTGAGCAAGCACGGAGGGGAAATTCAGATTGCGAGCTCGACAGCCGGACCCGAACGCGGGACGACAGTGACCGTGCACCTCCCGGGACAGATTCCTGACCGGAGTGAGAGACCGTGAACGAACGTGCTCACCAGAAGGTTCTCATCATCGACGATGAGGAGAGGATACGGAATATTCTCAGAGCAATCCTTGCGGACGAAGGGTACGAGGTCCGGACGGCAAGGGACGGAATTGAGGGGCTGCAGGTGTCCACGGTGTTCGCGCCGGAGGTGGTCATCGTTGATCTCCAGATGCCGAAGATGGACGGTATCGAGACGATCGTGAGGTTACGAGGGTCCGTCCCGGACGCCGTTCCCATTATCCTGACGGCCCATGGGAGCATTGAATCGGCCGTTGAAGCGATCAAAAGAGGAGCCTACGATTACCTGACCAAGCCGTTCGACAATGAGCAGCTTCTGCTGGTGGTTCGTCGCGCGGCAGAGCGTGCGCGACTCTCAAGTGAGGTTCGCGAACTGCGCCAGCAATTAGGTGGTGTTTACTCAATAGAAGATTTCCTTGGCGAGAGCAGCGAGATGCGGAACATCAAGCAACAGCTTGCCCGCATCGCCGAGGCCGACGCCACTGTCCTGGTCGAAGGCGAGAGCGGCACCGGGAAAGAGTTGGCCGCACGCGCGATCCACAATGCGAGCAGGAGACAGGCGGGCCCGTTCATTGTCATCGATTGTACCGCCATCCCCTCCTCACTCATCGAGAGCACATTCTTCGGCCATGAGAAGGGTGCGTTCACGGATGCTCACGAGCGGAGACCGGGGAAATTCGAGGAGGCCAACGGCGGCACGGCATTTCTTGATGAAATCGGAGAACTGCCCCACGACGCGCAGGCGAAGCTCCTTCGCGTGCTGCAGGAGCATGAATTTACCCGCGTGGGAGGCACAGCGCCAGTCAGAGTCGACGTACGAGTTGTCGCGGCGACGAACAAGGATCTGGCCGGTGAACTGAAAGAGGGCCGGTTCCGCGAGGACCTCTTTTACCGGCTGAATGTTCTGAAGGTAGCCATGCCTCCGCTCAGGACACATCCGGAAGATATCCCTTCCCTTGCCCGGCATTTTATCGCGAGGCACCGCCTGCTGCTCGGAAGCCAGGTCACGGACATTTCTGAGGATGCCCTCAGGGTGCTATCGTCGCACCGGTGGGCCGGGAATGTGCGTGAACTGGAGAACACGATCCAGCGCGCAATGCTCATTGCACGCGGACCAAATATCGAAGCGAGCGACCTCCAGCAAATGGAGTGGGCGCAGCAGGGGGGGGCGGACCAGTCCGGTCTCGAAGCGCAGGTGAAAAAACTCGCCGCTGAAGCCGAGCGCGAGATGATTCGAAGTGCTCTCGAGGCAACGGGCTGGAACCGGACAGCGGCAGCAGATCTGCTCAAAGTGAGCCGGAAGACGCTTTTTAACAAGATGCAGCTCTACGGAATTGGAGAAGAAAAGAAAATGTGAGGCACCTGTGTAACCCCCTCCCCAACGCTGGGTAATCACTTACCCGCTCCTGCAATCCGGCTCTCGCCAGTGGCCCACATTACACACCTTTCGCTCCGGCATGGGAATTGACATGTTCTCCGGACATCACTCCCGGAGGTTACCATCCCTATGCTTGGCCCGCTCATCAAGAAAGAAATTCTCGAAAACATCGTAAGTTATCGGTTCCCGCTCTTCCTGGTTATC
>Ga0326726_10002011_pt1 | contig 18904 bp, 18 predicted proteins | sample MHFenrmetagenome_2_FD_207603 | JGI IMG/M metagenome (GOLD analysis project Ga0326726, IMG submission 207603) | Lab enriched peat soil microbial communities from Michigan Hollow, Ithaca, NY, United States - MHF15MN | ecosystem: Environmental > Terrestrial > Soil > Wetlands > Peat | place: USA... | reverse complement strand
CCAGGAAGTCTCCGTTCCCCTGAGTCCGCAGGACACTTCAATTGCCACGAGACCCCGGGTGTATGTGTCCAATCCGCCGGAGACAATTCCGCAGGCAGCCGTCGCAGCCGAACATTTCAACCGGCTTGTCCGGATGCTGAAGAAGAGCCAGAAGGTGGAACTTGAGTTAACGTTGGAAATCGGCACGACGCGTGAAGATTCGGCATACAACGTCCTGGGAGAAATTCCGGGGAGTGATCTCAAGGATCAGGTCGTGATGATCGGCGGCCACCTCGATTCATGGCATGGAGGCACAGGAGCTACTGACAACGGTACAGGCGTTGCCACCGCGATGGAGGCCATGAGAATCCTGAAACACCTCGGACTTGCGCCCAGGCGAACGATCCGCATCGGTCTCTGGGCAGGCGAGGAAGAAGGACTCCTCGGATCGCGCGCTTATGTCCGGCGTCATTTCGGTGTTCGCGACCCGGATCAGCCCTCAGGTCCGGTAAAGCTCACCCCGGAGGGTGAACAATTCTGCGCATACTTCAACAATGACAACGGCACGGGCAGGGTCCGCGGCATTTACCTCCAGGGCAACGAATCGCTCCGGCCAATCTTTCGCGCGTGGTTTGCCCCGTTTCGTGCCATGGGGGCATCCACCATTTCCCCGCTTTCCACTGGACGCACGGACCACGTTTCATTCGATGCCATCGGACTGCCTGCATTTCAGTGGATTCAGGATCCCATCGAATACGGGGCCAGGACCTGGCACTCGACAATGGACGTCTACGATCGTGCCCAGGAAGAAGACTTGAAGCAGGCCGCCGTCATTATGGCAGCGTTTGCCTATGACGCGGCAATGCGCGAAGAGAAACTTCCCTGGAAAACAAACTGAGAAGAACGGGAGAATCCGGATTAGCGTGACTAAGTTCGCACCCCTTCAGGCCGATACCATCGAGGCCCTTCGCTCAATCGTCGGACATGAGTTCGTCCTGACCGACGAGGAATCCCGTTCCCGTTACGGTCAGGATGAGACTGAGGACCTGGTATTTGCGGCTGAAGTTGTTGTCAAGCCGGGTTCGGCCGGTGAAATCTCGCGCATCCTCACCCTTGCTAACGTCCACAACTTTCCCGTCACACCGCGTGGCGGAGGAACGGGCCTTTCAGGCGGCGCCCTTCCGGTTTACGGGGGCGTGACACTTTCCCTTGAACGTCTCAATCACATCCTGGAGATTGACACGAAGAACCTCCAGGCAGTGGTCGAACCGGGTGTGACGACACAATCCCTCCAGGAATCTGTAGAAGCGCTTGGACTCTTCTACCCGCCGGATCCCGCGTCACGCGGCAGCTGTCACCTCGGCGGGAATCTCGCAGAGTGTGCCGGCGGCCCCCGGGCTGTGAAGTATGGCGTGACAAAAGATTACGTCCTCGGTCTCGAGGCCGTTCTCCCGACGGGACAAGTGATTTCGACAGGCGGCCGGGTACTGAAGAATGTCACTGGCTACAACCTCACGCAACTGATTATCGGCAGTGAAGGAACACTGGCCGTGATCACGCGGATAATTCTCCGGTTAATTCCTCTCCCCCGCAGACGCAAAGTCGTGCTCGTCGCATTCGAAACGCTTGAGCGGGCCGCCGAGGCAGTCGCGGCGATTTTTCAAAAGGGGATAACTCCCTCCGCGCTTGAATTCATGGAGAAATCTGCTGTCCGGGCCGCGGAGGAGCGACAAGGAAAGAAATTCCCCAACAGCGAGGCAGGAGCACAGTTGCTCATCGAGGTCGACGGCAACCTTGACGAAGCTTTGACGATCGACATTGAAGAGATCGCCGCCATCGGAGAGCAACACGGCGCACTTGACATCCTCCTGGCGGAGGACCGGCAAAAGATGGACGACGTCTGGGCGCTGCGCCGCGGAATCGGTGAAGCTGTGAAATCGATTTCCGCATATAAGGAAGAAGATACCGTGGTTCCCCGGGCCAACCTTCCGCGCCTCGTCAGCGGAGTGAAGGAGATTTGCGACCGCTACGGCGTCAGATCAATCTGCTACGGCCATGCGGGTGACGGAAACGTTCACGTCAACATCCTCAGGGAGCAGCTCGATGAGGCCTCCTGGGAGCAGCGGATGGATGACGCGGTGAAAGAAATTTTCAATCTCACGGTCAGCCTCGGGGGAACGATCTCCGGCGAGCACGGGATAGGCTATTCCCAGAAACCGTATCTTTCAATCGCTCTTTCCCCCGAAGAAATCGACCTGATGAAGCGTATCAAAAACACCTTTGATCCCAAAGGAATCCTAAATCCGGGAAAGATCTTCCCCTCATGAAGGCATCGCTTGCCCCGGTCCGATTGAAATTTGTATTGTCAATTCTTGTGGGTATATTTCCTGTGTTTCCTTCAATCCCGGGCAGAAGACGCACGACGATGACCATTAATCTCCCGCTTGTCTGTTTTGCCGCTTCGGCTGCCGCGCTGCTTCTTTCCGGCTGCGGGGCGGGCGAAGAGGCTGCGGAAGAACAGGCCGTGCCGCCCGCCCCGGCCGAGCAATCACCGGGTGCCGGCAATCCTAAGGCGACGCGGCGCATGGAATTTGAAACCAGAATCGATACGGTCAATGCACTGCGCGGGGTCGAACATCGCCCCACCGGAACATCAGCCAATCCCGAACAGATTCGCTACATGGTTCAGATCGGCGCGTTCGCTGATCCCCACCATGCAGCAATGGTTCAATCGGAAGCGCGGAAGAGATACCACCTTCCTGTGCTCAACGACTATCACGCTGGAAGGAAATTATATCAGATTCGTATCGGATTTTTCGAAAGCCGCGACAATGCCCGTCTGTTCCGACAGCAGATGATCAGGGAATATCCCGTCGACTACGCGGATTCGTGGATCGTTCAACTGAAGCGATAGCCTATGCGCCTGCTCGTTATAGTAATGACAGCCGCGGTGCTCGCAGGATGTGGAGCCTCGAAAAACGCATCCAATGGAAACGAAGGCACGGCGGAACAGAATGATTTATGGAAATTCGAATCCGACTTCCGGCCTTCTGATCACGACCCGGCCGCACGCACGCCTGATGAGAAACATCACTCTCCTGCCATTTCCGAACCTGACCATGCCATCTTCGACACCACGAGCGCTGATCTGGTGCAGGGTTTTCGCGTGCAGATTTTTTCCAGCACAAACATCGACAACGCGAAAGCACGAAGGGCTGAAGCGCAATCCTATTTTCCGGGTGAATGGTTTTATCTGCAATACGATCCTCCCACGTACAAAATCCGGGCGGGGAATTTCGTCCACCGTTATGAAGCAGACAGGTTCGTGAAGCTGGCAATTGAGAAGGGCTTTACCGATGCGTGGACTGTACCGGCGAAGGTTATGAAGGAGCCGGGAATTCCGCCACACTGATAGAAGAGATTACGGAAGTTTCAGGATTACGCCTTCGACGCCCCAGCGGGCGCGGACCCGAATCGTATCGGGATACACCGTGAACCTTTCGGCGGGCACAAACGGGTAGGGGCGACCGCCCGAATAGAATCCGGACCTGTCGGAATCGCGGAATCCGCTTACGACATATTTTCCCTCGACCAGCCCGCTGAATGCAAACTCCCCTGGTTTCGCCAGCGTCACTGATGATTCCCGCGACAACCCGCCTTCCACGCTTCCCGCAGTAACAACGACCGGTCCCCCTTCTGTCCCGCTCTGAGCATCTGTCACGAGTCCGGAAATGCTCCCGGTCGCTCGAAGATCCAGCGTCTCAAAGTGGAGAATGAACGTCGAGTCCCTGTATCCCTTGCCAAACATACTCCGGACGGAGTCCATGAGCACACGAATGGCATACCACTCCTTGCTGGCAAGGGGACGATCCGCTCTCAATACCAGATCTGCGGGTTCGATCGCGTCAAGTTGAGCAGCAACCTGTCCGCCTCCCTGCGCAGTCAGTACAATGGATGACCTGATAGGATTTCGTTCGGGAGGGTCTGAAAACAGGATTTCAAATCTCCCATCCGGCGACACACCCCTTACACTGTCCCTCATGTCCCGTACCCGGACCGATGGTCGGACCGTATCGGGAATTAATGTACCTGCGAATGTCTCCGGTGGACGGCTTGAGTCAATAACGTTTCCTCTGAGATCCCTCACATCGCGAACTCTGAGACTGTAGGTCGCCGGACTGTCAAGCGGCGCCGCTGTGACAATACCGGCAGTACTTGCCTGCAAGGGGTTGGCATAGGCAATGGTTATGAGAACGGGAGCATTCGTTACGGTGTCGCGAATGCTGAATCCTGATGTCAACACCGAAAGCGAATCGATGGGCTCACTGAAGCGGATAAAAATACGGAATCGGTCCTGCACCCTGACGCTGGTCACGAAGGGTTTTGTTGTGTCTTCTGCCGAAAGCCGAAACCAGGCATCGCGCGCGGTGGGTGAGTGAGTTCCAAGAACGAAGTCCCCCCACGTCACACCAAACTCATCTACCTGCCTGTCGTACAGGAGGTTCTTGTACTCATCCCTCACCGCGAACAGCCTGTAGGTATCGAAGGCAAGGTGGTACAGACTGAACAAGCCATCCTTCCCCGTCTGCGTAATGTAATCAGGTTTCACCCTTCCGGGATCCAATGTGTCCGCCAGCCGACCGTTCAATTTGTAGGCAAAGATCATCACCCCTTCCGGTTTTCGATCGAACACTCGGCCATCGATGCGCCCCTTGTCCAGGGAATCACCAGTGGAAAACGCAAGCGTGAACGTCTCTGCCATGCGATTCCCTGCGCGACGGTCTTTCACATCGGTTCCCACCGTCACGACGTATGTCGTCAGCGGATGCAACGGCTCCTGATACCGGGCTGTTACCTCCGTTCCGGACCATTCGTACTCGATCGTGCCGACACTTGGAGAAATGAAGAACGACTCCTCAACTGAGCGCCTGTCGACGTATTCGCTGAATTCAAGCGTAATTGCGCGCGTGTTCACATGAACGGCATTCGTGTCCGGTTCTGATCGAATGACCTGAGGAGGGACGACATCGACGGGTCCACCCGGCGGCGGGACCTGTCCTGCGCATCCCGTCAAAAACAACGCCAATGCGACAGTGAATAATGAATGCGAGGCATTTCGTTGAGGTCGGGGAACCATTTCAAATCGGCTGCGGTTGTAATAGGTGCTTGTGAGAGTGTCCCCGGTTTGCACGGGGCTCCTGGATCGTGGAGTTGGCCGTGTCGCGTCGATGGTGGGTGGTGGCGTTGAAGGGCTTGTCCGGGGGCCCCGTTCTTTTTTTCTCCTATCCCTTCGCTACGTTTCCCGAAGTAAGAGCCCGCGCCCGCTGTTTCTTATAGATACGGACGTAGTGGCGATGGTCCGCAAATGTGCGCGCGAACCAGTGCCCGCCCTTCCCGTTCGCGACAAAAAACAAGTAATCGTGCGAGGCCGGGTGAAGAGACGCAACGAGTGAGGCCTTCCCCGGATTGTTCACCGGGCCGGGCGGGAGGCCGGGGTACCTGTACGTATTGTAGGGATTGTCGATTTTCAAATCGTCATACAGAATTCTGCGCGGCGTTTCACCGATGATATACTGGATGGTCGGATCCGCTTCGAGTTTCATTCGTCGTTTCAGGCGGTTCAGGTAGACTCCGGCGATGATCGGACGTTCTTCTCCAAGCACTGCCTCCCCTTCAACAATAGATGCGAGTGTAACCGCCTGGTGAATGGTGAAACCCAGGGACTCACATCGCGCCTTCATCGAATCGTCGAAGAACTTCCAGAAGCTCGCAACCTGGTATCGCAGGATCTCACGCTCGTCCTGCTCCCACGAAAACTCGTACGTGTCGGGAAGGAGGTAACCCTCGAGGCTGCCTTCCTGAACTCCGAGGGAGCCTGCAAAATCCGGGTCAAATGCATATTCAGTGTATTTCGCAGAATCGATGCCGAGATTCCTTGAAAAAAGGTGCGCCTGCATTCTGACGCGGGACCCTTCCGGTATCGGTACCTGGATCAATTGATTCCCTTTTCCGGAACGGAGCATGAGAAAGAGTTTTGTGTTGGAAGTTCCGGCGGGGATGACATATTTCCCGGTTCGGATGTGCTCCGAGCCACCCAAGACGCGGGCGACAAAGTAAAATGTTCCTCTGCTCCGGATGATGCCCTTCAGCGACAAGGAGTCTGCTATTTCAGGAAAGGATTGCCCACGAGAAACGTAGATGGTACCTGCCTGGTCATCCCGGGAGGGATTGGGGGAGTAAAATATCCACCAAGCAGCGACCAGGAAGATCAAAATAATCGAAACGACGACGCTCAGGAATCGACGCGCGAGTTTCGTCCGGGGAAAGATCACGGATTGTTCCCTGCCTCCGAGAGACGCTTATAGATTTCTCCATAGCGATGCACCGCGGCGGTATCTTTCCCCTCACGCGCGTAAAGATCGCTCAGCAATTTGAATGCTATTGCGCACTCGGGTCGCGGTTGCAGGTTTTTTTCCAGGCGGTTTATCGCATCACGAGTTTTGCCATCTCCCGCTTCCAACTCTGCCAGAGCAGTCTGGGCCTGCCACAAATCCGGTGAAAGCCGGACGGCCTTTGTGAGTGATTCCTCCGCTTCCTTCCTCCTTCCCGCCGAACGCAGGGCAATTCCCAATGCAAAGAAGCCACGGGAATACAAGGTATCCATCGCCACAACCTGTTCCAGCATAGGACCGGCAATGGACAGGCGGCCCTGGGCGAGGTACTGAATTGCGCTATTGAACGTCAATGAAGCCTGGCTTGAAACAAAATGGGCCCGCGAGCGGTCGAAGGGAAATACTTCCATAACTTCCGGGTAATTCTCGTTCGTCCGGAAGAGAGGAGGAATATTCGTGATTTCAAACCAACTTCGTAGCACGGCAAGGTGCGTGACTCCTCGTCGAACGAGGAGAGTCTCAAGAGAGTCCAGATTTCCGAGCGTTTTGATCGCCGCAGGTGTGACGAGCCCGACCATGTCAACGACCCGTCGGCCGGAGTAATATCCTATTGCCCCGATATCATGAGTTGCCACAACAGCATCCTGCGGGAGATTCTCGCTGAGCCAGCGGGCTGTCCTGACCTGCCTGTCCAGGATGTACCGGCACATATCGATGTATTCCGCAGCCATGGTGACATCCATCAGGCCAAATTGAAGGATGACGATCCCGAGCACTGCTCCGGAAAACAGAGCGTCGGCTGACCGGGGGAACTGGTGGAAGAACTTCCTTCCGAGGTATCCCGTCAACGCTGAAGCTCCCATGATCCCCAGAACCAGCAGGGATGGGATGACGGGCATCAGATACCTTCCCTGCTGAAACAGAAAGGGGAGCTTTGCCCAATAGACAGCCACCATGGCAAGAACCCAGACAACATGCATGAGCCCCGAGACACGTCTGTACTTCACCGCATCCACGATGGCAACGATCGCTCCCACGGCACTGAAGAGGGCAATAACAACCATGTGCTTCGCGGTGAGAAAGGTGAATGCGTGTTCCGGGAAATCGATCCCCTTCCCCCCATAGTATGTCAGCTTGGCCGCGAAGGTGTTCGGGAGCAAAGTGCCGGACAGATACAGGTTGAGAAGAACGTACAAAAGGCTTATCAGACCGGTGAGGGCAAGGGGAACCCGCACGATGAGCCAGAGTTGTCTGAAACTCATGCGGGGCACACGTTCGTCTCTTCCAGCCGATGCCGCTCCACTGAGCAACTCGAATGCTCCACCCACACCGACAATGGCCATGAGTATCACGGCCTCGGGGCGAACCCAGAGGAGAAGGCCAAGCAACACGCCGAGCATGCGCCACTGCCGTGACGCGAACGCCCAGAAGCACGTGATGATACCGGCGATGAACAGGGTGGTCTCCATTCCCGACTGCGCAGCCCACTGCATGCGAGGTTCAAGCACAAATACGAGCACACCTATGAGAGGTATCCACCACCTGTCCGGCACCATGACGCGGAGCAGCCTGTAGAACATGAACCCCGCAACTGCATAAAAGAACGTGCCAAGGGCATAACTCAGAATCATCTCGTTCGACGTAACGAAGAATCCCGCGGAAAGGAGGAAGGTATAGAGCGGCGAGGTAGAGCCTGCCGTTACCTGTTCATTGGCAAAATACGAAAACGAACCAAACGCGTGGAGGTTTTTGGCGAATTGCAGGTGGATCCAGGGGTCATCCAACGGAAAGCCGGCGGCACCGTTTGTTTTCACTGAATTCCAAAGTGTCAGCGCAACACGGGCAACTCCAACGAGGATGAGAAACACAGCAACCGGGATCTCAAACCGGCGCAGATTCTCCGCCCGCTGATTGAGCAATGTCATGCTCGTGTACCATTCCAAAGTGAGAGGGCTGCTTCGGCCGGCAAACTCAGGGGCGAGGAGAATCCCCTCTTCAGCCGCTCGTAACCGGCATAGGCAATCATGGCGCCGTTATCCATACAGTATTCCATCCGGGGGAAGAAAAGGTGCTGACCACGATGTGACGTTTCCTCTTCCATTCTGCGCCGCAGCAGGGAGTTCGCCGAAACTCCCCCGGCAACGGCGATGTGCTCCACCTGCGTCCGATCGGCAGCCAGCAGAGTTTTTGCCACGAGGACATCCACGACCGCGGTCTGAAAGCCGGCGCAAATGTTGGCAATGCGCTCGGGGGACAATCGATGGACTGCCTCACCCTTTTCCCCCACGCCTTCCCTGCGCAAAAGATACAGGACTGCCGTTTTGATACCGCTGAAGCTGAAATCGAGACTCCCTTCCTCAAGAAAAGACCGCGGCATCTGTACCGCTTCCGGATCGCCGGCGGCTGCCGTTTGATCAATCACAGGTCCCCCCGGATACCCTAGTCCCAGCATTTTTGCAACCTTGTCGAACGCCTCACCCGCCGCATCGTCTCGCGTTTCGCCCAGCAGAGTATATTCAAGGGGAGCCCGGGCATGGACCAGCATTGTGTGGCCGCCAGAGACAACGAGACAGACAAACGGGTAGGTCGGAGCATCTTCCATGAGGAAGTTGGAAAAAATGTGGCCTTCCATGTGATTGATGCCGACGAAGGGGATCCGCCGTCCGTACGCGATTCCCTTCGCGAAATTCAAGCCGACGAGGAGAGCCCCGACCAGCCCCGGTCCATACGTGGCAGCGACTCCGTTTACATCATCCATGCCGGTTCCCGCAGCCTGAAGTGCCTCACGGACGACGTCGACTATGATGCGCTGGTGAGCCCGGGAGGCAAGTTCGGGTACCACCCCGCCGTAGCGGGCATGAACCAGCTGTGACGAAATCACATTGGAACGCACGGCGCCGTCGGAGACGATCGCCGCGGACGTTTCATCGCAGGAGGTTTCAATCCCGAGAATCTTCATGGCAAGATCAAAACTTCTAAAGTATGTTATAATACGCATTGAGCCCCGGATATTCAAGAAACCATTGCGCGGCGCCGGAATTTTTGTTATATTCTGGTTTCGAAAAACCAACACTGGAATTGCGGCATGGCAAAGGTTTGCGACATTTGCGGAAAAAGACCGGTCAGCGGAAATAACATCAGTCATGCGTTCAATCGCACGCGCAGGCGCTGGGAGCCGAACCTCCAGCACGTCCGTGCAAAGGTCGGCGGTCGGACAAAACGACTCACGGTTTGCGCAAATTGCATCAAGTCTAATCGTGTGTTGAAAGTGGCGTAGACCGCTTCACTCCGAGGTTTGCTGCGGCGCCTGCATCAACCCGCCGTGTTCCGGCAACCAGGAACCCTCGAATTGTTCCGCACCCGCGGGATTGGCGCATGCCCAAGCTCGAAATTCAGCTTACCCTCCCGAATCAGCTCACCCTTCTCCGGGTGGCGCTCACCCCGGTGTTCGTCATTCTCCTGATGTCGTCTTCATCGCTGTACCTCCAGCTTTCACTCGTCGTGTTCGTGATAGCGGCGCTGACCGACTGGTATGACGGCTGGATTGCGAGGAAAATGGGGTACACTTCGCGGTGGGGCAAGTTCCTCGACCCTCTGGCCGACAAAATACTCTCCTCGGCAGCTCTCCTGGCCTTCGTCGGTTTGGACCTGATCGACGGCTGGATGGTCTGGATCGTCATCATCAGAGACTTCCTCATCACCGGACTTCGTGTGTACGCGGAATATCTGGACAAACCTGTTGTTACCACCAGGGGGGCTCAGGCGAAGACTTTCGGACAATTCATTGTTATCTATTATATTTTGATTCTCTACGTAGGGAGAAGTATTCCTCCTGTGTACGAGCGGTTCGGAACGACCATCGATGCCCTTATGCAGTATCAGGTACTCTTTGGAATGATGCTCACCGTCCTGCTCTCAACAGTCGGAACAGGCATCGCTTACCTGTTTGCCAACAGGAACGTGCTTCGCGAGGTTTATGAGCGCATCCGATTTACCCGATAGGCCGGGCAGGGAGGCCTCCCCGTTAACCCGACTGATCGCGACAGGGTTCTACGTCGGATATATCCCCTGGGGATCCGGCACTTTCGGTTCGCTTCTGGGACTGCTCCTCTGCCTTCCCCCCGGCGTGCTTTCCTCTCCTTTCTTTCCGTTGGCTGTTGTCGCCGTTTTCTTCATCGGGGTTTACGTTTCGGGCCGGGTTGCTCTGGCCGAAGGCCACCGGCTGACACGCTCCGCGGCGGCCGCGAAGGAAGCGTTTCAACCCGGAGTGCATGCTCACCCGGACCCGTCAATCGTCGTCATTGACGAGATCGTGGGCATGTGGATTTCCCTTCTCTGGCTGCCCGTCAGTCTCCCGAGCTTTGTTATTGCCTTCCTGGCATTTCGCATCTTCGATGTGACCAAGCCTCAGCCGGCAAATCTGGTTGAGCACTTTCCGGGTGGATGGGGGATCATGCTCGATGATTTGGTTGCTGCCGTCTATGCAAATCTTGGAACACGGATCGTGCTCTTTCTCCTTACCCCCTCAGTCGTCTCGGGATTATTTTTGTGAACGCGCACATCATCACTATCGGCGACGAACTGCTCATTGGTCAGGTCATTAACACCAATCAAGCAGAAATCGCCGACGCTCTCGGAAGGATTGGGATCAACCCGGTTTGCATGATAACAGTGGGAGACAATCTGGACGAAATTCTCGTGGCGTTTGCAAAGGCCTGGAAGGAAGCTCAGGTGATTGTCGTGACAGGCGGGCTGGGACCAACACACGACGATGTTACCCGGGAGGCTGTCTGCAAATTCTTCGAAACCGACCTCGTAAGTGACCTTGCAGTCCGCCGGCACCTCGAAGCACTGTTCCGGAAACGGAACCGGTCCTGGACTGCGGCGGCAGAGAACCAGACGATGGTTCCCCGTTGGACCACTGTGATCCCGAATCCCATCGGCACCGCGCCGGGAATCCGGGTGAGCCGGAATTCCCACCATATGTTTGTACTTCCCGGCGTTCCCTACGAAATGCAGGCGATGCTTGTTGAGACTGTCGTCCCTTTCCTGACCCCGCTGGTGGGGGGCAATGTCATTCGCCACCTGACCTTTCGAACGGTCGGGGTTCCCGAGAGCGCGCTCGCCGATGAACTTGGCGACCTCAGCCAGCTCCTCGGCCAGGCCAAACTCGCTTTTCTCCCCTCCGCCGCCGGCGTCCGCATGCGTGTGACGATCCATTCCAAAAATCCTCAGACGGCCGACGAACAACTCAGGCTCATCGAGGAGCGTCTACGGGCGAAGGTCGGAAGACATATCTATGGCACAGGTGAGGAAGAAATCGAGGATGTCGTCGGACATCTCCTTCTGTCCCGGAAACTTACACTTGCTGCGGCTGAGTCCTGCACGGGAGGCCTGATCGCAAATCGGTTGACGAACATAAGCGGAAGCTCGGGATACTTTCGGGCCGGAGTGATCGCTTACAGCAATGAAGCGAAGACCGAAGTTCTCGGCGTCGATCGGGAGATAATCGTTTCGTATGGAGCGGTCAGCAGGCAAGTAGCCGAAGCGATGGCAACCGGCGTTCGAAGGATCATGAAATCAGATATCGGGATCTCGACCACCGGCATTGCAGGACCGACCGGGGGAACTCCCGAAAAACCCGTCGGGCTGGTATGGATCGGGTACGCAGATGCAGCCGAATCGCTGGCCCTCAGGTTTACTTTCGGGGAAGGACGCCTCCTGGTCAAGGAACGCGCAGCAAACGCTGCATTTGAAATGATCCGCCGGAAACTCCTGAAATTGTAAGCCCGCCATGGGGTCGCTCAGAATATTTGTCGCCGTCGATACACCGCCCGAAGTCAAAGAACTCCTGAGTCAGATCTGCGTTGAAATGACGCAACCGGGGACTGACGTCCGGTGGGAGAAACAAGAAAAATATCACTGTACCCTCTCCTTCCTGGGGGACGTACCTGAAGAGGGACTGACGCCGTTGTTGAAGGGAGTTGAAGCTGCAGCCAGGGTAAGTTCCCCCGCGAAGGTTTCGTACAATCACCTCGGCTCCTTTTCAGGAAAGGGCCGTGAGCGGCCGACCGTGCTCTGGGTGGGGATCGACGACCCGGACGGAAGACTCGCAAACCTCCAACAATCGGTCCAAGAGGAGCTCGGAGCTCTGGGATATCCGGTTGAACGCCGTCCCTTTACGCCTCATGTGACCCTCGGTCGCTCAAAGGATTTTCGCAATCTGCCGCGGTTGCTTGCCAGATGGGAAAACCGTACCTTGGACCACCCGCCGGTCCTCATCGGCGAGGTAATTGTGGTCAGGAGCGAGCTGAGACCAGAAGGATCACACTACACCGTACTCAGGTCTTTTCCCCTCTCCGCCCGACGCGACTGATCTGCCCCCCATCTCCGGATACGATGCGTTTCCCATCGTAAATTTCAAATCTCGCGTGTATATATTTCAGTAAGGAGCCCACATCATGCCCGATGAAAAGGACGCCAGATATCAGGCGTTAAAAATTGCCCTCGATCAGATTGAGAAACAGCACGGGAAGGGAACCGTGATGCGGCTGGGAGAGGGGCCGATCCAGCAGGTTGATGTCATATCGACAGGATCGATCTCGCTCGATGCTGCCCTGGGCATTGGTGGAATACCGCGGGGTCGTGTGACAGAGGTCTTTGGACCTGAATCCTCCGGAAAGACGACCCTCTGCCTGCACGTCATTGCAGAAGCGCAAAAGAACGGCGGGATTACGGCCTTCATTGACGCGGAACATGCGCTCGACATGGCATATGCGAAGAAGCTGGGAGTTGATGTCAACAATCTTCTCCTCTCCCAGCCAGAATTCGGAGAGCAGGCACTCGAAATCGTTGAAACGCTTGTCCGCAGCGGCGCACTTGATGTGATTGTCATTGACTCCGTTGCGGCTTTAACCCCCAGGGCTGAAATCGAAGGGGAGATGGGCGATCCGAGCATGGGTGTGCAGGCACGGCTTATGTCCCAGGCGCTTCGCAAGCTGACGTCTGCCATCAGCAAGTCGAAGACCTCCGTCATATTCACAAATCAGCTCAGAATGAAGATCGGCGTGATGTTCGGAAACCCCGAGACGACCACCGGAGGGAATGCTCTCAAGTTTTATGCTTCTGTTCGCCTCGATGTACGTCGGATCGAAGCCATAAAGGACGGGACCAACATCGTCGGCAACCGGACCCGCGTCAAGGTCGTGAAGAACAAAGTTGCACCACCGTTCCGCGAAGCTCAATTCGACATCCTCTATAATGAGGGCATCTCCCGCCTCGGAGATCTCATCGATACAGCAGTCGAGCAAAACATCATTGCGAAGTCGGGATCGTGGTTCTCATACAAAGAAGAGCGAATTGGTCAGGGAAGAGACGCGGTCAAGAAATTCCTGCAGGAGAACGAAAAAACCGCGATTTCCATCGACTCGGAAACACGGAAGAAGTTGGGGTTGACACAATCCGGCAGCCAGAGGCCGGGAAATGGTCAGGAACGGACGTCCGGTGGAGGCACGGGAAATCCTGGACGTGCAGGTGATGCATTGCATGCCGCAAGTCCCCCGGGGGCTGACGTTCTACAGCAGAAAGAGGGACGACCCGGACAGCCTTCTGAAGCAAGGCCTCCGCAACCTCCCCAGAGTGCTCCGGCCATCTCCCCGTCAAAGTCACCTGTCCCGGGCAGCCCGGGGCGGCCAGATCAGACAAAAAGGAAATAATCCGGGAAGCACAGTATCCAATGTCCCCCGCGGAAATTTCAATCACCCCGCGGGGGATTGCTTTGTCGCCGACTTTCTCCAATGAGAAACTGTAAGCCCGAATCTCATTGATCAACATGAAGATCACCAAAATTGAGAGGCAACGGAGCGGACAGAAGAAAGTGAACATCCACGCCGACGGCGAGTACCTCATCGGCATCCATGTGGAGACCCTTGTGCGCTTTGGATTGCGCGTGGGTGATTCCCTCACCAAAGAGCATGTGCGTCGAATCGAGGAAGCCGAGGGGTTGCTTGCGGCGCGGAGCAGCGCGTTGAGACTTCTGGCCACGCGCCCCCGTACTGAACGAGAACTTTTTGAACGGCTTCGCCAGAAGGAGTACAGCGAGGACCAGATTGCCGCCGTGCTCGGAGAATTCAAAAAATCCGGGCTTGTGAATGACGACGAGTTTGCCAGGATGTTCGTGCGAAACGCACTCGCCGTCCGACCTGTCGGACGTATAGTCCTGAAGCGCCGCATGCTTCTGCTTGGCATCTCTCCTGCGCTTGCCGATCTGGCCCTGGCGGAAGTCCTCGAGCCCGCAGGAGAAGGACAGTATGCTGCCGAAGCTGCGGCAAAATTTCTGAAGAAAATCCGTCCGGGAAAAAAGAAAGACGACGAACAACAACGTCGCCAAAAGCTGACCGCCTTCCTGCTGCGTCGTGGCTACCCCTGGACCGTTGTGGAGCCGGTCGTTCGAAGTGCAATGAATGGGGAGAAGACGGGGGGAGAGGAAAATATGTATGATGAGAGGGAAGGCCAGTAATGTCGTTTTCGACATCGAAACGCTTGCATACCCCCTTGAAGCATTTGACGAGCAGCAACAATCCTACCTGTTGAAATTCGCTCACACCGACGAAGAGCGAACCGAAGCGATCCTCCGCCTGAACCTGAGCCCGTTCACCGCGAGGGTGCTCGCTATTGCGATGTACAATCCCGATTCATCTCAAGGAAAGGTTTTCTACCAGAACCCGACATCCGGGCCGCACCAGCTCGACGACGGACGGGTTGAATGTATCCCCGGGTCAGAGGAGGAGATTCTCACAAATTTCTGGGAGGCAATCGCTTTATTTTCCCGCTATGTAACGTTCAACGGCAGATCGTTCGATTGTCCCTTCCTGATGCTTCGCTCATCCATCCTCAACGTCGCGCCGTCACGCAATTTGCTTCCGTACCGCTACAGCAGTTCTGAACATTGCGATTTGCTGGAACAATTTACTTTCCACGGCGCATGCAGGAAATTCAATCTGGACTTCTACTGTAAGGCGTTCGGCATTCTGAGCCCGAAACGGAATGGAATGAGCGGACTTGATATCGGAAGGCTATTCCTGGAGGGGGAATATCAACGGATCGCTGAGTACTGCCTTGACGACGCAAAGGCTACGGCAGAGCTCTTTCGTCGCTGGCAAGAGTTTCTGGAGGCCCCTGATGTCGATCGACGCACGGTGACCATGAGAAGAGGAAGCTGACAACAAGGAGATAAGGTCACCCGTGTGCTCCCCCGTCACTCGTGGGGGACGCGAGGCCAGCGACGGGACAGTTCATGATAAATGGTTGCAGCAGCACCCAATTTCAACAGATCCCAGAAACTGAAAATCAGAAAGCCAGATTGAAATGCCGCCCCGACATCGTGAATGTACATGCCGTACAGGTAGAGTGTTCCAGAGAGGAATACTAAAAGCAGCCCTGCCGACATCGCGAGGAGAGTCGCCGGGTATGAACGCCCCCTTCCTGTCAAAATTCCTATAATCGCTGCAGCGAGCGGAAAAGCCAGCAGGTAACCCCCCGTGGGCCCAAAAAGAACAGCAGGTCCGGCAATACTGCCGGCAAAAACCGGGACGCCAAGCACACCGGCGAAAAGGTAGACGAGCTGACTCAAGGCCCCGTTGACCGGCCCTAAAAGCGCTCCCGAAAGGAGCACGAAAAGCGTCTGAAGGGTGAACGGAACAGGTTCATGCGGGATCTCGATCTTCGCTCCGCATGCAGTCGCAGCAGAAAAAAACAGGATCCACGTCACCTGCAATACTGTCAATTGACCGCTCCATCCAACCAGCCGCGTCATACCCGTCTTTGCCGTATCTGCCATGACTATGCACCTGAGAGATGACTATGAAACCAGTTCGCTGTCGTGTCAATGATATGATCGAGGATGGCACTCTGACCTGAAAAGGGGTGCGATACCCCGTACATATGCCCGACGCCTTCCAGCATGACCAGCGTGGTCATTTTCGGGTCTGCAACCTCGTAGAGCTCGCGCGCTTCACTCGCCCGAACGGAGAGATCCTCCCTTCCGTGAACTATAAGCAGCGGGACGTTGAGGGCACGCACTGCCGCATGGAGATCGTAGCGATCTTTGTTGACTTCAAGATCGCGCAAGACATCAAGGCCGTACCTTAATTTCGTGCGCGACCCCCGTATCGTGACCGGAAGATAGCCGTCGCGCTCCCAGACTGTTTTTTGGTGCTCCGTGTACCGGTAGAACGTTGCCACGCCGGACCATGTCGCCACACACGAGAGCCTTGCATCCAGGCTGGCGGAGAGAATTGCGAGTCCCCCTCCGCGCGAGTGCCCCATGATACCGATGCGCGACGATTCGATGACATCCCCGCCAAGTTTCCCCCTGGTCAACGCATTGACCACTCCCGCGACGTCTTCGAGTTCCTTTCCGATCGTGTTCCGGGAAAACTTTTCAGGCTCCGAGAACCGGCGGGGGTTCCTGCCGATGCCGTTGTGTGAAAAGTTGAAGACAATGGATGCGAGCCCCCGTTCCGCAAGCCTTTTGCCTATGTAAGGAAACGGTCCCCAATCCTTGTGCGCAGTGAACCCGTGACAGACCATCACGACGGGCAGGCGCGATTTCCCCGCCGGATACCGTAAATCGCCCTCGAATGCGTCTCCCGAACTGTTCGTCACAGTGACGGGAACCTCTTTCACGTCAGACGTCGGTGGTTCTCCGATGGGCATTCACGTTGACCGATATTGTACCGAAAGAGCCCCTCAATGTCAACGCAGGAGGGGCTTCGGACAGGTGAGCGCGTCGGGGAATTCCAACGAGTCAGCGGCGGATGAGGTATAGGGCAGTAATGTCGTCCGCTTGGGGAGCGTCGGCGGTGAAGTCTTTGAGCGTGGCCACGACATGCTGAAGAAAAGATCTGGCTTCCGACGGATTCTGCCGTGTGAATATTTCTTTAAGCGAAGCAACGCTCTGGAACAGATCTCCCGCTTCGTTCTGCGCTTCCGGTATGCCATCCGTATAGAGAAGAAGCCGCTCGCCTTTTCCCAGAGTCACCCGATCATTCTCATACGGAAAGTCGATGTCCAGCATACCCAGCGGTACACCTCCGCGCGAAAGTTCCTCGACGCTCCCGTTGGCCCGGAGAAGATAGCCGGGCGTGTGTCCGGCGTTGACTGTCTCAAGTTGTCCCGTCGCCGGATCGAGGATTCCGATGAATGCCGTAATAAACTTGTCGTCCGTGGAGGCTTTGCAGATTACTCTGTTCAGACGTCTGACCAGCTCGGGTACCGGAAGGGCGCTTTCAAGATAGGCCGAAAGGTAGGCATGAAGACTGCTCACAAGGAGTGCGGCAGGCATTCCCTTCCCCGCGACATCAGCAATCACCAGGGCATACCTGCCGTCCGGCAGCGGAATGACATCGTAATAATCCCCTCCGACCGAACGCGACGGGAAATTCACGCCAGCGGCGTCATAACCCTCCAGCGATGGGAGTTCAGCCGGAAGGATGCGCTGCTGAATCGAGGCAGCAACCGCAAGATCCTGTTCGATTTTTTGCTTTTCAAGAGATTGCCGGACGAGATACTGGTTTTCCAGTGATGCGTGAACCTGACGTGCGAGTGCATCGAGCAGGAGTTGATCCGTCTGGTCAAACGCGGCGACGCCCGTCCGACTCTCCTTGTCCATGAGCTCAAACTCATATCTTTTCCCGCCAAAGGTAAACCCCGAGCGAATGTGGTTCTTTCCCTCCTTGAGCGCGGATTCGGGGGTGCCCTGTGGGAACACCAATCGTTCCACAACGCATGAGCCTTCCGTTATCGTCACCGAACCTCTGGATGCGTTGGTGAGCGCAGTTGCGCGTTCCAGCGCAAGGCGATGAGAAATGCCCTGATGATCCAGTTTGGTGATTTCGATGCCCGTGTCGATCAGGCTCGTCAGCTGAAGGACACGCTGGTTGTGGGAGAATATGAGATCCTTTTCGTGTTGCCGGTACTGGAGGAGGAGCCCCGCATGCGCAGCAGCTCGGAGAGTGTGACGCAGGACCCGGACGTGACGGCCGGAGAATGACGGTCCTCCCTGTGCGGAACGCACAACAACCCGGATTCCTGCCTCGTCATGAAGCCATTGTTCACCCGAAAGGAGCTTCCCGTCGTGATTGATTTCCGCAATCGATTCACCGGACCGCGTGAATGCCTCAAGGTCAGTTTCATTGCCAACAACGGCCTGCCATTTGTCAACCCGTCTCGCACAGAATGCAACGGTGATCTCTCCTGCTTCAAGCATTCCTTTCAGCACCATCCCGCAGCGGACGGCGAGGTCCCGGAGTGAGGTCGCCGCGGTCATTGACTCCAGACCCGCCAATAGGGTTTCAACCGGGTCGGAGGACTGGTCCTGCTGGGCCGGAATCGAGGTTTTGGGTTCGCGAAGGATCATGGCTGCGGTCGTGACAGTTGCCGGAGGGCGTCGTCAACCGTCTTTTCCTTTCCGGCAAAATTGAATACTCCCATGATCGCAAGCATCTTTTCAACCGAGGGGTCAAGATTCGTAA
>Ga0326726_10002010_pt1 | contig 18906 bp, 13 predicted proteins | sample MHFenrmetagenome_2_FD_207603 | JGI IMG/M metagenome (GOLD analysis project Ga0326726, IMG submission 207603) | Lab enriched peat soil microbial communities from Michigan Hollow, Ithaca, NY, United States - MHF15MN | ecosystem: Environmental > Terrestrial > Soil > Wetlands > Peat | place: USA... | reverse complement strand
TTCAGAAGAGTTCCCCCCGTGCGGGCATGGTCCATCTTGGAGGCGGATTTCAAAACGGCCGTCGGCCCCTTCCGATCGGCGCCCTGGACGGGCGAGATCCCTTCCGAGAGAGGGCGCCCCGCCCTCCTCCCGTCCGGAGTCGCCCCCGTGACCGATCCGAAGTAGACATGACATGTGGTCGGGAGGAGATTGATGCGATAACATCCGCCTTTGGTATTCTTCCGACCGTTGACGGCATCATAGAAGATTTCGAAGGCCTGTTGCATCAGGCCGTCGGCCACATCATCGTCGTTCCCGTACCGCGGGGTCCGGTTGGCGAGGAGCAGGCGGGTCTTCTCAAAACCCTCGAAATCCTTTCCAAGTACCTTCATCAAGTCCGGAAGGGTCATCGACCGCTCGTCAAAGACGTGGAACTTCAGTGCAGAGAGACAGTCTGTCAGGGTCCCCAGCCCGACACCCTGAATATAGTTGGTGTTATACCGGGCACCTCCATCGGAATAATCTCTTCCCCGCACGATGCAATCATCGATGAGGATCGAGAGAAAGGGCGTGGGGAGGAATTCGGCATAGAGTCGCTCGATCACATTGTTGCCGCGCACCTTGATGTCCGCGAAGTGGCGGACCTGGCGGGTGAACGCGCCCAGGAACTCCTCAAATGTCGCAAACGAGGCGGGATCGCCTGTCCGGAGACCAAGTTCCGCTCCCGTCCGGGGATCCCGGCCGTTATGGAGCGTAATCTCGAAGATCTTGGGGAGGTTGAAATAGCCGGTCAGAATATAGCTTTCTTTCCCGAACGCGCCGGTCTCGACACAGCCGCTGGTTCCTCCCTGCCGCGCATCCTCGATGGTTTTCCCCTGGCGCAGGAGTTCTTCCACGACAGCATCGGCGTTGAACACCGACGGCTGTCCCCACCCCTTCTTGATGATCCCGAGCGCCTTGAGGAGAAACTCATCGGGATTCTTGCGGCTGAGCTGGATATTCGAGCTGGGCTGGACGAGGCGCATCTCGTCGACGACCTCAAGGATGAGCATGGAAACCTCGTTTACCCCGTCCGAGCCGTCCGGCGTCAGCCCGCCGGTGTTGATGTTGGCAAAATCCGTGTAGGTCGCGCTCTCCGCCGCCGTGACTCCCACCTTGGGAGGAGCCGGCTGGTTGTTGAATTTCACCCAGAAACACTGGAGCAACTCGCGCGCCCCTTCCCGTGTGAGAGTTCCCGCTTCCAGTCCCCGGCTGTAGAAGGGATCCAGATGCTGGTCGAGGCGACCGGGGTTGAAGGCGTCCCACGGATTGAGTTCCGTAATGACGCCGAGGTGAACGAACCAGTAATACTGGAGCGCTTCGTGGAATGTGCGTGGCGCATGTGCCGGAACGCGCGTACAGACATCCGCTATGGTCTCGAGTTCATTCTTCCTCCGGGGATCAGTCTCCTGCTCGGCCAGTGCGCGCGCTTTGTCTGCATGACGCCGCGCAAAGGTGATAAGGGCTTCCGTACAGACCATCATTGCACGCAGCTCTTCGGACTTCCGGTGGGCTTCGGGATCCTCTGCAAAATCCAGCCCCTTCAGACTCGCCTCGATATCCTTCTGGAAGTCCAGCATCCCCTTCCGGTAGATTTTGTCATCAAGCACCGTGTGACCGGGAGCCCGCTGTTCCATAAACTCCGTGAAGATGCCTGCCGCGTACGCCGCCTTCCACTCCGCTGTCATCTCACCAAAGATCTTCTCGCGCAACGTCTTTCCCTTCCAGAACGGAATAATCGTCTCTTCGTACCGGCGGCGGGTCTCGCCCGACACCGTGTACGGGATCTTCGGGCGGGAGTTCAGGATATCGAGATCCTGCAAGCTGTGACAGCAGATTTCCGGATAGGTCGAGGTCCCTTTGGGGTCCGACCCTCGCTCGCCGACAATAAGTTCACCATCGTTGATGACGATGGATTTGTTCTCCATGATCTGTTTGAAGATCAACGCGCGGTGCATGGGAGCGGATTCCAGTCCCAGCGCAGCGGACGCGGCGGTGACGAGCAACGCGCGCTCATCGCAAATGTGCGGTACGGCTTCAAGACTCTGTGTGCGCAGTGATGCCACTCGCTCGCTCATCATAAACCTATCCTCCGACGATCGTGCGCAGGCCGTATGCCTCAAAGAGCGCACCAATGGATGTCAGTGTGGGGTTAAAGGGAGTTGCTGAATCCGGCATGGGCGATATCTTGCCCAGCCGCAGGGATTTGTCCCGACCGATGCGGTGAAACGGAAGCAGGTGCACTTCGCGGACCCGCGTCCGCGAGAGCAGGAATTCGGCAGTCGCGGTCAGGTTGGCGTCGTTGTCATTGACATCGGGGATGACCGGGATCCGCGCAATGACGTCGTGGCCCCTGCGCGAAAGGAGTTCGAGGTTCTCGAGGATTCGTCGGTTTCCAACGCCGGTGGAACGACGATGGGCGCCCTCATCCATGAGTTTCAGGTCGTACAGAAACAGGTCTGTGTGCCCCGCCACTCTCTCCAGCGTGCTCCACCCGGTGAAGCCGGTTGTCTCAACGACAGTATGGATTCCCTCTCCGCGGCAAGCCTTCAGCAGGGCCTCCAGGTATTCATGTTGAAACAGCGGCTCACCTCCCGAGAAAGTCACTCCTCCGCCGGACCGTTCGTAGAACGGGCGGTCTTTCAGGACTTCGCGCATGACCGCGTTGACGGTCATCTCCCGGCCGACCAGCTCGCGAGCTTCCGCAACGCAATGGTCAACGCACTCGCCGCACTGCAGACATTTTTCACGAATGGGGAGGAATCGATCCTCGTATTCCTCCACTGCGCAATTCGGACAGCGCTCGTAGCAGTCGCCACATCTGACGCACCGGTCTTCCCTGAAGGAGAGCTCGACATGTTTTTCTCTCCCCTCGGGATTATGGCACCATGGACAGCTGAGGGGGCAACCTTTCATGAAGACTGTCGTGCGGATCCCGGGACCATCATGCACGCAGTAGCGCATGATATCGAAAATGATCCCTTTCTGGACGCCAGATTGTGCATCCAATACGGGAGCCGGCGAGGGAAGAGGATAAAACACGGTCTTAGAAAGTAGTTGCTATTGATATATTACTTATATATTAATGATATATAGAATGAATAGCAAACGCTTTTTCAGGAGGAATCACTCATGAATGTGCGCTGGGAGGGTGTTTTTCCAGCTCTCACAACCAAATTCGCCAGGAATGAAGCTCTGGACATCCCTGCAATGGAGAAGCATTTCCAGCTGCAGATCGAAGCGGGGGTTCATGGCCTGGTTCTTCTCGGTTCACTCGGGGAAAACGGCACGCTGACACCGGAGGAAAAGCAGGAGATAATCCGCCTGGCCGTGTCTGTCAGCAACGGGCGAATCCCGGTCATTGCCGGCGTCGCGGAGACCACCACGGCACGAGCGTGCCGGTTCGTCGAACAAGCGGCCTCGAACGGTGCGGATGGATTCATGGTCCTCCCTCCGATGCAATACGTCTCCGACGGCAGGGAGACGATGGCGCACCTTCAAAGCGTCGCTCAGAGCACAGACCGAACGATCATGATCTACAACAATCCGGTCGCCTATCGCGTCGATGTTACTCCGGCCATGCTTGCCGAGCTTGCCGATGAGCCGAAATTTGTCGCGCTGAAGGAGTCGTCCGACAATGTCCGTCGCATCACAGATATCAGGAACCTCACCGGTGACCGCTACAAAATTTTCGTCGGGGTGGATGATCTTGCTCTGGAGAGTCTGCTCATTGGAGCAGACGGGTGGGTTGCGGGCCTGGTCTGTGCTTTCCCCCGCGAGACGGTGGCACTTTACCATCTCGCAAAACAGCGAAGGCTGAGCGAAGCGCTGGCGCTCTACCGCTGGTTCACACCATTGCTCCATCTCGACGCCGATCTGAAGTTCGTCCATTACATCAAGCTCGCAGAGGCCATGGCTGGAGTGGGCACCGAGGCGATGCGCCGCCCCCGTCTTCCCCTCGAAGGAGACGAGCGGGACAGTGTGGCGGCGATTATCCGGAAGGCGCTGGACTCCCGCCCTCCCCTACCACAGATTTCGCTGACTGCTCCGACGCGAGCATGACTCTCCAGGTGACACCCGCCGGCATCGCAACAGAGTGGACGATAGGTGAGCCCGCGATTGGTAAGGTACTTCTGAGACTCCACACTGGGACTGGAAATGGAAACACGAGCGAATTTTGTTGACGGCGCATGGGTCGAAGGGCCCGATGCCGTCAGCGACATCAATCCCTCCGACATTACCGATGTCGTCGGGATATTCAGCCACGCTGATGCGAAGCTTGTCGATCGGGCGGTGACCGCCGCGAAGAAGGCCGCACCCTCCTGGGGGGCATCGACACCTCAGGCACGATTTGACGTGCTGGATTTCATCGGGACCGAGATCCTCGCACGCAGGCAGGAACTCGGGCGTCTGCTCGCCCGCGAAGAAGGAAAAGTTCTTCCGGAAGCGGTCGGTGAAGTCGTTCGGGGCGGGTATATTTTCAAATTCTTCGCCGGCGAGGCCCTTCGCGTGCCGGGCGAACACCTGAAGTCCGTGCGCCCCGGCGTCGAGATCGATGTTCTCCGGCAACCCATCGGTGTGGTCGGCCTCATCACCCCTTGGAATTTTCCGTTCGCCGTCCCCGCATGGAAAATCGCGCCCGCCCTCGCCTACGGGAACACCGTTGTTTTCAAACCGGCCGAACTCGTCCCGGGTTGCGCCTGGGCAATCGCCGAAATCATCGCGCGCAGTGGAATTCCCGCGGCGGTCTTCAACCTGGTGATGGGGCGGGGGCGGGTTATTGGCGAAACCCTGGTGAACCACCCCGATGTTGCGGGGATCAGCTTCACTGGCTCCGTGGCGGTGGGTCGGACGCTGGCCGCCAGTTGTGCCCGCAGAATGGCAAAGGTGCAGCTCGAGATGGGAGGCAAGAATCCACTTGTGATCCTTGACGACGCGGACCTCGGCACGGCGGTTCAGGCCGCAATCAACGGCGCATTCTTCTCCACCGGCCAGCGCTGCACAGCGTCCAGCCGTCTGATCGTGACCGGGGGAATTCATGATCGGTTTGTCCGGGCAATGGTTGAAACGATGGCAGCGCTAAAGATCGATGACGCTCTCGCCGACGGCACGGACATTGGTCCGGTGGCTGACGAGGGGCAGCTTTCCAAGGATCTCGCGTACATCGACATCGGAAAACAAGAGGGAGCCCACCTTGCCGCGGGCGGAACTCAGCTGGAGAAGGCAAAGAGGGGGTATTATCTCTCCCCCGCCCTCTTCACCAACTCCACCCCCGCCATGCGCATCAACCGCGAAGAGATTTTCGGACCTGTGGCGGGGGTCATCAGGGTCGCAGACTACGATGAGGCACTGGCGGTTGCCAATGACACGCCCTTCGGACTATCGGCGGGCATCTGTACATCCTCGCTTAAGGTCGCCAGTCATTTCAAAGAGCATGCCCAGGCGGGCATGGTCATGGTGAACCTGCCGACGGCGGGGGTGGACTACCACGTCCCATTCGGCGGGCGCAAGGGTTCCAGTTACGGATCAAGGGAGCAAGGACGGTATGCAATTGAATTCTATACAACAGTCAAAACCTGCTATGTTGCCCCGTAGCGTGGAAAACCAGACAGCGGATATCGCGGAACGTTCCAGCCTTTCTGACCGGGCGTACGGGCAACTCGAGGAGATGATCGTTACGCTCCAGTTGCAGCCGGGAGCCGTCGTGACGGAGGGCGAGCTGGGGACGCGGCTGGGTATCGGGAGGACCCCGTTGCGAGAGGCGATTCAGCGATTGGCGGTCCAGCGGCTGGTGACCACGCTCCCGCGGCGCGGACTTGTGGTCAGCGAGATCAACCTGACCGACCATCTTGGCGTTCTGGAAACGCGGCGCGTTCTGGATCGCCTTCTGGCTGCCGGAGCGGCCAGGCGGGCGACGCCCGCGGAGCGCGCGTGTCTGAAAGAGTACGCAGCCTGGATGAGCGAGGCCGCCCGGGCCGACGATCTGGCCGAGTTCATGCGCCTCGATCAGGAATTCGACCAGCAGCTGGCGGCCGCAGCCCACAACCACGCGGCGAGCAACGCCATCGCGCCCCTGCACATCCACTGCAGGCGCTTCTGGTATTTCTATCGTCATCAGGGGGACCTCCCGAGGGCCGCAACACACCATGCCGCGCTTATCAACGCGGTCGTCGAAGGAGATGAAGCGCGCGCCGCCGAGGCATCCGATGTCCTGATAGGCTACCTGGAGGATTTTACCAGGAAGGCTCTCGATCTGTATCTGATCCGATAACCCGAGGCTCTCAAGGAGACCGGCATGAGCCGCACAACTTTCTCCTGCATTGACGCCCACACCTGCGGTAACCCGGTCCGTGTCGTGACCGGCGGCGGCCCCTCCCTCGAAGGGTCTACGATGAACGAGCGCCGTCTGCACTTCATGCGGGAGTTCGACTGGATCCGGACCGGACTGATGTTCGAGCCGCGCGGCCATGACATGATGTCCGGAAGCATCCTCTATCCCGCCACAAACCCGGAGAACGACATCGGCCTCCTCTTCATCGAGACGAGCGGCTGTCTCCCGATGTGCGGACACGGAACGATCGGAACCGTGACCGTACTGATTGAAGAAGGCCTTGTCACGCCCAGAACTCCCGGCCTGCTCCGCCTCGAGGTACCCGCAGGCCTCGTCGAAGCGCGATACACCATGGACGGACCTCATGTGGCCGGAGTTCAGATCCGCAACGTCCCCTCGTTCCTGCACTCTGCCGGCCTCCGCGTTGAATGCCCCGGCTTCGGCCCCATCACGGTCGACGTCGCGTACGGCGGAAATTTCTATGCGATCGTCGAGCCCCAGGACGGTTTTCGGGATATGGACCAGTTGAGCGTCGGGGATATGCTGCGGATCAGCCCGCTTCTCAGGAGCGCGCTGAACGAGGCATATTCCTTCGTCCACCCGATGATTCCGACGATTCGCGGATTGAGCCACATTCAGTGGACCGGGGCGCCGAAGCATCCCGACGCCGACGCGCGAAATGCGGTGTTTTACGGGGAGAGGGCCATCGACCGTTCGCCTTGCGGCACGGGGACCTCCGCCCGGATGGCTCAGCTTGCGGCCAGAGGAAAACTGAAAGTCGGAGAGACCTTCGTGCACGAGAGCATCATCGGCAGCCTCTTTCGCGGCAGGGTCGAGGCTGCCACCAGGGTCGGCGCGTACGATGCGATCGTTCCCAGCATTGAAGGGTGGGCGCGCATCACGGGTCATAACGCGATCATCATCGACGACCGGGATCCGTACCGGCACGGGTTTCAGGTCAAATAAGTATGGCAGACAGGGTCCTGATCATCGGGGGCGGCGTCATCGGTCTCTGCTGCGCGTATTATTGCGCGCGTGACGGAGCCGCTGTGACAATTCTCGAACGGGAGGTCATCGGGGCCGGTAGTTCCGGCGAAAACGCCGGGCTGGTCGTGCCAAGCCATTTCATCCCTCTCGCAGCTCCCGGCGCGATGATGCAGGGACTCAAATGGATGCTCAATTCCGAAAGTCCGTTCTATATCAAGCCGCGGTTCGATACCGAGCTCATCTCCTGGCTACTGAAATTCAGGAAGGCGGCAACCGAACGACAGGCGCGCGCCGCCATGCCTCTCCTGCGCGACCTTGCCTGGAAGAGTCTTCGGCTCTATGAACAGCTCTCGGGCGAGGAGCACCTCGAGTTCGGATTCCAGAAGCGCGGGTTGCTGATGCTCTATGCGACAGCGACAGGAGAACATGCCTGCCGGCACGAGGCAGATCTGGCGCGCCAGATCGGGGTGGAGGCGGAGGTTCTCGATCGTTCCCGGCTCGAGGAGCTCGAGCCCCATGCGTCGTTCGGCGCGGCAGGAGGGGTCTACTACCCCGGTGATGCCCACCTCTCGCCTTCGGCCTTCCTGGGCGTGATCACGCACCGATTGCGCGAAATGGGAGTTACGATTCTCCCCGGGACAGTTGTTCTGGGGATCGACGGCAACGGCACGCGCGGTACCACCGTCAGGACATCGTCCGGGGTTTATGAGGCCGATGTCTGCGTGATTGCCGGGGGGGCATGGTCCCACAGGCTTGTTCATGACCTCCGTGTCAACCTTCCACTGCAACCTGGAAAGGGGTACAGTGTCACCATCAACCGCCCTTCGTTGCGATTGACCATCCCGTCGATTCTGACAGAGGCGCACATCGCGGTGACGCCTCTGGGGAACCAGCTTCGACTCGCGGGTACGATGGAGCTCGCGGGCCATGACCTATCGATCAACATGCGCCGTGTGGATGCAATCATTCGCGCCGTCCCCCGCTACTACCCCGGATTCGCCCCGGCCGCGGCCGACCGGGAGCATCCATGGAGAGGGTTGCGTCCCTGTTCACCGGACGGCCTCCCCTACCTCGGCCGGCTTCGATCCTATCGCAATCTCATCGTCGCAACGGGTCACGCCATGGTGGGGATGAGTCTTGGCCCTGTCACCGGCACGCTCGTCGCGGATCTGGTCGCGGGACGCTCGCCGTCAATCGACATCGGGTTGCTCGAACCCGAACGCTTTTCCTGACATTGTACCGGTTCTGAGGAGTCATCCATGGCATCCTTCCCCGCAATCGACGCGCTCCGGAAGTGGAATCCCCCGCCGGACTGGCCGCGCATCACCACGCTCGATGCGCACACCGGCGGCGAACCGCTCCGGATCATCGTGAGCGGTTTTCCCGATCTCCCCGGAGATTCAATACTGGCGCGACGAAAGCATCTGAAAGAAACCTACGACCACCTGCGTCGCGCGATCATGTGGGAGCCCCGCGGACACCGGGAAATGTACGGTTGTCTCGTCACCCCGCCGGTGACGCCGGGAGCCGATTTCGGCGTGCTCTTCATGCACAATGAAGGGTACAGCACCATGTGCGGCCACGGGATCATTGCCATCGCCACGGTTGCGGTCCACGCCGGAATGGTAGCCGTGACGGAACCCGAGACGGTAATTCGCATTGATACGCCTGCCGGCCTCGTGACTGCACGAGCACAGGTGGACGGGCGACGCGCAACCGCCGTCCGTTTCCGGAATGTCCCGTCGTTTGTCGTCGCGCTCGATGAAACGGTGGAAGTCCCGGGCCTCGGCGCCATTACTTACGACCTGGCCTTCGGCGGGGCGTTCTATGCCTATGTCCAGGCCGGGCAGGTCGGATTGCGTTGCGTACCGGAAGAGCTCCCGACCCTGGTGGCAAAGGGGATGGCAATCAAACGTGCAATCATGGCAGCACGCGAAATCCCGCACCCGTTTGAGAAAGACCTCGGGTTTCTTTATGGCACGATCTTCATCGCCCCTCCGATCGGCGGCGGGGCCGACAGCCGCAATGTCTGCATCTTCGCCGACGGCGAAGTGGACCGGTCTCCCACCGGAACAGGCGTCAGCGGAAGGATGGCCATCCACTATGCGCGACAGCAAATCACACGCGACCAACCCTACGTTATCGAGAGTATCGTCGGAAGCAGATTCACCGGGAGGGTTTTGGATACAACGTCGTGCGGACCGTACGCGGCTGTCATACCGGAAGTCGAGGGACGCGCATACATCACGGGAAGGAACGAATTCACTCTCGATCCGAATGATTCATTCCGGACAGGGTTTCTCCTGTAGTTGCGAACCGCCATGCCACGTATCCTTGTTCTGAGTCAATCCGACATCCGACGCGCCCTTTTTATGAAAGACGCGGTCGAATTGATGAAGACCGCTTTTCTCGAGATCTCTTCGGGGGCAGCGACTGTCCCTCAGCGCCAGAACATCGAAATGCCCGGTGCGGCGGGAAAAATGAAGGAGAAAAGATTGGCTGAGCTTGGCGAGATCGTTGCCGGGCGCCAGCGGGACCGGCTGCGGGGCGAGGAGGTCACGGTCTTCAAATCGGTAGGAAACGCAGCGCAGGATCTGGTGGCAGCACACCGAATTCTTGCGAACGCAAGGGCGCTGGGCTTAGGCGTGGAGATCGAACGGTAAAAGAAAAGGGTCGGCGATTCTCTCGCCGACCCCTGGTACTTTTTGCGGGGCAACCCGGGATTACTTGGTCGCTTTCTTCGATGCCGATTTCTTTTCGCCTTTGCACGCTTTCGTACATTCCTTCCCCTCGGCCTTCATCTTTGCGTACTCTTTACTGCAGTCCCCCTTCGATTCCTTGCAACATTCCATCTTCTTCTCGGCCTTCTCCGGTTTGGTTGCCTTCTCCTGAGCGAATACCAGCGCAACCGCGAACAAACCAATGAGCAAAATCGACAGGAACTTCTTCATGTTGCCCCTCTTCATCATTGAACCATGTGGTGGTGACAGATTGACTGGAACAATCTACTCAAAAACAGGTCCAGAATCAACCCTCGGGCTATTGACCCTGTTGTGGCTGCATCGTTGGCGCCCTGGCAGCCCACTTGTTTCTTTTGCCCTGCTCCATGAAAATATTTCCCCGGTTTCGTGGCGATCGTGAAATCGGCTCTTGAATTCCTCAAAGGAGAGCTTTCACGATTGTGTCGTGCAAGACCGGACGGATTTTGAAGAGCTTTGAATTCGCCCGCGTTGCGTGGACGCGATTCGTCAGGAAGATGACGCCCAGCTTACGCTCCGGATCGATCCAGACAGACGTTCCGGTGAACCCGGTGTGTCCGAAGGACGAGGCGGAAAAGAGCGTCCCCGCAGACGAGCCCTTCGGAGACTTCATGTCCCACCCGAGCCAGCGCTGCTGTCCTTCCCGTCGCCTCTCCACAAAGGCCGCAATGGTAGAATCCTGCAGGTACCGTCTTCCATCGTACGTGCCGCGGTTGATCAGCATCTGAACAAACACCGCAAGATCTCCCGCCGTAGAGAACAGGCCCGCGTGGCCGGAGACTCCGCCGAGGAATTCGGCGTTTTCATCATGCACCGTCCCCTGCACGAGTCTCTTTCTCCAGACGCTATCGTACTCGGTCGCCACCGCGCGCCACCGAATATCCCCGGGAGGTTGATACATGGTATTTTCCATGCAGAGCGGAACAAAGAATTCCTTTTGTACGAACGAGGAGAGGGTCATCCCGGAGATCTTTTCCACGATCTTGCCGAGTGTAATAAATCCAAGATCACTGTAGATCGTCGTATCCCCGGGCGGCGCGACGAGCGGAGTGGCAAAGACCGAATCGATCATTGCCGGGCCGTCCGCACAAAATTCCCAGAATTTCCGGAACGGCGGGAATCCACCCCGGTGCAACAGGAGATGACGGATCGTAATGGCTGTCTTCGCCCCGTCCTTGAATGCCGGCAGATGTTTCGAGACGGGATCGTCCAGGCCGAGAAGTCCCCCGTCATACAGCTTCATCACCGCAGATGTCGTGGCAATGACTTTCGTAAGGGAGGCAAGATCGAAGAGCGCATTCCCGTTGATTTCACGGGAAACCGCTTCATATGAGTATTTCCCGTACGCCTTTTCCCAGACTAGCATTCCGTCTTTGACTATCGCCACCTGGGCCGCCGAGAACGCCGAATCGCTGATGCCGGCGTACACAATGCTATCGATGCGGCGGAGTTTTGCCGGATCGAAGCCGGCCTGCGCCGGATCGTCCCGCCGGAGCCGTTGCTGCGGCCGGCTGATCCCACTCCCGAAACTGAATGCCCCCGGGATGGTGACCGGGAGTTTTCCGCCGATCGCAATTTCCCCGCACAGCGCTTCGGCAGCTGCTTCGACGATCGGCTCGCTGTCCCCGTACGCGCAGAGGAGGACATCCACATCGGGGAAGTGGGCTGCCACGTAGGGGTTCCCGAATACAATGGCAACCCTCGGCTTTTTGAGTTTTTCCATTTCTGTCAGGAACGTGCGGAGGTTTTCCGGGAGGCCGATCCGTCCCGATGAAGTTCGCACTTTCACATGTGTGGGGAGAAGCAGAAGGTCCGCCCGGCGTGCTTTGGCGAGCGCTTCCTTGAAATCAAACTCATCGCTGCCCGGACTCAGCCGGACCGACTCGACCCTTCCAAGCCTCCGCCCCAGAAGCTGTGTAAGATAGGCGCCGGTCGCTTCACAGGAAAGGGGCGAACCCGGCCTGTTAACATCGCTCGTGCTCTCCTCGTTGTCGGTGAGGATGAGCGCCAGCACCCGCCTCCCCTCCTCCCGCGCGAGAGGGAGAACGGAACCATTGTCTCGCAGAAGCGTCACCGCGTTTCGCGCAACCGTCCGCGCAAGCCGCCAGTGTTCGCGCGATCCCACTTCGGTTTCGATGCGTGAGAGGTCCGTCAGGCGTTCCCTGTCCAGCCCCAGGGCGTGTTTCGTCTCAAGGATTTTCCGGACGGAGGCATTGATCCGTTCTTCGGGAATCTCGCCGTTACTGACGGAAGCCACAAGAGCGGTGATGGCAATATCCGCGTTCAACGGGAGCAGAATAATATCCGTGCCGGCCTTGACCGCCATGACCGTGGATTCCGAGACGGAATAACCTCGCACCACCCCGCGCATCTCCATCGCGTCCGATACCACCAATCCACCGAACCCGAACTCCTTCCGGAGGACGTCATCGATGATATGAGAAGAGAGGGAAGCCGGGAGGGACGCGTTCCTTTCGATCGCCGGCACGCCGAGATGGGCAATCATCACCGATCGGGTACCATGGTCGATCGCAGCCCGAAAGGGGCGCAGCTCTATGGAATCGAGGCGGCCGCGGGTAAACGGCAAAATCGGAAGTTCGAGATGCGAATCGAGGCCGGTATCCCCGTGGCCCGGAAAGTGTTTTGCGGTTGCCAGAACGCCCCCCTCCTGCGTTCCACGCACAAAGGCAATCACCATGTCTTGCACCAGTGCGACATTGTCTCCGAAGGCCCGCGTATTGATGACGGGATTGCGGGGGTTGGTGTTGACATCGGCGACCGGGGCATAGTTCTGATGCACGCCGATGGCTCTCGCTTCCTGGCCGATAGCCTTTCCCACTGCGAATGCAAGCGCCGTGTCCCTCGTGGCGCCGATCGCCATGGCGTCCGGAAACGGCGTCCCCCGCCGGATGCGCATCGCCAGACCGCGCTCGAGATCCGCACTCACCAGCAGGGGGATTTTCGCTCTGCTCTGGAGCCTGTTCAGGAGATGGGCGGACTCATACACGTCGCCGTGGGAGAGAATCACACCGCCGATCGCCCGTTCCTCAATGAGTCTCGTGAGCCGGGCATACTCGTCGCTCCCCGCGTTGGAGAAGTTGCCAAACGCAAGGACCATTACCATCTGGCCGGCTTTTTCCTCAAGGGTCATGGAAGCCAGAACACTGTCGGGCCAGGGGCGCAGGGGTGGAGCGGGTCGCACGGGCGTGGTCGTGGATTCAGCCGGGCGCGTGGCAGTGCAGGAAATGCCAGAAAGAAGAATCGGAATGAGAGCAATTGCGAGAAGGAGTCGAAACTCAGACAATGGTCTACCTCATGCTACTATGGTGATTCTCTGACGAAGATTTCTCCAAGCAATCAGAGCCACGAACGGCCGTTCGGGCGGGTTAACTGGAAGGTCATCAGGGTAATTTCGGAAAACACATATTCACGAAACTTGCGAGGCATCACAGCAAAAGATGCTTTGCCAGGAGAACCGCACCGTACGCCGGGGGGTCCTGAGGAGGGTGGACTCGAACCGCGGGGGAGAGAGCGAGGATCGCCTCGCGGAGCATTCCGACGTACACGCAGTCATGATCGATCAACCCGCCGACGAACACAACGCCGACCTGAGGTAACACAGCATACGCACGGAGAAGGACTCCTACCTGTTCTGCGAGGAGCGCCGCGCCCCGCTTGAAAATCCCGAGTGCTGCAGGATCACCTTGCTCGGCCGCTTTCATCACGGCAGGGGCCACAGACGGCAGGACAAAACCCTCCTGATACACGGCGTTGACCAGACGTTCACGCGAGGTGAGCCCGAACTCCTCGGCGAGAATGGTTTGCAGGGAGCTTGGTCCGTCTCGTCCGTCGATCCTGCGCGCCACAGCCCGAATTGCTTCGAGGCCCACAGAGTATCCGCTTCCCTCATCCCCGATCGTCCTTCCCCATCCACCGACCAGCGTGATCGTGCCGTCCGGCGATTTCCCGAGTATAGCGGAGCCGGTCCCTGCAATCACAATGATCCCCGGCCCTCCGCGGAATGCTCCTTCCAGCGCGATGCGTGCATCGGTCTCGAAGCGGACTTTCGGCATCGGGATATCGCGGTCCTGGAGAACTTTTTCAAGTGCGGAGGTCAATCGTTTCTGGACGGCCGCATTGCCGGCGCCGGCCAGCCCGAACACCGCCGCGCCGACATCTGCCGGTTCCCGCCCGGCACGATCACAACAGGAGGTCAGCAGGTCTGCAAGATGGGCAGCAGCTGTTTCCACCCCGACGACATTGGGGTTCGATGCACCGACCTGGCACCGGGCCAGTTCTCGGCCATCCCCGCCGGCCAGGATGCCCAGCGTCTTCGTCCCCCCGCCGTCCGCACCCAGGAGAAGATGTGTGTCTCCCATGTTTACAATGTACGCAACAGCACCGGCACATTCAAGGAGACGATGTCGCCCGTTGCCTCATCGACCCATCGGGTCAAAGGCTGATGCATTGCATTTTGTCGCGGCACATTGTAGTTTGCATTTGCTCTTCGTGCACTGGCGAATGAAACCGAAGCCTTCTCGAGTACCTCTCGTTTTGACCGCGGCCCTTCTGGCGGGTTGCGCCCCGTCCGCCCATTTCGTGGTGCCGCGCGATTTGTCCGTGGCTGCCCGGCGGGATTCCCTCATTCAGGTTTATCGGCCCTCACTCGTTGGTCGGGTAATCTTCCTGGACCCGGGCCACGGGGGAGAAGACCGCGTCAACCGTGGACCCGATGGCGATGCAATCGAGGCCGACGTGAACCTCCGGGTCGGCCTTGCGCTTCGCGAGTTCCTCTCTGCAGCAGGCGCCCGCGTGATCATGTCACGCGACAAAGATACGAGCATCGCGCTGGCCGATCGCCCGGTGATGGCCGTCCGTTCGGGGGCCGAGGTATTTGTGTCGCTGCACCACAACGCGACCGGCACCGGCGACCAGATAACCAACTACGCCTCCGTCTATTATCATGCGCGCCCGGGTCATCCCGACTATCATCCGGCAAACCAGGATCTCGCCCGCCACCTCCAGCGAGACATGAGTTATGCTATGCGAAATCCCGGGCCTCCCTTCTCTCCCACGTTCGACGGGACACTTTCAGATTTCGACATTTACCAGAACAGCGGATTCGCGGTGTTGCGCGAGAACCCTCTCCCGGCCGCGCTCATCGAAGGCTCCTTCTTCACGCATCCGCCGGAAGAGCAGCGACTTGCAGCTCCCGAATTCAACCGTATCGAGGCCTGGGGGATTTTCCTTGGGCTCGGGAAGTATTTCCGCTCAGGATTCCCGGGACTCAGCATCCTTTCTGATACGGTCGTAACGGTCGCCCGCCCCCTGTTTGCTGTGGGCCTCTCGCCCTGGGGCGATATCGATCCCCGATCCATCGACGTTTCACTGAACAATGCGTATGCTCCCTGGATACTGAGCGACTCCGCCAGGGCGCTCCTTGTCTCCCCTCCCGGGGCTCTCCGGAGCGGAACCGTCGAGCTGAAGGTTATTGCACGCACGAAAGGGGGAAAATCGGCATGGCCCTTCCGGAAACGCGTCACCGTGATGCTCCCGGCATCGGCCGTCTTCGCGCACCTGCACCCCGACACGCTTCCGGCAATTCCCGGCGCAGGCACACGGCTGGTCTGCTCTGCCCGCGATATCAACGGTGACCCGGTTGCCGACGGATGTCCCCTTCGGGTCTTCTCCCCTGCACTTGGAATTGACACAACGCTGCACACCATCGGAGGCTCCGCCGTCTGCTACCTCGCCGCTCCTGCGCAGGAGTCCGACATTCCGGTTGAGGTCCAGTGCCAGAAGCCAACCACCACCCTTATCCTCACCTCACGGCACGATTCCCTTCTCTATGCAAGCGGAACCGTCAGGGCTGCCGACTCAGCGCTCACGCTTGGCGAAGCACGAATCTCGATTCGGACAAACGGCGACCAATTCGCAGATACCACATGGCATGACGGGAAGTTCATGGTCCGTGGAGCGACCACACGGGCAGAATCCCTTTGTGTCGCTTGCGACGGGTATTTCCCCTCAACAATTGCGCTTCGAAGTCCACAGGAGACGGAATTGGACATCCGCCTTAGGCCGGTGGCGGGAAGGAGGTTGTTCGGCCGCACCTTCCTGATCGACGCCCGCTACGGTGGAACGGAGAGTGGAGAGAGAAATGCGCGAGGACTTCGGTCAGCCGATGTCAATCTCGAGATCGCCTGGCGCCTGACGGAACTGTTGAAGGGGGCAGGTGCCAATGCGCATCTCGTTCGCAGGAGCGATTCCACCATTGCCGAGGCCGAACGCACCCGTCGGTCTTCGGAGTACCCGCGGGGGATGTATATCCGGATCGACGCGGGGGAGCCGGGCGTTCACGCGCGTGCGGAAATCTATAGAAGTATTTCGAACCGCCACCTCGCCGAGCGGATGCTGGCCGCCCTGGCAGCGCTCGCGCAGATTGAAACTACCGGCGTGAAACCATCGAATGAGCAGTTCTTTAATGATGTCGCGATGGGAACCATCTCCGTCCGCCTCCCGTCAGTTTCGACAGGGTACTACGACTCAAGTGCCGCATTGGCAATCGACCGGATTGCTTGGTGTCTCTTCGGAGGAATCCTCCACGATGCCGGGTTTATCGATCCTGCCCCGACCGTTTCGCGACATTCGACCCCGTCTGTCTCCCTGGGGGGAGTGTTCTGGCAGATTCCCGACCAGACGGGGAGTGTCTATTTCTTCGGGCTCGAATCCCCCGGGCTCATGCCGTCGTCGATGCCGTCCGAACGGGCGCCACTGCGCCGGAGTCCTTAGGAGTGTCACCGGTGAGTTTTGCCTTTTTCTGGTTATCCAGAAACAACGTTACCATAGCACCCACGGCGGCCCTGGCAGCTCGGGATACCCGGCAGCCTGCGCCTCGTGAAATCCGCGTAATCCTCCCTAAGATATAGAGGCTCCCATGACAAAGAAACTGGCTCTGTTGTTCCTCTTCGCGTTCTCCACGGGGTTCACGCAGACACCTAAAGTGCAGACAGGCATCGAAGTCCTCCGGCAAAGAGGGTTCGACATTCTCAAGGGAAAACGTGTGGGTCTGATCACAAACCCGACAGCCGTTGACGCCTCCCTCCGATCTACTGTTGACATACTTGCGGGCGCACCGGGGGTGAAGCTGGTGGCGCTGTTCGGCCCCGAACATGGTGTACGGGGCGAGTTTGCAGCAGGCGATGTGGTGGGAACAACGACCGACCCGAAAACGGGGGTTATAGCATATTCCCTGTACGGGAGGAATGTAAAGCCCAGCCGCGAAATGCTCCACAACATCGACCTTTTGGTTTACGATATCCAGGATATCGGGTGCAGGTCGTACACCTACATCAGCACGATGGGGCTTGCCATGGAAGCCGCGGCTGATGCCGGGATCCCGTTCGTTGTGCTCGACCGGCCCAATCCCCTCGGCGGCCTGCGCATCGAAGGGAACGTCGCGGAACCCGGGTTCTTTTCATTCATCGGGCAGTTCCCGATCCCCTATGTTTACGGGCTGACATGCGGAGAGCTCGCGAGGCTTTTGAACGGAGAGGGAATGTTGAGTGGCGGGACCCGGTGCTCGCTTACGGTGGTCCCCATGAAGGGGTGGCGGCGATCGATGACATTCCAGCAGACCGGACTTCCGTGGGTGCCGACTTCCCCGCATATTCCAATGGAGACTTCACCGGCCTACTATGTAGCCACAGGAGTTCTGGGCGAGCTCGGGGTCATATCAGAGGGCGTGGGATATCCCATCCCCTTCCGCATCTTCGCCGCCCCATGGATCAATCCCTACACGCTGGCCGACGCGATGAACGCTCTCCGGTTGCCGGGGTTTCTCTTCCGCCCGATCATCTTCAAACCATTCTACGGAAGGATGAAAGACTCCACGCTGTACGGGGTGCAGATCCATTGCACCGACGAGAAGGTGGCCGAACTGCTGCCGCTCCAGTTCCGGTTCCTCGAAGTCCACAACCAACTCTATCCCGACAGAAATCCCTTCACGCTTGCCCAGCCATCCCGGCTCGGTTCGTTTGACAGGGCGGCAGGCACGGACAAGATCCGCAAACTCCTCAGCGCATCATTGAAGTACTCCGCCGTTCAGGAGTTTCTCTCGAAGGATGTGGTCCCTTTCCGTGAAACCTCGAAACGGTATCATCTGTACCGCTAAGAACAACTCACGCAATAAACAAATCTCCTCGTTGCCGCCTGGCGTGAGATGTTTTCCGTGAGTTGCGCCCGCCGTGCCAGTCCCCTCCAATCATCTTCGTCTACAAACTGAGAGGAGTGCACGCACCAACGCGCTGCATTCCCAGAAATTCCCGGCATGTAATCGTCGGTGCGGCGCTACATCTCCCGCAGCTCTTTCCGCACCATTTCTCTGAGCGCCGCGAACTTCTCTGCGCCGAGGGAAACTTCCTCGAACATTTCTGCAAGAAGCTCTGGCGACATCCGCTGAAAATCCTTCTCAATCGGGAGCGTCACCACCCCTCCCACGTCTACGGCGGCGGGGCTGAGGAGCATCTTTGCCTCCCCCTCGGCGAAATAGTGCGACGGCCGGTGCTTCGATCGGGCGAACACCCCGAGGACGTAAGTGTCTCTGCGCATGAACGAGACCAGATTCATCAGCGGCTCGTCCGGCTCATTCACGAGCGTCTGATAGGAATCGTACAGACGCCGGAACGCCTCCCCCAGCACATGTTCATCGCGTGACTCGAAAACAATCACGGTTCGCAGATACTTCTCCAGGGAAGAGACCCGGAGAGCCGGGGATTCGGCCAGGAGCAGGCGCCGGTCCGCGGGGAGCGA
>Ga0326726_10002009_pt1 | contig 18906 bp, 18 predicted proteins | sample MHFenrmetagenome_2_FD_207603 | JGI IMG/M metagenome (GOLD analysis project Ga0326726, IMG submission 207603) | Lab enriched peat soil microbial communities from Michigan Hollow, Ithaca, NY, United States - MHF15MN | ecosystem: Environmental > Terrestrial > Soil > Wetlands > Peat | place: USA... | reverse complement strand
GTAGAGTTTTGTTGGTTTCATTTTTTTGGTTAGGTACTGTTGTATTTTTTGGAACCTATTTTGTACTGTGCATTCTTGCTTGAAAAATTTAATAGCTATTGCCTGCTAATAGAACTGAATGTGAAAGAAACAGTTACAAGGAAGGGGCATAAAAATTTATGAGCGTTGGTGAAAAATCAAATAGAGCTTTTACTTTGTCTCTCTTAGCGGGGATTTTAATATTAATAAATTCTGTGTCATTGGCAATTGTGGCAAGATGGTTTCTTGGAATCATGCCTGTGCTTCCAGGGTCATCAGGAAATGATCCAATGCTTTTTTACACATTATCCGTTATTGGAGGTATATTTGGCGTTCTTGTCTCTCTTGGAGCTATAATGATAAGCTACAAACCTGCAAATAAGAAAGTATGGGGTATAATGGTAGTAGCGTTCTCGATACCCAGTGTAATTATGGGTGGAGGATTCATTATAGGGTTCTTATTGGGCATATTTGGAGGAGCAAAAGCGTTTTCAACAAAACCACAAAAACAGCAGCAGAGCCAAACGTGAAATTCTTAAAAATGACTGATGAAACTGGAAGATTAATGCTCGACGGAGTTGGCACTAACATTATGCCTCCTCTGTTCCATTCCAGTAAAACTTGGTTTTTTGCGTTCTTTTGCAGTTCTAAGTAAGATTATGATCTTCACAGCGATCAGTCTCTAAAAAAGATTTGATTCGACCACTGTCAGCGCTGAAGGTTTTTTCCAGAATTGCTTTCCTTTGTTTTTTTATCAATGATTGAATTGCTTCATCGATGCTGTCAGGGCCGAGCTTTTCATGCAGATGTTCGAGTGTTTCTGTTGTCTTCTTTGAAACTCTTGTTGTCTTGGTTTTAGTCATATTAATCCACACAACTGTATTGTTAAACAAGCAAAAAAGTATGCTTGTTTACAAGTTGCAAAACGAATTGTGAAAGCGATTTGAAGAATTGGATTGATATCCATGGATAGACACATCAATTAAAGAGCAAAATCCATTTGTCCGCGGATGGTTGCACAATTTCAATACAAAAATTTAAATGAAATTCGAACTGAAATGTCTGTTATTAGCTTGATGTGGGGTTTTTGATGACTGAGGAAGATGAGGGCAGCAAGCGAAGGGCGTATGGAATCGACCGTACGTTAGCTTTAAGTGATGGTGTTTTTGCTTTCGCAATAACTTTGCTTGTGCTTGATTTGTTTGTCCCCACTCTCTCAGCCAATGCGACATCTGTCGATTTGTGGCAGGGGCTTTCAAATGAATACGTCAGTTTCCTCAACTACTTGCTTAGTTTTCTTATAGCTGGTATTTGGTGGAATGCTCATCACCGAAACTTTGAGCACATACGCGCCTCTGATACTGCCTTAAGGTGGCTGAACCTTCTTTTCTTGCTCTGCATAGCCCTCCTTCCATTCTTCACTAAAATTTTAGATCAATACATCCATTTGCAGCTTGGAGTTGTCTTGTACGCAGCTGATCAAACTGCTGCAGGTCTTTTCTTGAGCCTATTGTGGTTTTATGCGAGCAGAAATCATCGCCTCATAGACAAAAATGTGACCGCTAAAGCAATCAGGTTTTCTCTATGGCGTAACGCGATAGCCCCAATCTTCTTCGTTATTTCCATGGGTATCTCTTTCATAAACCCCTCTATCGCCAGTTTGTCGTGGTATGCCATGTTTCCTGTCTTTTTAATCGCTTATCGTTTGGAGAAAAGAAGTGAAAAAGAAAAATCGAAAACTAAAGTTCTCACGAGCCTTGCAAGTCATTGAATGTCTAAACTTCGGATTAGTCTTTTCGACTTTAAACTTTCGAAAGTCTTATAGCTAAAATACAAGCAACAAGCTTCCAGTCAGAAGAATAGCAGAGTTAATGGGGGGTAGATTTATGTCAATTATATCGGTGGTGGGGGTTTCGAAATCGTTTGGTTCAAATAAGGCTGTTAATGATTTCAGTTTTGATGTAAAACCTGGTGAAATTAGAGGTCTTTTGGGGCCTAATGGCTCTGGTAAAAGTACGACTATGAAGATGATTTTGGGATTGCTTAAACCGGATGCTGGAAGCATCAAGGTTTGCGGTGTTGATGTTCGATCCAAGCCTGTTGAAGCTCGAGGTTACATAGGTTATGTGCCTGAAACCCCGTTCCTGTATGAATATCTCTCCGCTTCCGAGTATCTGGATTTGGTGGGGGTTGCTTACGGTTTAGATCGCAATGAGAGGAAAGAAAGGGTTGATGAACTACTTCAAGCTCTGCAAATGGATAAACATGTCAACGAGATCATGAGTGGTTACTCGCAGGGAATGAGGCAGAAGATAGCACTTATTTCAGCGTTGATTCATAAACCGAAGGCCCTCATTTTGGATGAGCCTCTTAACGGTTTAGATCCCAGATCAGCGAAAATTGTTAAAGAGATTTTGCATCATTTGGCGGGAGAAGGTGTCTCGGTTCTTTTTAGTACTCACGTTTTAGAAATAGCTGACGCGATTTGCAGCAAGATAACGATAATAAACAATGGCTCCACCGTCGCAGAGGGGACCTCGCATGAAATTAAGGCCATGGCTGGGCTTAAAGATTCAACTCTTGAAGATGTGTTTCTGAAACTTACTGGGAGCGAGGACACTGCTAAGGTTGTGGAGGCCTTGAAGCTGTGAGAATTGGCTTAATTCTGGCGCTTGCATCTGCATTTTTCAAATCGTATTTTAGGTCTTCTAGTCAAAAGGCTCCGGCCTTGTTCTTTTCAAAACCAAAGGTAATGATTGGTATCGATGTCGCTTTGTTTGTTGCCCCTGCATTGGTGTTGCAGTTTCTTGTTGGTGCCATACCTGCTGATTTGAATAGTATTTTGTCACCTTTGGTTGTTCAGGCGTTGATTAGTTTGCCTTTGTTGATCACGTCGGCGGTAATTGTTTCAGGTTTGATGTTTGAGCTTGGGCAAGGATCTGCCATTTTCTCTAGCGAAGCAGTGAACTGGTGGCCGGTTTCACCCAGAGAGTATGTCGCTGCATCTGCTCTCTCTACCTCCTCGCTTTATTCGGCTTTTCTAGCTTTAGCTGCTGGCGTCACACTTCCTCTGGCATTAAAGTTTGGACTTTTCTATGCTTGGCCAGTTGTGATTTTGTTGTCTGTTGTAGCACTTTTCTTGGGTGCATTTATCGTCGAACTGTTGAAAGCGACTGTAAACCGAGTTTCTGCAGTAGCCTATAAGAAGAGTGGGCGACTTACTTTAGCGGTAAGATTAGTTGTACTTGTTTTCTTGTTTGCGATAGTTCAGTTGGCATTTCAACCTTATGCTTTGTCTTGGTTTTTTGGCAGTGTCGCCGCAGGTGTTGAGGTTGTGTGGATGGTGCCTTTTGTGTGGTCGTCAGCTGCCATTACAAGTCTATTGAACTATGATGTAGCGTTAACCGCTGTTTACGTGCTGTCTTCTTTTTTGTTTGCTGTCGTCCTCTATGAAGTGTCTTCTCAATTGAGAAGCCGTTATTGGTCTCCTGTTCCAATTTCTATAACAATTAATGAATCTACAGGATATGTTCCGCAGAGTTCGATGGGAAAAGGTTTTGGCTTCGACTCTTTTGCTTCGCTCTTGGCTTTGAAGGAGTTTAGGGCGCTTACGAGACGAAAGGACCTTGCCAGGTTTATAGCAATTCCAATAATGATTGCAGTTGGGCTCCTTGCACCAGTTCTTGCTTCTCCAGGAGACATGAGTGGAAGAGGACCAGGTTTCTTCCTTGCTGCGATGATTCCGTTTCTTGTGCCGCTGATGTTTGCGACAATCAGTATTGGTCAAGAGGGTGTCTCGATAACGCATTTGCTTTGTTTGCCGGTCAAACCCAACGATTTAATTAAGGGTAAACTTGCGCCAGCTTGGCTAATATCTAGCGTAATGACTTTTGCAATGATTGTTTTGCTAGAGGTTCTTGCTCCTCTTGGGCTTAGTAATGTTTTAGCTGTCGGGGCGGTTTTCCTTATGGCTCTGATAATTAATAGTTTCATCGGTCTTGGTGTTGGATCACGTTGGCCTGACTTCACAGTTGGCGCTAGAAGCAGATTCATTAGTCTGAAGGGATTCATCGTCGGCTTTATCCTCTCAGGCATAGCTTCACTGGTTTTGTACGCTCCAGTAGCATTGTACATTGTAACTAGCGGAGGCGTTCGCGGGGAAGTTTCGTCCATGGGCTTGAGTCTGCTTCCCATGCTCGCAATATCAACAGTTTTAGGATGCGCGTTAATCGTGCTTTCCTACGTATACTGCAAAAGAGGCGTAGAGAACCTCATTTCAAACATGTAGAGAATCAGCTTAATTCATGCGGCTTGTGATGTGGAGGTCGATGCCGATGTTCTTGACTAGTTTCTTTACGTCTGCGTCGCTCATCCACTCTGTTTTCAGGTAGCTGAGAATTCGCTCATCACTTAACCCCAGCCTTTTAGCTTCTTTCACTGCGTAGCGGTAAGCTTCCACTTCTGTGGGTCTGTCCACGTATTCGTATCCTGCATGAAACAGCTCTTTGCCTTCCAAATGCTGCTTAACATGGCATAGTTCATGGACAACATCTAAGTAGATGTCGGTTTTGTCGCCACTATTCAAGTAGCGCCCATTAACTCTCAGGTGCCCATCGCTATCGTCGACGCCCATGTATCCAAACCAGATGAATTCGACTTTCAGGTTCTTGAGCACCTCTTCGGTTTTATCTCCGAATATGCCGCGCACTGCCTGTGACTTCTCAAATCCCCTGAAGATATCCGTGAACATTCTGGTTGAAGTTCCCAAACGCAGTAGCCCCGTAAGATGCAGTCTTCTCAGCAGTCTGAACATACTCCAAGCGAAATACTCAGCCCATGAAGACATTTGCCTGCCTCTCTTCAAAGTATGTAAAAGAACTATTTTAAAGCTGACAGGTAACCAATTTCTTCACAAACTTTCCACGCTGAGTATCCATAAATGGAGTTTAGATAGAAGAACAACAACAGACCGAAATTTCACATTGTTGTTGTTCTTCTCTGAAAGAAGGAGGAGGACAATTGGTGGGAGCATAAGATCCTTTTTCTATCAAGTTTGAAAGAAAAAAGATTAGAAAAATGTGCACTTCTTCTTCAATTTTACGGCGATGATGATGTTTGAAAGAGGAAAGCAGTGGTGTGTGGAGTTGTTTTGTGGGCAGTTTTGGATAAAAGTTATAGCTTGGCTTTGTTAGAGTAGGTTTTGTTGAGGGCTGTTTGATGAGGGGTGCTGCTAGGGTTCTTGCTTATTTGGTTTCTGCAGTTCTTGTTTTCTTTGGACTAGTTTTTCTGATTTCGGTTAATCTTGGTTTTATCTATTTTTTTGTTGGGGTGGCTTTTTTGGCGGTGGCCGGAAGTTTGGTTTTTTTGAGTCGGGAGAAGAAGCCTTTGGAGATTAAGCAGACGGTTACGGTTACTGGACCGCTTAAGGTTAAGGAGATTCACTGCCCCAACTGCGGGGCAATAGTGGATGCCACAAAGACTGTTGTGGTTGATGGAAAGCCTTTTGTTACTTGCACTTATTGTGGGAACAAGTTTGAGTTGACTGAGGAGCCGACATGGTGAAGCTGAAAAAGTCTGCCTGTTTTGGTTTGCTTTTTGTTGTTTTGGGGTTTTCGTTGTTTTTGGCTTTTGTGCCCCTTGCGAAAGCGCAGGTTACTTATAGTGTTAGTCAGGAATGGGTTAGAGTTGAAGTGAACCCTGACAGCTCGATAAGAATTCTTTACAACATAACTTACACTTATCATTCGGGTTCTCCTCAGGGAATTTTCGCAATCGGCATGCCTAAAGGCGGTTATCTGGTTCAGGCTGCTGAAGATCTTTCGGGTGCAGCTCTCAATTATGGGCCTTCTGCAGTTGTTTCACCTGGAATTGATGTTTATATGAAGCAGCCTATCGTTTTGAATCATCCTTATTCGTTTGTGGTTTACGCGTACGTTCCAGCTATGGTTTATCCTGACACAATGAACCCGGGGAATGCGGGTTTGCAGTTTTATCCAAGCACTTTTGATTCTGCCTCTGGCACGGAGGATCTTCGTTTAGAGATTGTGCTTCCGGCAGGTGTTGGAACAAGCGATGTGAAATCTCCCACTAATTTGAATTTTGATAATGTATTTGTGGATCAGAATCGGACAGCAGTTTTTTGGGAAAGAGCGAACTGGGCGCCTGGTTCAACTTTCAAAGCTGGGGCGTCTTTTCCACAGCAGTATGTTTCTCCACCGCCTACTACTCCTACGCCTGGGGGAGGTGGAGGTGGTGGAGTTTCGAGTGGCGTTCTAAGTGCAGTTATCGGTGGTTTGGTGTTTTTGTTTGTTGCAGCTATTATCGTGGCGGTCATTGCGGGAGTTGCCAAAACTGCTTACGTTAAACCTAGTTTGGCTGTGGAGGCTTTGGGTGCTAATCGGTCGTTGACAGCGGTTGAGGCAGGGTTGGTTATGGGGTTGAAGCCTGTTCGAGTGATAACGATGATGTTGTATGGTCTTTTGTTGAAACGTATGGTGACTGTGGAGGAGACGACGCCGCTGCTGAAGCTCAAAAAGGTGGATGCGCCAAAGGGTGATGCTGAAAATCCAGTGCCTTCGCCTAGATATTATGAGATTGATTTCTTGTCTGCGGTTAAACCAGATGGAACTTTGGATGAGGCTGCGCTTGCGCGGACTTACCAGGGACTTGTGAATAACGTGAATCAGAAGTTGAAGGGTTATTCTCGTGATGAAACGATGAAGTATTACAAGTCTATTGTTGATACGGCTTGGAACCAGGTGTCGAAGGCTGGAACTCCTGAGTTAGTTGGAGATGCTTTGGATAAGAACTTGGATTGGTTGTTGGCAGATGAAAAGTTTGATAATCGGTTTGCCACGGTTTTTCCGCCTGGCATGATTATTTATCCGAATCCTCTTTGGTGGTGGTACTGGGGAGGTCCAGGTATTCCTGGACGAGTTGGACCTGCAGCGAATGCGCCTGTAGGTGCGCCTGGTCCTGCTAAGCCTGTGGCTTTGCCTGGACAAGACTTCGCTAACAATGTTGTGCATGGTTTGCAGGGGGCGTCGAATGGGTTGGTTAAGAATGTTCAGGATTTTGCGAACAAGCTGGTTCCGTTTCAGTCTCAGGCTCCTGCTCATTCAGGTTCTGTAGATGGCAAGCCTTCTTGTGTTTGTGCTTGTCATGCTTGCGCTTGTGCTTGCGCTTGTGTGAGTTGTGCATGTGCTTGTGCAGGTGGAGGGGGAAGGTAAATGGAGTTTCGGAATTGGTTTAAGACGAAAAGGGAAACGTTGCATCATCTCAGGGTTGCTGAAGGTGATTATGCTGGTTTACGTTTGCATTTGCGGTTGGAGAAGGATGGCTCAGGTGTGCTGGTGATTAATGCTTCGCGTGTTGTGTTTCTTAACAAGACGGCGACTGAGATTGTGCATGGGTTCATTAGGGGTTGGTCGGAGGACCAGTCTGTTAGGCAGCTGTTGAGGCGTTATAAGGTTGATGCGGTAACTGCGCATAAAGATTATAAGGAGACTTTGTTTGCTGTGAATACGTTTGCGATGGCGCCGGGTGTGTGTCCTGTTTCTTATCTTAATGTTCAAAAGATTGAGCCTTTCCAGAAAGAGCTTAGTGCTCCTTACCGCATGGATATTGCTTTGACTTATCGTTGCAACAACAAGTGCATACATTGTTACGCTGGGGGTCCCAGGCAAACAAGTGAGTTGACTACTCAGCAGTGGATGCAAGTCATTGACAAACTGCATGATCTAGGTATCCCGCAGGTGGTTTTTACGGGCGGTGAACCCACATTGAGGGACGATCTTGCAAGTTTGATTGCTTATGCTGAGAAGGTTGAGTTGGTTTCTGGTTTGGTGACGAATGGCCGTAAATTGAAGGATAGGGCTTATTTGCAGTCTTTGCTTGATGCGGGTTTGGATCATGTTCAAGTTACGGTTGAATCTCATGATTCGCAAGTTCATGATAGAATAACTGGGGCTGCGGGAAGCTGCGAGGAGACGATTCAAGGTTTGAAGAATGCTGTTTCATTGCCTATCTATACGGTAAGTAACACGACGCTTAATCAGTTCAACGTGGCGGATGTTGAAAAAACGATTGAGTTTTTGCATGGTTTGGGCGTGAAGCATTTTGCTTCTAACAGTTTGATTTATTCGGGTAAGGCGCCGGAGGTGGCGAAGAGTTTTGCTTTGGAAGAATCTTCGCTGGAGCCTGTTTTGTTAAAGATGAGAGATAAAGCGGCTCAGTTGGGTATGGAGTTCACGTGGTATACGCCTACTGAATATTGTGAGGTGGATCCGTTGAAGTTGGAGTTGGGTATCAAAAGTTGCAGTGCATGCCGTATAAACATGGCTATTGAACCGGATGGCACTGTTATCCCGTGCCAAAGCTACTTCACGCCTCTTGGCAATATTCTTAAAGAGAAATGGGAAAAAATCTGGCTTAACCCTCTCTGCATCAAAATAAGGGAAAGAAAATATGTTCCGGAAAAATGCTATGAGTGCCCAAGCCTAAACATTTGTGGAGCAGGTTGTCCTCTAAAAACACAAAATCAAACATAACTGGAAACGGCAGCTTACGAAGTTTTTTGATGTGATAGTTAGAGCAGGGTCAAGTATTTGTGTTGTAACAAAGTATTTTGATTAATTACTATTTTAAGAAGAGTTAAATTTCTTACTTATCAAAGCAGAGTAAGGTATTGTGATGAGCAGTTTTGAAAAGCGTTTGAGTCGCTTGTTTGAAAGTGACTCTTGTCTTGTGCCGTTTAAGGATCAGATTCGGTGCCGATTGGAACGTGTCGAAGAGACAGAGCACCGCCTATCACAGGGTAAAATGAGTCTGGCAGAGTTTGCCTCTGGACATGAATATTTTGGACTGCATTTTCAAGGAGGCCAATGGGTTTTTCGTGAATGGGTGCCTAATGCAACCGCGATTTATCTTATTGGGGACAGGAGCAAATGGCAAGTCTGCAAAGAATTTGGCTTGGAAAAGATCAGCGATGATGGTGTCTGGGAAATTCGTTTGGCCGCTGACAAACTTGCGCATGGTGATCTGTATCGGCTTCGCATTCAATGGTCAGGGGGCGAAGGTGATCGTATTCCAGCGTATGCTCGCCGAGTAGTGCAAGATCCAAAAACTTTGATTTTTAACGCTCAAGTGTGGTTTCCACCTGAGCCATATCTTTGGAGACAACCAAATTTCAAACGATTAAAAGAACCCCCTTTAATCTATGAAACACATATCGGCATGGCGCAGGAAGAAGAAAAAATCGGAACCTTCCGTGAATTTACTCTCAATGTGCTTCCGCGAATCGTCAAGGATGGTTACAACACGCTACAGTTGATGGCTATCCAGGAGCATCCCTATTATGGATCATTCGGTTATCAGGTGTCAAGTTTCTTTGCCCCTTCATCACGATATGGAACGCCTGAGGATCTGAAATTTCTAATTGACACTGCTCACGCTTATGGACTTTCCGTTTTTATGGATCTGATCCATTCGCATTCTGTATCCAATGAGGTGGAAGGATTGAGTTGCTTCGACGGGACCCTATTTCAGTATTTTCATGAAGGTTCACGTGGAAAACATAAAGCTTGGGATTCACGTCTCTTCGATTACTGCAAACCGCAAGTTCTGCATTTTCTGCTCTCCAATTGCCGATACTGGCTGGACGAATTTCGGTTTGATGGATTTCGTTTCGACGGCGTTACTAGCATGATTTACTTAGAACACGGTCTTAAGAGAGATTTCGTTTCATATAATGATTACTTTGACGGTAGCGTGGATGAAGATGCCTTAACCTATTTGGCTTTGGCAAACAGTGTGATTCATGATGTTAGACCAGATGCTGTCACGATAGCCGAAGACGTCAGCGGTATGCCGGGTTTAGCTGTTTCCCAGTCAAATGGTGGGTTCGGTTTTGACTATCGTTTTGCGATGGGGGTGCCTGATTATTGGATAAAGTTGATAAAAGATTTCAAGGATGAGGATTGGCCTACGGGTCATCTGTGGTTTGAACTGACTAACCGCAGGAGAGATGAGAGAACAATTAGTTACGCTGAGTCGCATGACCAAGCTTTAGTTGGTGATCAGACGCTTATTTTTCGATTGATTGGCGAAGACATGTATGATCATATGTTGATTGATGATAATAGTCTGAAGGTGGCACGTGGGATAGCGTTGCATAAGCTTATCCGGTTGATAACTCTTGCAACTGCTGATTATGGTTACCTAAATTTTATGGGTAACGAATTCGGTCACCCTGACTGGATAGATTTTCCCCGCGAAGGAAACAATTGGTCATTCAAACATGCTGTGCGACTGTGGCATCTCGCAGATGATGTTCATCTAAAATATCATTTGCTGGGTAGGTTTGACCGGGATATGATTGCCTTGGCTAAGTCACATCACCTTCTTGACTCATCCGTCCCTCAGTTGCTGCATGAAGATTTAGAGAAAAAAATATTAATTTTCAAGAGGGCTGAGTTGATTTTTGTCTTCAATTTTAATCCGCATCAATCTTTTGGTGATTATCGGTTTGAAGCGCCTCCTGGAAAATACGTGATGATTCTAGATTGTGACGCGTCAAAATACGGTGGATATAATCGGCTGTTGTCGGATCAGAATCATTTTACTATTGCCTCGAATTCTGGAGGACGAAGTCAAAATCTGCTTAGTCTTTACCTGCCTGCTCGCTCTGCTTTTGTTGTGTGCCCAGTGAAGACTTTAGAGTAGTGATTCGTAGATTTTGAGCGTCTCGTTAGCAACGGTGTTCCAGGTGAAGTAATCTAGTACTCTTTTGCGTCCGTTTTCGCCCCAGTTTCTGGCTTTTTCTGGGCTTTTTAGGGTCTCTTTTATTCCCCAAGCTATGTCTATGGGGTCTTCACCGTTGACGTGAATTCCGTTTTGGTCAGGGCCTGAACTTAGTACTTGTTCTCTGAAACCTACTACGCCGTGTGCGCCAACGACGACTAGTTTTTCCATTGCCATGGCTTCTAGGCAGACTATTCCGAAAGGTTCGTAACTTGAGGGAAAAATGCAAATATCGGAGGCTGCATAATGCATGATCCTTTCGTCTTCATTAACAAAATCAAATCGGTACACAATGTTGTTTCTGATGTTTAGTCTCTCTGCTGTTTCCATTATGTCTCTTTGTTTTTCTCCTTTGCCTAGAATTACAAGTTTAGTGTTGGGGTATTCTTTCAAGACTGAGGGCATTGCCAGCAGAAGGTTGCTTGCTCCTTTGACCCAAGATAGCCTTCCAACAAATAGGAGCATGTTCCAGTCTTTTGGGACGCCGTATTTTTCGCGAAGTGCAGCTATATCTTCTGGTTTGCATTTGCACATGTTGTATCGTTCTGGGTCTACGCCGTTCCAAACAACGCTTACTTTTGATTGTGGCCAACCGTGCCTTGCTAGATCGTTTTGCATTGCGTAGCTGACAGTTATTATTCTGTCTGAGCTTTAAGCCATGGCTCCTTCAAAATGGGATACGACTTCTGATCCTTGACCTTCGCTTCTTCCCCATTCAGTGCTGTGTACATGAAAGACGACTGGGATTTTCGTTTCCTTTTTTATCACAAGACCGGAAATACTGCTTAGCCAATCGTGCACACAGACAACATCAAATTTGTACTTCTCCTTTTCAATCAGGCCATTTATGAATTTTGTTGCGCTGAGAATGTTGTAAATGAAAATGTCGTTGAAGAATTTTATGTTGGTGCCCCATTTCTTTAAGTCGTCAACTACGAAAAATGGCCAAATATTGCTTGCGTCCGCGATTAAGGGGCGATGAACTTCTACTCCTCTGAGGATTTCTCTGGTTTTGAGGTTGCCTCCGTTTAAAGTGAAGACTGAAACGTCGTGGCCTAAGTCCACGTATTGCCTAGTAACATTTTCGGCGTATGTGCCCAAGCCGCCAACAATCGCTGGGGGATATTCATAAACGAAGAAGCCGATCCTTACGTTTTTCACCAGAGTTAAACTTCAGATTAGTTTCGAATTGTATTTATAGGTTCCTTAAATGGAGTTGGGGCGGGTTTTGTTTAGACGAAGAATGGTGGTGCTATTTCGTAGAGTTTTAGGTCAACTGTTTTGTTTGCCGATGACGTCTTTTAGCGGTATAGAGATTATTGTGTTGGCTTGTATGGCTATTTTCTGGCCGAATTTGTGTTCGTGTGCCATTTCGATTGCGGCGATTCCAACTCTGGTAGCGAGAACTCAGTTAAATGCGATGGGGGATCCGCCTATCCGAATTTTTTTTTCAGAAATTTTTTGAAAGAGATGATGTTTAAGGAATCCTGTTATGAGATCGTACAGGTAGGCATCCCATTCTTTTGATTCTTTCTTGAGAATTCCCATTAAATCAGTTAGTACCCTGTGATGTTTTTTCTCATCTTCCAAAATGCCCAGAATTATCTGTTTAATCTTTTTGTCTTTCACTAATTTGCTGATTTCTTCTGCTTGCTTTAACATCTTTGCTTCTTCGGCGATGTGGATTTTGATTTCTTTTTCGCCAAGTTTCGTTGCTTCATCGCCTATTTGGGCTCGTTCGTTCATGTCAATTAGCATTTGGCATGTGTCTGAATGCCTCATGGTATCCAAGATTATGCTGTGAAGGTAGAGTTTTATTATTGGGTTCTCAGCGGATTTGTAGAGGGGTGTAAGTTTTTTTGAGGTTTCATCTTCAAAGTCTTTTTGTTTCTTGATTTTGTTTAAAGCGTTTTCGTCTAATATTTGCCAAGACAGAGTTTTCATCTTCTCTAATTTACAAGTGGATAGTTTTCATAATAAGGCTTGAAGATAAGCGTAAACACTGAATATTTTTTGGGAAGTGTTCATGCAGTGGCGCAGTCTGGAGAGTAATTATCGCCAGCAACACCGGGAGCCAATTGTCTTCTTACGCTTATTCTTCAAAAAATGTAATTTGGGTTGCGGGCACACAGAAAATAGTTCTTGACGTTGAAGAAGGCATGAAGCGAATAAGAGAATATTGTTTGCCCCTTGAAGACGCAAGAATGAAGGGAGCAGGTTTTAAGGGAAGTGCAATCGGCAAGATCCTGATTTTCGAAAGAGAGACGCTGCCCTATCGAAAGATAACTTTATTCTTCGTGAATGAAAAATTAGGTTTCTAAGTTACTGCTAGAAACTGGTTGCGGTAAAAATTTATTTACTTGTCTATATTCTTTGTTTTCAGGGTTTCTTTAATCCGCAATTGTTGCAGCTTTTATGAGGTTTTAAGCAATGGAGTATAAGTGGATTGCTTTAACAGTTACCGTCATCGGAATTTTTATGGTAGGTTTAGATTCTCGAATTCTCATCATAGGCTTGCCTCAAGTTGCAAAAGCACTTCACGCTGACCCTGAACAAGCAATATGGATAACCCAATCCTACGTCCTAACCAACACGCTAATGCTTCTTTTAATCGGGCGGTTATCCGATATTTTTGGCAGAATACGCATTTACTCATATGGTTTTGCAATATTCACTATCGGATCTGCCTTGACAAGCTTAGGCATGAACTCAACAGAAGTAATAATTTTCAGAGCTGTCCAAGGGTTTGGTGCTTCTTTGGTTTTTGCCAACAGCATCGCAATAGTTACAGACGCTTCCCCGAGAGAGCAGCTGGGTCTTTTCGTGGGTATAAACCAGATTTCTTTTAGAGCAGGGGCTCTTTTGGGTCTAACACTTAGCGGCTTAATTCTTTCATTTTTCGATTGGCGAGCATTATTCTACATTAACATTCCCGTGGGCATCTTTGGGACTTTATGGGCTAGAAAACGTCTCTTGGAAGTTGCTGATTTAGATGTTAACCGCAGAATTGACTGGGTTGGCTTTGTCTTGTTTACCGTGTTTATGATGAGTTTTATGTTGGGCTTAACTTTTAGTGCCTACGGTCTCGGGAGCTTAAACTTGGTTTATGTGTTGTTGCCTGTTTCAGTGGTGTTTCTTTTGTTTTTCATAGTTTGGCAGAGAAGAGTTGCTTATCCTTTGCTTGATTTGAAGTTGTTTAGGATACGGGAAATCACTGGGGGAGTGGTGGCTGTTTTGTTGAATGTTATTGCTTGGGGGGCTTTCTTGCTTCTGTTGAGTTTACAGTTTCAACTCGTCCTTGGTGAGTCGCCTCTTCAGGCTGGTTTACGGATAATTCCTTTCGAAATTGCTTTCTTAATTGTGGGTCCCTTAAGTGGAAGATTGTCAGATAAGTACGGTTATGCCCGTTTTACGCTTTTAGGTTTGGTTTTGGGCAGTGCAGCTTTGTTTCTTTTTTACACTGTCGGCGAAAATGTATCGTACACTATCTTGACTGTGTATATGGTTCTTCTTGGTGTGGGAACAGGTCTTTTCTTGGCGCCTAATCTGCGGAGTGTTATGGGTGCGCTTCCTTCTCAACGTCGGGGGATAGGTTCGGCTTTAGTTAGTTTATTTTTGAACATCGGGTTAACTTTGAGCCTTAACTTAGCTATTCTCTTCATGTCTTTAACTGCTCCATACGACATCATAACCAAAGCAATTTCAGCGTTAAACCCTGCATCATTGTCAGTTGCGGACAAAGCAATTTTCTTTAGCAGCCTCAAAAACACATATTTTGCCTTGGGCGTCATCAACGCTCTTGCCTTAATACCGTCTGCGCTGCAAATTGGAAGGAAACGTGGACAAAAGAAGGTCGGGAAAGTTATTGCATTAGAAGAATAGTGTGATGGCAGATATCAGTAGCTGCTTCGGTCACTTTTCCATAAGAATCCTATTGTGTGAAATGTTGGATTCGTTGATTGTACAGGATTGTGCAAAATGAGGGGGAACACCTGTTAAGAGTAGAACATGTTTTGTTTGGTACTTTTGAGGCAAAAGCTGCAAAGTTCGTTGTTGTGGTGTTTATTTGAGGTTAAAATATAGCATGAGTGCTATTTGGATAAGCATGAAGATTGGAACTAAAATGAACTTGATTTTGCGGGTTTTGTGTCTGAAAAGTAGCATGCCGGCGTAGGCTCCAAATGGGGCGAAGAGTGCAACTAAGAGAAGCCTCGATTCTGGAATTCTCCATCCTCCCTTCATGCTCTTCATTTTGTCTACTCCGAAGAGTATCAGTGAAGCTAAGTTCACGGTCAAGAGTAGCATAAGTAGAGGGAAATTTTGGATCATATATGTCGCGTCACAAATTTAGTCTTGGAAAGGTTCAAGGTTGCAGTGTTACATAAAGAGTGCTAGCCTTGCTATTGTTAAATTCTGGGTTAATGGGTGTTCTTCTTGCAGAAGGAGAAGTTTGTGGAAAGGATTAGCCCAATATTCAATTTAAGAACGAATGCTATCGTCAAACTCTAACAGTAGTTAACGAGATATCATCGCTTCTGCACGAATCAAAAAGCAAATAAAATCAAATCAGCAAATTGATTGCACTCTGCCGACTTTGCCGTCGGTAAGTCACACCTTAATTCCATAAGGATGAACTGAACTGCTAGTGAGAACATCCTTAACTACCCCCTCAGATAAAATACCGTTCATCTGATGCTGCTTTAAGACGATTTTAACGTGCAGACCTGGCTTGATTCGGTTCCTCTGCTGATTAGGTTGCATTTCTAACCATAGACGCATCGCTGCTTATAGCACATTCGCACAGCATAGTCAAGAAGCTGGAATATGCAAACTTTATAACAAGAGACAGATTACTCGTCTAAGGGCAACGCATATGAGGTTATTTGCTGGGACTTCTGAGCATGCTCTGAACACAGCGTACATTGTGCAGGCATAGGCGACCTGTTGCATCTCGAACCTCAGAAACCTTTTATAGTCAATTTTTCAAAGTCATATTGGTGATAATTTTGTCGAATTTTATTATTCTAGGAAACTGGACCGAACAAGGCATAAAAAATATCGCAGAGCTTCCGGAAAGAGTCAAACAAACCAGGAAAATGATTGAAAATGCCGGTGGAAAAATGCAGTTCTTCACAACTATGGGGAAATATGATTTTGTGCTTCTAGTTGAGATTCCCAAGGATGAAGACATGGCGGCAATTGCTTTGCGCATAGGCAGCATGGGAAACATCCGCACCATAACTATGAAGGCTTGGTCAGAGGCAGAAGCAATCAAACTGCTCAAGGCACCTCACGCTTAGCTTCAAACTCCTAACCCTCACTTTTTTTTGTAATACATCAAAAAACTCAGTTCCCCTTTCTTAGCCCAAAATTCTTTTGAGTCGCGCTCCTATTCTCAGGAAAACAATTAGGAGCAAAATCTTAAAGCAGGAAAGAAGAAATAAACGTCTGATGTCAAACTCAGAAAATCAAATCGGGATTGTAGAGAATGTCAATAATTACTTTGATATTTTTACTTTGTACTGGATGGAGACAAGGTTGGTGGCAATTCGCACAGGCCCACTAGAATCGGTCGGTGTATGGAATGCGTATATAGAAAGGATGAAGGGAGAGCAACTGAAGGGATTGACTCTTGATGAAATTTTCGTTAACGATAGAAAGAGTTTCGCTTTGCGTTATTTTGACATGAAGGAGGTTAAGTTAGTTAACTTGGATTCCGGATGGAAAAAATGGAAGAAACCCCAGTTGGATATTGATACGGAAAAAACGCATGTGACGTTCTATTTAGATAAGTCGCATGTTGAGAAACTAAAAGAAATCTTGTCAAAAATTCAGCGGAAAATAGGAATCCCCGAATCTTTTTACTAATATTTAATTTAACCTAAGAATTTAATTTAACTAATGCTAAAAATGCATATTTTCAAACCAGAAAACTTTGCTTTCACAGGTTTCTCTATGTAGTCTTTTCAGGTTTCCGGCATGGACAATAAAAACTATGGTTAGATTGTCTGTGACTGCAATTTTCATTAGTAAACAAAATTAGATGCCCACAATTTTTGCAACGACCAGAGACTAGTTGATTCATAGTTTATCGTTGGGGCAGAAATGATATAAAAGCTAAACGTTGAAACTACTTTTTAGAATACTAGAGAGCTAACTCAAAGTGAATAGGAAATAAAGGTTACATTTGGGTGAGATTTAGGAAAAAGGATTTATTAATTCTTAGGCACTCTGCGGATTAGATTAAGCAAAAAGAGAAAGAAAATTGACTAAGCTCTATACTTCAAGAAACTCGTTCATTAAGTGCCCAATCTGTGGAAAAGATGGTGAAGAAAAAGGTAAAGAATGGAATTACTTAGTATATCGTGTAAAATTAGTTTATTGTAAAAAGTGTGATAGGATTTATAGAGCATATTTCCGAAAAGGAAAATTAGCGTTTACTATTCCAAAACCTAAATAATAATTTTAGACTTTTTAGAGTAGAGGAGAGTTGGCTAAAAATGAATATTGTGATATTTACCGACTAATATTCTATGCTTTTCAGTTTTAAGCGTTTGCATCGCTAGCTTCGTCGGGCTTAGCTAATGTTCCATTAGTTTTAGGTTTGCAAAGGTCTAAACCAAAGAGCCTTACGCCGTGCAGCCGAGATAGTGAAACGACCAAAATTGACGCAACAGCACCCTCTATTATCCCAGTGGGAACGTACCAAACGAGCATACTTGACACAGTGACTGCAATGCCACCAAGATTGCCAACCATAGGAAAAAGTCCAATTTCGATACCTACTGCCAAGGCTGTACATACATTTGAAATGAATGAGGCAACAAACATGCCCAATGCCAATCGCTTAGGGCTGAATTTTCTATAAAAAAACATTTTTACAATAAAGAAAGATAGAGAACCAATCACAGCCATGTTAAATACGTTAGCACCAAAAGATGTTACACCACCGTCACCTAATGCCAAAGCTTGAATAATCAGGGTTATGCTCATACTGATTAATCCAGCAAATGGTCCCAGAATCATAGAAATTGTTGTTCCACCCAAGAAATGCCATGTACTGCCACCCCCTGCAACTGGAAATTCGAATATTTGGACAACAAGCAAGAGAGCACTTACAACAGCTAATAAAGGGATAATTGAGCGTGGCAGGCTCTTTTGGAGATAGTTATCTTTGAAATACCCCTGCTCCCTTCTGTCTCTCATTCACCTTTCAGTGTAGCTGAAAGGCAGCATTCAATATTCAATCGTTGAAAGTTGTTGTTGGATTAAATTTCAATCTAACAACCAAAACATGATTTAAGTCTAAAAAAATGGCAAGATTTTAAGCCCAAATTCCAAAACGAGTTTAGCTCGTTTCTGAGGTTTGTTTTCTTTTGCGTATAAGAACGACGTAGGCTGTTGCTGTAAATGAAATTGCGCAAGTAAACCCTATCAAGTACACAATTATAGTTTGAAAGTTTAAGCTCTGATTTGTTACTTTAGGATTTATTGCCGGCTGATAAAGGTTAGTAACATTTGCTGGATTATCCTCTTGAATACTTGAAGAGTTTTCTGTCGTTGGTTGTGGTTGAGGGACCTGTTGTTTGGAGAGCGAATTTTGGGTTGTAGAACTTTGAGTTGGCATGTTATTTGCTTTTGGGAGTCCAACACTTACGCCTGCAGGATCATCGGCTCCTGAAGAACTCATTGTAATAGTAGTTATCATTGCAATCCAAGAACTGCCGTTAGCGCGTGGAATAATTAATCGAAGCCCTTCTGGGAGTGGCTGACCGTCTTTTTCATAGGCGATAATTATTTGGGGTTGCATGGCTAAACTAATGGGGATAGCCACTTTGTATCCATCTGAGGCTATGAATTGGATTGAATTAACTTGAGAAGTAGCCTCTGCTTGTGTGAGGAGATAACTAAGAAGCACTCCGCTCCAATTGCCGTAAGTTGCTAGGGCACCGTCGCAATACAGCTCGGCGTACTCTACCGTTTTGGGCATCTCCAGAAGCTGAGCGTGCGAAAAAACGTAGCTGACGTTTGATAAATTGATGATTTCTAAGTTGGGTGTATTGTCAGCTAAGGCATATCCAATTGGGT
>Ga0326726_10002008_pt1 | contig 18907 bp, 17 predicted proteins | sample MHFenrmetagenome_2_FD_207603 | JGI IMG/M metagenome (GOLD analysis project Ga0326726, IMG submission 207603) | Lab enriched peat soil microbial communities from Michigan Hollow, Ithaca, NY, United States - MHF15MN | ecosystem: Environmental > Terrestrial > Soil > Wetlands > Peat | place: USA... | reverse complement strand
GGGCCCAGGGTCGTCCGCTTTGATAGCGATAGAACCCGCTGACGTTGAAGCCACCCCATTTCGGGAAGTGGTAAGTCCCCAGCACCTTCGCGTCATGCGTGAAATCCTGCGGCGTACGGCCGTCTGTGTTGATCCGGCCGTTCGGATTCGAAAAAACTCCTCCGAGCCCGAGGTCGTTGTTCGCGGCGTTCGCCGCAAGGGGATGTCCCTCGGGCTGTTGAAATTCAGCGGCGGCTCAGTTGACGATTACGCAATCTGTCGCTGCTCCTGATCGACGATGAGCCCGAGCTGCCGATCGCGCGCACGGAGCGCGGCCACGAGCGTCGGCATGTCAGCATACCCCTTCAGCCGGCGGAAGCCTTTGACGGCTTCGAGCACTCCGGCGGCCACCCACCGGAGCATCATCTGCCCACCTCGCCAGCGCTTGACGTTGCGCTTCACCTGGCGCGTGCGACTGAGCAGACTCTCGGCGGCATTCGTCGTGGCCAACGATCGCCGCAACCGGGCCGATAGCTTCAGCGTGAGGACAGTGAGCGTCTCGTCGAGTCCTTCGCGCACGCTCTCGGCCGCACTGGGATACTCCGGCTCCAATCGACGCGCCAAGTCGAGCAGCAGGCGCTGCGCCGTCTTGACGTCACTGGCCTGGTAGGCGCGGCGCAAGATCGCCTGCGCCCAGGGCCGTTCTCGATCACTGAGATAGTCCAGGACGTTGCGCGTCTTGTGGACCTGACACCGCTGCACGAGGCCCGCCTCGCCGAAGGTCGCCCGCACCGCTTTCCTCAATGCCTTCGAGCCATCGAGGATGACGAGCAGGCTGCGGTCCGTGCGGAGGCCGCGACTCTGCAGATTCGCCAGCAGCCCTTGGCACACGGTGGCGTTCTCCGTCGAGCCGTCCCAGAGTCCCAGTGCGTGTTTCTGGCCGTCGGCGGCGATGCCCAGGGCGACGATGAGGCAGTGATCCCCGAGGTGCACGCCGTCGATCAGCAACGCCACCAAGTCGAACGCATCGAGCGGCGTGCTCTGCCAGGCCGCGAGCTGCGCCGTCGTGCGGGCGACGAAGCGGCGGCTGACCGCACTCTTGCTGGTCCCCCGGCTCGGCATCTCGGGACCGAGCGGCTCCAGGCTCCGCGCGTATTGGCGCGTGGCCACGCCCACCAACATCTGCTCGACGACGCGCCGATCGAGCGGATCGGTGGCGGCCATCGCCTGAAACGTCGGCAGCGCGACCTCACCAGCCGCGGTCCGCACGCGCGGTCGCTGGATGAGGACTTTCCGACCGCCCAAGACGACTTCGCTCGGGGTCGTGCCCGCGCGGCTCGCCGGGCGATCCGGCTCGTGCGCATACCGCGGCCCACAGATCGCGGTCCGATCCTCCTCGAGCATCGTGGTGAACACCCGCAGGCCGGATCGCAGGGCCAATTCCAACAGCTCCGTCTTGGTGTCGACGAGCAGATCCACGAGTGGCAGATGACGCAGCGGTGATTCGGCTTGGGGAACGAGTGGGGCTATGCGAGACTTCGTGGTCATGGCGGCTCCTTCTGTGAGGCCTTGGCCTCGGGCTTAGTCACCACTCGTGTATCACGAGCAGTGAGGAGCCGCCGCGTTCAATTTTCAACAGCTACTGGGACATCCCCAGCCGGAGTGTCACCAGGGTCTTAGGACCCTACATAAGGAAATTGGCTCCTCAGGTTGGATTCGAACCAACAACCCTCCGGTTAACAGCCGGATGCTCTACCATTGAGCTACTGAGGAACACAGGCAGGAGCGTGTTCACCGGCGCGCTGGATCGCAGCCAACCGGAACACCCATCGTAGCCAATCGGCACAAACCCCGTCAAACTTCACCGCGCCTGGCGTAGGCTACTCCGATGAAACACGCCACTCGTCTTCTGGCCGCCATCATTGCACTGATCTTCACTGCGGGCCAGGCACCGCGCGCGGCCGATCCGGTGAAGCCGCGAATCCGCGCGATCACGGGCTTCGTCACCATCGATGCGAAGTCGTATCCCGCGCAGCTCGAGGAGACCGTCACCTTCCTCAGCAAGGTCAGGGACGCGGTCAAGGCCGCCGGCTACGACGTCGCCGGCGTCCGCATCTCGACGCAGCCGTTCCCCGAGTACACGCGCGGCCTGAAGCACGACGAGGCGCTGGCACTGCTCCACGGCATCAATGATCTCGCGGCGACGCTGCGGTTCAACGGCAACATCGGCCCGGCGATGGTGAACGACGCCGACGACATCGCGTCGGTCGATCTGCTGACGGAAGTCCTGTCGGCGCCCGGCAACCGCCTCAACGCGAACATCGTCGTCGCAGCAGACGATGGCATCCACTGGAACGCGGTGCGGCAGGCCGCGCGCATCATCAAGGGCGTCGGCGAGCGAAGCGCCCACGGACAAGGCAACTTCAACTTTGGCGCGACCGCGATGCTGAAGCCGTACGGGCCGTTCTACCCCGGGGCGTGGCATCCCGGCGGCGGACCGCGCAGCTTCGCGATCGGACTCGAGTCGGCGAACGTCGTCATGGACGTTTTCGCACGCGAACGCGATCCGCGCACGGCGGCAAAGGCGCTCACCGATGCGCTCGCCGTGCACCTGCGCGTCGTCGAAGCTGCAGCGATGAAGACCGCGGCCGACAGCGGTTGGACGTACGCGGGTATCGATCCGACACCCGCGCCGGGCGGCCAGAATTCCATCGGCGCGGCGATCGAATCGTTCATCGGCGCACCGTTCGGCTCGCCCGGGACGGAAACCGCGGCTGGCATCATCACGCGTGCGGTGAAAGACGTCCCGGTGAAGCAGACCGGCTACTCAGGGTTGATGATTCCCGTGCTCGAGGAAACGGTACTCACACGCCGGTGGACGGAAGGCACGTACGGTCTGGATTCGATCCTCGCGTACTCGGCCGTGTGCGCCGGCGGCGTGGATACCGTTCCGCTTCCCGGCGACACGAGCGAAGCCGAGATCGCCCGGATCGTCGGCGACGTCGCCACACTCGCGTTCAAATGGAACAAGCCGCTCGCCGCGCGACTGCTGCCGGCGCCGGGAAAAAAAGCCGGCGAGATGACGGAATTCAGCGGCGCCCTGGCGAACGCGATCATCCAGCCGCTGCCGGGATCGCCGCGAAAATAACTGAGGCGGGTCCGGAAGGACCCGCCCTACAAATCACCCGGCCGACCGAACGCGCCCTGCTCGCGGCGACGCGCGTCTCAGCGCAGGCCGGCGATCAGGATTCCGGCCGTGGCGGCCGTCGTGGCGACGAGCGTCCACCCGACGCTGCGGAGTTGCCGGGCGGACGGTGGCTTGATCGCGATCACGACAGCCGCGATGCAGACCGGCAGCGGCGCCCACGGCGCCGCCGCAACCGCGACTCCGGTCGCGCTCAACACCGCCAACACGGTGACCGCGAGAACCGTGGTCGCGATGCCGGTGGCTCGCGCGACGACCGCGGGCGGATGCCGCGTGTACATGATGACCGCGCGCACGCACACGGTCGCGCTCGTGAATGCCGCCGCGAACGAGAGGACGCACGTCAGCGCCACCGCGTGCGTCGCGCCCGAGGCGAGCGCGACAGGAAGCGCGAGCGAGGCGAGCGTGAACGCCGAATAGATCTCCCCGCCAGTCGTGTGCTCTCGGCGAAGCGCGATCACGACAAGGAGCGCGGCCGCGAGGACCGTGACGAAGCCAACCGCGTGCTGCGCGACGCGCGGCATGGTCGGAATCGAGATCGCGGCGAGGCCGCCGGCCGCTATCGCGAACATCGCGAACCAGCGTGCGGCACGGCGTCCGTCTTCACGGCTGGCGCGCGTGCCCCGTTGCCCGAGCAGAACGAGCAGCGGTTCGTGCGCGAGGAACCCGAGGACCGCGGCCCCCGCCAGCGCGAACGCGGCCGCGCCTGGACGCGCGACCGCCAGCGCCGTGATCAACGGAAACAGCAGTTGGCCGTACGCACCGTGCTCTTTGGGGAACATAAGAAGGCGGGTCCGAAAGGACCCGCCCTACAGATCACCTACCTGCCCCACCTGGCCTACCCGCCCCACCTGCCCTACCCGACCCGGGCCTCCACGGTAATCGTCATCGTGCCGCGGTACGCGTTCGACACGGGGCAGCGGCCCTCGGCGAGTTTCGCGATCTCGGTGAACTTCGCCGCGTCGGCGCCTTTGAGCCCATACGCGGTGACCTCGAGCTTCGACGACATGATCTTGATCCCGGCGTCGCCTTTGTCCGCCGTCACGGTCGCGCGCACCGCGGTCCGTTCCACCGAGACGCCCTCGGTGCGGCCGATCGTCCCGTTGAGCGCCATCGCGTAACAGGCGGCGTGCGCCGCCGCCATCAGCTCCTCGGGGCTCGTCTTGCCGCCCGGATCGCCGATGCGCGCGGGGAACGAGACCGGCAGCGTGAACGCGCCCGTGCCCGCCTTCGCCTCGCCCTTGCCTTCCATCACCGAGCCCTTCCAGTCCACATCAACATGTCGCTCAAACGTCGCCATAGGCCTCCTTGAGATTTCAGATTTCAGCAGTCAGATTTCAGATTGACGAGTCGCTTTCACCTTCCGCGTTTCTTCTTTCCGGTAATCCCGATCTGCACGGCAGTGCCTGCGAGGCCGAGCACCGTCCACGCGACGGTCATCCAGAAGCGGCCGGGCGCGGGCGGAATCGGATACAGGATCCAGACGTCGCCGCCCGCCGCCGCTTTCATCGCGCTGCGATCGCCGGCAACCGCGAGCGCGCCGAGAATCACCGTCCACGCGCCGCCGAACGCCGTGCCGACGATGATCACGTAGCGCCGGAGGACGAGTGCTGCCAGCGCGCCCGCAATCGTCAGGACGATGACGAGCGCGACGGGTGGATCGCCGCTGCGCACCACTCCCCAGCCGATGTGCGCGACGGCGGCGCCGATGCCCGCGCCGACGAGCGCGTTGCCGATGAAATAGGCGAAGGCGAGGATCAGGACGCCGACGATCCCGCCGACGATGGCGCCGGTGATCATCCCGGTCGTGTTGCTGAGGCCCATCGTCGAGCTGACGAGCAGCGCGCCGAGGAAGAAGCCGAAGATCGCCAGGACGATCTTGAACAACCGATATCCGGCGAAACACGAGAGCGCGCCGCCCAGCACCAGCAGGATCGCGAACGGCAACTCGTAGGACGGCGGCAACATCGTCAACGCGGTCTAGACCTCGCGACGGCCTTCGAGCGACTTGTGCATCGTCACTTCGTCCGCGTACTCGAGGTCGCTGCCCACCGGCACGCCCATGGCGATGCGCGTCACCTTCACGCCGAGCGGCTTGAGGAGACGGGCAAGATAGATTGCGGTCGCTTCGCCTTCGACGTTGGGGTTGGTGGCCAGGATGATCTCGCGCACGCCGTTGACGACGCGCGCGAGCAGCCCTTTGATCTTGAGGTCGTCGGGCCCGATGCCCTGCAGCGGCGACAGCGCGCCCATCAGCACGTGGTACGTACCCTTGAATTCACGCGTCTTCTCGATCGCGGCGACATTCTGCGGCTCCTCGACGACGCAGATGATCGTCCGATCGCGGGATTCGTTGCTGCAGAACGCGCACGGGTCGACGTCGGTGATGTTGTTGCACGAGGAGCAGTACGTCACGCGCTCCTTGACGTCGCGCAGCGCGTCGACGAGCCGCTCGGTCTGCTCGCGCGGCGTCCGCAGCAGGTGGAACGCGAGGCGCTGCGCGCCCTTCGGGCCGATGCCGGGAAGGCGTTGAAGTTCCTCGATTAACCGCAGTAAAGAATCTGGTAACGACATGAGGAAGTTTGAAGTTAGAAGGAAGAAGGAAGAAGTGAAGTCATGAAGTGGCGCGAGATCCTCTTGCCTTCTTCCTTCTTCCTTCTTCCTTCACAGTTTCATTCCCGGCGGCAGCATCCCGCCCACTGACTGCGACATCTCCTCGTCGGCCTTGCGCTGGGCGTCGTTGATCGCGGCGACGATCAGATCCTGGAGCATCTCGACGTCCTCTTTCGAGACGACCTCGGGATCGATCTTCAGCGACTGCACCTGCTTCGCGCCGTTGACGACGACCGTGACCATCCCGCCGCCGGCGTTGCCCTCGACGCGCAGCGCGGCCATCTGTTTCTGCAGGCGCTCCTGCATCTGCTGCGCCTGTTTCATCATGTTCTGGATGTTCATGATTGTTCTCTTCGCTCTATGTTGGGTGCTACGTGCTGGGTGCTAGGTGCTGGGTGCTAGGTGCTGGGTGCCGTGCTTGGTGCTGGGTGCCGTGCTTGGTGCTGCGTGCCGTAGCTGGTGCTGCGTGCCGTAGCTGGTGCTGCGTGCCGTAGCTGGTGCTGCGTGCCGTGCCTGGTGCTGCGTGCCGTGCCTGGTGCTGCGTGCCGTGCCTGGTGCTGCGTGCCGTGCCTGGTGCTTGGTGCCGTCTGGTGCTGCGTGCCGTGCCTGGTGCTTGGTGCCGTCTGGTGCTGCGTGCCGTAGCTGGTGCTGCGTGCCGTGCCTGGTGCTGCGTGCCGTGCCTGGTGCTGCGTGCCGTGCCTGGTGCTTGGTGCCGTCTGGTGCTGCGTGCCGTGCCTGGTGCTGAGTGCAGCGTGCTGCGCAGCGTTCCGAGGCCGCACTCGGCACCCGGCACGGCACCCAGCACCACGCACCCCGCACCCGGCACCCGATCATATTTCTTCGACATCTCTGATCTCGGCAGGGAAGACTTCCAGCATCGCCTGCACGCCCGAGTCCGCGAGCGCCTGCTCGCGGAGCGCGGTCTTCTTGTCGGCCGCTTTCTGCGCGCCCTCGCTCAGCTGCAGTCCGGCGGCCTCCTGCTGCACGCCGACGATCGCGATCTTGCGTCCGGCCGCCTGCTGCGCGAGCGACTCGAGCCACGCGCGGTTCTGCTCGAGCTGTTCGCGCAGCGCGCGCTGCGCGGGCGAAAACGTGAACGTCACCGTGTCGCCGGCGATCTCGATCTTCTGCGCCTGCGCCACGACCATGTTGTAGAAGACGCCCTTCGCCTTGCGGATCTCGGCGAGGAACGCGTCCTTGAAACCACCCTCGGACGAGGTCCGGCTTACGCCGGACGCCGCGGAGGCGGACGGCGACGCGGGCGCGGCCGGCGCGGCCGAAGCCCGGGCAGCGGGCGCCGGCGGCTGCGGGACTTTGATCTGTGGGGGCCGGCCTGAGCCGGACGCGATAGCCGGCGGCGGAGCCAATTTCGGCGACGGCGCGCCACTTCCGGCGCTCGCGATCAGATCTTCGATCGGCGTGAGCTTCCGCAGGTAGATCCAGCGAAGCAGCGCCATCTCGAGGTGATACCGCGGCTGAGCGGCCGCGCGGATCTCGACCTCGGCGCGCGTCAGCACGTCGAAGGCGCGCAGCAGATCCTCGCGTGAGAACCGGCCGGCGAGCGCCTTCAGGCGATCGCGCTCGGTTTCGCCGGCGATCTCCGGATCGCTGATGCGCGACGGATCGACCGACAGCACGAGCAGATCGCGAACGACGCGCGACAGCTCGCGGCAGACGGCACGTAGGTCGTAGCCGAGCTCGACCGCGCGGGCGGCGAGCGCGAACGCGGCGGGCGCGTCTTCATCGGCGACGGCCTGCACGGAATCGAGCAGCAGGTCGCGGCCGACCAGGCCGAGCACCGTCGAGACGTCCTCGCCGGACATTGTCTTCCCGGTGAACGCGATCACCTGGTCGAGCTTGCTCTGCGCGTCGCGCATGCTGCCTTCGGCGTCGCGCGCAATCAGCTGCAGCGACTCCTGGGGCGCCGTGATGCCCTCCGCGTCGACGATCGTGCGGAGCTGGTCGGCGATCGCCTTCGTGCTGATGGTGCGGAACTCGTACACCTGGGACCGCGAGAGCACCGTCTCGGGAATCTTGTCGAGCTCGGTCGTCGCCATCATGAAGATGACGTGCGGCGGCGGCTCCTCGATCGACTTCAGCAGCGCGTTGAACGACGGTCCGGACAGCTGATGGACTTCATCGATGATGAAGATCTTGTACCGATCGCGCACGGGCATGATCGACAGGCCGGCGATGATCACTTCGCGGACGTTGTCCACGCCCGTGTGGGTCGCGGCGTCAATCTCGAGGACGTCGATATCGCGCCCTTCGGCGATCTCGACGCACGGCTCGCAGACGCCGCACGGATCGGGCGTCGGGCCGTTCACGCAGCTCAGCGCGCGCGCCAGGATCCGCGCGGTCGTCGTCTTGCCGACACCGCGCGGGCCCGCGAACACGAACGCCTGCGCGAGCCGACCGCTCGACAGCGCGTTGCGCAGCGTCCGCGTCACCGCCTGCTGTCCGACGACATCGTCGAACTTCTGCGGCCGCCACTTGCGCGCGATGACTAAATAGGACATGAAACTTGAAACTTAAAACAGAGAACTGAAAAGTGAGAGGGCGGGCATTCAGTTTTCTCTTTTCACTTTTCAGTTTTAACTTTTGCGGACTTCACCGCGGCCCGGAGGGCCTCGGCACATCTCAGGATCTGTTTAGCGCTGCTGCCTTCCGGCCCTGACGCGGTTCGCAGGCTGAAATTGCACAGGTTCCGGACCGCGGTGCAATCCGCAAATGGTCCGGCTGAAGCCGGACACCACGACTCTCACGCTCGTGGCGTCCGCTTTCAGACGGACCTTGAAGTGTACTACACGGGCACGCGGGTCGCGAGGATGATGTACTTCGCCAGCACCTCGCCGACGACGACGGTGAAGAAATCCACGTAGAGGATGCCGGTCGCGGACTGCGTCGAGCGAATCTTCGCGGTTTCCCACGTGAGGTACGACAGCACCGCCGGCCCGCCCAGCCCGAACAGCACGCGTTGCCAGAAGAAGATGCCGTCGACCGACGTGATGTAGTGCCGGAAGCTCGGCCCCAGGCCGGGCTGCCAGGTGGCGATCGCGAACACGACGGCCGCGGTCACGACGGCCACGCGCACCACCATCGATCCGATGTGAAACTTCACGATCGATTGCAGGTGTGACACCTGCATCGACGGCAGGATCAGATACCAGTGGCCGAGGATCATCGCCGTGCACGCGCCGCCGAGCATCGCCGCCGAACTGACGAAGCTCGCGACCGTGAGCGCCTGCACCGGAATCGAGCGACCCGCCGAGACGGCGAGCGCCTGCAGGACGATCGCGACGACGCCGCCGCCGACCGCGACCGCGACAATCGCCGGGCGAATCGCCGCCAGCGTGCGCCCGACCGTCGCCCAGTACGCCACGAGCGCCGCTTCGGCGCACATCAGCGTCAGCACGCCGAGTTGCGCGAGCCGCGACTGATCCGCGTCCACAGTACTTCCGGGGCCGAGCGCGCCGTACCGGAACGCCAGGCCGATGACGATCAGAATCGCGGCGAGCCCCGCGTTGAAGCGGAAGAACTTCACGCCCGCGTCGCGCGACACGAAGATCAGCGTGAAGGCGATGCCGACGCCGAGGTGAGACAGAAACAGGAAGAGAACCGTGGACAGGGACATGTAGGCCAGGTAGGTCGGGGAGGTCTGGTGAGCCAGGTAGGTGGTCGCGTGGGTTGGCTTTCCCCACCCGACTCACCTGCCCTACCAGACCTACCTGCCCTCAGCGAAGTCTCTTGTTGATCTCCGCCCAGTTCACCACGTTCCACCACGCGCCGATGTAGTCGGGCCGGCGGTTCTGGTACTTCAGGTAGTACGCGTGCTCCCAGACGTCGATGCCGAACACGACCTTCTTGCCTTCCATCAGGGGGCTGTCCTGGTTCGCCGAGCTCTCGATCGCGAGCTTGCCGCCCTGATCGATCACCCACGCCCAGCCGCTTCCGAACCTGGTGACGCCGGCCTTCGCAAACTGCTCCTTGAACGTCTCGAAGCTGCCGAACGACGCCTTGATCGCGTCGCCGATCGCGCCGGTCGGCGCGCCGCCGGCGTTGGGCCCCATGATCTGCCAGAACATCGAGTGGTTCGCGTGGCCGCCGCCGTTGTTGCGCACCGCGGTCCGGATGTCCTCCGGCACCGTGTTGATGCCCTTCAGCAGATCCTCGATGCTCTTCGCCTGCAGCTCCGGGTATTTCTCGAGCGCGGCGTTCAGATTCGTCACGTAGGCGTTGTGATGCTTGCCGTGATGAATCTCCATCGTCATCTTGTCGATGTGCGGTTCAAGCGCGTCATGCGCGTATGGCAAGGCGGGGAGCGAAAAAGCCATTGAGTATCCTCCTGCGAAAGCTACGAGATGGAGAGCATGCGGTCGAGCGCGGTCCTCGTCCAGTGTTTCTGCGCGTCGGGCACGACGATGCGGTTGTGCACGACGCCGTCGACGAGGCCTTCGAGGGTCCAGAGCAGGTGATTCGGGGAGACGCGGAACATCGTGGAGCACAGGCACCCGAATTGATCGAGGGAAATGACCGTGCGGTCTGGCGCGAGTTGCCGCGCGAGCCGGTTCACGAGATGGACTTCGGTGCCGACAGCCCAGACCGATCCCGCCGGGCTGTTCGTCACGGTCTTGATGATGTGCTCGGTGGATCCGCAGTCGTCGGCCGCCTGGACGACGTCCCACGTCACCTCCGGATGCACGATGACGCGCACGCCGGGACGCTGCGCGCGGAGGGTCTCGATCTGCCGCACCGTGAAGCGGGCGTGCACCGAACAGTGGCCCTTCCAGAGAATCAGCCGCGCGCGCTGCACGGCGTCGGGCTCGAGTCCGCCCCAGATTTCATTCGGATCCCACACGACCATCTGATCGAGCGGCACGCCGAGCTGGTAGGCCGTGTTGCGGCCGAGATGCTGATCCGGAAGAAAGAGGATCCGCTCGCCGCGTTCCCACGCCCACTTCAGTGTCGCCGCGGCATTCGACGACGTGCAGACGACGCCGCCGTGCTCGCCGCAGAACGCTTTGATCGCCGCGGCGGAGTTGATATACGTGACCGGCACGACCGAGCCGATGCCCATCTGCTGGAGATCGCTCCAGCACAGGTCGAGCTGATCGGGCGCGGCCATGTCGGCCATCGAACAGCCGGCCGCCAGATCGGGGAGGATCACCTGCTGATGGCCGTCGCTGAGGACGTCGGCGCTCTCGGCCATGAAATGCACGCCGCAGAAGACGATGAACTCGGCGTCGGGATGCTTGCTGACCTGCTGCGACAGCTTGAAGGAATCGCCGGTGTGATCGGCGAACTTGATGACTTCGTCGCGCTGGTAATGATGACCGAGGATGACCAAGCGGGAGCCGAGCGCGCGTTTGGCCGCGGCGATGCGGACGTCCATGTCCTCGTCGGACAGACCGAGGTACGCGTCCGGCAACGCCTGGCGCTCGTTGATGTGCGCCTTCTCGTAGTCGGTCAGCAGCGGAATCAGCATGGCCCTCGCGCACGCTTGCGCGCTTGTGAAAACTTTCTCAATCCAGGGTTACGAAAAAGCCAAGCTCCAAACGGCCGGCGCCGACGGAGCCTGGCGTTCCAAGAATTATAGCATCTGGGTTATCCGAGCAACCACCCGGACAGGTCAGGCATGCGCCACCACGTTGTACAGCGTGTCGCGCTCGACCGGCTCCCGCCCCGCCGCCTGAATCAGCCGCTCGATCTCGCGCGTCGTCATCGACTCCGGCGTCCGCGATCCGGCCATGTGGTAGATCTTCTCTTCCTGCACCGTCCCGTCGAGATCGTCGGCGCCGAACCACAAACACGTCTGCGCGACCTCGACCCCCGTCGCAATCCAGAACGCCTTGATGTGGTCGATGTTGTCGCACATCAGCCGCGCGACCGCGTGCACGCGCAGCGTGTCGGCCGCGCTCGGCGCCGGCAGCTTCCGCATCTGGTTGTTGTCGGGATGGAACGCGAGCGGGATGAACGCCTGGAAGCCGCCCGTCTCGTCCTGCAGCGCGCGCGCCCGCTGCATGTGGTCGACCCGCTCTTCCGCCGTCTCGATGTGTCCGTACAGCATCGTCACGTTCGATCGCATCCCGAGGCGATGCGCGAGCCGGTGGATCGACAGATAGCGATCGGCGTCGCACTTGTTGGGATCGTTCGCGATCTTCTTCCGCACGCGCGCCGAGAAGATCTCCGCGCCGCCGCCCGGGAGCGAGTCCAGACCGGCGTCCATCAACTCTCTCAACACCTGCTCGTCCGTCTTGCCGTACAGCTCGGCAAAGAACGCGATCTCGACGGCGGTGAAACACTTCAGGTGAATGTCGGGACGAATCCGTTTGAAGCCGCGCAGCAGGTCCGTGTAGTAGCTCCACGGCAGGTCGGGATGCAGCCCGTTGACGACGTGGATCTCGGTGAGCGGCTGATGAGCGCGCGTGCGGAGCTTGTCCCAGGCCTGCTCGAGCGACATCGTGTACGCGCCCGGATCGCCGGGCTTCAATCGCGCGAACGAGCAGAACAGACAGCTCGCCACACAGACGTTGGTCGCTTCGAGCCGGATGTTGAAGTTGTAGAACGTCCGCTTGCCGTGCCGTTTCTCGCGTTCGCGATTGGCCAGCCAGCCGACCGCGAGCAAATCGGGACAGTCGAACAGACGCACGCCGTCGTCCAGCGTCAGCCGGATGCCGGCGTCGAGCTTGTCGGCGATGTCGAGGAGGCGGGCGGCGGAGAGGCGGGACTGCATGTGAATTTGTTCATTGAGTCATCTGGTTATCTGGTCATTTGATGGAGCCAACCTCACAATGACTCAATAACCAGATGACTCAATGACCAGATACAGCGTCATTCAGCGTCAGGAGACGCCGAAGATCTGGAGCCGCAGCGATCGGGCGCGCGGGCCGTCGAGTTCGGCCATCAGAATCCGCTGCCACTGCCCGAGCACGACCTCCCCGCCGCTGATCTGCAGCGTCAGGTTGTGGCCGAGCAACAGCGCCCGCAGGTGCGCGTCCGCGTTCATGCGGTCGCAATCCGAGTGCTTCGGATCGTTGTGCATCCACTCGGCGTCGCGCGCCACCATCTCTTCGAGGAACCGCTTGATGTCCGCGAGCAGGGCCACTTGGTATTCGTTGATGAAAAGGGCGCAGGTCGTGTGCATCGACCAGAGGCTGACGAGTCCTTCGCGTACATGAAAGCGGTTCACGAATTCCATGACCCGCTCGGTGAGATCGACGAGCTCGATGCGCTGATCGGTATCGACCACGAGCGTCTCACTATGAATGGTCAGGCCGCCGACGTTCGCCGAGACGACGTGTTCCACAGGTCGCTCGCGGGCCGTGACCGTCGAACTTTTGCTCATCAAAAGGATGTTACGCAGAAAGGACGACCGAGGCAACCCTGCTATACTCGCAGTGCACTGACGCTGACCCCGGCGGCCACGCGAAGTGGGTGCGAAGCCCACACGGTCCCGCCACTGTAAGCGGCTAGCGACACGCGCGATTGGTCCCTGGTCCCGAACGTCCGGACCGGAGGCCCGTCACTGAGCCGGGAACGGCTTGGGAAGACGAGCGCGACGTCGCCGCGATCCGCAAGTCAGGAAACCTGGTCAATCCGGGGGCGTCTTTCCCACGGCGCGAGCGACGCCGGAAGGAGCCTCATGGATTCGTCCCGCCTCACGCGGCTGGCTGCGGCCTGCCGTCTCTCTTTCACGATTCTTCTCACGATTGGATTCGGCGGCGCCGCCGGGCGTGTGTCCGCCGCGGATCTCGTCGTCGCCAGCAGCATCGTCGACTCGACGGGCCACGCGCTGCCGCGCGCGTACGTCCGCGTGCTGGATCGCGGCGGCCATGAGGTCGCCGGCACGTTCGCCGACGAGGCCGGCCGGTTTCGTGTCACGACGAGCCTCGACGAGTGCCGCGTCGAAGCGTCCGTGACGGGATTCGCGACGGCCACCGCGACCTGCGGCCCGCAGCCGGTACGCCTCACGCTCGCGGTCGCGCCCGTGCACGAGACGATCGTCGTGTCCGCGACGCGCACGGAGACACCGGCCGGCCAGGCGGGGGCGAGCGTAACGGCGTTCACGGCCGACGATCTCGAGCAGCGGCAGACGCCGCTCGTCGCGGATCTCCTCCGCGCCTCGCCCGGCGTGATGCTCGTACGCGCCGGCGGATTGGGCACGGTGACATCGCTGTTCGTACGAGGCGGCGAGAGCAACCACAACAAAGTGCTGCTCGACGGCATTCCGCTGAACGAGCCCGGCGGTACGTTCAACTTCAGCAACCTGACGACGGACAATCTGGAGCGTGTGGAAGTCGTACGTGGCGCGCACTCGGCGCTCTTCGGTTCCGACGCGATGGCCAGCGTCGTCCAGCTGTTCACGAAGCAGCCCGACCGGTCGCGCGCGACACCGCAGACGCAGCTGTCGCTCGAAGGCGGCACGTACGGCACGTGGCGCGGCAACGCCGCCGTGTCCGGCGCCACCGGCGCGCTCGACTACTCTCTCGGCGCCGCGCGGTTCGCGACGGACAACAACGTGCCGAACAACGCGTTCGACAACACCACGCTCTCCGCCAACGTCGGCGTCGCGCTGAGCGACGCCGCGACACTGCGGTTCATCGGCCGCGGAGAGCTCGAGCACGTGGGCACGCCCGGGCAGACGGCCTTCGGCCGTCCGGACCTCGACGCGTTCTTCCAGCGGCACGACGGCACGGCCGGCGTCTCGTTCGATCAGCAGGTGAACCGCGCGTTCCGCCAGCGCGCGACGTACTCTCTGGCAGTGTCGAACTACCAATCGACGAATTTGATTCTGGATCCGCCCTACACGCCGGCGTTCGAAGGTCGAAAGGCGCCGTTTCAGTTCTCAGATTTCGCCTTCGACAGCGCCACCGATCTCCGCCGTCATCACGCGAGCTATCAGGCCGACTGGCGTCTTGCCTCGGACTCCACCCACGGCGATCAGCTGCTGACATTCCTGGTCGACTGGGACGGCGAGCGCGCGCAGCTCACCGATCGCCTCGCGTCCACGCAGACGGCGCCGAGCCGGAACAACTTCGGCTGGTCCGTGCAACATCAAGCGACGTGGCGACGCGTGGCCGTCACGGCCGGCGGCCGGGTTGAACACAACGACAGCTTCGGCACCGCCGCCGTGCCACGCGGATCGATCTCATTCGTCGCCCATCCTTCGACGGGCGCGCTCGGCGAGACGAAGCTCAAGGCGAGCGCCGGGCTCGGCATCAAGGAGCCGACGCTCATCCAGTCGTTCAGCCTGTCGCCGTTTTTCCTCGGCAATCCGGCGCTGTCGCCAGAGCGATCGCGGACCGTCGAAGCCGGCGTGGAGCAGCGGCTCGCGAACGACCGCGTGAAGGTCGACGTCACGTGGTTCGACAATCGGTACCGCGACATCATCTCCACTCGGACGACGAATCCGGCGACCTTCGCGTCGGAGTACTTCAACATCGGCCTGTCGCAGGCGCGCGGCGCCGAAATCGCCTTCGACGTGGCACCGGCGTCGGGCGTGCACGCGCGCGCCGGCTACACGTTCCTCGCATCGGAGATTCTCGACAGCACGTCGCCGAACAACGTCGTGTTCCAGGCGGGCCAGTGGCTGTTCCGCCGGCCGCGCCATTCCAGCTTCATCGGCGCGGTATGGACCTGGCAACGCATCACTGCCGACGTCGACGGCGTGATCATCGGGCAGTTCGTCGACAGCGATTTCTCGTCGCTGCAGCCGCCCATCGTCATGAACGACGGGTACGCGACGTGGAACGCGCGCCTCGCGCTGAAGATCACACGGCAGCTCTCGGGCACGTGCGCGATCGACAACGTCGCCGACGCGCACTACATGGAACCGCTCGGCTACCCGGCACTCGGCCGCGCCGTGCGGCTCGGCATTCGCGTCGGATTCTGACGATGAAGCCCCGGGCGGCGATTTCGTGGAGCGGCGGCAAGGACAGCTGCGCCGCGCTGCACCGCACGCACGCCGACTTCGACGTCGTCTCGATGGTGACGATGTTCGACGAGAGCGCGGAGCGGAGCCGGTCGCACGGATTGCGGCCTGAGGTCCTCGCGGCGCAGGCGGATCGGCTGGGCCTGCGTCACGCGATCGGCCGATGCACGTGGCAGACCTACGACGCTGTGTTCAGCGAGACGCTCGCGCGCGTCAAAGCGGATGGAATCACGTACGTGATCTTCGGCGACATCCTGTTCGACGAGCATCGCCAATGGGCCGAGCGGATGTGCGTCGCCAACGGCCTGATCGCCGTGGAGCCGCTGTTCGGATCGTCGACGACTGCGTTGTTCGACGAGTGGACCTCCTCCGGCGCGAATGCGCTGATCGTGACGACACGCGCGGCGCTGCTCGATGCGAGCTGGCTCGGCCGTCCGCTCCGCCGTGACATGCTCGACGAGTTCGCGCGCCTCGGCGTCGATCCATGCGGCGAGCGCGGCGAGTATCACACGCTGGTGACGAACAGCCCTCTATTCCGCGCGCCGCTTCACGTCAAAGCGAACGGCCACGTCCAGCGGTCGGACTGCTGGTCGCTCGACATCGTGCTCGACGCGTCCCGTCCCGCGCCGTTGGAGCCCGCGCATGCTCACGATTTCTGACGTCGCCTTCGCGTACGGCGACCGCGCGATTCTGCACGGCGTGTCGTTCGCGGTTCCGCGCGGACACATTGTCGGCCTGCTCGGACCCAACGGATCGGGCAAGACGACACTGCTGCGGATCATCGCGGGGACGCTGGCGGCTGATCGCGGACGCGTGGACATCGACGGCGTCTCCGTCGCCGCGATGTCGCGTCGCGACATCGCACGTCGCATCGCCGTCGTGCCGCAGGAGACACACAGCACGTTCGACTTCACCGTCGAAGACATCGTCCTGATGGGCCGGTATCCGCATCTCGGCGCGTTCGAACTGGAGGGCGCGGACGATCGACGGATTGCGCACGAGGCGCTGCGGGCGACAGGCACGGACACCCTGGCGCCACGCCGCTTCGCGACGCTGAGCGGCGGAGAGAAGCAGCGCGTGGTGATCGCGGGCGCGCTGGCGCAGGCGTCCGACGCGCTGCTCCTCGACGAGCCGACGGCCTCGCTCGATCTCGGCGCGCAGCTCGACATCGCGGCGCTCCTCGCGCGGCTGCACCGCGAACGCGGCACGACCATGGTCGTCTGCACGCACGACTTGAATTTCGCGGCGTCGCTGTGCGCGGAGCTCGTCTTGATTCGGGATGGCCGCATCCTGGCGCGGGGCGAGACCGGCAGCGTCTTGACGCCGGCCAACGTCGCGGCGCTCTACGATGTGCGGGCGGACGTCGCGTTTCATCCCGGCGCACAGCATCTGACGGTGGTGCCGATTGCGCGAGCGTAGCGACATCCGCCGCCGCATGCTGGTGACGATCGGCGCCTTCGGTGCGCTGCTCGTCACCGTCTGCATGCTGGCGCCGCTCGTCGGGAGCACGCGCATCTCGCTGGCGCGCGCCTTCAGTCAGTCGGTGCCGTTCGCCGACAACGTCGACGCGCAGATCTTTTTCATCGCGCGCCTGCCGCGCGTGGTCGGCGCGGCACTCGTCGGCGCCGGGCTCGCGGCCGCAGGCGTCGTCTTTCAGGCCCTGCTGCGCAATCCCCTGGCTGCGCCGGAGACGCTCGGCGTGTCGATCGGCGCGTCGGTGGGAGCCGTCGTCGCGATCACGTTCTTGCCCTCGTTCTCGATTGGTGGGATCTCCGCGGTGCCGGTGGCGAGCTTCACCGGATCGCTCGGCGCGCTGGCGATCGTGTACGGATTGTCCGCGGCGCGGAGTCGCGGCATGTCGTCGACCGTGCTTCTGCTCGGCGGCGTGGTGCTGACGTCGTTTCTCGGCGCGATCCTGACACTCATTCAGTACCTTGCAGATGTCTCGCAGACGTTCCGCACCGTGCGCTGGCTGATGGGCTCACTCGACGTCGGCAGCTACCCGCCGATCGTGGCTGCGCTCGTCCCGCTGGCGTGCGCCGCCGTGGGCTACGCGACGCTGCCGCGCGCGCTCGATCTGCTGAGCCTCGGGCCCGAGGCGGCGGCCGCGCGGGGCGTGGACGTCGTCCGTGCCGAACGCGTGGCGCTCGTCAGCGCATCGCTGTCGACGGGCGCCGCCGTCTCGCTGGCGGGCCCGATCGGTTTCATCGGCATCGTCGTGCCGCATCTGGTCCGGTTGATGGTGGGCGCGGATCATCGGCTCGTGCTGCCGGCGTCTGCCCTCTTCGGCGCGGCGTTCCTCATCGGATGCGATCTGATCGCGCGCACGGCGTTCGCGCCGCTCGAGTTGCCTGTGGGCATCGTCACGGCGATGATCGGCGGACCGTTCTTTCTCTGGCTGCTCTTCAGGAGATCGCGATGATCCGACGGGCGCTCCTTGTGCTGGTGGCGATGACGACCGCGCTGTCCGCCGCGGAACCGCCGAAGCGAATCGTGTCGCTGATTCCAGCGGTCACGGAAATGATCTTCGCCATTGGCGAAGGATCGCGGCTGGTCGGCGTCAGCAGTTACGATCGGTATCCGCCGCAGGTCGCCTCGATCGCGAGAGTCGGCGGTCTCCTCGATCCCAACGTCGAGCGACTGCTCAGCCTGCGCCCTGACCTCGTCATCGTCTACAACACGCAGCAGGAACTGAAGCAGCGCCTCGAGCGCGCGGCCATCCCGATGTATCTGTACGAGCATCGCGGGCTGCCGGATATTCCGGAGACGCTGCGCGCCGTCGGCGCGCGCATCGGATCGGCGGACGCGGCCAATCGCGTCGCGACCAAAATGGAGTACGACCTGGACGCAGTTCGCCGATCGGTCGCCGGCCAGCCGCGGCCGAAGACGCTGCTCGTCTTCGGGCGCGACGCGGGTTCGCTGCGGAACATCGACGCGAGCGGCGGCTTCGGATTCCTCCACGACATGCTGGACATTGCCGGCGGCGAGGACATGTACGCGGACATCGCGAAGCAGTCGGTGCAGACGACGACCGAAATGATCCTCACGCGCCGGCCGGACGTCATCATCGAGCTGCGGTACGGCGACAGCGCGAAGTCGCTCGACGTCACGCGTGAGTTAGCCGCGTGGGACGCGCTGCCGTCGGTGCCGGCCGTGAGGAATCATCGTGTGTACCTGCT
>Ga0326726_10002007_pt1 | contig 18911 bp, 17 predicted proteins | sample MHFenrmetagenome_2_FD_207603 | JGI IMG/M metagenome (GOLD analysis project Ga0326726, IMG submission 207603) | Lab enriched peat soil microbial communities from Michigan Hollow, Ithaca, NY, United States - MHF15MN | ecosystem: Environmental > Terrestrial > Soil > Wetlands > Peat | place: USA... | reverse complement strand
GCGAAATCTGGGAACTCGGCGAGCAGGTGCGGCTGGTGGCGGGGGCGAGAGCTTAATCATTCACCACCGAGACACCGAGTGCACCGAGATTCACCGAGAAACTCTCTTTGATTCCCCGTACTCGGTTTTGTTTCTCGTACTCGGTGATCCTCTGTGTTCTCGGTGTCTCGGTGGTGAAGAAATACCTCAGGAGCGAACTTGATCGTTGCCGGCGTGATGAGCGGCACCTCGGTGGATGGTATTGACGTGGCCCTGGTGCGGCTGCTGGGGCGCGGCTTTCGCACCCGCTTCGAGTTGCTGCATCACGCGCATACTCCCTTCCCGGCGCGTGTCCGGCGTGCGGTGCTCGCGGTGATGAATGCGCCGCGCGCCGCTGTCGCCGACCTGGCGCGACTGAACTTCCTGCTGGGCGAACTTTACGGCTCGGCCGTTGTGGCGACGGCGAAGAAGGCGGAGGTCTCACTCGATCTCGCCGGCTGCCACGGCCAGACGATCTATCACCAGGGCACGCCGCGAGCGTTTCTCGGGCGCGAGATTGCGTGCACCTGGCAAACCGGCGAGGGCGCGATCATCGCGGCGCGAACTGGCGTGCCGGTGGTCAGCGATTTTCGCCCGGCCGACATGGCTGCCGGTGGAACCGGAGCTCCCCTGGTGCCGTTTCTCGATTACCTGCTCTACCGGCACCGGCGGCGCGGGCGCATTGTGCAGAACATTGGCGGGATCGCCAACCTGACGGCGATCGCGGCGCGCGCCAAACCGGAGGAGGTGATCGCCTTCGACACCGGCCCGGGCAACATGGTGATTGACGCCGTCACCGAGCGGCTGTTCGGCAAACCGTTTGACCGCGATGGCCGGATCGCGGCGCGTGGACGCGTGCTGGACGTCGTGGTGTCGGAGCTGCTGCGCCGGGCGTATTTCCGGCGGCCTCCACCAAAGACCGCCGGGCGCGAGGAGTTCGGGCGGGAGTTCGTCGCCGACTTTCTCCGCCGCTGTCGCCGAGCGCGCAAAGAGGATGTGGTCGCCACGGCCACGGCGCTGACCGCATTTTCCATCGCCGACGCGGTGCGGGCGTTTGTTGCGCCTGCCGGCGAGAAACGCTTTCGCGAGATGATCGTTTCCGGCGGCGGCGCGAAAAACAAAACCCTGATGGCGATGCTGGGCAGCGAACTGACCGGGGTCAAGCTGCGTACGTCGGACGAGCTCGGATTGCCGTTGGAAGCGAAGGAAGCGGTAGCGTTCGCCGTTCTCGCCTACGAGACGTGGCGTCGAGTACCTTCCAACATTCCCGCCGCGACCGGAGCGGAACGCCCGGCGGTGCTGGGGAAAATTTCGTATCCTTAGCTCATGAACCTCAACCACGAAGGACACGAAGGATCACGAAGGATTTTTTTCTCCCTTAGTGTCCTTGGTGTCCTTTGTGGTTTGATGTATTGCATTGGGTGCGCCAAGAAGCCGGCGTCGGACACCGTGGTGATGATTATCGAGAGCAGTCCCAGCAATCTCGATCCGCGGGTGGGGATTGATGCGCAGTCGGAACGCATTGACGAACTGCTTTTTGACGCCCTGGTGCGCCGCGACGAGCACTTCAACCTGCAACCGTGGCTGGCGACAAGCTGGGACATTCCGGATCCGCTGACCTACGTCTTCCACTTGCGTCGCGACGCGCGCTTCCACGACGGCCGCCCGCTGACTGCGCGCGACGTGAAGTGGACGTTCGATTCCATCATGAACCGTACGGTGCGCACTACCAAAACCGGCACCTACCGGTTCGTGGACAGCGTCGAGGCGCGGGACGATTACACAGTCGTGTTTCATCTCAACGAGCCGTGGGCGGCGCTGTTGTGGAATGTTGCCAACGGCGCCATGGGGATCGTGCCCTACGGCAGCGGCGCGGATTTTTATCGCAATCCCATCGGTTCGGGCGCGTTTCGGCTGGTGCGCAACGAACAGGACCGCGAAGTAGTGATCGAGCGCAACCGACAGTACTGGCATGGGCAGCCGCGTGTCGCACGCGTGCGCTTCGCCGTGGTGCCCGACACCACCACGCGCGCGCTGGAGCTACGCAAGGGCAGCGCGGACGTCGCGCTCAATTCGCTGACTGCCGACATGGTGCTGGCGCTGCGCAAGGATTCCAATCTCCAGGTGCAGCAGGGGCCGGGAACGATCCTGGCGTACGTGGCGGTCAACATGCGTGATCCCATTCTGCGCGACGTGCGCGTGCGCCAGGCGCTGGCGTATGCGCTCGACCGCCGGCCGCTGATTCATTATCTCTGGCGCGACGAAGCTCGGCCTGCACACAGCGTTTTGCCGACGCAGTCGTGGGCCTACACGGGCGAGCTGTCCACCTACGACTACAACCCGCAGCGGGCGCGCGAACTGCTGGACCAGGCCGGCTATCGAGCGGTCAACGGAGTGCGCTTTCACCTGGCGATGAAGACCTCGACCGAGGAGACGACGCGCCTGCTGGCGTCGGTGCTGCAGCAGCAGTGGCGCGATGTCGGGGTGGAACTCGACATCAAGACCTTCGAGTTCGCCACGTTTTTTGCCGACGTGCAGAAGGGCGCTTTCCAGCTCTACTCGCTGCGCTGGATCGGCGGCAACAACGATCCCGATATCTTTCAGTACGTTTTTCATTCCGCCTTCACACCGCCCAAGGGCGCAAACCGCAGCTACTACTCCAACCCGGAAGTGGACAGATTGATTGACACGGCGCGGCGCGAAATTGACCAGCAGAAGCGCAAGCAGATTTACGCGCGGCTGCAGCAACTGCTCGCCCAGGACTTGCCCTACATTGATCTCTGGTATCTCGACAATGTCGTGGTGCACTCCAGGCGCGTCGGCAACATCGAGATCAGCCCGCCGGGAAATTACGATTTTCTAACCACGGTGGAGTTGCGTGAGTGAGTCGTCAGTCGTTTTAGTCGTTAGCGTCTGTTCCCGGTGTTTGCCATCGACCATCGACCATCGACCAGCGACCAGCGGCGTTTTTTCCGCGTGGTACCATCGAAAGGTTCAGCCGAAACGCGCGAGGCGCGGCAGTGCGGATTCTGTTCATTGGCGACATCTTCGGACGGCCGGGACGCGTCAGCGTGCGCGAGCACCTGCCGGCGTTCGTGCACGAGCGCCCGGTGGACCTGATCATCGCCAATGCGGAGAACGCCGCCGGCGGCTTCGGGCTCACGGCGGCGATTGCCGAAGAGCTGTTCGACCTCAACATCGCCGTGCTCACCACCGGCAACCATGTTTGGGACAAGCGCGAGATCATCGAGTACTTTCAGTCGGCGAATGGAAATCCGCACAGTCCGGCGCGGCGCGTGCTGCGGCCCGCCAACTATCCTGTTGGAACGCCCGGTGTCGGGATGTACGAAGGTCGCGCGGGCGAAGTGCCGTATGCGGTCATCAACCTGCAAGGCCGCGTCTTTCTCCCCAGCAATGACGATCCCTTTCGCGTTGCCGATGCCTTGATCGCAAAAGCACAGGCGCGGATCGTGATCGTGGACATGCATGCGGAAGCGACGTCGGAGAAGGTCGCCATGGGCTGGTACCTTGACGGCCGCGTTACCGCCGTGCTGGGCACGCACACTCACATTCCGACGGCGGACACGCGCATTCTGCCCGGTGGCACCGCGTATCAGACCGACGTCGGCATGACCGGCCCCTACGACAGCGTAATCGGCGTGCAGAAGGAGCTGGTGATCCACCGCTTCCTCACCAACATGCCGGCACGATGGGAGTCGGCACAGGGCGACGTGCATTTTTGCGGCGTTTACCTGGAGTGCGACGACCAGACCGGACGCGCCACCGCAGTGGAGCGCGTCATGATTCCCGGCCGCCAGGGCGCCAGCCTGTGAGCCAGTCCGCTCCTCGCCCGTTCGTCTGGTCGGAAGCCGACGCCTACCTGTTCGACATTGACGGCACCCTGCTTAACACGCGCGACGGCATTCATTACTGCGCCTTCCGCAACGCCCTGCGCACGCTGTTCGGGATTGAGGGCTCGATAGACGGCGTTCCCGTCCACGGCAATACCGATCTAGGCATTCTGCGGGCGGTGCTGGCGCGCGCGGGTGTGGCGGGGGAGGAGTTCGAGCGCCGCCTGCCCGAACTGACGCACCACATGTGCGACGAAGTGCGCCGTAACGCCGCCGACATTCGCGTGGAGCTTTGCCCGTCGATCGGCGAACTGCTCGAATGGCTGCAGCAGCGCGGCAAGCTTATGGGCGTCGTATCCGGAAACCTGGAGGCGATTGGATGGGCAAAGCTGGAAGCCGCCGGGCTCCGCCGTTATTTCGCGTTTGGTTCATTCAGCGACCGACGCGAGCAGCGCGAGGCTATTTTCAGTCACGGGATCGCTGCAGCGCGCCGCCACCTTGGTAGTCAAGCGACTGTGTGCATTTTCGGCGACACCCCCTCCGACATTGCAGCGGCGCGCGCCGTGGGGGCGCCGATTATCGCCGTTGCCACCGGAATCTTCGCCCCTGATCAGCTCAGCCCGCTGGGACCGACGATGTGCGTCGGTTGCTGCACTGAACTCCTGCACCACAACAAGTAACCTTGCGGCGATGAGTGAAGCGGTTACAATTCCAGCCATGCGCGTTCTCGCCATCGTGATCCTGCTTGGTTCAGCGGCCTGGGCACAATCGGCGCCTGCGGCGCAGAAGGACCCTGCCGCGAGCGAGAAGAATCCCGTCCTGGAACAACTCAAGGAATGCGCGCAGAAACGCACGCCGGCGGCCTGCGGCGTCTCCAAGCACGAGTTGAAGCAGGCGAAGCGCGCGTTCGCCCGCGGGATGAAGCTGCAGAAATCGGGCAAGGCGGATACGGCCTTTGAGGCATTCGAGACCGCGGCGCGTCTGGTCCCGCGCGACGTTGAATACGCCACCGCTCGCGAGATCATGCGCCAGAAGAATGTCTTGGAGCACGTCCAGGCCGGCAATACCCTCCTGCTTAATCACAAGGACATTGCCGCGGCGGCGCAGTTCCGCGAGGCATTGCGGTTCGACCCTGACAACAGCTTCGCCCTGCAGCGGCTACGGGATGCCGCTTCGCTGGAAGCGCCGGTGAGCGGGCAGCCCATCCACGTGGTGGAGGATGCGGGCGAGCTTCGCCTGGAGCCGCGCACCGGCGTTCGAGGGATTTTTCATTATCGCGGGGACACACGTGGGCTGTACGAGGCGATCGCGGCGGCGTTTGGCGTGACCGCAAAATTCGATGAGTCAGTAACCACGAAGCCGGTCCGCTTCGACATTGAAGATGTGGATTTCTGGACCGCCAGTCGTCTGGCCGGCGTGATGACCAAGACGTTCACCACCCCGCTCTCCGCGCGCGAGTTCCTGGTGGTGGCCGAGAGTCAGCAGAACCGCGCGCAATTTGAGCGCATGTCGCTGCGCTCGTTTTACGTCCCGGACATCGGCTCGCCGCAGGAACTAACGGAAGTGGTCAACATCCTGCGGACCGTCTTCGATATCCGATTGGTCACTCCGCAGCCGGCGACCTCGACCCTGGTGGTGCGCGCTCCGCGGCGCATCCTGGACGCTGCTACCACGCTCCTGGAGTCGCTCGACAGCTCGCGCCCGCAGGTGATGATCGAGTTCCAAGTGTACGAGGTCAGCTCCTCGCTGGCGCGCACCCTTGGCGTCAGCTTGCCGCTGCAGTGGCAGATCTTCCAGTTGTCGTCCTCGGTGCTGTCCCTGCTCAAGCAGCCGAACGTGCAGGATTTGGTCAACCAGTTGATCGCTTCCGGCGGCATCAACCAGGCGAACACCACCGCCATATCCGCGCTGCTGGCGCAATTGCAGAGCCAGTCGCAGAATCCGCTACTGCAGCAGCCCTTCTTCACCTTCGGCGGCGGCCAGACGCTGACCGCAGTGCCCGTCCCGACGACTTCGGCGACGTTTTCGCGCAACGAATCGCAGGTCGTAAATGTTCAGCACATGACCTTGCGGGCCTCGCACGGCAACGCCGCCACCATGCGCATTGGGTCGCGCTATCCCATTCTCAATGCCACCTTCGCCCCGATTTTCAATACCACGGCGATCGCGCAGGTGATCCAGAACCAGAGCTTTATCGCCCCGTTTCCGTCGTTCAACTATGAGGACATCGGACTGATCGTGAAAGCCACGCCACAGGTTTACGCCAGCGGCATCGTGCGACTGGAACTGAGCGTGGAAGTGAAAGCGCTGGGAACGCAATCGTTCAACGGCGTGCCTGTAATCAGCAACCGCCAGTACACCGGCAGCATCACCGTCAAGGACGGCGAATCCGGCGTGGTGGCGGGAATGCTGGACAGTTCCGAGAGCAACACGCTGACCGGACTGCCGGGAATTTCACGGCTGCCGGTGCTCGGCACCGCGACCTCGAGTCGCGGCAAGCAGAAGACGGAGACCGAACTGCTGGTGCTGATCACGCCGCACGTGACCCGCAGCCGCGAGCCCAGCCCGCCGCCGATTACGATTCCGAGTAGTTAAGAGTTAGCAATCGCAAACAGGTCTCCTTGTCGTCCATTCATCTTCTGCTTATAAGCAGCGGTCGAGTTGGCATCAGCGCGATGAATACTCCGGACATCCACTCAGACCTGAACCGCCAACTACTAACTCCTGACTACTTCTGCCCCGCCATGTAATCCACCATGCGCTTCAGCGATTCGTAGGGCATCTGCCCGAGGTTGGAAATCTTGCGACCGCCCACGAATAGGGTCGGCGTGCCGCTGATCTGCATCTCTTTTCCCAACTCCACGGATCGATTCACGCGTTCCGCGGTAGCACTTTCCTCGACGCAAGCGGCGACCTTCTGGCCATCCACTCCGGCCTGCGCCGCCAGGTCCTTCAGCTTGGCGGAGGCTTTTTTGCCGGCATCGTCGGAGTTCCCCGTATCCTGCGTGATCTGCTCCTGGGCGCTGTACACCGCCTCGAGGTATTTCCAGAATGCGGCCGGATTCTCGCGGTGCACGCAGTCGCCATACTCTGCCGCTTGGAATGCCCACTTGTGAACCTGGGTCAGCGGGAATTGCTGGAAGACGAAGCGCGCGTTGGGCACTTCACTCACCAGGCGCTGGATTAACGGGTGCGCCGACTTGCAGGACGGGCACTGGAGATCGGCGAATTCCACGATCGTAATGGGCGCATTCGCCGGCCCGCGCGCCGGGCCGTTGCTGCCCTTATCGAGTTTGGCGCGGTTGGCGGCAAAGGGATCGCGGCCGAAGGGGACCACTTCGCCGCGCAGCGCGTACTTCTGGTCGGCGGTCACCAGGAACGGCACCACCCCGCTGCCCTGCGGCGTCTTGAGGACGACGCTGACCTGGGTCAGGCCGGAGACGGCGCGCGGCTTGACCTCGGCAATGGTCCAGGTGATGGCAGGATTCACGCCGCCGGTGGCCTGGCGGACGTAACTGTTGATGGCGGCGTCGGAGGGCCGCGCTCCGCTGCCCTCGCCGGCAAACGGCGTCATCTCGCCGCCAATCGCCTGTCGCTGGCCGGGCAGGATGTACAGCTTCTTCTCGCCGCTGTTCTGCCCCGACTTGAAATTGATGGTCACTTCGGCGATGCCCGCAGCCGGCGAGGGCTTGATGCTGGTGACCGTCGGGGACATGTTGGGGTCGAAGCCGAACATGTGCTTGAGAAACGAATCCACGGTCGCTTTCGACGGCAACGCGGATGCCGTGCCCGCGCCCGCGGTTTGCGATTTGGAGGGCGCCTGGGCCATTGCGATTGTCACGATGGCGATCACCACCAGGGTCAAGCAAAGAAAATAACGGCGCATAGTTCCTTTCGGTTCAGTAGCGAGTACCTGGTACCGAGTACCGAGTTGAATTCCGCACGGACCTGCTCGAACTCGGTACCTGGTACTCAGGTACTGGGTACTGTTTTTCAATAATCCGATTTCGCGGCGATGGGGAACCTTCGTCCCACACCGAACGCTTTCTCCGAAATTTTCAATCCGGGCGCGGCCTGCTGACGCTTGTATTCCGCACGTTCCACCATGCGGATGACCTTTCGCACCAGGTTGATGTCGAAGTTGCGTTCGGCCGCGATCTGCTCCGCCCCCTTGCAGTCCTCCACGTAGTCCTCCAGGATCGTGTCCAGCACCTCGTAAGCCGGCAGCGTGTCGGTGTCCTGCTGATTGGGGCGCAACTCCGCCGAGGGCGGCTTCTCCAGCGTAGCGCGTGGGATGACGGGCTTGCGCGAATTTACGTGATGCGACAAACGGTAAACCAGGGTCTTGGGGACATCGGAAATCACCGCCAGGCCTCCGACCATATCGCCATAGAGCGTGCAGTACCCGACGGCAATCTCGGACTTATTTCCCGTGCTCAATACCATGCCGCCAAACTTGTTGGAGAGCGCCATCAGCAGCGCGCCGCGGATTCGGGCCTGGACATTTTCCTCCGTGACGTCTTCTTCGCGGCCGGCAAACACCGGCTTCAGCGCCTTCAGGTAGGCATCGAAAATCTCGGTGATGCGGATCAACTCGAAGCGCACTCCGAGATTGCCGGCCAGCGCGCGCGCGTCGTCAATACTGCCGCGCGAGGAATACGGGCCCGGCATGCCCACGCCGGTCACGTTCTGCACCCCCAGCGCGTCGGCGGCGATCACCGCCGTCAGCGCCGAATCAATGCCGCCGCTCAACCCGACCATCACACGATGAAAGCCGCACTTGCGCACGTAGTCGCGCGTTCCCAGCACCAGCGCGGCGTATACGCTGGCCTCCAGGCCGTCGTCCGGCGCGTGCACGTCGCCCGCCAGGGACTCCGTGTCGAAGAAGATCAGGTCCTCCTCGAACGACTTGCCCTGGGCCACCACGCGACCGTCGGGCGCGATCACCAGGCTGGAGCCGTCGAAGATCAGGCTGTCGTTGCCGCCCACCTGGTTGACCATGGCCACCGGCGCGCCATACTTGGTGGCCAGTGCGGCCAGCATGTTTTGCCGCAGCTCGCGCTTGCCGACGTAGAACGGAGAGGCGGAGATGTTCAGCAGCAGGTTTCCGCCCTTGCGCATCAACTCCTCGACCGGATCGAAGCCGTACAGCCGGCGGTTCCAGAAGCTCTTGTCGTTCCACGCGTCCTCGCAGATGGTGAGCGCCATTTGGTTGCCGCAGAACGGCAGCAGCTCCTGATGGTCGCCGGGGGCGAAGTTGCGCGATTCGTCGAACACGTCGTAGGTGGGCAGCAGCATCTTCGACTGCGTGAATGCCACCTGGCCATCTTTGGTCATGGCGGCCGAGTTCACCACCCGCTTGCCGGTGTCGGCGCGGGCAGGTGTCACCAGGCCGCAGACGACCGCGATGCCCCTCGTTTCGTCGGCAATTCGCTGCAGCGTCTCTTGGTTGCGCCGAACGAAAGCGGGATTTTCCACCAGGTCGCGCGGCGGATAACCGCAAACGGATAGCTCGGGAAACAGCACCAGGCCTGCTCCGCCCGCCAGCGCGCGCCGCGCGAATTCGATGATCTTGCCGGAATTTCCGGTGAAGTCGCCTATGGTGGTGTTGATCTGACCGAGCGCAATCTTCACCCGTCCAGTCTAAAGCCCCGGGAGTGCGCTCGCCAATGGGTATCGAAGGCGGCGGGACGATCTGGCGATCGAGATTGCGCCAACTTCTAACTCCAGGCCTACAGCGGAGGCGCGTTGCCCGGTATCGGAGGCGCGGTGTCCGGAGGTCTTTTCCGCGGCGGGCTCTTCGGGTCGCGCGGCGGCGGCGAGTCGGACAGATCGGACCCGTCCAGCGGGGGCTCGCCCGGACGCCGCAGCGTGGGCGCCTTCATCGGTTTGGATGCTTCGTCTTTCTGCCGCTGCTGTTCCTGTTTTTGCGCCAGCGTGGGCTTCATGTCAATCTCGCGTTCGGTGCGGATCACTTTTTCGCCGCCCACCTTCATGATCTCCAGCCGCACCACCTCGTCGCCCACGAAGCGCACGAAGTGCACGTCTTTCGGCGGTTCCCCGTAGATCCACTCCTCGTACTCGGTGTCCCCGTCATGTTCGCGATGCTTTTTCGGCGGGCGGCCCATGGCATAGGTCACCATCTCGCGGTTCATCCCGACCAGCACTTCGTGCTGCTTAATGGCGTCCTTCAGCTTCGGTGGCAGGGTGTCCATGTACGCCTCGGCCGCGGATTTGGCGTGGAAATCGAAGACCGGGTTGAGCAGCGTCTTGATCTGCTCGATGGACATCTCCGGCACGTATTTAGCGAACTGCAATTCCACGAAGGAGCCGCGCGGATTGGCGTTGGGGTCCGCGCTCGGGTCGGAGAGCGGGACCGACCCGCCCGCGCCGCCAACCTCGATGTGCTCGTACCATTTCTTCTTCTTTTTGGGACCGCCGTTGATCTCAAAGATGATGGCGTTGTCGCCCTTGAACCGGATGTTGGTGATGTGAGCGCGATCGCCGGGTTTGACCGCCGGACCAAAGCCCGCGATCATGCGCTCCACTTCCTGTTCGCTGGGCGACACTTTGCCATCGCGAATGCTCAGGCCTTTCTGGCCCATGGGGAACGGCCGCCGAATAAATACCAGTTCGGCATTGAGCCCGCGGATCACCATCATCCGCGTTGGCTCGCTCATCTTCGCCGCCGCGGAAGTGCTCGTCTTCGCGCTCTTGTTGTCCGCTAGGACCATAATCGCGGAAAGCAGCAACGCCAGAATCGCACTCGATCTGAGTAGGTACTTCATGGACCACCTGGACGGAGGTAAATCAATTATATGCCGCTGGCCTTGAGCCTTGCGCCTTGAGCCGGAGAACCGCTGCTCACAGTTGGATGCGGGGAGCGCTGGGCTCGTCGGACGCCCCCGGCTCATCCCAATGGCCGGGTGGCGCCCCCGGCGCCGCTTCCAGGGTAGCGTCAGCGCGCCGGCGGGTCAGCAGGATCAGCGGAATGAATCCCAGCAGGATCACCACCGTGCCCACCACGCTTCCCTCGATGCCGTAAGCTCCGCCGGTCACCCAGCGCGGACCCACCGCGCGGGTTCTGACGATGACCGCAAAATCGGTCAAGCCGCTCACCGGTAGCCCAAAAACCACGCCCAGCGTGGTGTTCCAGGCGAAATGAATTCCCCATGGCAGCCAGAGCGCGCGCGTCTGCAAATAGGCGACGCACAGCAGCACGGCAATCGCGAAGGTATTGAAAATGGCCAGCTTCGAGGCGTGCGGGTTTCTGCCGTGCGCCAGGGCAAAGAGCAGCGACATGACCAGGGTCGCCGGCGCCGGTCCGACTGCCTCCAGTAAGCGCTGGAACGGGTAGCTGCGGAACATCAGTTCTTCCGCCATCGCCCCAGTTGCCAGGACGAACAGTACCAGCAGCACCAGTTCGACGGTTCGGACGGTGAGTTTGATCTCAATGTTCGCCCTGCCCGCCAGCGCGATCCAAATTACGGCGACGCAAACCAGCCCTGCGCCGATCGCCATTCCCCATGCCGCCTGCCGGCGCCAGCCGGGAAAGCGCCCCAGCCCAAGTGCAAGCAGTATGTTTTCGTGTACCTGGTCGGCGGTGACCAGCAGCAGCCCAAAGCCCGCCAGCAGCAGCAACATGGTGAGCGGACGATAAACGGACTCCAGCACGCTCTCGCCGCCGTGCGCGAGCGATACGGCGACGCCGATGGCGATGTAGTTGGCGACGAACGCCACCACCGCGCCTAGCAGGAAACGCCACCCTGCGCGCAACCGACCGTCGTCGCTGAACCACGGATTCACCGGATCGTTCCGCTCCTATACCTTCACGGCTCGGTTGGTGTGACGGGGCCCCACATTTGCCCGGGTTTGGCAGATGTGGGTGTTTGCCTGTCACAATCACGAAACCACCAACCCATCTCTCGCCACCCGGAACGGCAGCACACGCGCACCCGCCTTTCGCAGCGCCTCGGCGACCCGCTGCTTGGCCTCTTGCCTTACCATGAACACCACGCATCCGCCGCCGCCGGCGCCGCATACTTTGGCGGCGCGCCCGCCATTCCTGGCCGCGACCGTCACCAGCTTGTCGATCAGTGCCGTCGAGATGCGCGCGTAGTTGCTCTTGCGGAATTTCCAGTCCGCGTCCAGCAAACGCGCCACCTCGTCCCAATCGCCCTGGGCGAGCGCGTCGTGCATGGCGCGTGAAATCTCCGCCATGCGCTCGAAGTTGCGGATCACTTTCCTGTCGCCATCAATGTGCGCCTTGAACACCTCCCAGTTGTTGATGCCCGAGGCGCGTGGCGCGCCCGTATAGGCGAGCAGGAATTGCGCCTCGATCTGCTCGGGCGCCACCGGCAGGGCTTCGCGATGCGGCGCATCGGTATCCAGATGAATGGCGCTGACCCCGCCGTAGAGCGCCGGATAATAGTCCTGGCAGCCGGTGGGCACGATGATGAGTTGCGCCTCCACGTTTTGCGCCAGCACCCGCATCTCTTCCTTTCCAATGTGGCGACCGGTAAAGCGCGCCAGCGCGCCAGTGGTGGCGATCATCAGCGCCGACGAGCCCGCAATCCCGGCGCCGGCGGGCGATTCCGAGGTCGTCTCCAGCGCGAACCCGCCCTCCGGCTGGAAAAACTGCACCAGCCGCGCCGCCAGCGGGTGCTTGAATTTCTTCGCGCAGCACAGGGCGTCGAGGTTGGCAAAGCGCTCTTCGCGCCGGGTGTCAAGGGACTTCAGATGGATCGCCTTGCCCTTCAGCGGCCTGATGCGGCAGGTGGTCAGGATGCTGAGGGCAAAGTTCACCGTCACCGAGCCGGGATGAAACAGGTAGAGCGGCCACAGGTCGATGGTCGCGCCGGCCAGGTCGGCACGGCAGGGGGCTTGCGCCAGTACTGCTCGGCGATCAGCTTGAGATGGCATGCCCTTTTTTGTATCACGAACTCAATCGCACACGAATGGTGGAAGCGCCGGGCGGGCTTGTTTGTGGCGCCGGCGCCTCCGCCCGCGGTTGTCAGAAGGGCTTGCAGATATCGCTTGTGGCAGAATGGCATCGTGGAGGCGCCGATGACGCCAGCCGCCAAGCCCGCTCGCTCCGCGTCCGACCAAGCCGAAGCTCAGCTCCAAAGTTTCATTGACAAATTCGACTCCAAGACCCAGGCGCTGATTCGCGCTGTGCGCAAGGCATTACGCCAACGGCTGCCCGCTGCGAATGAGCTGGTGTATGACAACTACAACTTCTTCGTGATCGGCTACTCCTCCACCGAACGCCCGTCCGACAGCATTGTCTCCCTGGCCGCAGGCGCCAACGGAGTGGGCCTTTCGTTTCCCTACTGCGGGGCCAAGCTTCCTGACCCCCACCAACTGCTACTCGGCTCCGGTAGTCAGAATCGTTTCATCCGCCTTGATTCGTCGCAGGTGTTAGCCCGTCCCGAGGTCGAGGCGCTCCTCGCCGCTGCCGTGGCCCACGCCAAAACTCCTCTGCCGGCGAGCGGAAGAGGGAAGCTCATCATCAGGTCAATTTCCGCAAAACAGAGACCGCGGCGGAAGCAAGTTAAGTGAACCGGGCCGAGTGACGCGCGCCACAACGGATTCTTGGATTGTGGGATCCCTCCTCAACCGGCGACGGATCCTCCAATATCGCGCACGCCCACCCAAAATCTTTTCTCGATTCACGTCCCCGAAAATTTACATCGCGGTGACACACGTTTGACATCGACTTTCGCGCTGCAGGGTCTAACCAGCAGTGAGGAAGCAGACATGAAAAAACCGATGACGTTAGCATTCGCAATCGTAGTGGCCTGCAGCGTGTGGCTATTCGCGGACAAGCGGGAATCTGCACCCGAGATGTACTTGGTCACGAGCTTTGACTTCGCCCGCTACCCCGTATGCCAATCCAGCGAACACGGCAATTGCATCCTGGCGATCCGCTTCTATGACGCCGATTCCAACCAGAGGCTGGCGGAAGTGGAGACCAACGCAACCATGAGAGGAACGCAGAGGATCATCGGGAAGGCGAAAGTCGGGGCCATGTTGCACCGGGCGTACGCGGTCACGGTGTACCTGGACAACGACGGAAGCCGGAAAGAAGGGCCGCGAGGACAGATAACCGAATTGCGGACGCCTGCCTACGGGAATTGAACCGCCGTGGGAGCCAGCGAAGGGCAGCCGATGAAGTTATGTCGTTAGTCATTGCATGGCGAAATCCACTGCCTCCGGCTCGAGCCGCAAGGAGAGTACGGCGCGTTGTCGAACACCGGTTCGGTGTATCTGGTCACAGAGCCAGATGCCACACAGGAATCTTTCGAGCTCTATTCGGGCGGCAGGACGATAAGATGCGACCTGTGCTGGAGTGTGGTGGAGTCGGGCAGTACGCTCGCCAGCAGTACGACTCAGGAGGACAACGGTGACGGCGTTATTGGTGGATGCGTTGCTGGAAAACAGTCCCAAGCGGCCGCAGACCCGTGTGCTTGAATGGACGCTGTCGTTGGCGGTACACGGCATCTTGGTGGCGGCGATGTTTGTGCTTCCGTTGTACTGGATCGACCGGATCGAGGTGCATCCGCGGAACTACACGCAGCTGGTGGCGACCACCGCCGAGTCGAGGTCGAATGCTCACCTGACCCCCGCACCCCAGAGTGTGGTGGCTGCGACCAGGAAATTGGTGGCGCCGAAGTCAATTCCGAACCCGGTGGTCGCGTCTCGACAGAAGCTAGGCGAACCGGATGCAGGTGCGGAGACGGCGCCGGACGTGGCGGCAACAAGCTCGGCCGCGGAACACAGAACCGCGCCAGATGGGCTGCTTGATAGCGGCGGAATCCTTGCCGACAAATTCAGCGCGCATCTACCGTCGCCTGTACCGGAGGCACGGCCGAGTTCCCCGCTGAGCGTCGGCGGAAAGGTCAAGGCGCCGCAATTGATCTCCATGGTTGCGCCCCTATATCCGCCGCTGCTGCGACGGGCAAAGGTCCAGGGCGATGTCGTGATTGATGCGTTGATCGACACCGAGGGGAATGTGGTGGAAGAGCACACCGTGTCAGGCAATGAATTGCTGGGTGCTGCGGCTATGGACGCGCTGCGACGGTGGAAATACCAGCCGACGGTTTTGGATGGGCAGGTGTTTTCAGTGCACTTGCGGGTGACCATCGCGTTCCGGTTGGGTCGGAAGAACCAGGTATCAGGTGAGTAGGCGGCCGGCTGACCCCCGTCGTGCAGGGACGCACAAACAATATCCACATCACACCTCTTCCTGCGCCGCCACCACCTCCTCCAGCACCGCGCGCACGTCTTCCTCTTTCGTGCGGTGATTCACAAAACACGCCCGCAACGCGAACCGCCCGCGTATCGAAGCATTGGAAATGTAGACGCGCCCGCGCTGGATTACTCGCTTCAAAATCGCAGCGTTCATCTCGTTTAACTGGTCGTCCGATGCTCCCGTGCGCAAGCATCGGAAGCACACCGCGCTCAACTCCACCGGCGCGAGCAGTTCCAGGTTGTCGTTGCTGCGGACCAGTTCGGCAAGCTGCTGCGCATGCTCCAGGTCGGCCCGGATCGTCTCGCGAAATGCGTTCAGCCCGTGATAGCGCAACGAGAGCCAGACTTTGAGCGCGCGAAAGCGTCGTGACAACTCCAGCGACTCCTCGAAAAACGCGAAGCCCTCGACCGGGTCCCGGCTGAGAACTCGCGCGTAGTCTCCGCTGTGCGCGAAGGCCGCGCGCGCCTGCTGCGGATCGCGGTACAGGAGGCACCCGCAGTCGAGAGGCTGGTAGAGCCACTTGTGGGGATCGAGCGAGACCGAATCCGCCAGCTCGAGGCTGCGAAATTTTTCCGGCACAGCGATGGCGGCCAGCGCACCGTAAGCGCCGTCCACATGCAGCCACAGATTGTGCCGTCGGCAGATGTCGGCGATCTCGGGCAGCGGATCAATCGCTCCGGTGTTCACCGTTCCGGCCGAGGCGACCACCGCGATCGCCTTCTTCCCTGCCCGGCTGTCCACTTCGATTTGTTTCTCCAGTTCCTCAGGACGCATGCGGAAGTTTTCGTCAGTCGGAATCAGTCGCAGGTTTTTTCTGCCCAGACCGAGCAACGCCACTGCCTTGGGGATGGACATGTGGACTTCATCGGAGGCGTAGACGATCGCTGGCTGCGCGCCCTCTTCATTGGCGGGAAGGCGCGCCTCGCGCGCCATCGCCAGGCCCGTGGTATTGGCCGAAGATCCGCCCCCGGTAAAGCTTCCGCTGAACCCGCGGCAACCAATCGCTTCCCCGAGCCAGCCGACCACCAGGCGCTCGATGGTGACCGCCGCCGGCGACGAACGCCACGCAGTGACGTTCTGGTTGAGCACGCTGGCCAGCAGGTCGGCGCAGGCGCCGATGGGGTCGCCGGAGCCAAGCACGTAACCGAAAAAACGCGGGCTCGGCGGACGCGTCCACTGCAACACTCCCATCAACGCCACCAGCGCCTCTTCGCGCGCGCCCTCCAGCGGCAAAGGTTCAGAGAAGACTTCCTGCACTTCCAAGCCGGTGACGCCGGGCGGGAATGTTGGGAGCGTGTCGAGTTCGCGCAGGTAATCATTGGCCAGCGAGAGCACGTAGCCGGCAATGCGCCAGAATTCTTCGGGAGAGATTTCAAGGGACATAAGAGTCTTCGGTCGTCAGTCTTCAGTCGTCAGGCGTTGAGCCTGGCGTTTGAAGAATAACGCCTACACACTGAAGACCGAAGACTGCCGACTATTTCTTCGCCACTTCAGGATTCGGGGATTGCTCGTTGGGTTCGACGCGGCGAAGAATGAGCAGCTTCGAGCGGCCATCGCGTCCGCCAGGCAGATAGATCATCTTCTTTTCCGGATCGAAGGCGATGGTGTGTCCGTGGACATCGGTGTTGTACTCGCGTTGCGCCTCGAAGACACCGTTCCCGGCCTTGATCAACGCGATCGTGCCCCCTGAAGCCACGCCGTAGAGGCTGCCGCTGGCGTGGTCCAGCCACAGCATGTCAATGCCAATGGGAGCGGCGACACGACGTATCTCGCGCCCGGAATCGGCGTCCAGCTCCAGGACCGCGTGGCGCACCGCGACGTACAAACGCCGCCCCGTGGAATCCAGCGCCAGCCCTGTCGGCATGGAAGCAGCAACTGGAAAGCGATTGAGCACCTTCAGCGTGGGATCGAGCACGGCAATCTGGCGCAAATCTTCCAGCGCAGCGAAGATTTGCTTGGTCGCCGGATCAAACGCCAAGTATTGCGGCCTTCCGTCAACCACGACGGTGTTGAGCACTGTGCCTTGCTTGGCGTCGATGACGGAGATGGAATGGTCGCGCCAGTTGCTGGCGTACAGAGTATCGAGTTGCGGAACGTAGAGCAGCGCGTCGGGCGCGGCCTTCAGCGGAATGCGATTCTCGACCTGCCAGGTTCTGGCGGAGATCACCGCGATCTCGCCGGCGTCGGTGTTGGCGACAAACACCCGCGCCCCGGCCTGGTCCGCGGCCACGCCGCTGGCGCCTTTCATGTCCTTGATCTGCACGATGACGCGCCGCTTGGCGATGCTGAACACGTCCACCGTGGACGCCGCCGGATGCGCCATTACCAGGCATCCATTGATGAACTCCAGGTCCTTAAATCCTGGTCGTCCGGGAATATCAATCATGGCGATGCGTCGGATGAGCGCGCGCTCCGGCAGCGGCACCTGCAAGTTGATGTTGGGTTGCGGCGCGGTCTCCTGCCGCTTGATCACCGGCGGATTCGACTTGATCACCGGTTCCGGGCTCGGCCGCGCCACCATGGATGCGGCGCCACCCGGCTGCATCGACGACGTAACCGGTTGCGGGCTGGCGATCGGACTCTGGGCCAAAGCGTAGGCTGACAACACCAGGGCCAGGGGAACGAGAAGGAATCTATGCATCCGCATGAGAGAACCTGTTATTTCCAATGGGTGGGATGCCGGTTCGGGGTGTACTGCTGCCCGAAAACAGTGGCTAGTGCCTGGTGGCCCGCGGTCAGTGATTTAGCCCAGGTTCAGTGCGTCCCTAAACGAACCGCGCTCCTTCTGGATTTTTTCCTGGAGCAGGGTGATGGCATAGATCAATTGCTCGGGACGGGGCGGGCAGCCGGGAACGTAAACGTCAATCGGGATCACCTGGTTGACGCCCTGCACCAGCGCGTAGTTATTGAACACGCCGCCGGAAGTGGCGCAGGCGCCCATGGAGATCACCCACTTCGGCTCCGGCATCTGCTCCCAGAGCTGGCGGATGACGGGCGCCATTTTTTGCGAGACGCGCCCGGCAATGATCATCAGGTCGGACTGGCGAGGCGAGGGTCGAAAGACCTCGGCGCCGAAGCGCGCGATGTCAAAGCGCGAAGCGCCCATGGACATCATCTCGATGGCGCAGCAGGCCAAGCCGAAGGTCATGGGCCAGAGCGAGTTCTTGCGCACCCAGTTCACGGCGTTGTCCAGCGTGGTCATGATCAAGCCCTCGGGCTGCACTTCGCCGAAGCTGACCTCGCGGATGGCTCCCTTGGGTTCGTGCTGGTGAGAACCTTCGAGATTTTCCAAGCGCTCGTCGCCGTTCATTGTGGACCTATTGTAAATGCCTACTCGATTCGATGCCACACGCGGGAGAGAGACTCGCGCGGATCGACAAAAGTACCGAGTACCTAAGTACCTAAGTACCTCAGTACCTGAGCAATCGGATAGATGGACACCTGAGTACCTGAGGTAAAGTAAGCCTTCAGAGGCAGGCATGGCGCAGCACTATAAAGACCTTATTGCGTGGCAGAAAGCAATGAAGCTCGTGGTGCGTGTCTATTCGGTCACTGAAGCGTTCCCCAGGCGCGAACTGTTTGGGCTTACCAGCCAGCTACGGCGCGCCGCGGTGTCCGTTCCAAGTAATATCGCCGAAGGGCAGGCGCGTTTCAGCCATAGAGAGTTCGTTCATTTTCTTCGCAACGCGCGGAGATTGTCCGGAATTCCGTTGAAAGTTAGCGACTCTCGGACCGTATAAGTTACGCAACCGCTCCTGCGGCAGCAACTGCCTTCTTCACTCCCGCGT
>Ga0326726_10002006_pt1 | contig 18912 bp, 13 predicted proteins | sample MHFenrmetagenome_2_FD_207603 | JGI IMG/M metagenome (GOLD analysis project Ga0326726, IMG submission 207603) | Lab enriched peat soil microbial communities from Michigan Hollow, Ithaca, NY, United States - MHF15MN | ecosystem: Environmental > Terrestrial > Soil > Wetlands > Peat | place: USA... | reverse complement strand
CAAACGCATCGGTGTTGGATAATTGCAACTCCGACAAAAGCCGTTCCGTCTGCAGCCGCTCGACGGTCCGTAAGGCACCGACCTTGGAGAAATCGGTGAGCAGCATCTCGGACAAACCCTTGGTCAGCGGACGCAACGGTTCGGAGAGGCGTTCGGAATTGAAATAGACAACACCAACCGTCGAATCGGACACAGTGGATGTCTTCAACTCCTTTTCGCTGGCGATCGCCGCCTGCGCCAGACGATCCGCCCGGTCGCGACGAAGAAGCTCCAGCCGCTGAGCGATGTCTTTGGAAATCGGTCCCGTGGGTCGCGACGCGAGGTACGATTCGTAATGTCCGAGCGCCGCGTCGAGGTGATCGCCTTCCTCGTCCATGTAACCCAGGAAGAGGTGCGCTCCGGCCAAATCATGATCAAGCGCGAGGGCCTTGTTGAAGGAATCGCGCGCGTCATCGAATTGGTGCGTGTGGTATTGGGCTTCGCCGAGCCGCGCCCAGACGCGCGCGTCATTGGGTGATGTGATGCTCTGCGAGGTCAAAAGCGGGATCGCATGCGCATAGTCGCCTTCGTACATCGCCCGCGCCGCTTTGCGGCCCAACGTCGTCGCGCAGCCGGACAAGACCAGCAACGCCACAAGGCAGGCCAAGTGATACCGAGAGCTTCCCCGCATGGAGGAGAGATAGGAGGACATGCCGCCTTCTGTCAAGACCATGTTCCTATAGGCGCCGCAACGGAATGGGACGCCGCGACACGCGTATCATCCACCGGAACTGGCCAGGAAGGGTTCGAGCGCCTGCATGCGATCGCGCGCCTCGTTCAACTGCGGATACACTGCCAGCGCTTGCTTGTATGCTTCATAGGCCTGACTCAACTGCATCTCATCCTCGAAGTTCAGCCCCCGCGTGTAGGCGAGGACGGCTTCGAGCGGTTGTCCACTGTCGGCGGGCCTCTGTGCCAGCTTCACGCCCAGCCAGGTCACAACCTTGGCGGTCAGGTCGTTTTGCAGCTTCGCCAACTGGCTCGGTTTGCCCTCAACCTTGTCGGCGGAGATGATTTCGCCCGTCTCCGTCTTCACCAACCGCGCATCGATCCGCATCTTGCTTTTGTCGATCTTGCTGAATGAACCCAAAAGCAGGCGGTGCGCCCCCAGGAGCTTCCCGACCTTCACGGCCGACGCTTGGTCGAAATACTCGCTCTTCTGCATCTTGAGTTCGTCGAGGATGTATTGGATCCGTTCGCGCTCAACGATGCGCAGACCGGGGACCTGGGACAGGTCGGTGACCAGCATCGCTGCCAATCCCTTGGACAGCCCGTCCATCGCTTCACGATCCGCGATGCTGTTGTTCTCGAAGTAGAGAACAGCCATCGTCTCCGTCTTCGAGGCGGCGTCTTCAGCGCCCTTGAGAGAATCCACTGCGAACCAGGCGCGCTGGACCTGTGGCGGTTCGACCTTCGTGTTCAATTGAAATGAGGGGTCCAATGCGAGCAATTTGCGCATGTAGGTCACCGCCTGGTCTTTGAACCCTTTGGCTGCCGTCGCCTTCGCAAGCAGAAGATAGACATCCATCGCGTCTTGCTTGGTCAGAGAGGTATCGCCGGCCGATTGGGTCAACAAATCGATCGCTTCGGCGAACATCCCATCCTTGTAGTCTTGCTTCGCCCTTGCGATGTTCGCCGTGGAGGTCTCGTTTGCGATAGCCACCTGGATCAGCGGCAGCAAAACGGCCAAGCCCAGGCCGATTGTTCGAGCTATTGCCTTCATGGAATGCTCCCTTCGTCCGAGGGATGATCGATCACCCCATGGATCACTAACGCATTATACCATCACCGCCGAGCGCGGAAACGCTCTATTCGCGGACCAGCTCGATCCGGACCCGGGCTCTCCCATTGGCAGGCACGACGACGATATACGGTCCGCCTCGCGCCTTGAAGCCAGCCAAGCGCAGGTCAATCTGGTGGGGGCCGGCGGCGATGTCGCGCAACTCCGCGGGCGTGCCTTGCTGTGTGTCCTGGCCGTCACGCCAAATCTGGGCTGAGCCCTGGCCGTCGGGGAAATCGGCGACCACATTGATCCGCCCACGACTGGATTCGTACTGGAGGTACTTGGTCGTTGGTTGGTGACCGGTTGTAATCGTGTCGGTCCAGACATCGTCACCGATTTGCCATCGAACTAAGTGCAAGCCCGCCGGAACGTTCTGTCCCAGGGGGAAGCCGCCGGGAACTTTCTTCCCGTCAATCCACATGCCCTTGACCTGTCCGCGATCGGTGATCGGCTGCACGTCCACGGTCAGGGTGAAATCGGTACTCGGCGGGCTGGATTGGTTCGATTGGACCGGCGAGCTTGAATTTGATTTGGGAACAGTCGCGGGCTTCGAGTGGTCGATAACCGGCTTTGACGCTACGGCCGCGCCTTCCGGCCGCCGGTACGTAGTCGGATCGAACTCAATGGTTGTGTCGCGACCGCCGGTTTCGGCGACTTGCTCCGCTTGGAGTAGCTGCGAGCCCTTCTGGTCGTAAACGAGAAGGTGCAACGAGACCGAGGTCAGCGCCGGCATTTCGATAATTCCGACAATCGTATCCGTGGAGAGCACCGGGTTTGTGGCCTCGTAGCTTCTGCCCCTCGGACCCGTTGCCGACAGCTCGATCCGGCCAATCTGCGAGCGTTCCATGCCGCTCGGGAGTACCGCTCGGGCCGACAAGAGCATCTTCTCAACTCCGCCGGGAGGAGGAAGCGACGGCCCTTTCTTCGGCCAGAACATCTTCCAAGCCAGCCCAGCTGCGACCAGGAGGATTACCACCCGAGCGGTGACCGAGAGCCAGCGTCTCTTGGGTTTCTCCAGATGTGGGGTCGGCGCGCGATAGTCTGTCCGGTCCGATACCGCAACGGTTGGTGAACCACCAGTCGCGGACCGGAACTGCGCGGCCAAGTCCGCGGCCGTAGCGAACCGGGCGTTGGGGTCTTTCGCCAGTGCTTTCTCGATCACCTGATCGACCGCCGCTGGAATCCGCGTCACCGCCGTCGAAGGCCGCGGCGGCGGCGTCGTCAGATGGTGCGACATCATATCGTATTCGGTGTCGGCGTTGAACGGGCGGTGGCCGGTGAGCAACTCGAAAAGCGTAATCCCGAGTTGGTAAATGTCCGTGCGCCCGTCAATCGTCCCGCCGCGAATCTGCTCCGGCGCCATGTAGGGAAGCGAGCCGGTGGCGACGCCGGTTTTGGTCTTGGTCGACACTCCGAGAATCTTGGCGATTCCGAAGTCGGTCACCTTGATGGTGCCGTCGGCGGTCAACAGCAGGTTCGACGGTTTGATGTCGCGATGGATGACATTGCGGCTGTGGGCGTAGCCAATGGCCGCGCAGATCTGGGGTAGGATTCCGGCCAACTCGCTCAGCGTCAACGCCCCGTCCCGCCGCAGTTTCTCGGCTAAGTCCTGCCCCTCCACGTACTCCATCACGATGTAGTGTTGGTCGTCGACGACCATGTAATGCAGGAGGCGGGCAATGTTGGGATGATCCAGCCGCGCCAATGACTTAGCTTCCTCGCCGAGCTTGGCGAGGACCTCGGGATCGTGGAGCAGTTCGGCACGAATAGTCTTCAACCCGACAAACCGGTCAAGACGGATGTCCTGGGCCTTGAAGAACATGCCCATTCCACCTTCTCCGCGTTTTTCCAGAATGCGGTAATCGCCGACGACTTTCCCTATCACGCTTGGAGGCTCCTGCCGATAACGGGGCGGCATCGCGGTGCCATGCTAATCGCGGGGAACGTAGGCACCGACTGGGGGGGTGTCAACAACCGTTTGGGGTGGAACGAGTAACCGAGTTAAACCGTGAGTTTCTGAGCTTGACAAGAGCCGCGTAAAAACGGGAGATTCTCACTAATGAATCGGCCACGGCTTGCCTTTTGGTGCGCGACGACGCTGGCCCTCTCTGCATGCCTCGGACTCATCAGCGGCTGTGGGAGCGACTCCGGCACTGGTCCCGTTGGAACGGTTGCACTAAAACTCAATGTTCAAAACGATGCCCCCGGCTTGGCCTCGCTGGTCGAAACCGTGACATTGACGGTTAGCTACGGCAGCGCGTCCCTAGCGCCTGACACCCTCGGGTTCGACAATGGAATTCTCCACGACACGCTCTCGGTGGTGCCAGGCGATTCCCTCACGTTCATTCTACGCGCCTATGACGCGACGGGCCGGCAGCTTTTTGAGGGACGACAAGGGCCGGTTGACGTAGGGCCCGGCGCTACGCTCACACTCAACATCCTCCTGCGCCCGTCCGTCCCGATGCTTCGCGCCGCACCGTTCGTCCAGTCCGTTCAATTGGGATCGGATGCCTTGGTGGACGTGGACGTTGACGTTTACAACGTCGACTCACTTTTCGGCGCGGCTTTTCGAGTGCAATACGACACGACCGTGCTCGACTTCTCCGGAGCGGTGGAAGGAGACTTCCTCAAAGGGATCGGGACGCCCGCACCGACGCTCGCGATCGTACTCAAGGATTCGGCCGGCTTTGTCGCGTATGCCGTCACCCGCCAGAATGCGCCGGACGTTCACCTACCCGGGTCCTCCGTTGGCCAGGATCCCGGCCGGTTGGCCACCTTCCAGTTCGCCAAGAAGCATGCTGGGACCACTGCAATCACCTTCAACCCGGCCACGGTGCGCCTCGATCGGCCCAACGGCGAGCAGGTGCTCAACCGCAGTGGTCTTGTTCTCGAATCCGCGACAGTCCATGTGCTGGCCGGCCCTTAGCCCTTCCCCCGACGGTGAACCACGCCGGCAACGATGAACATCAAGTGGACAAACGGAGCCGCCCGGCTCCTCAAGATTCAGCGTGTCGGTTTCCTCGCGCTCGCGCTTCTGTCCGCGCTCGGATCCACGGCTCAAGCCCAAGACTCAGTCATCGTCACCTCGGCCCGATTCAGCCCTGGCGATCTCAATCAGTCGTTGGGCATCCGATTGGTGTCAACAGTTCCATTAACTGGTGTGAGCGTGCCTCTGGAACTCCGGTCACTCACGACGGGGGCGTTCGTCACGAGGCTCTACATGACCTACAGCGAACGGCTCACTGATCCAATAATTCTGCCATTCGCCCAGCGCTCGCAGTTTGGCGATCGCGATCCCGCTGCCCCTAGTTGCCCCTACGACTTTGCCAATTTTCAGGATGGCGATCCGCACCCTGTAGCCGCCTCGCCGGAGGGTGCACTATTCGACAGGAAATCATCGGGCGATCCAGCCGATACTGTGCCCAGAGGGAGCGACAGTTTCGGTTCAATGATACTCGGGTTCGATTTGACAGATGTGCCGGGCCGATTCGAAGTCGACACGGTTTGCGCTAACCCCGATGGCACACCAATACACTTCGGCCTGTTCACGGGACCCGGCTTCACACCGCGGCCGGCTGTCTTCATCAAGGGTGTTGTCACGATCAACTCGTCACCGGTGGTACGCGACACGACTCTCACGATCTTCGTCAACACAGTGTACAACGGATTTCTTCCTGGGTCGGATGCCGACGGCGACCCGTTGAAATATCAGTTGGAGTCGTTGCCGGCCTCCGGATTGGCCGGCATCGATAACTCCAACACGGGTGCGTTCCATTATGCCGCTTCGTCGACGCCGGGGATCAGCCAGTTTCAGTATTCCGCCAATGACGGGCTCGTGACTTCAAACATCGCGACGGTCACGTTCAACGTCCTTCCGCCGCCGCCTGATACATTTCACGTCGAGACGACGGGTAATGACCTGACTGGCGACGGGACTCCGGCTCATCCCTTTGCCTCTGTTGCGAAGGCACTGAGTGTAACCACCTACGGAGATGTGGTCCTCGTCGGCCCGGGGACTTACCAAGCCCCACCGATCCTCGTTCCCGGAACCGCAAAGCTGGTCTCTGAGTCCGGACCGTTTGTCACGACTTTGCTGGGAGATGGCACCGGCTCAGTCGTCGTCGTGGATTTTGGGAATGACATCGACTCCGCGCGCATCGAAGGCTTCACGATTCGTGACAACGCCGTGCAAGCCGGTTGCACGTATTGCGCCGGTGGCGTCACCGTCAAAGATCCATCGCGCGTCGCCATCGTCAACTGCATCATACGAGGCAACACCGGTCTTTCCACGGCGGGGGGGGTCGAATTTGCCGGCCCGGGCACCATCGCGAACAACTGGATCTTCGGGAACAACGGTGGCAGCAGCATCGTTAGTTCCGGCGGGATCACCGTGGCGTCCACATCAGGTGCCGTGATTGTCGGCAACACGATCGCCGAAAACGTCGGCCCATTCAACGCGTCGTTGCCCTCCGGCGTTCTTTTCATGGACGGCAACAACATCAATCGCTGCGACAATAATATCATTGTCGGCAATTCCCCCGGACCGGGACTCGGGTCAAGTGTCGCGGTTGCTGCCAAGCCGTTTTACAACACCCTTTACTTCGGGAACGGCGGCCTGCCGATCAACATCCCCAACCCGAATCTCCACAACTGGGTGTTCGCCAATCCGCAATGCCGCGACCAGCCTGCCAAAGATTATCACCTGACGTGCGGGTCGCCGGCGCGGGGCGCGGCGAATCTCGGCTCCGTGCCCAGTGGTGTCGTGTTGGATATCGATCGCCAGTTTCTCCCGCCGATCTCGGGGAACCCGGACATCGGCGCCGACCAGTTTTACGACGAGGACAAGCACGCCGCCTTTGTGCCCTCTGCGGCGGAAGGTTGCGCTCCGCAGAACGTCAGCTTCACGAATCAGTCAACCTGCATCGATGAAGATTGGCGTTGGAGCTTCGGAGATGGTGGAACCTCGACTCTCAAGAATCCGTCGCATCTCTATCTGTCTGCGGGGGCGTATCCGGTTCGTCTCATCGCCCTCGGGGCGTATGACTCCGACACGACCTATGACACGATCCGCGTAGTCCCGCCGATCGTCGCCGATTTCTCGGCAAACAATCCCAGTGGTTGCGTCCCTTATCAGGTGACTCTGACGGCTCAGGCGAATACACCGGTCGATTCTTTCGCGTGGGATTTTGGCGATGGCCAGGTTGGGTCCGGTCCGATTGTTTCCCACACCTACACCACCGTCGGCACACGCACAGTTCGTTTGGACGCGACTAACGCCTGTGGGACCGTCTCGGTCACGAAGACCGACTACATTTCGGTCAATACACTTCCGGTTGTGCAGATTACATCGTCCTTCGACACCGTTGTCGCCGCGGCCTGCAGCCCATTTCAAGTATCATTTGGGTACACATCCGATCGACCGATCGTCGCATGGAATTGGGATTTTGGCGACGATGCCCGTTCGACCGACTCGACCCCGGTGCACGTCTATGCCGTCGGAGATACTTTCAGTGTACACTTGATTGCCACAGGGCAGTGTGGTGCGGTTTCGGTCGTAAATGAAAAGTACATCAAGTTGGTCGCGCGTCCGCACGTGACCGCCAGTGCCTCGCCGAGTCTTGTCTGCGGAGCGACCATTCCGGTCAACCTACAAGCGACCGTCAGCGAGGCGTTCATCTCGGCGACGTGGTTCTTCGGTGATGGCGGCAGCGCCGCCGGAGTTCAGGCCAGCCATATCTACTCCACCGTCGGGCACTACCTTCCCCGGATCGTCGTCGTTTCTTCGTGTGGGATCGACACCGTTCACGTGGCCGATTCGATCACGGTGGCCAGCATGCCGGTGTCGGCATTCGCCGCAAGCATCGACAGTGGGTACGAGCCGCTCAATGTGCAATTGACCGACCAGACCAGCAATTTCCCGACCCAGTGGGATTGGCGATTTGGTGACCAGGGCACGTCAACGGCTCAGAACCCTGCCCACATCTACAGCAGTGGACTCTATGACGCGACTTTGATCTCATCAAATCTCTGCGGGGCCGACACATCGGCGCCTCGCCGCATTGTGATCGGATCGTATCGGTCCTCATTCGTTGATTCGTTGGGGACGATTGGTGATACGATACTCTACTCGGTGCGCATCGATACGTCCGTGCTTGCCTATGATCACACGGTCCATCTTTCAACCCGCCTGACGACCTTGCCTCTGCGTGGATCGATGAACTTCATCATATCGCCGCGAAGTGGAGTGCCCCCGTTCAGCGCCGTCCTCAAGGCGGTTCCGTCTGTCGACTTGGCGAGCGCCACGTACACGATCGAATTGAAGGCAACCGACTCCTTGCGTGCGGCCACAGGTGGCCAACCCCTGGCCAAGACCGCGACGCGCTCGCTGGCATACTCGGGGCGGAGCGTGATCGAGGTGGCGCCCACGCCGCTCATTGCCGATTCCACGATTGTGGGATCCGTGAGTACGGTTTCGCTGACAATCCGCAATACATCGAGCGCCCTTCAGGCGGTCCCGCTCTCGGTCCAAGCCGCCTCGGTATCCGGGCCCCCCTTCGAAGTCGTCAGCGGTTCAGCCGCGAATCTCAACGCCGGGCAGCAGGTGGCGTGGTTGATCGGTTTTCGACCCGCACGCAAAGGCAATTTCGCCGGCACGGTGCGCGTCCGTTCCAACGATCCCGGAAACCCCGATCTTCTGGTTCCCATCTCCGGCCGAGGAATCGGTGAACAGATTCCGCCGCAGGTTACAGTATTTTCGCCAGTCGCTAACAGCGAGGCGTTGATCGATCAGATCGTCTCGTTCACGTTCTCCGAACCACTCGTGGTCGTCCCGCTCGACACGATCTTGTCGATCCAGTCGCGGCGTGAGGGAGGGCCGGTCGTCGGGCATGCCAGCTTCACGCCGACGGCACTCACGTTTGATCCCACGGGGTGGTTCTGGCCCGACGATACCATCACGGTCCGCCTCCGTGCCGCGGTCACCGACACCAATGGCAATCGTCTCGACGGCAATGGCGACGGAAACGAGCAAGGTCCTCCCGATGACGACTACGTGGCGGTGTTCACGACCGGACCTGGCGTCTATCCCGGTGATGCCAATCGCGACGGCGCGGTGAACGAGGGCGATATCATCCCTCTGGGCCGATACTGGAAGCAGACGGGTCCGGCGCGGCCGCGCGCCTACACGGATTTCAGCATGCAGCCCGCGTACGCGTTCTCGAACCGTCCTGCCACGCACGCGGACGCCGATGGCAACGGCATTGTGGATTCGGCGGATATCTGTCCCATCGCCCAGTTCTTCGATCAAGATACTGCCCTCCCGAAGGAGGCCGTGCAATCGTGGTTGACCGAGGCGGAATCCTGGTCAGCCCCAGTGGTAGACGCGCTCTTAGGGGCGCTGGTCAACTGCCCAACGCAGACCGCCGGGACAGCCACCCTGAAGCGAATCCTCGAGGACCTGCGCCAGAGCGCCCCCGTGCCATACGAATACTCGCTCTCGCAGAACTATCCGAATCCGTTCAACCCCTCGACGGTGATCCCGTATAGCTTGGGTGAAGACAGCCATGTGACGTTGGAGATTTACGATATCCTGGGGCGGCGTCTCATCGCGCTCGTTAATGAACGCGTCCCTGCCGGCCGTCATTTCGCGGCATGGGATGGTCGCGATGACAATGGGGGGCAGGTGGCTTCCGGCATTTATTTCTATCGCCTCCAGGCCGGGGCGTATACGCAGACGCGCAAGATGCTGCTGCTGAAGTAGCTAGACTTCAGACCCGCAAAATGGCTTGAAGTTGAGGGGGTTCGCGCGTATAATGCGAAGTCTGAATAGGAGATTGCGATGGCGAAAAAACAGACATTTGCGGATAAGCTGAAAAAGGAAAAGGGCGGAAGCCTTTGTCCGGTCTGCGGGACGGCCACACAACCGGTCCGCTTGCTCAATCCGGAGCAGGACGAGCGTTCGGGGGCGTGGAAGTTCCGCACCTCGATCGTTGTCGTTTGTAAGTGCAATCAGAAAGCCGTTTACGGCTGATCGCGTTTGACCTCGCAAGACCCCGGATTCGGCCTGGGAGTGCGGCGAGTCCGGGGTTTGTGTCTCTAGGCTTGTCCTGGTCGCGATTGGCGCCTGCGACTACGTTGTCTCCGCAGCGATCCCCATGACACTGGACGCGACGTTCTTCTACCAAGTTCTCAAGCCCGGGCGCTACCTGGGAGGAGAATGGGGTCTCCCGCAATTGACGAACGGCGATGGCGGGCGTCGGATCGCGTGGTTTTATCCCGAGCGCTACGAGTTCGCGGTTGGCGACCCCGCTTGGCGCCGAGCCTACTTCCAGTTGACGCAGACGCCGGGTCTTTGTGTCGGACGCGCCGTCGAATACGCGACTGATGTGTGGACGGCACTGGCCTCTCGTGGGCAACCACCGTTTGCGATCGAGAGATTCTCGGATATCACGCAAACCAATGCGATTGTCTTTTTCGCACCGGATCCGCTCACTGCAGCCCACATTCCCGCTCTCCTGCGTCGTCTCGACGCCACACGCAGGCCTGAGATTGGTGTTGTCATCGACGGGGGATTCTGCCCGCGTTTTCTTCTCGGACATGTCGACTGGGTCATGCCGGCGCCCGGCGGATGGCTAACGCGGGATCTGGTCGGATACCTGGCCGGGACTTCGCCCTTTCCGAGGTCGGCTAGCCGCGCCGCAAGCGTGCGCGACTGGCAGGCATTTGTCTCTGGGCGCAGTCCCAACCCTCAGCTCGTTGGTACCGATCCCGCATCAACTCAGCGCTGGGTCCCGAATGTCGAGGTGGAGGATGATCTGGTTGACGTCGATCTCGAGTACGTCGACGACAGCGGCATCCTTCGTCGCCGCGACTTGGACAGCCTCGTCCTCGATGCGCTCAACGGCCTGAAGACGACAGGCGTGGATGGGGTGCGGCTTTGCGGCGGGAGGTGGTCCTCCTCGCAGATTACCGTCGAGGTGCTCCAGGAACTGCAGCGGCGTCATAACATGAAGCGTGTGCGCGTTAGCTTCCCGGCAATCACGCCGTCCGAATTTGAGCAGCAGTGGGAGTCCTATCGCCCACACCTGCTGAAGCCAGTGTTGCGGCTTCGCGTGAACGAATCTGCTGATCCTGGGCAACTCGTTCAGATTGGCCGTCGTGCGCTAAACACCGGATGGCATGGCCTCACGGCCGTGCTCGAATTTGCATCCTTCGACGCGCTCTCCCGCCTGCTTGAGCCAACGCAGCAGATTCTCTCGGGATGGCATGCTGCCGCACAAAGCCACGCCGACAAACGCCCGCTCCGACTCGAATACGAGCCCGCCTCCATAGAACTCTGGTCTGACCCGGCGGCCTTCCCGGACGAGGAGAACGTGCGACGTTTCTCCGGAGAGTTCCGGCACTTCAAGGAGGACATGTCGCGTTATGCCGCGGTCGGCACGTTCCGGATCGACGAGATCATGGTGCGGAACTGGATCTCGGCTTCGGAGCAAGACCTCTGGCCCCGTTTGGCCGAACTCGACCTAGCCGACCCCAACGATGCCGAGGCGCCTCCCTTCGACTGGTTTGTCTGGGTGCGCCAGAACTCGGGGCTCGAGCGCCCGCCCGAAGGGCCGTTTCTGGTAGTTCCAGAGGTTTGTCAGGAGCGAACGCCGGGTCCCAGCCTGTCCACGAAGAGCACAGCTGTCGGCACCCTCACGGCGCCGGCGGAGAATCTCTTTGGCCGACGCAAGCACCGAACGGGGTTCACGCGGCGTCTGGTCGCGCCGCCGCTGACACGCATGCGTGTCCGCTGGGGCAAAGAGTCGTCCTGGCGTTTGTTTTCGCATCTGGATACCGCGCGCGCTATCGAGCGTGCCATTCGCCGTGCCGAATTGCCGGCGACCTATTCCGAGGGGTTTCATCCGCGACTGAAGCTCTCGTTTGGTCCGCCCCTCGCGTTCGGGCTGCTTTCGGACGCGGAGTACTTTGATTTGATCCTCGACGAGGACTTCCAGCCAAGCGACGCCGATCGGTTGGCCCGTGCTTTTCCCACCGGACTGCGGCTACTGGAAGCCAAGGGAATTCCGGCGGGGATGCCCGCGCTGACGGATACGATCAACGAGGCGGTGTTCACGGCGGTTCTGCCCCTGCCTGTGGGCGATGCCCAGGCTCGCCTGGACGATTTCCATGCGCGCCCCGACGTGCGTTGGACCCGGATCGGGAGAGAAGACCGCGCACCCGTCGACCCACGCAAGACGCTCCGCAGCGTAACCGTCGAGGACTCCGCTGAGGGGCCGGTTTGGACCCTGACGGTCCGTTTGGCCACAGAAGGCAATATCCGTCCGACCGATTGGCCGATGATGCTCTTTGGCTTCACTCCCGAGCAGATGGCGCAGATCGTTATCCACCGCTCCGCCCTCCTCATTCGTCGGGCCGGGCAGTTGTATACACCGTTCGATCCGGTCTAAATCTGACATCTTCCGCGACATTGTCCTCAGCGACTACGTCCGACCCAGGTATAATCAGGCGCAGAGGTGCAGAGAACGATGGCTCATTCACGGGTGTCGCGGTGTGGGCAGGGCCTGTGTCGCTCGCTCATCAAGGGAGCAGCGGCAGCGTTGGTGCTAGCCCTATCCGTAGATCCGAGTATTGCGGCAACAACCGATTTCTTGGATGCCGGCGTCGTCATTGTGCCCGATGCTCCAGTTTATCCGATGCCCGATACTTCGGCTGCGCCCATGGCCCGTGTAGCAATCGGTGAGGTCCTATTCACATTCGACACACTTCCGCCTGAGTATCAGCGTGACTGGGAGCACCCGCGCCCATGGCACCAGATTCGCCTCAACGACGGGCGTCGCGGCTGGATGACAAGGGAGCAATACAAGCTTCTCGGATTCCAGTGGCTCACGGTGCGGGGCCTGGCCGACAGCGCCGCGGTTTGGAGCTCAGCGTCGGCCGGAAGTTGTATTTCGCATCTGTCTGCCGGCGAAGAATGCGGACTGTCGTTGGCCCGCCTCAGCGATAGCAGCGGCGCTACGAATTTGTGGTATCGGGTGAAGCGATTTTATGATCACAACGCGCCACGATGGTCCGATTCTCCTGGAGCAGAGGGGTGGGTGCGAGCCCAGGATGTGACACTCGGGACCGAGATGATGCTACTCATTGCGGGGGACCATCTGGCCCAGTGGAACAACGATGTTTATTGGGGGCATGAGACAAGCGATCAGAATGCGCGGTTGATCTACCAGAGAATCCGTCGGGATTATCCGAATCTGATCTTCCGAGCGCCAGAAGAATACTCCGAAGAGCTTCCATATCTCCTACATTCAGACGTGGAGGCGTTGGAGAAAATTGCCAAACTGGAAGAACGGGCCGGGGAATACGACTCGGCCGTTTCCACACTTGAGAGCATCATCGATCATTATCCGGATGTTCACTCGGGTACGGGCCTGGCCTCGGGTCAAGCGTGGTTGAATATTGCAAAGATCGTCGGGGATGAGCTGCATCTCCCAGACTCGGCCCTTGCGATCTACCGCAAGGTGATCCGTGATTACCCCGACGAGGAGATCTCCGGATTCGAATGGAATTCGACTCTTGGGGTCAGCGCCTTCGATGCGTTGAGGGACTGGCACGAGCGAGGCGGGCTGTGTGATTCGATCTGCCTCGCGGAGTACCAATGGATTGCAGACAGCGCGACATTTGACGTCCTTGCCGCCCTGGCCTGCTTGGAAAAGGCGGGCGTGTTCGTCGAAATGAAGCGCTTGGACGATGCCGTCGATGTTCTACGTCTGGCGATAGATCGCTTTGCGAAGACGCGAATGTACTTCTACACCGAGCAACTCGATTTCGAACAATCGGCGCTTGAAAACGCCGTGCGAATTCTATGCGATTTCAAGATCGACACGGCGGCTGCCGTCCAATTATGTAGGGAAGTTGACCGCAACCATCCACGGGACATGATAGGGCAAACGGCATGCGCCCACGTGGTGGACTTGCAGCCTCCGACTCCCGCGGATTCAAATTCTCTGCCTTCGCCTTATGCGGGCTGTGATCGACAGACCGATCCTTCCGAGTCCTACAGCAACGTGTATTGGCCACGAGCCATTGGGCCGCCGCCGATCGATCATTGACATGACATGAGTCACCGAATCCTGTTGCAAGGATTGAACTTTGATGATCGCTGATATACTCATCGTGCACGCGGGGCAGCTTGTCTGCGTCACGGCGAGTGCCGATGAGGCACCTAAGCGCGGCCCCGCACTGGGTGAGCTTCACATCATCGACGATGGCGCGGTTGCTATGCGCGAAGGCCGAATCGTCTGGGTTGGGCGCACCGATCAGGTTCACCATCACGTCGAATTAGCCCATGGCAGCAATGAAATCGATGCCAAGGGATCGGTCGTGACCCCCGGTATGGTCGATGCGCATACGCACCCGGTCTTTGCAACGACCCGCGAAATGGAATTTGCCATGCGCGCGGCAGGGAAGAGCTACCAGCAGATCGCTGCCGAAGGTGGTGGAATTGCCAACTCGGTGGCCAAGACGCGCGCGGCCAATGAGGACTCACTTTTCGCCAACGCCCGAGCCGTTGCCGATCGCATGCTGGCATTGGGCACCACCACCGCCGATGCCAAGAGCGGCTATGGCCTATCGCTGGATGCAGAACTCAAAATGCTGCGGGTCATCCGCCGCATCAACGAGACCCATGCCATCGAGTGGGTCCCAACGGCGCTACCCGCTCACGAAATCCCGGTCGAGTTTAAAGGCAAGGTGGATGATTACGTCAAGATTGTTGCCAATGAGATCCTGCCCGCGATCGCCAGTGCCGGACTGGCCGAGTTTAATGATGTCTTCTTCGAGACCGGCGTGTTCAACAAGGCTCAGACCGTTGAGATCCAATCGCGGGCCCGGGAGCTTGGGTTCGGCCTGAAGTTCCATGTCGATGAGTTGTCCGATGTGGGTGGAGCGGCCGTTGCAGCAGAGATGGGAGCCGTCTCCGCCGACCATCTCGTGTTTATTTCGCCCGAGGGCGTTCGGGCTCTGGCCCACAGCAAGACCGTCGCGGTTATGTTGCCGGGGACGGCTTACTTTCTCGATCTGCCCCGGCGGCCTCCGGTGCGGAGCATGATCGAGGCCGGCGTGGCTGTTGGCCTGGCGACCGACTGCAACCCCGGCAGCAACATGACCGAGTCAATGACGATCGCCATGAACCAGGCTTGCGTGTTGTACAAGATGTCGCCGGCCGAGGCGCTTTCGGCCGGGACTCATAACGCCGCCTGCGCCGTGCGGCGCAGCGGCCGAGTGGGTTCGCTGGCGGTAGGCAGGCAGGCTGATCTTGTCATTTGGAATGCCAGAGATTACCGGGAGTTGGCATATCATTACGGCGTCAACCTCGCCCGCACCGTGTTCAAGAAGGGGCGAAGAGCGGCGGGACAATTCTGATGCTGACGCGGCGACTACGGTGGCTTTGGCTTCTGGTGGCGGTCATGGCCGTGTCGTGCGCACCCTATTCGTTTTCAGGTGGACGCACGGCTTTGGTCCAGACAGTTGCCGTCCCCACGTTTGAGAATCGGACGACCGAATTTGGGCTGCCGGATGTTCTGACGCGGGGAATCATCGATGGTTTTGTTAACGACAACCAGATCAAGATCGTCGACCAGGGACAGGCAGAGGCGATACTGTCCGGTTCCATTGCCGAGTACAAGCGCAGCGCCTACACCTTCGATCAGAGCGACCGCGTAACCGAATATATCGTCGAGATCTGGGTGGATGCTTCCTTGCGCAAACGTGGCAGTGACGAAGAAGTCTGGTCGGCGGAACGCATGCGCGGGTTCGGGGTTTACAAGGCAGACACCGAGGACGAGCAGGCCGGCCAGAAGCGAGCCATCGACAAACTCGCCGAAGACATCCTGAATCGGACGATCAAGAGTTGGTGACTGACAGCCCGATGATGTGTGGGAACCGCGTGCGCCCAACGGGGTTCAAAGGTAGAGAAGCGCTTGCGGCATGGAGATTTGCACGTTATTGTAGTTCTAATGCGCCCACTCACGGGACAGTCCAGGATCGAGGAACTCACATGCGTTTAGCCCGCCTCCTGTTACTCATTACTGTCACAACGATGTTTCTCGTCGCGCCCGCCCACGCCGGTGATCCGGGAACAGCCGTGTTCACTTTTCTCAAGATTGGCACGGACGCGCGTTCTACGGCCATGGGTGGCGCAATGACCGGCTTGGCGGATGGACTGGGTGCCGCGACTTACAATCCCGCTTCGTTAGCGCTGGCCGCGCCGCGGGAGGTGACAGCGTCTTATGTGAACTGGGTGCTCGACATCCAGGGCGGATCGCTCGCCGGGGCCTGGGCTGTTGGTGAGAAGGGCCGGCTTGGCATTTCGGCGCAGTACCTCGACTATGGCAACTTCGACTCTCGTGACGCGGAAGGGAATACCGCTCCGGACTTCGGTGCGTCGGATCTGGCTTTGGGGCTCAGCTACGCCGCGTCATTTGGTCAGAACATCTCGGCCGGAATCACTGGGCGGTTTATCAGTGAGTCGATCGACAATGAATCGATGACCGGCATGGCCGCCGACTTGGGTCTTCTTTATGAGTTTTCAGACCAACGCACCCGCTTCGGCGCCGCTGTCCGCAACCTCGGCGGGCAGACCAAGGCCTACGCGAATGGGGCGAAAGAGGATCTTCCAATCGTTCTCGCCGCCGGGGCCTCGCATCATCTTCGTGGGACTCCCATTCTCGCCTCGGTTGAGGTGCTCAAGCCCAGCGATGATGACGTCGGCGGGGCGTTCGGCGTTGAAGTCGCAGCCACCCGGCAGTTCTCCCTGCGCGGCGGGTTCAACACCCTGGCCGGGAAAATTAAGACGGGCTCGAACTCCGACAAGCTCGCCGGCATCTCGATTGGCGCCGGTTTCCAGACCGACCGGCTCGGCGTGGATTATGCCTTCGCAACGCATTCTGAACTTGGCGACGCGCATCGCTTCACGATTCACACTCGCTTCTGACGGCCCGACCCATGCTCGCGAGGTTCTCTAACATCCTCTTGGTTTCGGCCCTGGCCGTCACGCTTGCCGGCGGGTGTTCCGGGCCCACTCGACCCGATCCCCGCGATACCGTCAAAGAGTTGTTTGCGGCGATCAACAAATCCGATTCGCTCTATCTCACGACGAACATCGATCTCGAACGCGCTGCCGCGTCGATTCCCGACGATTTGACCATTGATCCGGCGGCCGGCGGAGCATCGTCTCTCCTCGGTGCGTTGACGGGGGAGGGGCACTTGCGCAAACGCTGGTTGGGGGATCAAATCGTGGTCGGCGATTCGCAAGAGGCGGCGGATACGGCATTCGTGGAAGTGTCTTTCATCGACCGCGTGACGCGTGTACAATACTACAACAAGATGCGCCTCGAATACCGGGTTGATCACTGGGCCATCACTTCGTTCAAGACGCTGTAAGCAGTCTTCGTCAGGGTAAGCGAAGCCAGTTTACCAGTCTAATGTGAATCAAATCAGCAACCAGTCGCGCATCGACGAAGTCCCGTTGGTCTTCCTCGATGTGGAAACTACGGGTCTGTCCCCGGCTTCCGGTGACCGAGTCTGTGAAGTCGGGTTACTTCGTCGTGAGGCAGATGGAAAAATCACCGAGTTTGCCCAACTGATCGATCCGCAACGCCCCGTCTCTCCCGGCGCCTTGGCGGTCAATGGCATCTCGGCGGAGATGCTCGAAGGGGCGCCGCTCTTCGACGACGTGCGGCCTCACATCGATGCGATCTTGGCCGGAGCGGTCTGGGTGGCACACAATGCACCGTTCGATCTGGGCTTTCTCGGCACTGAATACCGGCTGGTGGCCAAGCCATTTGATCCGGCGTGGGTCTTGGACACGGCGATGCTGGCGCGTCGGCGGTTCCGATTTCGGTCCAATCGCCTGGGGGCCTTGGCCGCCGAGTTCGCCGTGGCCACTCCCGACGCCCATCGGGCACTAGGCGATTGCCGCACCACGCACGATGTCTTCTTCCACATGATCCGGCGTCTGTTCGCCGAGCGCGCGCCAACGGTGCAAGAACTCCTTGAGATTCTCAGCCTGGCGGAACAGCCGCCAACGGCAATCGAACCTGTGTTGCCCGCCTCACTGGCTGCCATGCTTGAAGAGACGCGGGATCTGCAGATTCGCTACATTGACGCCGATGGCACGACCAGTGAGCGTTCGATTCACGCTACCCGGATTCTGCAGGGCGTGTCCGGTGCGATTTTGGTGGCGCATTGCCGGCTTCGAGGTGGAGAGCGGCACTTTCGCCTGGACCGAATCGTCGATTGGCGCCCTAGCACGGATGAGCATCGAGATGAACCAGACTGATCAGGTCGACCTTCGAGCGATGACACGTCTAGAGCTTGAACACCTGCCGATTCTGTGGGTGGCCGCGGATTTGCCGTTTCGCCCACACGGTCGTGACACATACCCGGCGTTGGAAGCACAATGGCATCGCAACACCGATGGGTTTATCGGCGCGTTTGATTCCGGCGCCCTGGTGGGTTCAGTGGTAGCCACCGATGATGGCCGCCGTGGTTATATCAATCGACTGGCGGTCCATCCGGCGTACCGCCGTCGCGGGCTCGCCGTGCGCCTCGTCGAAGAAGCCGAGAGGCTCTTGAAACGAAGGGGGCTCACGGTCATTACGGCGCTGATTGAGGACTCCAACATTGCTTCGCGTACGTTCTTTGCGTCCCAAGGCTACCAGCACCTGCCGGAGGTGCTGTACTACGCCAAACGCGAGTCGCCCGAGTCATGAGTCGCAGTCAATTCCCACTCGGATACCGGAGGCTGGGCCCACGGGCTGGGATGCTCGTGCTCGCCGGCCTGATACTGCTGTGGCTCCAAGCGGTCGTTTCAGCGGACTCCGCACATCGATCGCCGAAGGAGATCTTGGCATCTGTCGACATCCTGATCGCGCAGAGAAAATTGGACTCAGCGCGCGTGACTCTCCGCACGGCGTTGACTCAGGACTCTACGAACGCAGATCTCTGGCTTGGCCTGGCCAAAGTGGAGAAACTCCGCGGGCGAGTTGCGGCACGATCGGACGCTCTCCAACGAGTCTTTCGCCTCAAAC
>Ga0326726_10002005_pt1 | contig 18915 bp, 12 predicted proteins | sample MHFenrmetagenome_2_FD_207603 | JGI IMG/M metagenome (GOLD analysis project Ga0326726, IMG submission 207603) | Lab enriched peat soil microbial communities from Michigan Hollow, Ithaca, NY, United States - MHF15MN | ecosystem: Environmental > Terrestrial > Soil > Wetlands > Peat | place: USA... | reverse complement strand
TTCCGGCAAGGCGAGGCGTCACTGAACGTTCACCCCGGAAGGGATAGCGCCGCCCGGGTCCTCGCGGCAACCCCGCCGGCGACCGAGCCAGGTGGCTTCAACATCCCGGGGAGTCGCGCCGTATTCCGGGAAGGACTTTCTCCAGGCCAGCTTGGCCCGCGGCGAACAGATTCCGGACCCACAACCTCCCGCCAGGCTCCAACATCATTATGTGGCGAACCCTTTCGCGGAGCCGCATGTCAATCAGGCTGCTCCAGGCCTCGATCACTATCGGTCTGCTGCTGGGTTTTGCGCTGCCGGCCCAGGGTCAGGTCGGCGTAACCACCGACATCCTCACCGGGACAGTGACCGATTCCACCGGGGCGCCCGTCGCCGACGCCGTGGTGGAAGCGGTATCGCAGGAAACCGGCATTTCCCGAGTCGCTCGGACTGACCCCCGCGGGCGCTACCGCATTCTCTTTCCCGATGGCGGCGGCCGGTACCAGCTGTTCGTCCGTGCCATCGGAAAGGCGCCAGTGCGGCGGGTGGCGGAACGCCAGGGGGACGACGATCGGCTGGTGACCGACATTCGCCTGGCAGCGGCGCGGCCGGCGGAGTTGGAGGAACTCGTCGTCCGGACCCGGGCTCCGGTGCGTCCCGGCTCCCCGGTCACTCCCGGTTCCACCGAGACCGTGCTGACGCCGGATCGGCTGGCGCGGCTGCCGATCGACGCCGGTGACCTCGCGGCCATCGCCACCCTCGCGCCAGGAGTGGTCGGCATCGACGCCACCGATTCATCCGACGCCGCCTTCTCCGCGGCGGGGCAACGGCCCAGCGCCAACACCACCACGCTGGATGGACTCACCTTCGGGGCGCAGAACATCCCGCAGGACGCGGTGCGCTCCACCCGCGTCATCACCAATACCTACGACGTTAGCCGGGGGCAGTTCAGCGGCGCGCTGGTGGCCGCCACCACGAGAAGCGGCACCAGCGTCTTCCAGGCAACGATGAATGGCAGCCTGCGAGACCCGACCCTGGCGCTCGGCAGCGACAGCGTGACCGCGCTGCCCGCCGCCCAGCAGCAGTTCTCGTTCGGCGCGGGGGGGCCGATCGCAGCCAACCGGTTGTTCGCCTTCGGCGCCGGGCAGGTCCGGCACCGGAGCGCGCAGTTCGTCTCGCTGGAGGATCTCGACGGCGGTGGAGCGGAGCGGTTGGGGCTGGCGGCCGACTCCCTGGCTCGTTTCAGGAGCATCCTCGCCGGCCTCGCCGTGCCGGTGGTCACCCCCGGCCTTCCGGATGACCGCCTGAGCACCGACTGGTCCGGCATCGGGCGGCTGGATCTGCTGCTGGGCACCCGACACACGCTCACACTCCGGGGCGACGGACGGTGGAGCACTTCCGAACCGGCGCGCGTCTCCCCGTTCAGTTTTTCCTCGAGCGGCGGCGAGACGGTCTCGAGCGGAGGCGGCGGCCTGCTGCAGCTCAGCTCGCAGGTTGGCCAGAGCCTGCTCAACGAGGCCAAGGTCTACCTCTCCGGATCGCGTACAACGGGCGCGCCTTACCTCAGTCTGCCGCAGGGGCGGGTACAGGTGAACTCCACTCTCCCCGATGGACGCACCGGCCTGACGACTCTGGTTTTCGGCGGCAACCCCGGATTCCCTCAGCACGTCCGGGGCAGCTCGCTGGAGGCGACGGACGAGCTGTCCTGGATCTCGGGAGACGGGGCGCACCGGGTGAAGCTGGGCGGCTTCTACACCACGACCTCCACCACGCAGGAGGTGGCGGCCGACCAGCTGGGCAGCTTCAGCTACCAGTCGCTGGCCGACCTCGAGGCGGGCCGGCCCGCGCTGTTCACCCGCGCGCTTGGACCGAGTGAACGCCACGGCCGGAGCTCGACGGCGGCGCTGTACCTGGGCGATACCTGGCGGACCAGCGCAAGCCTGCAGATCAACTATGGCATCCGCGGCGAGCATTCCTGGTTCGGCGGGGCTCCGCCCTACAATGCCGCAGCCGATTCGGCGTTCGGGCTCAGGACCGACCGCCTCCCCACCGAGACCCGCCTGAGCCCCCGGGCCGGATTCACCTGGGTGGACCGTCGGCCGGAGGGGCCCGCCCCGTGGACGGTGCGTGGCGGATTCGGCGAGTTCCGGAGCCCCATTCCGGCCGGTCTCGCCGTCCAGGCGCAGAATGCCACCGGCACTCCGGCGGCGGTCACCCAGCTGTTCTGTTCCGGCCCGGATGCGCCTGCGCCCGACTGGCAGGCTATCGCCCAGAGTCCGGACGCGATACCCGGCGCCTGCGCGAGTGGCGGGGCCGGGGCGCCGCCCGGTGCTGCGCCGTCGATCACCGCATTCGAACCCGGGTTCACGGCGCCGCGGGTGTGGCGTGGCTCACTCGGGCTGCAGCGGCGCCAGGGCCTGCTCACCCTGGGTCTCGATCTCAGCGCCGCGATCGGGGTAAGCCAGTGGGGATTCGCCGACCGCAACCGGGCCCCCGCCAGCTTCACTCTCGCGAACGAGGGGGGCCGTGAGGTATACGCCCCGGCCACCGCCATCGATTCCGTCACCGGGCTCGCGCCGCTGGCCGCGTCCCGGCTGGACCCTGCCTTCGGCCAGGTCTTCGCGGTGCAGTCCGACTTCACCACCCGATCGGCGCAGATGGTGTTCAGCGCCAACGGAATTCCGGGCGGCGGCATCGTGCTGTCGGGCTCATATGCGCTCTCCCGCTCCACCGATCAATCGTCGAGCAGCGGGTTCGGCGGGGCCGGAGGCATCGCCGGCCAAACGGCCGGGAGGTCGGTGGGCCAGGAACAGAGAAGCCCGAGCGACTTCGATCGGAGGCATCAGTTCCTGCTCACCCTCACGGTCCCGGTCACCCGCGGCCTCGAGCTCACCACCATCGGGCGGGCGTTGTCGGGCGCGCCATACACGCCAATCGTGGCGGGGGACCTCAACGCCGACGGGTCGCGGAACGACCGGGCGTTCATCTTCGACCCGGCCGCTGTGGCCGATCCGGCGCTGGCCCAGGGCATACAGCAGTTGCTGGCGGGAGCAGGACGGGTGCGCAACTGCCTGGAGTCCCAGATCGGGCACATCGCGGGGCGCAACAGCTGCCGCGGTCCCTGGACTACTTCACTGGACCTCCAGCTCAACTGGCGGCCGACCTTCTTCGGCCTGGACCAGCGACTGACCCTGTCGATGGTGACGTCCAACCTGCTGGGGGGGCTCGACCAGCTGTTCCACGGCGACGACCTGCACGGGTGGGGGCAAGTCTACCGGCCCGACCCGGCGCTGTTCACCGTGCTCGGCTTCGATCCGGCCGCCCAGCAGTTCCGCTATGCGGTCAATCAGCGTTTCGGCGACGTGCGGAGCTCGCGTGCGGTGCGCCAGCCCTTCCAGCTCGGGATCCAGCTGCGGCTCTCACTCGGTGGGCCGGGGCTGGGCGGCTTCGGCGCCCGCGGGGGCGGCGGCGGATTCGGTGGCCCGGGGGGATTCGGGCCGGGTCGCGGGCGGCTCGGAGGCGAGAGAGCCGGTGCCAGCATCGGACCGGAGGGGGCAGCGGCCGGGGACTCAGCCGGCCGGGCCGGCCGGATTGCGCGAATCCTGCCCAATCCAGTGGAACGGGTGCTGGGGTATGGATTCCAGCTCAAGCTGACCGACGAACAGACCGCGAGGCTGACGGAAGTGAGCCGGCGCTTCATTCAGCAGCGCGATTCCCTTGCCACCGAGATTCAGGCCGAGATCCGGCACGCGGGCCAGAGACCCGACCCGGCGGTCGTCATCAGCGCCCTCCGAGGGAGGCTCATGGCCGGACGTGCGCTGGCGGCGGCGGCACTGGATCAGGCGCACGCAATCCTCACGGCGGAGCAATGGTCCGCGCTGCCGGAGGAGGTGAAGGAAGTCCCCCAGGGCGGCGGGTTCCAGCGGAGGCCGCGCTGAGTCTGACCCCGTCTAGCTCGACCCCAGCGAACGCCAGAGGTACCAGGCCGCGTGGGTGCGGAACGGGCGGAACCGATCGCCCAGTGCGGCCAGCTTCCTGGGAGTCTTCACCCCGTACAGGTTGAACGCGGCGCGCTGCACCCCGCCATCCCCCACCGGCCAGACATCGGGTCGGCCCAGGGAGAAGATGAGGAACATCTCCGCGGTCCAAACCCCGACGCCCTTCACCGTGGTGAGCCGCTCGACGATCACCGCGTCAGAGAGACGGCTGAGGCCCCGCAGCCCTCCATCCTGGGCGAACCGGGCCAGCTCCCGCACGTAGATCGCCTTGGCACGGGAGAGTCCGGCGCGTCGAAGGCGGCGCAGATCCGCCCGGGCCAGCTCCGCCGGCTGAATCGGCACCAGGCTGCGGAGGCGATTCATGATACTGTCGGCGGCTTTCCCGGAGATCTGCTGCGACACGATGGCGTCAACCAGCGAGGGGAATGGTCGCCGCGCCTCGAATCCCGGCGGGCGGTGTCGAGCCACCAGGCCGGCCATGATGGGACAGGCGAGGAGCGGTTCAGGGGCAGAGGCGGACATCGTGACCGTTCCGAGTTCCGAGTTCCGAGTTCCGAGTGCAGAGTTCGAGCTGGAAATTAGCGGGGCGGGCGGTCCGGCCCCTACTCCGACCCGGGACCTGAAAACTCAGAACTCGGAACTCGGAACTCGGACCATGCTCTTGACATCGCGACCGCATAGACGGTACCGTATATCCATGCAACAGCGCTCTGGCTTCTTCTTTTTCTTTACCACGCCCGGCGGCGCGCCTGAGCCGTCCGGTGCGGGGAAGCGCTGACGCTAACCCGACACCCGGACCCTCGACGCCCCGCCGGATAAACCGGCGGGGCGTTTTGTTTTCTGGTCGCCTTGTCGCCTTGTCGCCTTTGTCACCTCGTCGCCTTCTCGCTCTCGGAGTACGTCCCATGCGTGTCGCCATACAGGGTACCCGCGGTTCCTTCAGCGAGGCAGCCGCACGCCAGCAATGGCCGGACCTCGAAGCGGTCGCCTGTCGCGAGGTGGCTGACGTCGTCATCGCCGTCCGAGAAGGGCGGGCGGACGCGGGCTGCCTCGCGATCGAGAACTCGCTGGTGGGATCGGTGACTCCCACCTTCGATCTGCTGCAGGAAGCCTTCGGCGACGGCGAGCTGCACTTGAGCCGGGAGATCCTGCTCCCGGTGCACCACAGCATCATGGGCCTCCCGGGGGCGGGGCTGAGCCAGGTCACCCGGGCGCTGTCGCACCCGGTGGCGCTGGGCCAGTGCCGGGTATGGCTGGGGCGGCACCTGCCGAACGTGACTCTGGTGAACGCCTGGGACACCGCGGGCAGCGCCGAGATCGTCGCGCGGGAGAAGGATCCCACCCAGGCCGCCATCTGCTCCCGGCATGCGGCGGACGCTTACGGGCTCACGGTTTTCGAGGATCGCATCGAGGACGACCCCACCAACCAGACCCGTTTCCTCAGCTTCACCCGGCTCGCCGCCACCGAGAGCGAGAGCGCGGTGCCGCAGAAGACTTCGCTCATCGTCTGGACCGACCATCGTCCCGGGATGCTGGCGGCGGTACTGCAGGCTTTTGCCGGCCGGGGAGTGAACCTCACCAGCTTGCAGTCCCGCCCGGAGCGGTCGGCCCCGTGGACCTACCGTTTCTACATCGACGTGGATGGCGGCCGGGCCGAGCCCAGGCTGGCCGAGGCGCTGGAATCCATCGAGGCGCTGGCCTCACGCATCGTGGTGCTGGGCAGCTACGCCGCCTGGCAGGGCGAGGGGGCGGTGGTGGGGCCGACCGCGCCGCGCCCGCCGCACCTCCGGCCCAAACCCGACCTGCCGCTGTTCGACCGCCGGCAGAGGCCGGAGGGCACGGTGGTGCAGGTCGGGGGGGTCGAGATAGGAGGGGCGCGGCCGGTACTCATCGCCGGCCCCTGCTCGGTGGAGAGCGAGGAGATGATCGTGCAGACCGCCGAAGCAGTAGCGGCGGCGGGAGCCGATATCCTGCGCGGCGGCGCTTTCAAGCCCCGGACTTCGCCGTACGACTTCCAGGGGCTCGGGGTGCGGGGCCTCAAGTACCTCGCGGAGGCGCGGGAGCGGACCGGGCTGCCGGTGGTGACCGAGGTGTTGAGCTGGGAGGAGGTGCCCCTGCTGGCGCGGTACGCCGACATGCTGCAGATCGGCGCCCGCAACATGCAGAACTTTGCCCTGCTCCGGGCCGCCGGCCGGAGCGGCAAGCCGATCCTGCTCAAGCGGGGCGCGGGGGCCACCATCGAGGAGTGGCTGCACGCCGCCGAGTACATTCTCTCCCACGGCAACCCCAACGTGGTGATGTGTGAGCGGGGCATCCGCACCTTCGAGCGGGCGACCCGCCACACGCTGGATCTCAACGCGGTGGCGCTGGTCCGGGAGCGCACTCACCTGCCGGTCATCGCGGACCCGAGTCATGCCGCGGGAGTGCGCTCGATTGTGCCGGCACTCACCCTTGCCTCGCTGGCTGCCGGGGCGCAGGGGGTGATTGTCGAGGTCCATCCCGACCCCGACAATGCGCTGAGTGACGGACAGCAGAGCCTGGACCTGCCGTCGTTCGCGCGACTCGCCGCGGAGATACGGGCGACGAGTTCCGAGTTCCGGGTTCCGAGTGCCGGATTGCAGGTGCCAGAGGCAAAGTCCAAGATTCATGCGCGGGCAGCGGACTAGGGAACTCGGAACTCGGAACTCGGAACGTTGAGCCTGTCGATGCCTGACACCGCGGTTCACATCCTGGTCTTCGATGGCTTCGCCGACTGGGAGCCGTCGTTCGCCCTGAGCCAGATCCGCCGGACCGGTGCCGCCGATGTGGTGAGCGTAGGTCTCAGCCATCATCCCGTGCGATCCATGGGAGGGCTGTCCGTTCTACCCGATGTAACCGTGGAACAAGTGGCAGGGGAGCAGATCCGGCTGCTTCTGCTTCCCGGCGGGGACCAGTGGGAGGCGGCTGGACCAGACTCGCGCCTGGTGCGGCTGCTGACGGCCGCGATGGACGCCGGCACGCCGGTGGCCGCGATCTGCGCCGCGACCACCGCGATCGTGCGGGCTGGCCTCCTCCGCGGCCGCAAGCACACCAGCAACGGGCTCGACTACCTCAGGAAACAGGTACCGGACTACCAGGCCGCGGACGACTACGTCGACCAGCTCGCGGTGCGCGACCGCGGTCTCATCACCGCGAGCGGTCTTGGGGCGATCGAGTTCGCCCGTGAGATCTTTGCAGAGCTCGGGGTGTTCTCGGAGAGCGACCTGGAACTGTGGTATCGGATGTTCAAGCACGGGGCATAGGAAGGCGGGAAGGCGGGCGGGCGGGAAGGCGGGATGGTCAGAACTTGGGGGCATCCCGCCGTCCCGCCTTAAAACTCGCATGAAACCTCGTTCATAGCCCCGGTAGGCCCTTGCCGCACCGGGCGCGGCGTTCGATGATTTCTTCATGGATCACGACCTGCCGCTCACGGCCTGGTTTCTCGGGCCCAGGGCCGAGAACGCCGCGGTCTGGACTGAACTGTTCGATCACATCTTCCAGGACTACGTCCACTGGCGGCGGAACTACTTCCCGGCCGACCCGTGGATCGTGGGCCGGCTGCAGCGCCGCAGCCCGGAACACGAGTCCTGGCTCGACCTGCTTACCGCCCAGCTTGATGCCACGCTGAGCGAGCTCAAGTTTCACTTTCCGCTGCACTCCCCGCGTTACAACGCCCACATGGTGTCGGAGCAGAGCCTTCCGGCCGTGCTCGGGTACTTCGCGGGCCTGCTCTACAATCCCAACAACGTGACCGGGGAGTCCGCGCCGATCACGGTTGCGCTCGAGCTCGAGGTGGGCCGGATGGTCTCGGCGATGCTGGGCTACAACCCGAAGCGCGCATGGGCCCACATCTGCTCGGGCGGCACCCTGGCGACCCTGGAGGCGCTGTGGGTCGCCCGCTCGGTCCAGTTCGCGCCGTTCATCGCACGCGACTACTGCCGGGAGCAGGGAATCGGCTTCCCCGTTCGCCAGCCCAACGGCGAGGAGGCCCCGGTCAGCGAGATACCCGACACGACCCTCATCGCTCTTCGGCCGCAGGACGGAGTAACCCTGCTTCGGGCGCTGGCTCGCACCCGGCAGTCCGCGACCGGGCTGCCTGCGGATGACGTAGTCCGGGAGCTGAACGAGTACGTGCGCCAGAGCCGGTTCAACGTGTCTCAGCATGGATTGGGGACGGTGCTGGGCGCCACCGGGCTCCGTCCGGTGGTGCTCGCCTCGGCAGCGAGCCACTACTCGATCGCCAAGGCATGCAATGTCCTCGGCTATGGCGAGGCGGCCCTGCGCCTGATCCCGGTCAACGACCGGTTTCAGCTCGACATGGGCGCGCTGGAGCGAACTCTGGAAGAGCTGGCACCGGAGGAGTACGTCGCGGCCGTGATCGGGATCGTGGGAACCACCGAAGAGGGAGCGGTCGACCCCATCCACCGCATTCGCGACTTGCGGGAGCGCCGCGAACGAACCCGGAATCGGTCGTTCTGGCTGCATGTGGACGCGGCCTGGGGTGGGTACTTCCGGTCGCTGTTCCACGGACTGCCGGTGGTCCACATGCCGGCCGCGGCGGGGATCGAGGCCGTGGCGGCGGAGTACGCCCGGTCGCTCGATCTGCACCAGCGCTTCGAGCTGGATGTGGGCGTGGACCGGCCGGATGTGCGGGCCTACGAGACCCGCTGGGGAGACCCCGAGACCTGCGCGGCGTTTCTCGCCGTGGCGGAGGGAGACTCCACCACCGTCGATCCGCACAAGATGGGCTACATCCCCTACCCCGCGGGGGTGATCGCTTTCCGCAACGGGCTGGTGACCGAGTTCATCACCCAGCGGGCGCAGTATCTGGGCGACGAGCCCGAGGGAATCGGTGCGTTCGACCAACCGGTCGAGGTGCGGGCATTCGGGCCCCACATCCTGGAGGGCTCCAAGCCGGGTGCGGCGGCGCTGGCCTGCTGGCTGGCGCACCGGACGATTCCGCTTACCACCGACGGCCATGGCAAGATCATCCGCACGACCCTGCTGAGCGCTCAGCGGCTCTGGCGGATGCTCACCTCGCACCCGCAGCTCTACCCCCGGCTGGAGCGCGAACGGGCCGCCGCGGTCCCCTGCCCGGTGCCGTTCACTTTCCTGCCGATCACCGAGCCGGAGACCAACATCGTCTGTTTCGTGGCCAGGCCGATGACCTGGCAGGAGGGTAAGATGGTTCCCGCGGAAGTGCCGCTCTCGGAGATCAACCGGCTGAACCAGCGGGTCTACGCAGCGGCGAGCGTGCCGGGCGGCGGAGCGCACCAGTCGTCGGCGGCCCAGCCGTTCTTCGTGTCACGGACCCGGTTCGAGGAGCAGCAGTACCGGGCCGACACCCTGGTCTCGCTGCTGATCCGGCTGGGAGTGAGTAGTGACGACTACAGCCGAGAGGGATTGTTCGTGCTGCGCTCCACGGTGATGAACCCGTGGCACGAGGAGGCACGCAAGGCGGGAATCGACTACCTGTACGAGTTTGTGCGGTTCCTGCACGGGGTGACGGCGGAGGCCCTTACCGGGGCGGTGTAGGCGCCCGCCTCACCGCTCCGCCACCGACCCAGTCACCGTCTCCCGCTTCTTCATCCGCATGACATCCAGCTTGAACTCCTCTCCGGGTTCATAGCTCTCCAGTACCCGGAACAGCTGCGGCGGGGCGCGGACCTTCCTGCCGTCTACCGCGAACACCACGTCACCCGGTTTGAGTCCGAGATGGGAGTCGGGGGGAACGTTGATGACCAGCACCCCTTCTCCGGTCCCGAAGTAGCGGCCCAACTCCGGGTTGAGCGGAGCCAGCTCGAGATCGGCGAGCGGCGAGCCGAACATGAACATCCGGGGGACCGGGGTGCGCATCTCAAACTGGCCGTCGGGTGGCGTCATCCGGAAGGCCCGCATCCGCGCCTCCGGTGCTACCTCCTGCATCTGGAGGTCATCGCCGAAGCCCTCCACGAACGGGACCGACGGGGCCTTCCAGCCCCATGCCGGGTCGTCGCCCGCCACCAGGGTAGTGTTGTGGCGTTCCTTGCCACGCTGGTACTGCACCACCACCGTGTCTCCGGGATCGATCGTGGCGGCGATCAGCGAGAGCGCCAGGCCGGGCGCCGACTGGCCCCTGCCCACCCGAACATCGCCTTCGACCAGCGCTTGCCCGTTGAGCCGGGTGATAATGTCCCCCGCCTTGAGGCCTGCCTTCGCGGCGGGGCCGTTGGGCGTTACCCCTTGCACCAGAGCGCCGATGGAATCGGTCTCCACCGCCACCGGGCTGACCTGCACACCCAGCCGCGTGCGCCGGGTGTAGATCGTGACCTGGCCGTTGAAGGGAAGCCGCTCCCGCACGATGTCCCGTTCGGGCCGTGTGCGGGGCTGCTCCTGGGCGGACAGCGCCGAGCCAAGGGCGAGCAGCAGGGCCGCGCAGCGGATCGGGGGGAAGCGGGATGGGCGCAGCATGGATTCAGACCATCACGGACAGAGGCTGGCGGCTCAATAGCCGACCGCGTTCGCGCGCGTCATGTGCACGTCGACCAGGGCATTGAGCAGACCCACCCGTTGGCGCCACAGGCCCAGCAGCTGAGCGTCCCGGCCGCGCGGATCCAGCCGGCTGGCCGCCGCAAGCTGCTGATCCAGCAGGGCGATCCGGTCCTCCAGCTCACCCGCCACCCGCACGGTCCGTCCATCGGTAACCCGGGCGTCAGGATTGTAGGACTGGATCAGCTGTTCCAGCTGCTGGCTCCGGGCCTTGGCTTCGTCGATAGCGATCTGCTTCGACGGACCGGACGGAGACCGGGCGGCGCGGATGGCGAACATCACCGCGAATCCGGCGGCCGCGGCCAGGCCGATCCAGGATACCCGGCGCACCAGCCGCCAGCGCCGCTCCACCTTGAACTGCCGCTCCAGCGCCGACCAGTGATCGCGGGCGGGCCGGAGTGCCGGCAGGGCACGGAGCCGCGCCGACCGCTGGTCCAGCCGGGAAGCTTCCGCCTGGCACTGGGGGCACTCCGCAAGGTGGGCTCGCAGGGAGGAGACGCCAGGCTCCAGGCCGGGCTCCCGCAGTTGTACCAGTTGTTCAAGGGTCAGGTGGGTCACGCGGCCGGCTCCTCTCCCAGCCAGCGACGCAGGCGGGTGTGGGCCCGAGCCAGCTGCGATTTGGAGAAGCTTACGGTCTTGCCCATCATCCCCGCGATTTCCTCGTGGGTATAGCCCTCCACATCATGCAGCCAGACCACCGCCCTGCTGGTTTCCGGCAGCCGCTCCAGCGCCGCCTCGAGGTCCATCCTGAGGCCACTGTCGTTCCGCGGGGCGCGATGCAATTCGTCCTCGAACTCGTCGGCATCGCGATACTTGTTGCGTCTGAGGCGCATCAGCGCCTTGCTGGCGGTGATGGTGCGAACCCAGCCCCACAGGCTGCCGTCGCCGCGGTACTGGTGGATGCTGCGGCACACCTCGAAGAAAGTCTCCTGTACCACGTCCTCGGCGTCTTCCACCGTTCGGCAGATCCGGCGGGCGAGGTTGTAGACCGGGACCTCATACGCCCGATAGACCTGCTCAAAGGCGGTCAGGTCCCCGGCGCGGGCACGGGCGAGGAGGGCGGGGGCGTCGGCGAGCACGTAGGTGTCCGTCATGGCGGATTGAAAGATGCTCAAACCCTGCATGGGGTTGCAGCGGGAACCTACGGCGCCCGTCACCGCTGGGTTACCCCCACCCGGATTCGGCAAAAATTCGGTAGCCGTCACCGGGAGAGCCGCGCTTGGGGCCAGAGCGGCGCCGGCCGGGAGCCCTCCCCGCGTGACCATTAGATTGCCGCCATGACTGCCACCGCCCCCACCCCCGCCCCGACGATCCCCCACGAATGGCTGCACCACCTCGAGGACGAGGCGGACGCAGCCTATCTCTACCGCGAGCTCGCACTGCTGGAACGGGAGCCGGTCCGGGCGGAGCTGTATCGCAAACTGGCAGGGGTGGAAGCCCGGCACGTGGAGATGTGGCAGAGCCTGATCCGGGAGGAGGGGCACCGGGTCCCCTCGACCGTTCCGTCTCGACGAGCCCGCGCCATGGCCTGGCTGGCCCGGCGGTTCGGGCCCGGCTTCCTGGCGCCGATGCTGCTCGAGGAGGAGGGACGCGAGGTCAAGGGCTACCTCGGGCTCTACCGCCAGGCGCCACAGGGCGTGGCGGGCGCCACCGCGCTCACGCTGGCGAGGGAGTCGGCCCAGCACGCCCAGTCGCTGGCGGGCCTGGTCGGCAGTGCCAGCGAGCCGTGGCACAAGACCGGGGTCGGCGGGATCCTGCGCAACCTGGTGTATGGGTTCAATGACGGCCTGACCGCGAACTTCGGCCTGGTGGCCGGCATGCTGGGCGCGCAGGGGCAGCTGAACATCTCCGCCCACGCGGTCATCGTCGCCGGCGTCGCCGGGGCGGTGGCCGATGCGCTCTCGATGGGGGCCTCCGGTTACCTCGCCGCGAAGAGCGAAGCCGAGGTCAACGAGCACGAGATCGCGATGGAGCGGGAAGAAATCCGGCTCATGCCGGAGCTGGAGAAGGAGGAGCTGGCCCTGCTCTACCAGGCCAAGGGCATTCCGGAGGATCAGGCCCAGGAGCTCGCTGCCAACGTCATGAGCGACCCGGAGCGGGCGCTGGCCGAGAAGGTGGTCGAGGAGCTCAAGATCGCCCCGCCAAGTTCGAGCCCGCTGCGCGAGGCCTGGATCACGGGATCGGCAACGGCGGTCGGTGCTCTCATTCCAGTGGCCCCGTTCCTGATCACGAGCGGCCCGGCCGCGATCTGGACCAGCTTCGGGATCTCCATGCTGGCCCACTTCGGCGTTGGCGCCGCCCGCAGCTTCTTCACCGGCCGGGGCGTGGTGCGCAGCGGGATGGACATGTTCGTGGTAGGTCTCGGCGTGGCCGCAGTAGGGTACTTCGTCGGGGAGTGGATCACGAAACTGCTGTGACGGGCGGACGGGCGGACGGGCGGACGGGCGGACGGGCGGACGGGCGGACGGGCGGACCCGAGGGTAAGTCTCATAGCTCATAGCCCATAGCCCATCGCATGGCCAACCTCTTCGTGTTTCAACGCAGAAACGCAGAGCCGGCAGAGAGATCCCTTCTGCCTGGAGCTTCTCTGCGGCCCTCCGCGTCCTCGGCGTCTCTGCGTTGCTGTTCCGGCCTCACCCGACCACGATATTGATCAGCCGGTCAGGAACGTAGATCGCCTTCCTGATGTCCTTCCCGGCGACGAACTTCTGCGCCCCCGGGTCGGCCAGGGCCGCGGCCAGGACCGTGGCCTCATCGGACCCGTGCGGCACCCGGACCTTGGAGCGGGTCTTGCCATTCACCTGAACCGGAACCTCGATCTCGTCCGGCACCACCAGCTTCTCGTCCCACTTGGGCCAGCTCGCCGCGAACACGCTGCCCTGGTTCCCCAGCCGCTCCCAGTTTTCCTCCGCGAAGTGCGGCGCGAACGGGGCCAGCATCACCACCAGATCCTGCACCATGTCCCGGTCCTTGCACCCCGCCTCCTTCATGTGATTCACCAGCTCCATCAGGGCGGCGATGGCGGTGTTGTAGTGCAGTCCCTCGATGTGCTCCGCGACCTTTTTCCTGGTCGCGTGCCAGCGGACCACGATGTCCTTGGTCAGCTCGCCCCCGGCCTCGGCCTCTCCCACCAGGGTCCACACCCGATCCAGGAACCGGCGCGGCCCGTTGATGCCGGCATCGCGGAAGTCGCCCCCCTCCTGCAGCGGCCCCAGGAACATCAGGTACATGCGGAAGGTGTCGGCGCCCCACTGGGCGATGTACTCGTCCGGGATCACCACATTGCCCCGGGACTTCGACATCTTGGCGCCGTCCTTGACGATCAGCCCATGCGCCCGGAAGCGGGTGAACGGCTCTTCGAAATGCAGGTGCCCCAGGTCGTGCAGCACCATCCCCAGGAAGCGGGAATACAGGAGATGCAGCACTGCGTGCTCGTTGCCGCCGATATAGGTCGCGACCGGACACCAGGTCCGGGTTCGCGCCGGGTCGAACGGCCGGTCGTCGAAGTCGGTGCTGGGATAGCGCAGGTAGTACCAGGCCGAATCGAGGAAGGTGTCCGATACGTCGGTTTCGCGCCGGGCCCGCCTGCCGCAGGTCGGGCAGGACACGTAGTACCACTCCTCGTGCCGGGCCAGGGGGGAGACCCCGGAATCGTCCGGCCGGAAATCTTCGATCGGCGGGAGGATCACGGGCAGGTCCTTTTCCGGCACCGGCACCGGCCCGCAGCTGTCGCAGTAGATGATCGGAATCGGCGGGCCCCAGTAACGCTGGCGGGAGATGCACCAGTCGTGCAGCCGGTACTGGACTACCGGCTTGGCCCGGCCCTCCGCCGCGAGCCAGGCGGTGATGGCCGACTTGCCCTGTTCGGCCGGCAGGCCGTTGAACCGGCCCGAGTTGACCAGGACGTAACCGTGCGTCTCGGGCTCGGGCGCGGAAAGGGCAGGAAGGTCGGAGGAGGCGGAATCAGCCGGCGCCAGCACCCGGATGATTTCCAGTCCGAACTGCTTCGCGAATGCGAAGTCGCGCTCGTCGTGCCCCGGCACCGCCATGATCGCGCCGGTGCCGTACTCCATGAGGACGTAGTCCGCGATCCAGACCGGGATCAGGGCTCCATTGGCGGGGTTGGTGGCGAACGCCCCGGTGAAGACCCCGGTCTTCTCCCGTTCCCCCACCTTGCGGGAGACCAGGTCCTGCGCCCTTGACGCCCTCACGTATGCATCCACGTCGGCCTGATGGGCGGGTGTGGTCAGCCCCGCTACCAGTGGGTGCTCCGGCGCCAGCACCATGAAGGTGGCGCCGAACAACGTATCCGGCCGTGTCGTGAAGACCCGGATCGGACCTCCGTTCCGCGTTCCGCGTTCCGCGTCGCTGTCGCCCGCGACCACCGAGAACTCAATCTCGGCACCCTCGGAACGACCCAGCCAGTTGCGCTGAGCCGTGCGGGTGGTTTCGGACCAGTCGATGGTGTCGAGGTTGTTGAGCAGCCGTTCGGCGTAGTCGGTGATCCGGAAGAACCACTGCTCCAGGAACCGCTGCTCCACCAGCGCGCCGCAACGCTCGCACCGCCCCGCTTCGACCTGTTCGTTGGCGAGCACGGTCTTGTCGTTGGGGCACCAGTTGACCGCCGCCTTCTTCTTGTAGGCCTTTCCCGCCTTGAACAGCTGCAGGAAGATCCACTGGGTCCACTTGTAGTAGGCCGGGTCGGTGGTCGAGAGCTCATGCCGCCAGTCGAACATCCCCCCGATCCGCTCCAGCTGCCTGCGGAAGTTGGCGATGTTCCGCGGAATCAGCTCGGCGGGATTGATGCCGACTTTGAGGGCGTAGTTCTCGCTGTGGATACCGAACGCATCGTAGCCGATCGGCTCGAAGACGTCGTATCCCATCAGCCGTTTGAACCGGCCGTAGACGTCGCTGCCGGTGAACGCGAACATGTTTCCCACGTGCAGCCCCTCGGCCGAGGGGTAGGGGAACATCATCAGGTTGTAGAACGGGCGCGCCGGGTGGTCCAGGTCGGGGTGATTGGTGCCCCGCTCGGCCCAGCGCGCGCGCCATTTCGCCTCGACCACGTCGGGGCGGTAGCCGTCGATCGGTGTATCGCTCATAGGGGCCGGAATTTAGGTGTAGTCGGGGGCAGACGACAGGACAGATCGTTCCGCGTTCCGCGTTCCCCGTTCCCCGTTGGCGGAGGCTCGGACGGTGGGTTTTGCCCATCCTGGCTACAGGACGAACGCGGAACTCGGAACGCGGAACGCGGAACGTCTTGCCCCGGGCAGCCCCCACGACCTAACTTCCAGCCTTCATTTCACTTACCCCGAAAAACTCCATGCCCGACCAGCGGCGGAAGTTCGTTCGCACCATCTACCTCGTGGGGGCTGGGCTGGTGCTCGGGCTCGGCCTCCTGCAGGTCGGCGCCTTCTGGATCCTCGCCGGTCGGGACTCCTCATCCCACTTCTGGGTCGCGGCCGCTGGAGCCCTGCTTGCCTATCTCGTCGTCGGCGGTCTCACCGTTGCCTTCATAGTCAGCTGGCTGAGACGGAACATCCTGCGCCCCCTGGGGAACACCATCGTGGTTGCCACCCGGGTGGCCGAAGGGGACCTGACGGTATCCCTCTCCTCCGCCGGGGCCGGTGAGGCCAACAGCCTCACCCACGCGGTTGGCCAGATGGTGACCCAGCTCCGGACGCTGGTGACCGCCATTCGCGGGAGCGCGCAGGAGGCGGCGGCGATGGCGCAGCAGATCTCCAGCTCTACCCAGGAGATGAGCGCTTCGACGGAGGAGGTCTCCGGTACCTGCAACGACCTGACCGATCGCGCCACCAAGCAGGCCGCCGTTGTCCGCGCGGCGGCGCAGGACGGCGACCGCATCCTGCAGATCGCCCAGACCCTGGCGGTGAGCGCCGGCGAGGCGGCGGACCGCAATGCCGCCCTGGCCCGCCTGGCTCGCGATCACCGCGATGAGCTGGATGCCAGCTCCAGCGAGCTGCAGCGTCTGGCCGAGGAGATCGAGAAGGGCGCGGAGGAGGCGGCGGCGCTGGCGGCTGCTTCGGAGCAGATCGAGAAGTTCGTCACCCAGACCAAGGCGATCGCGCGGCAGACGCACATGCTGGCGCTCAACGCCGGGATCGAAGCCGCCCGCGCCGGCGAAGAAGGCAAGGGGTTCGCAGTGGTCGCCGAGGAAGTGCGCAAGCTGGCGGGTCAGGCAGCCCAGGCCGCGACGCTCACCAGCGATACGGTGCAGATGGTTCAGCAGCGGGTAGCTACGGCGAGGGACCGGTTGCTGCGGCTGGCCCAGGGAGGCCAGGCCGCCCGCGCGACGGCGCACAAGGCCGCGGAAGGCCTGGCCCGCGTGGCGGAGGAAGCCCATCAGACCGACGAGTGGGGCCGGCAGATTTCACGGTCTTCGGGCGAGGTCCGCTCCCTGATCGAGGGGATCGCGGCTCGGATGACCGAGGTCTCGAGCGGCACCGAGGATGTCGCCGCCGCCGCGCAGCAGATCGCCGCCAGCGCTCAGGAACTCTCGGCATCCACCGAGCAGGTTGCCGGGTCGGCGCATGCCCTCTCCGAGACGGCCCAGGGGCTGTTCGGGAAGGTGGGGCAGTTCAAGGTGCAGTGAGTCCTGCGCGTTCATCCAGCGCCCGCCCCAGCGCTTCCAGCAGGGGCGTGAGTCGCTCGGCGGCTGTCTCTCCCATGTGACCGACCCGAAGCAGGTGTTCCGAGCCGGGGCCCTCTCCCGAAGCCACCTGCCACCCTTCCCGGGAGAGGGCGTCGGCCATCATCGATCCGGTCAGGGGTGGCCTCAGCTCGAAGCAGCTCACTGTTGGAGAACGCCGCCCGGGCACGGCCCGCAGGACGATGTCCTTCCTTCCATCCGCCCAGCGTTCAACCGTCTCCGCCATCCTCCGGTGCCGCTCCCAGCGCTCAGCCAGCCCTTCGCGATCGATTCGTTCAAGCTGGCGATCGAGGGCGACGACCAGCACCGGATCGACCGGCGTCAGCACGGTGCTCTCGGCCGCTGCCGCCAGGTGGGTAAGCAGGTCGAGCAATACTCCCCGGCCGGAGAGATCTCGCGCCCTCGCGACCAAGCGTTGTGAGGCCGTGGCGAAGGAGAGTCCAGCCGGGAGGGCCAGCGGCCCATCGGAGGCAGCCAGGACGAAGTCCAGGCCCCAGGCGTCGGTCTCGATCGGAGCCGCGCCGAGAGAGCCGGTGGCATCCACGAACAGAAGCAGGTCCGGCCGGCGACGCACGACCGCGGCCAGCGTGGCCAGCGGCGCAAGCGCGCCGGTGCCACGCTCGGCGTGAACCAGCGCAACACTGTCCACCGGAGGGCTGGCGAGGAACCGTTCCAGCTGCTCGGGCTCCGGAGTATGCCCGGGGTGCACCATCATGCGGATCACCTCGGCGCCGAGCGCCTCGGCGCTATCCGCCAGAGCAGCGCTGTCCGGTCCGGCAACGAGGACCAGCACGCGGTGCTCGACGGTCGCGCGTAGACCGATCTCGCGGAGGATTCCCGCGGGTGCGGGAACCACGGCCACCGGCTCCGTGGTGTGGAACAGCCGGCGGAGCCGCGGCTGGGCCAGCGACAGGAGCTGTTCCACCGCGTCCGGTGTGAGGGCGTGCTCGCCCAGCTCGGCCAGCAGGTCGGGGTGTACCTCCCCGGCGTCGGGCAGAAAACGTCGGCCCCAGGGCATCAGGATCGTGGCACCAGGGAATCGAGCATCGGCAAGGCGGGTACAAGATCGAGAGGGCAGGAATCCAGCGGGTCGCGCCGCCCGATCCCGCATGAGACCATCAGCGGATGGAATGGTAGCAGGTCGATTCCTGCCCTGCATCCACGGTCCGATCCTCAAGGCGACAGCAGCCCCACTTGCGCAGGACCGGCCCGTGGCGCACTCTCACCGTGCCGCCCGGGAGAGCGATGTCCCGGACCCCAAGAAAACGCCGATCCTGTTCGGGCCGAGCTCGTGGGTCCTGACCCGCGGCAGGCTCGACACCGCCCCCGGCGGTGAGGCTTTCAATGCACGTCGTCACCCTCGCCGCGCTTCTCCTCCTCCAGTTCAAGGGCACGGCCGTTCCTGCCCGCCCGACTGCACCTGCCTCTGCCGACTCGGGGGTGACCACGATTCAGACTTCCGGAACGGGGTCACCCCGGATTCCCTGATCGACGGGCCAGCCCGAAGGAAGGAGGTGCAGCGCTTCGACGCGGGATCAACCGGACGGAGACGATACCCACACCCGCTGGCGGAAAGCCGGTGTGGGGAGGTGGGATGACGGGGCCCGCGGCCCACACCCGCTGGCGGAAAGCCGGTGTGGGGAGGTGGGATGACGGGGCCCGCGGCAAGTTGACAGAAGGGTCGGCCGGTGCCTAAATCCCTGCCTCACGACGGTCTTCCTC
>Ga0326726_10002004_pt1 | contig 18920 bp, 13 predicted proteins | sample MHFenrmetagenome_2_FD_207603 | JGI IMG/M metagenome (GOLD analysis project Ga0326726, IMG submission 207603) | Lab enriched peat soil microbial communities from Michigan Hollow, Ithaca, NY, United States - MHF15MN | ecosystem: Environmental > Terrestrial > Soil > Wetlands > Peat | place: USA... | reverse complement strand
CTCGCCATTTCCTCGGATCCGTTGATCGATACCCATTCCCGTGATGCTTGCCATTGGTGACTACAGGCTCCACTCCCTCAAGGTACAGGAGTTCCTGTTCGATGGAACCCCGCCTGACTCCATGCCTCCCGGTTCGTCCCCTCTTCGCCCCCGAGTCCGTCTCGCGACGCGTCTTCTGCTCATCGTCGGCCGTGGCAGGCGCATACTCGTCGATGCCGGTGTCGGTGCATCCTGCCTGACAGGTCGTTGGGCGGCCAATGCGGCAACCCCGTATCTGCTCATGGAGCAACTTGCCGGGCTGGGTCTGCATCCGGGCGATATCACCGACCTGGTGCTCACCCATCTGCACAGCGACCACGTCGGGGGGGCGTTCATATGCACCGGTGACCGGATGGTGCCGGCTTTTCCATGTGCACGCATCATCGTGCAGGAGGAGCAGTTCCGGACCGCATCCAGCCCTGCCGCGAAGGAGCGTCAAAGCTTCAGCGAAGCGATCATCGACGAACTTCGTAACCTCCCGCAGTTCATGACGGTATCCGGAGAACGGGAACTGTTCCCCGGTATCGACGTTCTCGTCAGCAACGGGCATACGAGGGGGCAGCAACTCGTCAGGGTGAGCGATGGACGAACGACCCTGCTGCATGGGGGGGACCTTATCCCGACCACTGCCCATTATCCCGCTTCGAGGGTCACCGGCAACGACATCGACGCACGAACGGCTATCGAAGAGAAGGCAGATATACTCGAAGCGGCCTGTCGGGAGGGGTGGATACTCTTCTTCGGCCATGATCCTTTCCGCCATGCGGCAACCGTACTCACGCGACCGGCCGGCTTCGTACCGGGACCGGCTCCCGCGTTCTGAACTTCACGGCAAGAGAATAATTTTCATGAACAGCGTTATCACAGAGGCTTTCCAGGAGAGAATCTTCGGGTTCTACCACGAGAAGGGGCGCGACTTTCCCTGGCGCAGGACACGTGATCGTTACGCGGTCATGGTGAGCGAAATCATGCTGCAGCAGACCCAGGCCGACAGGGTCGCGCCTCGATTCCTGCAATGGCTGGAGCGTTTTCCCGATGTGCATGCGCTTGCCGGGGCCTCGCTCCGCGAAGTACTCCAGCTCTGGAGCGGACTCGGCTACAATGCAAGAGGGCAGCGCCTGCAACTTGCGGCTGCGCTCATCGTCGAACGTCACGGCGGCACGGTGCCCTCCCGGCCGGACATTCTGGTCACCCTGCCCGGCATCGGCCCCTATACCAGCTGTTCGATTCCGGTCTTCGCTGACAATCTTGACGTTGCGGCGGTAGATACCAATATCAGGAGGGTGCTGATCCATGAACTGCAATTGCCGGAATCGATCGCACCGGCCGATCTGAGGCGGATCGCCGGCGAGGTGCTCCCGAAAGGCCGGAGCCGCGACTGGCACAACGCCCTGATGGATTACGGAGCACTCGAACTGACCAGCCGCCGGACCGGCATCGCTCCAGCATCCAGGCAGTCGCGATTCAACGGCTCACGCCGCTGGTACCGCGGGCGCCTGCTCCGGGAGCTTCTCGACACCGGCATGTTGAGCATGGCCGGAATCGAAGAGCGCTATGCAGATTGCCCATACGGCATCGGCACGATCGTGGATGCGCTCGTCCGGGAAGGCATGGCCGAGATGTACGGCGACGGACGAACTGTCGTAGTCGCCGGCGGCGGCCGTGTCGAGGGTCTCTGATCCGCAGCCGGAAGAAAACAGGAACGCCCTGGATTCCGGGGAACTCAGGGCGTCAGATCGATATAGGTCCGCTGGGGCACCAGGTCACTCCGTGTTGTAGACCATGTTCAGGGCGTTGTAGAGGTTGTCGATCTCCGGGGTGTACTTTTTGATGATCTCCTTTCGCTTGAGCTTGAGGGTCGGCGTCATCAGATTGTTTTCGATGGTGAACGCCTCGTCGATGAGCAGGAACTTGCGGACCTTCTCGTGCGTGGCGAGCTGGCGGGAGATGTTGCGCATGATTTTCTCATAAATCTGCAGGATCTCCTTCTTTTCGATGAGCTGCCGGTTCGAGGATGCGGAGATGTTGTGCCCGGCGGCAAACTCATTGAGCTTCACGAAATCGGGCACGATAAGGGCGATGAGGAAGGGCCGTTTCTCTCCGACGATCATGACCTGGTCGACGAACGGACTATCGAGAATCAGGTTTTCGATCGGCAGGGGGGCGATGTTCTTGCCGCCGGAGGTGACGATGATGTGTTTCTTCCGGTCGGTGATCTTCAGATAGCCGTCGGCATCGATTTCGCCGATGTCACCGGTATAGAACCACCCGTCCCTGATCACCTCGGCCGTGGCCGCCTCGTCTTTCCAGTACCCCTTCATGACATTGGGTCCTTTGATGAGAATCTCCCCGTCTTCGGCGATCCTCACTTCGACATTCCTGACCGCGGGCCCTACGGAGCCGAACTTTACCTTTTCCGGCCGGTTGACATGCGTCACGGGGGAGGTCTCGGTCAGGCCGAACCCCTCGAGGATCGTGACGCCGATCGACTGGAAGAACTCCCCGGTTTTCTGGGGAAGGGCCGCGCCGCCGGAAACGAAGTAGCGCAGGCGACCGCCGAACTTTTTCCTGATTTTGCTGTACACCAGCTTTTCGGCGATGCCGTGCTGAAGCCCCACGAAAGTTGAGACGTGTCCCTCTGACTCCTGCCGGTGGTACCGCTCCCCGATCCTGACCGCCCAGAAGAAGATCTTCTGTTTCATGCCGCTCTCGCTGGTGACGGACTTGAGGATGCTGGTTTTCATCCGGTCGAACAGCCGCGGGACGGTAAAGATGATGGTTGGTCTCGACTCGGAGATGTTGAGGGAGATGGTCTCGATGCTTTCGGCCAGGTAGATCCGGGTGCCGCATGCGAACATGAGGTAGTAGCCTCCGGTCCGCTCGTAGGCGTGGGAAAGGGGGAGGAATGAAAGGCAGCAGTCGGTCTCGTCGATTCTGAGCACGCTCGAGCATGACTTGACGTTTTCGCAGAGGTTGCGGTGCGTCAGCACGACCCCCTTGGGAAGGCCCGTAGTGCCGGACGTGTAGATGATGGTCGCAATGTCGTCCGGATCGATGCTGATGCCGTCAAGAAGCCATGGTTTGTCGTGGAGGATCTTTTTCCCCTCTGCTTTGGCGTGGGTCAGGTCGATGACATCCTCGATACCCTCCTCGATCCGGTTCATGACGATCACCAGGTTCAGCTCAGGGAGATTCTGCCAGATAGAGAGGATCTTGCCGAGCTGGAGCATGTTGGAAACGATGATCCCCTTGGCGCCGCAGTTGTTCAGGATATATTCGATCTGGTTGGGCGGCAGGGAGGGGTAGAGCGGTACGTCGATGGCTCCGATCGAAAGAATCGCCATGTCGGAGAGGTACCATCCGGGCCGGTTTTCGGAGAGGATGGCGATCCGGTCGTTCTTTTCGACACCCTGCGCCCTGAGGAACGCGGCGAGGTGCCGGTAATCCTCTTCAAATGAATCGTAGCTGATGGGCTGATAGGTGCCATTGATTTTACGCGCGATGGGGGATTCGCCGCTCTGTCCCCTGAAGTGCGTGAACACTGAGGTGAACAGTTCCGGCAACGTTTGAAAATCAGGATTGATGAGCCCCATAAACTGGATGGTTTTATTGCAGTAAGCCTGTCGATGAGCTGTAAGATCACTGTCTGCCTGTGCTGCGGATTTGCAGTTTGGCCGGATCGGGATGAAAAGCAGAAGTTGAGAAGATTACTACATGTTACGATTATTTAACAATTGATAGTAGCTTCTCCAACTCCTTTTCACTTGTTGTTTTTCTTGTGTCGTATAAAAAGAGTGTTTTTGCGGATAAATCGTTGGAAACAGGTTTGATCGAACTCCCGGAGCATAACCGGAAAACTTGAAGTCCGGGGTTTTTCAGAGGCGGGCATTATTTAGTATATTCGGACGGGTTCTGTTGCAGGCAGAGGCCGGAATGGTTCACAACCCCATGGTTCGTGTCCGATTCCGAGCAATTCTCCTGTGGTCCGGACCTGACGGGATGGGGTATCCGACCTCCTGTTTGTTCGATGAAAGGTAACTTGTTCCCGAGATGGCCTGTTGTCCGAGCCAGATATCGGCTTCGGAGCGCCGGCGTATTCTGCTTCCCGATTATTTCATGACTTCCCGAAAAAAAGCTGGAAAATCCTGGACCGGCTATGCCGGCCTTGCTGTCGGCATCATGCTGATCGCGTACCTGTTCAGCAAGGTCGATCTGGCACGCTCGGTGAAACTGATCGGTTCGATCGGTTTTTCGTCGGTGTTCATCCTGGTGCCCTACCTGATGCTGCATGTGCTCGAGACTGCCGCCTGGATGCGGCTTTTTCCCGCCGGCTCCGGACCGGTTCCGTTTTTCAGGCTCTTCCGGATCCAGCTCGTTTCGGAGACGGTCTCGATGACCCTGCCCGCGGGCGTGGCTGTCGGCGAGCCTCTCAGGCCCTGGCTTTGCCGGAGGTTTCTCGGTGTGCCGCTGCCTGACGGTTTCGCCAGCGTCACGGTGAGGAAACTGCTGCTCGGTGTGGCGCAGGGGCTCTATACGGTGCTGGGAGCTTTCGCCGGTTTCACCATGCTGCAGGAGGTATCACGCGCAATGCTCGGCTTCGGAGGGCTCGGCATCATCATGGTTCTTGCCGGCACCTCGGTCGCGGTCGCGTTCCTGTTCATGCTGATCATGATGACCAGCGGCCAGGCGGTCCGGAAGCTGCATCGACTGCTGATGATGGTGCCCTTCCCGCGCGTCAGGGAGTGGTTGCTCAGGCAGGAGGAGGGCTTTGCCGAAACCGATCGCAAGCTGCAGAGCGTGAAATCCGACGGAGTGATGGGTTTCGTGCCGGTGTTGGCCATTTATGTCTCGGCATGGATGATGCTTACCCTGGAGAGCTACCTTATCCTGCATCTTCTGGGCGTCCAGGTGTCGTTCATGCAGGTGCTTGCCTTCGATACGGCCCTTGCCATGCTGCGGGCCATCTTTTTTTTCATTCCGTCGGGCCTCGGCATCCAGGACCTCGGTTATCTTGCCTTTTTCCAGGCGCTCGGCATCCACGATTATCTCGCCTATGGCGGTGCTTTCGTGGTGCTTCGCCGTCTGAAGGAGGTTATCTGGTATGCGATCGGTTACACGGTCATGTTCATGGAGGGTATCAATCTGAAAGACGCGCAACGCGTTGATGAAGAGGTCGCATGAGGAAAAAAATACTCTTTGTCTGTGGTTCGATGAACCAGACGACCCAGATGCATCAGATATCGCGGCATCTCGGTGATTACGATCAGTGGTTCACCCCGTTTTTCAGTGACGGACTGCTCGGGAAAGCAAGCGATCTCGGCATGCTCGAATTCACGATCATGGGCAGGAAGCGTGCCGGCCGGGCGATCGACTACCTGAGTTCGAACAACTTCCAGCTTGACATCGGCGGGGCGATGCATCCCTACGACCTGGTGGTGACCTGTACCGACCTTGTCGTGCCGAAGCATATCAGAAGCCGCAAGACCGTGCTGGTGCAGGAGGGGATGACCGAACCCGAGACCATCCTGTTCCACCTTGCCCGGAATTTCCGCTGGGTGCCCCGCTGGATAGCCGGCACTGCGGCGACAGGCCTGTCGGATACCTACGAGAAGTTCTGCGTGGCCAGTGAGGGCTACCGCGACCTGTTCATCCGCAAGGGGGTCAACCCAGCAAAGATCGAGGTGACCAGCATCCCGAATTTCGACTACTGTGAGCAGTACCTGGTGAACGATTTCCCGCATCGTGATTATGTCCTGGTCTGTACTTCGGATAACCGGGAGACCTTCATCTACGAGAACCGGCGCAGGAACATCGAAAGGTACCTCGAAATGGCCGATGGACGGCAGCTGCTGTTCAAGCTCCATCCGAACGAAAACGTCGAGCGGGCGACCGGCGAGATCGACCGTTATGCTCCAGGGAGCCTTGTCTTCTCCGAAGGAAAGACCGAGGAGATGATCGCCAATTCCCAGATGATGATCGCGCAGTTCTCCTCGACCATTTTCGTCGGCTCGGCGCTCAACAAGCCGGTGCATTGCGGCCTCGATCCCGACCACCTCAGGTTGCTGACGCCGCTGCAGAACCGCTCCGCGGCGAGCCGGATAGCGCAGGTGTGCCGGAGCGTGATCGACGGCTGAACCTCACAATAACGAGAATCATTGATCGACTGATGCAGACTATTGCCGTCATCCCCGCCAGGGGAGGCTCAAAAGGGCTCGTGAACAAGAATATCCATCCCGTCGCAGGGCTTCCGCTGCTTGCATGGACCGTGCTGCAGGCTCGCGAGTCGTCGCTTGTCGACCGGGTGTTCGTGACGACCGACGATCCTGCCATCGCCGAAGTCGCCCGCCGATACGGCGCCGGTGTCATCGACCGTCCCTCGGAGATCAGCGGTGACAAGGCCTCCTCCGAATCGGCCATCCGGCATGCGCTTGATGTCGTCGCCGTCGACCACGGCATCGTTCCCGGGATCGTGGTCTTCCTGCAGGCGACGTCGCCGCTTCGAAAGCCCGGCGACATCGACCGCTCGATAGAAGTCTTCAGGGCTGAAGGGGCCGATTCGCTCATCTCGGTCACGAAAGCCGACGATTTGACCATATGGGAGTGCCGTGACGATGTATGGAGCAGCGTCAACTTCGATTACCGCAACCGGGGCATGCGGCAGGATCGCCCTGCCCAGTACATCGAAAACGGATCGATCTACCTCTTCACTCCGGAGGTCCTTCGTCGTCACGGGAACCGCATCGGGGAGAGACTTGCGGTCTATACCATGGAGTTCTGGCAGACCTGGGAGATCGACACGATCGAGGAGGTCGATCTTGTCGAGCATTACATGAAGAAGCACCGCCTGACGGAGCGACTTCCGGAGTGAGGGCTTCAGACGAGGGAACAAATTTTTCCCTGACGTTGTACAACTGTATGCAGGTCATCGAACAGGAGATCGCATTGAACAGAATCATGAACCGCTGATCTGTTCCTGGCTGTGTAGTAAACGCATCATCCGTTTCCACATGCTTAAGCACGCTAAACACGTTCCTTTGGGGGGAAGCTCGTTCGACAATAGCGTTTTCGCGCTTCTCGACCTGTTCTCCGAACCAGCCTTTCTCATCGATCCGACGGGCAGGATCATCGACGCAAATGCCGCTTTTGCGTCCTGTGTGAGCAAAAGCGTCCGGAGGCTCATCGGCGCCAACCTCTACGACCTGCAATCCTCGGGACTCGTCGTTCCTGGCCTGGCGACCGGTTTGAGAGAAAGGAGCGGAGAGGCTCTTCTTACCGGCAAACGGATCACATTCGAAGAGGCGCTCGATGGAAAAAGGTTCAGCCATTCGATCACCCCGGTCGGTTCTACCGACGGCGGGTCCACCCATCTGTTCGTGGTCGTTCAGGAGTTTGTCGACCAGCACGTCGAGCCAGACGGACCGGCAAAGCTGGACCTCCACAAAACCATTTACGATGCGATACCCTGTTCGATCGTTCTCATGGATGAACTGGGATGCGTCCTGTGGATGAATCGATTTGCCCAGATGAACATTTCGCCGAACCCTGAAGACGACTCGTTCGGTTTCGACGCCTTCGAGACCATTCATCCCGACGACAAGGTTCGCGCAAGGGAGCAATTCCTGAATCTGTTGCATACTGGCCGAGAGGAGACTATCGAGGTCAGGCGGGCTGTTCAGGGCGGAACGGACCATGTTTGGCGGATGGTTCACGGAAGCAGGATCATGATCGGCGATAAACAGCATGTCCTGGCCATCGGCTTGGATATCAACGAACGCAAGCAAATTGAATTTGAACGGCAGCGACTTCTGGAGAGCCAAGCCGGGCTTTTGGCTGCCCTTGAAATCAGCCACATTGGCAAGTGGGAACTCGACCTCGTAGAAAAAACAGCACTCGCTTCGCTTGAGCACGACCGCATCTTCGGCTACGACTCACTCAAGGAGTGGACCTATAAAAGCTTTCTCGACCATATCGTTCCCGAGGATCGCGATGAAGTGGATCGGAGGTATCAGGATGCGGTGGCGACGCGTACCGACTGGAACAGCGAGTACCGTATTCGCCGCGTTGATGGTGAGGTGCGCTGGGTCTGGTCGGTCGGCGGTTTTCAGTCTGGCATTTCCGGCAGATCCTTGCGAATGTTCGGAATCATGATCGACATCACCGAACGCAAAAGGGAGGAGGAGGAGAGGGCGATTCTTCAGGCCCAGCTCCAGCAGGCCCAGAAAATGCATCTGATCGGGCAGCTTGCCGGAGGTATCGCCCACGATTTCAACAATGTGATGACCACGATCCTCTGCAACACCGAGTTGCTTCTGGGAAAAGTCGATGATGGCCATCCTTTCACCGAAAATCTTGAAGACATCCGCTCATCGGTTACCCGCACGGCCAATCTGGTTCGCCAGCTTCTCGCTTTTGCCCGGAAGCAGAGTGTGAATCCGAAAATTCTCCGACTGGACGAAGCGGCATTCAATCTCGAACCGATGCTCAGGCGCCTTATTCCTGAAAACATCCAGTTCGACTGGCGTCTCGGAAGCGATAATGCCCGGATTCGTTTTGATCCTTCGCAGTTTGACCGGATCATCACCAATCTTTGTGTCAACGCCCGTGATGCCATCAACGGGAACGGCACGATCACCATAGTGTCGTCTACCGAACGTGTCGAGCCGGCAGAATCAGCCTCAGGCCACCCATGCGGCACACCCGGTGAGTATGTCAGAATTTCGATTACCGATACCGGAAGCGGAATCGATCCTAAGGCGTTGCCTCACATTTTCGAGCCGTTTTTCACCACCAAGGAGGCAGGAAAAGGGACGGGACTCGGGCTTTCCACGACCTACGGGATTGTCAAGCAGCATAACGGTTTCATTGATTGCATGACCGATCCGGGCAACGGAACGACGTTCAGCGTATATCTGCCGAGATATGCGGAGCTGGTTCGGGAAGAGAGGCCGGAGGGGCCATCACCGTTGTCTGAACACTCAACAGAGACAATACTTCTGGTCGAGGATGAGACATACATCCTCAAGATTCTCAAGGACATCCTTGAGGATGACGGACATGAGGTCCTTTCGGCTCTTGACGCCGAACAGGCCGTGATCATCGCGAAAAAAAGCAGGAAAAACATTACTCTGCTGGTCACCGATATCATGCTGCCGAATATGAATGGCATTGAACTGAGTGACAGGTTGCGGGTCGACTATCCGGAGCTGAAAGTCCTTTTCATGTCGGGATATGCGCCCGAAGAGATCGTTAAAAAGAGGACATCCGCGAAAAGGGACGGCTTCATACAGAAGCCCTTCACCATCGAAGACTTTACGAGGAGTATTTATACAACCGCAAGGTCTCGATGCTGAATCATGGCCTCCGATCCGGGGGTGCGACGCGATACGACGGAGATCGGTTCAGGGAGAGACGGTATTCCGTGTTCCGGGCGTCGACTCGGACAGTGCGGCATGTTTATTGAAACGAGAAATTCCCGCACCCATGATGCCGGCATTGCAGAAAAAAAACGGAGGGCGTTTTCTGACTGCAACGGTGAACCACAGCCCGCCTCGTGCGGGCTTTTTTATTATATTAATTCCTCATCGAGCAGAATCTCGTAGTTTTCTTCCTTAGCATCTGATCATTGATATGCGGCACGTGTGTGGACTTTCGTCTGCAGGGCATCAGTCATGGTGTCTTGCCGATCGATGAGAACGACGGCGCCAGGGTGAATGGCCTGCCCGGGAGGGCTGGCCTGTCTGACAACCATCAAGAACCATTTTTTACCATGAACTTCTTCCTGTCGACCGATCTGTGCATCGGTGTCAACGAAGCGCTTTCCGTTCACGAGCATCTGCGAGCCCTTGGCGTCAAGAAGCCGGGGATCATTTATGACGCGAACCTGACCGAAAGCCTCTACTTCCAGGATGTGCTGCGCAACATCAACGCAGGATACTCGAATTGCGCCATCTACTGCAACGAGTTCCGCGGAGAGCCGACCTATGCGCATCTCGAGAACGTGGCCGAGTTCTTCAGGCGGGAGTCTCCTGACGGATTGGTGGCCATCGGCGGAGGCAGCACCATCGATCTGGGCAAGGGCATTGCGCTGCTGATGACCAACAATGTACCGGCACTCTCACTCAAGGGGTTCCCGAAGGATGTCAGCGACCCGGTGCCGTTGATCACGGTGCCATCGCTTCTCGGAAGCGGAGCCGAGGTGAGCTTCAACGCGGTGTTCATCGACGAGGCTGAAGGTCGGAAGCTTGGCATCAACAGCCGGAAGAACTTTCCCAAGAGGTCGGTCATCGACCCTAAACTCTCCATGACCGCTCCCATGGAGAGCGTCGTCGCTTCGGCCATGGACAGCCTTGTGCATTGTGTGGACAGCTTCGGTTCATTGAAGCACACTTCGATGAGCCGGATGTTTTCGATCGAGGGTTTCCAGCGAACCTTCTACGCCCTGCAGCAGGGGCAGCTCGACCGTGCCGAATCCCGGCTCGACCTGGCCATCGGCAGCGTCTGCGGTGTTACCGCGCTCATGAACTCCGGCGATGGCCCGACCAACGGTTTTGCCTACTATGTCGGCGTGAAGCACAAGGTGCCGCATGGCCTGGCAGGTGCTATCTTTTTGAAGGAGGTCATGCGCTACAACGTCGACCAGGGTTACGACAAGTACGCCATGCTCAATCCGATGAGCATCGGAGTTTCGGCTAAGGAGGCAAGCGCCGAATTGCTCGAGCAGATGGATTCGCTCTACCTCCAGCTCTCCATTCCGAATCTTGCTCCCTACGGATACGGCAAGGGCAACAAGGCCGAACTGGCACGAAACGCATCGATGGCCCTGTCGGGCTCGTTCGCCGGAAACCCGGTTGAATTCAACGAGGAGTCGGCCAATGTCGTGATCGACGCATTGATCTGAACGGAGAGACTCAAACGAAAGAGTGGACCGGATTGACCATATGGACGTCATTGACAGTATAGGAGTGATAAGTCATCATTCTGCCTTGTTGTATGACGTCAACAGCGTCCATACGGTCAATAAAGTCCCTGAGACAGAACCACCAAACACTTAACAACAGACAAGACCATGGCAGGAGCTGAACTTATCGGCCGCGAGGAGCTGGCCGAGATCCAGGAGCTTTTCAGCAGGGAGAAGACCACACTGTACCGATATGCCCCCGGCAATTACAAGGCGCGTGAGTTCGAAGAGAAGTTCGCGGCCTACATGGGGGTGAAGTACGCGCATGCCGTGTCGTCCGGCACCGCAGCCATCCACTGTGCGCTTGCCGGCGCCGGTGTCGGCCCCGGTGACGAGGTGATCACCACGGCCTGGACCTTCATCGCTCCGGTTGAAGCCGCCGCCGCACTTGGCGCCGTGCCGGTTCCGGTCGAGATCGACGAAACCTATCACCTCGATCCGAAGGAGGTCGAAAAGGCGATCACCCCGAAGACGAAAGCCGTCGTCGCCATTCCGATGTGGGCGCCACCGAAGATGGACGAGATCAAGGCGATCTGCGACCGTCACGGCCTTGTGCTCATCGAGGACGCCGCGCAGGCTCTTGGCGCCACCTACAAGGGCAGCAAGCTCGGTACGATCGGCAAAGTAGCGTCGTTCTCGTTTGACGCCGGAAAGACGCTTCATGTCGGAGAGGGAGGTATCGTCGTGACCGACGACAAGGACATCTACGATCGCGTGGCCGAGTTCTCGGACCATGGTCACATGCATGTGCCCCAGCTGCCTCGCGGCAAGGACCCGAGGCGAGCCAAGGGGCTGAACTACAGACTCAGCGAGGTTACTGCGGCCATCGGCATCGCCCAGCTTGGCAAGATCGATTACATTCTGTCGAAAGCGAGGGAGAACAAGTACAAAATCAAGGACCGCATCAGCCATCTCGACAATCTTGCCATGAGGCCCTTCACTGACGAAGCCGGCGCCCAGGGCGATACGCTGATTTTCAAGCTGCGTGACCGCCAGACGGCCCTGCAGTTCGAGGCCCACCTGACGGAGCACGGTTTCGGGACCAAGATCCTGCCTGAAGCCATCGACTGGCATTACGCCGCCGTATGGGGCCATCTCCTGAAGGCCTACGACCGGTACCGCGACGCGAACCTTGAAGAGCTCTGGCCCAGGACCGGGGAACTGCTGCAGAGCAGCATCTGCCTGAATATTCCGGTGCTGATGGACGACGCCACCATAGACCGCCTGGTCGCGGCCATCGTTTCCGGCTCCGGTAAGATCGGATAGGGGTTCCGCCTGACAGAAACGAAAAAAGCCTGCTCGGTGCAGGCTTTTTTCGTTAGCTGGAGGCGAAGAGCGGACTCGAACCGCTGTACGAGGTTTTGCAGACCTCTGCCTAACCACTCGGCCACTTCGCCAAAACGAAGCTAATAGTAAGAAAAATATTGCTGGTTCCAAAACCGGATCGGCCCTCTTTCGTTTTTCTTCCGGTCACTGGCCAAAAACCTCCAATATCTTGTCGGTCAGCGTCTTCATCGAAAATGGCTTCTGCAGGAGTGCCAGTCCCTGGGGAAAGGTCCCCTGGCTGTCAAAGATATCCGGTGAATATCCTGACATGAACACCACCTTGATACCGGGATGGCCGACCCTGATCTTTTCATAGAGCTCCAGGCCGTTCATGCCCCCCATGATCATGTCGCTCAGAAGCATCTCGGGCTTTTTTTCGCAGCTCTCGAAGAGGCTCAGCGCCTCTTCTCCGCTCGAAGCCGTCAAGACCGTGAAGCCTTCTAGCTCAAGAGCCCCGACGACGAAATTCCGAACCATTTCGTTGTCTTCGGCGACCAGGATAAGCTTTCCACGGGTTTCAGCATTCTGCTGCTCCTCCCCGGGGGTTTCCGGATCCGTCCGGGAAGAGATGACCGGGAAGCGGATGCGCATGGTCGTACCCCTGCCAGCTTCACTCTGCACCCGTATGGTCGCATTGTGCTGCCTGACGATACCGTAGACGGTACTGAGCCCGAGACCTGTTCCAAGTCCCTTGGGCTTCGTGGTGAAAAATGGTTCGAAAATGTTCGGCATGATCGCCGGTTCGATACCTTTGCCGGTGTCGACAATCGAGAGTTCGGCGTAAGAGCCCGGCAGCAGATCGTTGTCGGCATCGGTAATCTCTTTCCTGGCGGTTTCGATCTCCAGCGTTCCGGTCCCCGGCATGGCGTCCTGGGCATTGATGGCGAGGTTCATAAGGATCTGCTGCAGCTGCCCGGCGTTGCCGTTGATGTCCAGCGGGTCGGGGCACAACCGGTACCTGATGTCGATATTTTCCCGTATCGTCCGGCGCAGCAGGTGTTCAAAGTCCTTGACGACGCTGTTCAGGTCGATGTGGTCGAATTCTATGGCCTGGCTCCGGCTGAAGGCAAGGAGCTGCTGGACTAGGCTTTTCGCATTCATGCCCGCCTTTCGGATCATGTGGACGTGATGCATCTGCCGCTCACTGTTGCTGCATAGGGAACACTCCTTTTCGATCATGTCCGAATAGCCGAGCACCGGAGTCAGCAGATTGTTCAGGTCATGGGCGACAACCCCGGCGAACCTTCCCATGGACTCCCTTTTTTGAGAGAGGTAAAGCTCCTTTTCCAAGAGGGCGCGCTCCTCTTCCGCCTTTTTCCGGCTGCTGGCATCGCGAGCGAACACCAGGGCGCCGGACTCTCCTTCGTAAAAAAACGGTACGGCAAGGATCTCAAGTGTCATCGCCGATCCGTCGCAGCGTAGATGGAGGTGCTCGCTTGGATCGGGACGAAGCTGCTCTGTGTTGATTGCCCGTATTTCGTCGGAGACCATCTGACGGAAATCGGGATGGATATGTTCGAGGATTGAGCGTCCGATCATTTCATGAGCATCCGATGCACCATACAGCGCGACCGCTGCCGGGTTCAGATAGGCGTAGTATCCGTTCGTCTGGACGTAGATCGCTTCTGGTGCTGATTCCACGACCTCGCGGAACTGTGTTTCGCGCTCCTGCAGCGCCTGTTCAGCCTTTTTTCGTTCCGTGATATCCTGCACCGAGGCGATATGGTATGCAGGTTCGCCGTCAAGGTCATAAATGCAGGAGATCTCCATCAGCACCGGGAAGCGCTCACCATTTTTCCTGATGCGGACCGACTCAAACCTGACGATGCCGTCGGCGCCCAGCCTGTCGATGCTGTCGAGCACCAGGGGCAGCTCTTCGGGAGGGTACAGATCCAGGACCCCCTGGCCCTCGAGTTCTCCGACCTCCATGCCGTGCATCCTGGCAAACGCGGGATTGCAGTCGATGATGCGCTTTGTCGAAGCCCGGGCGATGGCGATGCCGTGGGCGCCATGATCGAATGCCGTCGAGCGGAGGCTGATTTTCCATTCGCGCTCCGACTGCCCGGAGATGTCCCGCATCGTGCTCAGAATGCCGGCCAGCGCTCCCGAGCGGTCGTAAACCGGGATTTCGTGCAGCAGGATGGTGCGTGATGCGGAGTTATGTTCCAGGGAAATGAATGCCGATCCAGGTTTTCCGGAAGCGGTGACACTCGAGTCGAGGTCGTGAATGGTCTTGAAATTCATCTCCGAAAAGAGCTCTCCATCAGTCCTGCCTATGATTTCAGACTCCTCCTTTCCGAGGAGTTCGCATCCTGCAGGATTGACCATCAGGTAAATCGATTGCGGGTCCTTGAACGCCATGAGGCAGGGCATCGGCTCGGAGACGGATGAGCCGACGACCAGCCCCTGAAGGCGGTTCTGTTTCAACTGACGGTTCTCGGCCTCCAGTTCAGCGATCTTTCCTGTAAAGATTTCAAGCTGTTCTTTGCTGGTTTTCATAAGCACTGGTTCTCATTTCAGGCAATCTTTCATTCGCAAAGCCGGAATGGCGGAGTTCCTTATTCAGGGAGAAACTCCCTCGCACCCGGATCGCGCATCGGACAACGGGGGCAGGCAATCGCCGACGGCATCCACTGACGCGAGGCATGTACGACAACGAGTGATGATCCGGAACAACTGAGGTACTGATCGAGCATTTGCCCGGTTAAAAGTGGGACTTCGGAAAAGCGGAATGAGACGCGATGCAGCAACTTTTCATCATCGCCCTGTTCCGACGGAAGAGGGATCGTATCGGCAGAGCACATTGGCCTGCTTTTAAATATATGAATAGTGATGAGCATTTCCATGCCATGGTCGGCGTGATGCCTCACGGAGCGTTCGGGAATCTGTGGATGGTTTTCCTGATGCAGTCCGCGCAGGCCTCGATAACCTGAAGGCATCACCAGCGGCCTCATCGATTGGCGATTCTCAGAATGAGAACGTCAGGCGTCTCAGTTCGCCGTATGTGAGCATCTTTCTGGAGAATAGCGCTGTTATTGCATTTTTGAGTCTTTGTTAAGTTGTTATTATATAATTAGATGGGTCGGTACTGTTTTCTTTGGCGCACTTTTTGATGTGTTGTGTTGATGACCCGGGTTCCTGCAGGGCATCCTGCCGGGAAAGCCGCTTCATGAAGGGGTGGCATGCCTCAGGGCGCCGACGGTTGGGTACGGAATGGTTGATGCCGGAGTGTTCCGTAAGGGATCGGCTCGATTTTCCGGACATGCGAAAGGATGTAACAATATGTTGAATTTACAGGATGATTATGGAAAGTAGAGGCCAGTGTGTTTAGGGGCAAGACGCTTCTTGTCACTGGAGGTACAGGAAGTTTTGGTAATGCGGTTTTGCGAAGGTTCCTCCAGACGGATATCGGTGAAATCCGAATATTCAGCCGCGACGAGAAGAAGCAGGATGAGATGCGGAAGCATTTCGTCAATCCGAAAATCCGGTTTTTCATCGGCGATGTGCGAGATCCGTCGGGTTTGCAGGATGCGATGCGAGGTGTTGATTTCGTTTTTCATGCGGCCGCGCTGAAACAGGTCCCTTCCTGTGAGTTCTTTCCTATCGAAGCTTTTAAAACCAACTGTCTCGGCACCGAAAACGTCCTGAACGCGGCGATTTCGGCCAACGTGAAGCGGCTCGTCGTATTGAGCACGGACAACGCGGTCTATCCGGTCAGTGCCCTGGGTATATCCAATGCCATGATGGAAAAGCTTGCGCTGGCCAAATCGAGGATGCCGGACCACGAGACGGTCATCTGCTGCGCCCGGCCTGGTACGGTGATGGCCAGCAGAGGGTCGGTGATCCCGCTCTTCATCAGGCAGATTCAGGAGGGTTTGACGATCACCGTCACGGATCCGGAAATGACCCGCTTCATGATGACCGTCGACGAGGCGGTCAACCTCGTGGTCCACGCTTTCCAGTATGGCAGTTCGGGTGATATTTTCGTGCCGCAGGCCAGATCCTGCACTATCGGGGTATTGGCCGAAGCCGTCCAGGCGTTGCTCGATAGCGATATTCCGGTCGAAATCATTGGCGCCAGGCATGGCGAGAAGCGCCATGAGACGTTGCTGACCACCGAGGAGATGGCGGTGGCAGAGGATCAGGGGGGATATTACTGCGTGCCTGTGGACAACAGGGATCTGACCTATTCGGCTTTTCTTGGAACCGGGCGGAAAATCAGCTTGTCCGGCGGAGAGTATAGCTCGAATAACGCATCTCTTCTGGATGTCGACGGTATGTGCGAACGGTTGATGCAGCTCGAATGCATCAGGGTCGCCATGAGCGGCCTCAAGGTGACTGGTTGATCATTTATTGCTCTTCAGTCACTTGGTTGCGGCTGGCTCAAAAGGATGTTCACCGTAGGTAATCCAATTTCTCACCTACTTGTCATCCTGAACGAAGCGTAGCGCAGAGAAGGATCCATTCCTCTTATGGCTTGCCAATTATTTCTTTAACTGAAATACGTTACAGTTGGTTGACCGGATTCTTCTCCCGACAAGTCGGGATCAGAATGACAGAGAAAAGATCTGCACGAAAGGAAAATCCAAAAGAAAAGGCTGCCTCAGTATTGCTTCTGGGACAGCCTCTTTTTCGTTTCAGGTCCGTTTTGTCTACCTTGCCATCATGAGATCCGCTTTCGACTGAAATGCCCGAGAACCATGAAACTGACCAGAATCTGCAATACGCCCCGCATGGACTTCTATGCGGCTGACCTCTCCACCGCACTTGAGCTGCCGCTGGCGTCGACCTTTATCTCCGCCGGCTTTCCGTCGCCTGCCGAAGACCATCTCGAACTCAAGCTCGACCTGAACCGGGCGCTCATCCGCCACCCGAACGCCACCTTCTACGGCCGGGTGAAGGGTTCCTCCATGATCGACGCGGGCATCGGGGAGGGGGACATCCTGGTCATCGACAAGTCGCTTGACCCTAAAGACGGAGACATTGCGGTCTGCTTTCTCGACGGGGAGTTCACCGTAAAGCGGATATCGGACAGGGCGGACGGCCTGTACCTCATGCCGGCGAACGAGGAGTTCCAGCCGATCCGCATCGTCGAGGAGAGCGAGTTCCAGGTCTGGGGCATCGTGACCTATATCATCCACAAGGCGCGCTGAAGCCATTTTCGGGAGAGGGTCATGTTCGCGCTGGTCGACTGCAACAACTTCTATGTTTCGTGCGAACGGGTGTTCAACCCGGCGCTGAACGGGCGCCCGGTGGTGGTGCTTTCGAACAACGACGGCTGTTTCATCGCCCGCTCCAATGAGGCCAAGGCCCTCGGGCTGCCCATGGGAGGGCCGGCCTTCAGGTACCGCGAGCTCCTCCGGAAACACCGAGTGGCGATCTATTCGGCCAACTTCCCGCTGTATGGCGACATGTCGTCGCGGGTCATGGCGACGCTCGGCGACCTGGCGCCCGGCATGGAGATCTATTCGATCGATGAGGCCTTTCTCGACCTGTCCGGCTTCGGCCGGATCGGCCTGATGGCGCATGCCCGCACGATCCGCCAAGCTGTCCGGCGCGGCACCGGCATCCCGGTCAGCATCGGCATCGCCCACACCAAGACCCTGGCCAAGCTGGCTAACCGCATGGCAAAGAAAAACCCGCTCTTCGAGGGGGTGTGCCTGCTCGAAGACGAGACGTCCGCCCGTAAGGCCATGGCCTCCATGGGCGTGGAGCACGTCTGGGGCATCGGAGGCCGCCATACGGCCCTCCTGAACCGGAACGGAATCACGACGGCCCTCGATCTCGCCGACGCTTCCGCGCCCTGGGTCCGGAAGCACCTGCACATCACCGGTGCGCGCGTGCAGGCGGAGCTGAACGGCAACTCGTGCCTGCCGCTCGATCTGGTGCGTCCGAGGAAGCAGAGTATCTGCACCTCCCGCTCGTTCGGTACCGCGATCACGGACAAGGCTGGCCTGGAAGAGGCCGTGGCCCACTATGCCACGAAGTGCGCACTCAAACTCAGGGGTGAAGGGGGTGTTGCCGGGCTCATGACGGTCTTCGCCTGCACAAGCCCCTTCGAGGAGCCTCCGGATCGCTACTGGGGCACCCGAACGGTTGCGCTGCCGTCGCCGACGCAGGACACGCTCTCGATCGTCAGGGCCGCCGAATCCGTGCTGGGCGATATCTTCCGGTCGGGGTTCCGCTACAAGAAGGCCGGCGTGATCCTTGCGGAGATAGCCCCGCAGACGGATGCCGTGCGCCCCCTGTCGCTCTTCGCAGAGGAGGAGGCCGCGCCATCCTCATCCTCGCGCCTCATGCTGGCGCTCGACGCGGTCAACTCCCGTTACGGGCAGGGCACCCTCAGAGTCGCCAGCGACGCTCCCTCCGCCTGGAAGCAGCGCCAGGAGAGGCTTTCGCCGCACTACACCACCAATTGGGACGAGATCATTGAAATCAGTTGATAGTTGATAGTGGATAGTGGAAGGTGGGTGGTTGATGGTGGGCGTGATGATGCTGCCTGAGCGGTCTCTTGTTCAGCGTCGGTTTCCGCAGTACTTTGTGTGGAAAACCCAACCCTGTTGTCCATCATGGCTGACCTCCTCATTCCGCTCATCCT
>Ga0326726_10002003_pt1 | contig 18921 bp, 19 predicted proteins | sample MHFenrmetagenome_2_FD_207603 | JGI IMG/M metagenome (GOLD analysis project Ga0326726, IMG submission 207603) | Lab enriched peat soil microbial communities from Michigan Hollow, Ithaca, NY, United States - MHF15MN | ecosystem: Environmental > Terrestrial > Soil > Wetlands > Peat | place: USA... | reverse complement strand
CAGCGTGTCGGCGGGGAACACCGTCACGGTGGGGACGGCGAGCGGGACGGGCTGGAACGCGACGTCGAAGAACAACGCGACGACGAAGACCTGCGGGATCTTCGTGGGCGCGGTGACGGCGCCGATCACGGGTGAGCCCGAAGGCGCGCCGACCTGCCAGTAGGTAGCTGCACGTGGGCTCTCGGGGGCGGCGAGGTTGGCCGCCCCTGGGAGGCCTGCGAGCCGAGCGTCCACCCCCCTCGCCCGGAGGCGAGTCGAGTGCGGGACTGCAGGGGCTTCACCCTCGTCGAGCTACTCCTCGTCGTGGTGATCATCGGCATCCTTGCGACGATCGCCATCCCGAAGTTCGGGAACACGAAGGAGAAGGCGCTCGTGGCCGGAATGCAGGTGGACCTGAAGAACCTCGTGACCGCCGAGGAGGCCTACTTCTCGGACCACGTGACGTATACCGGCACGCTCGGCAACCTCGCCTACAACGTGTCCACCGGCAACACACTCAACCTCATCTCGGTCACGGCTAGCGGAACGGGCTGGGCCGCTACCGCGACCAACGTGGGCACGGCCCACACGTGCGGGATCTTCGTCGGCAACGCGACGGCGCCGATGCCGGGCCAGGCCGAGGGGCAGCCGGTGTGTAAGTAGTTCGTTCCACTCTGCATCAGTACGTCCCGCTGACGTTGGCGCCACAGGCCCTGCCAGAGATGGTGGTCACCGGGTTCCCGGTCTGCCCCATACTGATGTTGATCGTGAGATCTATCACGCAGGCGCCGGAGCGTCCGTCCGCGGTGGATACCGTCAGCGTTCCACTGACGGTCCCCTGCGCGGCGGCGTTCGTGGCGGTGCTGGTGGCGCCGGCGTCCGCCCGGAACGAGCCGCTGGTGGTGAAGTGGGCTGTCTTGCATCCGTCATAGCTGACGGTCGCATTCGCGGTCACCGTCGTTGTTCCATCGTAGCTGCCGGCGAGCGACGTCGTGCCCCCACCAGGGCAGCTGGCCTTCGCGCTGATCGGAGTCGCGGCGGCGGGGCCGCGGGCCGGCGCTGATCGAAGCATGGCATTCAGCCCGGAGCGGACGCTGAGAGCGGTGTAGGTGTTCATGACGCTGCCCAGCTCACCCGCGAGAGTGAAGACCTCTTCGAGCGAGAGACTGATGCCCGGGCCGGTGGCGTCCTTGCCGCCACACGCGCCTGAGGACAGAAGGACGGCAAGCACCGCCGTCACCGCAGCAACCCGTGTTGGCTTCATCTCAAACCTCCCGGTGCCCGAGGGAACGACCTGGGCGGCAATGTGCGCCGCGCCCGTCATGCCGCCGTCAAGGCGATCAGTGAGGCGCCAAGTCGGCATTGGCGTCGAAGAGGCGCGGATCCTGGCGCGTGGGGCGGGGGGTGAACCCCGGAGGTCGGCGTTTGGAGCTTCTCCTGGTTACATTTCAGGTCGACCCAAGGAGACCCGATGCTCCGCTCGTTTTCCTTTGTCCACAACAACCGGACCTATGCCTGCCACCGGGAAGAGGCGCCGGGCTCCCAGACGGACGCGTGGTGGTGGTTCACCATCTCGCACGACGGGAACCGCTATGCCCCATTTCGAGCCCTCGCCCGCGACACCCGCGCATCGGTCCAGTCCCGGATCGTGGCGTATTACTCGAACCACCTGGCCCACCGCGCGATGACCGACCGGGAGCACTGGGCTCGCCGCGGCAAGGTGGCGGCGAACAGCAAGGCCGCCGCGGTCAACAAGGCGGCTGCGAGCGCCAAGGCAGCCGCGAACGCCAAGGCAGCCGCGAGCACCAAGGTGGCCTCCAAGTCCAAGTAGGGGATCGAGCCGGTCCCGTTTCGCAAACCGGGCACGCTTTTTGACCCTCTGACTGGCGTACTCCTCTGCGGGGTGCGCCATGTCGGGTCTCAATCGTGCGTGTCGTCGGGTCGCAGGCAGCGGTTTGATCGCAGCGGTCGCCCTCGCGGCGGGCGCCGTCCTTGTCGGGGCACCCGCCCAGACGACGCCTCTCGTCTTCCAGTCCGTCAGCGCCGGAACCAATCACGCCTGCGGGGTTACCGCCCAGCACGCGGCGTACTGCTGGGGCCGCAACGTCGAAGGTGAGCTCGGGAACGCCACCGTCACTTCGACCTGCTCCGACGCCGGCGCCAGGTGCAGCACCAAGCCGGTGCGCGTCGAGGGCGGCCTCGCCTTCACCGTGATCAGCGCGGGGAACAACTTTACGTGCGGCGTCACCACTGTCGGCACGGCGTACTGCTGGGGTGCCGGGACTCAGGGGCAGCTCGGAAACGGCGACCAGGCATCGGCCAGCAGGCCCGAGCGCGTCAGCGTCGAGGGGGTAGCCTTCCAGACGATAAGCGCCGGGTACAGCCACGCGTGCGCCGTTTCAACGACCGGCGCGGCGTACTGTTGGGGGAGCAATGCCGGGGGCAGGTTGGGGACGGGTGCCTCGCTCACGGGCGGACACACGACGCCGGCTCTGGTCGCCGGGCAGCTGGCTTTCCGCACGATCAGCGCGGGCTACTACCACACCTGTGGCGTGACGCGTGCCGGCGCGATCTACTGCTGGGGCCGCAACGAGCAGGGCGAGACGGGGAACGGGGCCACCACGGCGCACGGCGCGCCGGCGCGCGTGACCGGCGATTTCGGCGGCCGATCGGTCTTCGCGGCGGTGCAGTTCGACTTCAGCTGCGCCGTGGGGCGCGACAGCACGCTGTACTGCTGGGGTGCGAACTGTTACGGGCAGCTCGGGGTGGACTCCACGAGCGAGCAGTGCGGCACTCCGGCCATGCCGTGCAGCTCGACCCCGAAGGCGGTGCACGCGACCGGCGCGTTCCAGTCGGTCAGCGCCTTCTTCTCTCACGTCTGCGCGCTCAACGCCGCCGGCGCCGTGTCGTGCTGGGGTGAGAACAACCAGGGTCAGCTGGGCATCGGGAGCGGCTCCGGGAACACGTCGACCCCGTCGCCTGTCGAGGGCGGCGCGAGCTACAAGGCGGTGGCCACGGGTCGCCAGTTCAGTTGCGCCGTCACCGCCGATGGGGCGGCGCAGTGCTGGGGTCGGAACGCCGAAGGCCAGCTCGGCACCGGCAACCTCGAGAACCGCACAGCGCCGACGCCGGTGGTCGGGCCCTGAGTCTCGCCGATCGGCGCTCACGGGGACGGGGACCGCTTCGGCGGCCCCCGTCTTTTTCTGCCGCCGTTGCCCGTCGAAGACGTCAGAACTAGGTTTAGCGGCTGCAACGCATCTCCTTACGCGGCAATTCTTAACGTGACCTCCAGCGCCGACCACAGGCAGAGAGACCGATGCCCGCCCCAGTCCACGGAACCCCGATCAACTACCGCGATGGCAAGTATGTCGTCCCCAACGACCCGATCATCCCGTTCATCGAGGGGGACGGCACCGGACGCGACATCTGGCGCGCCTCGAAGAAGGTCTTCGACGCGGCGGTAGCGAAGGGCTCCGGCGGGAAGCGCCGGGTGGCGTGGGTGGAGATGCTGGCGGGTGAGAAGGCGTTCAAGGAGACGGGGAGCTGGCTTCCCGAGGCCACGCTCGAAACGGTCAAGCAGTATCGGGTCGGCATCAAGGGCCCGTTGACGACGCCGGTGGGGGGCGGAATCCGCTCGCTCAACGTGGCGCTGCGGCAACTCCTCGACCTGTACGCCTGCGTGCGCCCGGTTCGGTACTTCGACGGCGTGCCGTCGCCCGTGAAGCGCCCGCAGGACCTCAACGTGATCATCTTCCGCGAGAACACCGAGGACGTATACGCGGGGATCGAATTCCAGGCCGGGACCAAGGAAGCGGCGAGACTGCGGGACTTCCTGGTGAACGAGTTGAAAGCGAAGATCCGCCCCGAGAGTGCGATCGGGATCAAGCCCTTCAGCGAGTTCGGGGCGAAGCGGCTCATCGCTCGCGCCATCCAGCATGCGATAGATAAGCGGCTCCCGTCGGTGACGCTGGTCCACAAGGGCAACATCATGAAGTTCACGGAGGGCGCGTTCCGCGACTGGGGCTACGAGCTGGCCAAGGAGCGGTACAGCGCCAGCGTGGTGGCCGAGGCCGACGTGGACGGGCAGAAGCTGGGCGACCGCGTGCTGCTCAAGGACCGGATCGCCGACAGCATTTTCCAGCAGGTGCTGCTGCGGCCCAAGGAGTACACGGTCCTCGCCACCCCCAATCTGAACGGCGACTACCTGTCGGACGCGTGTGCGGCGCAGGTGGGCGGCCTGGGGATGGCGCCGGGCGCCAACATCGGGGATGGCTACGCGATCTTCGAGGCAACGCACGGCACCGCGCCGAAGTACGCCGACCTCGACAAGGTCAACCCGTGCAGCGTCATCCTCTCCGGGGTGATGATGTTCGAGCACCTCGGGTGGAATGACGTCGCCACCTCCATCGTCAGAGGCATCGAGGGGGCGATCGCGGCGAAGCAGGTGACCTACGATCTCGCCCGGCAGATGGAGGGCGCGAAGGAAGTGCCGACGTCCGTCTTCGCGGACGCGATCATCGCGCACCTCGGATGAACTACACGCTGCACGGCGCGGCGCTCGAGTCGGTGGACGCCCCACTGCTCGCGGTGGCGGTGCCCAAGCTCGAGAAGAAGCTGCCGCCGGCGTTGGCGGGGCTGGACGCCCGCTTGGCTGGTCTGCTCGGACGTCTCTGCGCCTCGGGGGACTTCGGCGGCGGCCGCGACGAGACGTCGCTGGTCTACCTCCCGGAGAACTCCGGCTCGCGGGTGCTGCTGGTCGGCGTGGGCAAGCTCGAGGCAACACCCTCGACGGGCGCGGCGAAGGGCGAGGTGGCGGCGCGCACCGCGATCCGGCGCGCTGCTGCGGTCGCCGCGCGGCGCGCGAAGTCGCTCGGGACCGGTGCGGTGGCCTTCGCAATGCCTTCGGCCCTTCGCGGCGGCCTTGGCGCCGCGGATTTCACCCAGGTGGCCGTCGAGGGCGCGGGGCAGGGGGCGTGGCAGTTCGACGAGCTGAAGTCGCCCAACGGAGATCGGAAGCCGGCGGTCACGTCAATCACGGTGGTGGTCGAGCCGGGAGAGGAGCAAGCCGCGCAGCCGGGCTTCGCGATCGGCCAGGCCGTCGCGGAAGGGCAGGAGCTGGCGCGACGGCTTCAGTTTCTCCCACCCAATACCTGCACGCCGTCCTATCTCGCGGAGGTCGCGCAGCAGCTCGGGGAGAAATTCGGCTTCACGGTGACCGTGCTGGACCGTGCGCAGATGCTGAAGGAGGGGATGGGCGCGGCGCTCGCGGTGGCCCAAGGCTCTGAGACCGAGCCACGGTTCATCGTGCTGGAGTACCGTGGGGCAGGGGAAGCCGCACCGGTGGCGCTGGTCGGCAAGGGAGTCACGTTCGACACCGGCGGCATCTCGATCAAGCCCGCGGCCCAGATGGAGGAGATGAAGTACGACATGTCGGGTGCGGCCGCCGTGCTCGGTGCGTTCGAGGCGGTCGGCCGCCTCAAGCCCAAGCTCAACGTGGTCGGCGCTATCCCCTCCGCCGACAACATGCCCGGCGGCTCGGCATACCGGCCGGCCGACGTGGTGAAGAGCCACTCCGGCAAGACGATCGAGATCATCAACACGGATGCCGAGGGGCGCTTGCTCCTCGCGGACGCCCTTTCCTACGTGCGCCGGTTCAAGCCGGCCGCCGTACTCGACGCGGCGACGTTGACCGGCGCCGCGGTCATCGTCCTGGGTCACGCGGCGAGCGCGATCATGGGGAGTGACGAACCGCTGCTCGAGGAAGTACGCCGCGCGGGCGACCGCGCGGGCGAGCGGGTGTGGCCACTGCCGATGTACGAGGACTACCGGGACCTGCTCAAGTCGGACATCGCCGACGTGAAGAACAGCGGCGGCCGACCCGCCGGTGCAATAACGGCCGGCTGGTTCCTCCGCGAATTCGCCGTCGGCTATCCCTGGGTGCACATAGACGTGGCGGGCACGGCGTACAGCGAGGCCGATTCGCCGCCGCTGGCCAAGGGGCCCGCCGCGGTCCCGACCAGGCTGTTCGTCGAATTCCTGCTGGGGCGCGCCCGCTGACGTGAGCCGCTGGCGCGCCGGGCTCCTTGTCGTGGCCGCCATCCTGGCCTGGGGCTCGGCGCTGGCTGCGCAGAATCCTCTCCCGACGCCCGCCAGACCCGACACCGCCGTCAGGGGGCCCGGAGCGGAACGCGATACGACGGGCGCCGCTGCGAAAAGGCCCGGCGGCCGCGACACGATTCCGCTTCCCGACTCGCTCTCGCCCGACAGCTTCCGCCCGCAGCTGCCCCCGCTGGGCGCTCCGCCCGGACCCGTGCCGCAGGCCGGCCGCCTCGTGTTCGGTCACGACGCGCTCTGGTTTTCGGGTGCGCTCAACCTCGGCGAGCTGCTCCAGCGCGTCCCAGGAGTCTTCCTGGTGCGCGCCGGCTGGTTCGGCCGGCCCGAGGTCGTTCAGTACGCCGGCCAGGGCGCCAGCTCCATCGAGGTGGTGTGGGACGGGTATGCGCTGGACCCGCTCGGGGAGGACAGCACCGGCCTAGACCTGAGCCGAATCAATCTCGGCATGGTTCAGCGCGTGGAGGTCGAGGTCCTCCCGTCCGCGGTGCGCGTGTACCTCTACTCGGACGAGCAAATCGTTCGGAAGCCGCGCACCGAGACGTCCTTCTCGACCGGTGACGCCAGCACCAACACCTACCGCATTCGCTATCTCAACCGCTGGAAGAACGGCACCGGCGTCGGCCTCGGCGTGAGCTTCCTTGGAAGTTCGGGCGTCGTGAACTCGCAGGGTCGCTCGAGCGACCTGACTCTGTGGGCGAAGGGCTCCTGGATCCCGTCACAGCGGTACGGCGTCCAGTATCAGGTCATCAGCCTGTCCCTGGACCGCGACAGCGTCCGGCTGAACTCCGACAGCCCGCTGCTGCTGACCGCGCTGCCTCGCCGTCGCGTGCACCGCACCGATCTGTTCCTGCGGGGATTCCTCGCTTCCCGCAGCGACGGGATGGGGCTCCGGCTCGACGCCCTCGTCGGCAGCAGCTCGTACTCCGACACGACGCCCGTGCTCGCGCGCGAGGAGACACAGGGGAGCGCGATCCTCGGGTACAGGGCCGAGCGGTGGTCGTCCGAGCTGACCACCCGCGTGCGGGACGGGAGCACGCCGCTCGAGGTCCAGCTCAGAGCCGCGGCGTCGCCGTCCGCCTTCCTGACGGTATCGGGATATGCCATCAGCCGGTCTCACCTGGGAGGACGGCATTCCACGGATGCGGCGGTGCAAGCCGAACTGCGGCCGATGACCGCCATCGCGCTCCACGGCGCCGTTCGTGCGCGGAACGTGGTGGGGGCGCCGTCGGTGCCGACCGACACCGCGCAGAAGGTGCAGGACGTGTCGGCGGGAATCAGCCTGACCACGCGGAAGCTCGATCTCGACGTCACGCTGGCCCGGCACGGCGGCTACGCGCCCCCCGTCTACGGCAGCTTCGGACCCATCGTTCCCGCCTATCCGTCCTTTGCGGTGCGGACGGCCACGGTTTCTTTCTCCGTTCGTCCGAGGGCCTACCTCACATTCTCCGGGTGGTACCGCGAGCCCCTGGTGAAGGGCACGGCGGAGAAGTTGACTTCCGCCTACGAGCCGCCGCACCACTCACGGATCTGGGCGACCTTCCGCTCCCGCATCCTGCCGATCCTGAGGCGCGGGGCGTTCGACTTCACGGCGGAGGCCTCGATGGAGGGCTGGGGCCGCGGGGCCCTGGGCGCCGACGGGAGCGGGGCCCCCATTCTCCTCAAGGGCGCTACGATCCTGGACTACCGGATCGAGCTGCGCCTCCTGAACGCCGCCCTCTATTGGACCATCCGGAACGCGCGGGGTGAGCGGTACTCCGTCCTCCCGGGCCTTTCGATGCCCGTAGGAGGCCAGAGCTACGGAGTAAGGTGGGAGTTCACCAACTAGAGCGAGTGAAGTAAATTACAGGGCTTGCCCCGAACCGGGCTCATATGCCACCCAGGAGCATGACGGGGTTCGGAGCGGCCGATGGGGAAGTGGCCGGCGGCCGGCTCCGACTCGAAATCCGTTCAGTGAATCACCGCCACCTGAGCGTGCAGCTCAAGGTGCCGGGCCAGTTGAGCGACTCCGAGGGCGCGGTGCGGGAGCGGTTGCGCAGCCATTTCGACCGCGGCCACGTGACGGTCTCGGGTCGGTGGCTGGAGGAGCCGGGCGAGCCCGACGCGGTGACGGTGGACGTGGAGCGGGCGCGGGCGCTGGTGGGCGCGCTGCGAAAGCTCGGCCGCGACCTCAAGCTGACGGGGAAGGTGGACCTGGCGACGGTGGCGCGGCTTCCCGAAGTGGTCCGTGTCTCCAGAGCCGAAACGGCGCCCGACGCCTCAGGTGTGCTGGCGCTGCTCGACCGTGCCGCGCGCTCGTGCGTGGCGGCCCGGGAGCGGGAGGGCGCGGCGCTGTGCGCGGACCTCACGGCCCGCCTCGATGCCCTCGCGGGGCTCGCCCGCCAGATCGCGGCCGCGGCGCCGGAGCGGCTGGTGCGCGAGCGCGACCGGCTGGCCGACGCGGTGCGGGAGTTGGCGGCCGGGGTCGCGGCGGATCCGGCTCGCCTCAGCCAGGAGATCGCCTATCTGGCCGACCGGCTCGACATCACCGAGGAGCTGGTGCGCTTCGAGTCCCACCTGGCCGCGATGCGCGAAGCGCTGGGGGGGAATGACGCCGCGGGGCGGCGGCTCGGGTTCGTGCTGCAGGAGATGGGGCGCGAAGTCAACACGATCGGCTCGAAGGCCAACGATGCCGCCATCGCCGCCACGGTGATCACGATGAAGACGGAGCTGGAGAAGCTCCGGGAGCAGGTCGAGAACCTCGAATGAGAGGGTTCCCCCTGGTGCTCTCGGCCCCGTCGGGCGGCGGCAAGACGACGATCGCCAACGCCCTGGTCGCCGCCCGTGAGGACGTGGGGTACTCGGTGTCGGCGACGACGCGCCCCCCGCGGCCGAAGGAGCGGGACGGTGTGGACTACCACTTCGTCTCGCGCGAGGAATTCGACCGGCGGGTCAGGGCCGGCGAGTTCCTGGAGTGGGCGGAGTACGGCGGGGAGCGGTACGGCACGCTGAAGGCGGGCATCGAGAAGGTCCTGGCGGCGGGAAAGCACGCCGTGCTCGACATCGAGATCCAGGGGGCGCGGGCGGTCAAGCAACAGTATCCCGAGGCGGTGCTGATCTTCGTCGTGCCGCCGTCGGCGGAAGAGCTGATGCGCCGGTTGGGTGGCCCGGGTGGCACGCGCGCGCAGTCCCTGGTCGCGCGACTGCGCCGCGCCGTGGAGGAGCTGCGCGAGGCCCCGGCGTACGACTATGTGGTGTACAACGCGGATCGGACGGAGGCGGTGGCCGAGGTTGCCGCCATCCTCGACGCGGAGACCAAGCGGCCGCGCCGGAATCCCGATCTGGCCGAAGCGCTGACGGGACTCGGCCGCGACATCGGCGCGCTGGCCGAGCGGCTGGACAAAACCAAGGAGGATTGAGCATGCGGGTGTTCACCCCGACCGAGATCGCGCACCAGGCAGGCAACAAGTACATCGGCGTCCTCGTCGCCGCCAAGTTCGCTCGCTACGTGAACGACTTCCCGAAGGAGCGTCTGGTGGAGCGGGAGAAGAAGCTGACCACCACCTCGTTCGAGGAGCTGGCGGGCGGGAACCTGAAGTACAAGATCACGCGGCGGCGGAGGCAGGAAGTGTGAGTCGCATCGCCGGCCGGCACGTGGTCCTGGGCGTGTCGGGCGGCGTCGCCGCCTACAAGTCATGCGTCGTCGCGCGCCGCCTCACCGAGGCTGGCGTGGCAGTGGAGGCGGTGCTCACCGCCGCCGCGGCCGAGTTCGTCGGACCCGTCACCTTCGAAGCGCTGACCGGTCATCCCGTCATCACGTCGCTGTGGCAGAGCGGCCGCGCCCTCGACCATGTGCGGCTCGGCCGGGACACCGATCTGGTGGTCGTGGCGCCGGCCACCGCGCATCTCATCGCGCGCGCCGCGCAGGGGATGGCCGACGACTTCCTGACGGCGCTGCTGCTCGCTGGCCGCGCGCCGGTGCTGCTGTGTCCGGCGATGAACGACCGGATGTACGCGCATCCCGAAACGCAGGCGAACCTCGCATTGCTGCGGTCGCGCGGCGTCGAGGTCCTTGGCCCCGTCACCGGAGCGCTGGCGCACGGCGAGGGAGAGGGCCCGGGCAGGATGGTGGAGCCCGAGGAGATCGTCGGCGCGGTCGAGCGCCTGCTGCGCAGCGCTGCGCCATGGGCCGGGCGCCGCGTGCTGGTCACCGCCGGACCGACGCGCGAGGCCCTGGACCCGGTGCGCGTGCTGACCAACCGCTCGAGCGGCCGTATGGGATACGCGCTGGCGCGGGCCGCGTGGCTGCGCGGCGCCGACGTGACCCTGGTGTCCGGGCCTGTGACGCTGCCCCCGCCGCCCGGCGTCGCCGTCGTATCCGTGCAGACGACGGAGCAGATGGCCGCGGCGGTGGCGGAAGCGCTGCCGCTGGCCGATCTCCTGCTGATGGCCGCGGCGCCCGCAGACTACCGGCCGTCCGCGCCGCTGGAGAAGAAGGCCAGGCGCGGCGAGGGCGCCATGAAACTCGAGCTGGAGCCGACGGCCGATATCCTCGCCGGGACTGCCGCGCGCCGAAAGAAGGGCGCCGTGATCGTCGGCTTCGCGCTCGAGACCGGGGACGCGGTCGCGGGAGCCCAGGCGAAGCTCAAGGCGAAGCAGCTCGATCTCGTGGTCGCGAACGACGCCACCGAGCCGGGGGCCGGTCCTGAAGTGCCCACGAACCGCGTGACGATCGTCTCGCGGACCGGCGTCGAACCGCTGCCGCTGCTCGAGAAGGAGGAGGCCGCCGAGGCCATCCTGGACCGCGTGCAGGTGTTACTTTCCAAGGGTGGATAACGCCCGACGCCGGTATCTCGAACAGCTTCTGGAGCTTGGTGAGAAGGACCTGATCCTCGAGAGAGGGCAGGGGCGGGATGCAGAGCGTCAGAACAGTTCCCAGACGGCAAGTCCAGCAGTGGTTCCCAGCCCGCAGAAGTCGGAGCCAGTCTCCACCCCGCACCCCAAGGCGAAGGCGCAACCGCCGGCCGCCCCGCTTCCGACCGGCATTTCGGTGGATGCGCCCGCGGGCGGCGACGACCTGTTCGCGGCGGACCCGCTCCGCCAGTGCGCGACCCTCGACGCGCTGGCCCCGCTCATCGAGGCGTGCCGCAAGTGCCAGCTCGGGCATTCGCGGCAGCACAGCGTGCCGGGGGAAGGGGATCCCGGAGCCGGCCTGGTGGTGGTGGGCGAGGCGCCCGGCGCGACCGAGGACGAGACCGGGCGTCCCTTCGTCGGGCGCGCCGGCCAGCTCCTGGTGGATATCCTCAAGGCGATCGGGCTGGCGCGCGAGCAGGTCTTCATCTGCAACGTCCTGAAGTGCCGGCCCCCGGGGAACCGCGACCCCGAGCCGCTTGAAGTCGGCGCCTGTTCGCCGTATCTCCATCGGCAGCTGGAGCTCCTCGGCCCGCGGGTGATCCTGGCGATGGGCCGCCCCGCGGCGCACGCGCTGCTGGGCAGCAACGCGTCGCTGAACGAGTTGCGCGGCAAGGTACACCGCTACCGGGGCATTCCGTTGATCGTGACGTACCACCCGGCAGCCCTGCTTAGAAACCCCCACTGGAAGCGTCCGACCTGGGATGACGTCCGCATCGCGCGCAGGATCTACGACGGCGAAAGAGTCTGACGTCTTCGGCGGCCGCCAGCCGCCGTACGTCGTTGAAGCCGAGCAGGCGGTGCTGGCGGCGATGCTGCTGGACGCCGAAGCGGCCCTCAGCGGCGCCGCCCTGCTCGACGACTCGATGTTCTACCGCGAGGGGCACCGCCGCCTGTTCCGGGCGATGCGCGCGATCATCGAGCGCGGCGGCGTCGTGGACCCGGTGACCCTCAAGGAGGAGGTGGACCGCCGGGGCGAGATGGAGGCGGTCGGCGGGATCGAGTACCTGTCATATCTCCTCGACGTCGTGCCGACCGCCGCGAACCTCGACTACCACGCCAAGATCGTCCGCGACAAGGCCATGCTCCGGCGCCTCATCGAGGCCGCGACCTCTATCGTCCAGGACGCCTACGAAGGCAAGCGCCTCGCCGACGACGTCCTCGACAGCGCGGAGCAGCGGATCTTCGAGGTCTCCGAGACCCGGAAGACCGAGGGGTTCGTCCGCCTCAAGGAGCTGCTCTGGCCGACGATGGAGCGCATCGAATCGCTCCACGCCGGCGGACAATCGATTACCGGCGTCGCCTCCGGCTTCAAAGACTTGGACGACAAGACGGCGGGGTTCCAGCTGGCGGACCTGATCATCGTCGCGGCCCGCCCGGCCATGGGGAAGACGGCGCTCTGCCTCAACGTGGCGCAGCATGCGGCCATCGAGAAGAACGTGCCGGTGGCGATCTTCAGCCTCGAGATGTCGAAGGCGCAGCTGGTGCAACGGCTCCTGACGGCGGAGGCGCGGGTGGACGCGCATCGCCTGCGGCAGGGGATGCTCAAGGACGCCGATTACGCCCTGCTGGCGCGGGCGGCGGGCCTGCTCTCCTCCGCCCCGATCTGGATTGACGACAGCGCGGCCCTCACGCCGCTCGAGCTGCGGTCCAAGGCCAGGCGGATCAAGGCCGAGCAGAACATCGGGCTGCTGATCGTGGACTACCTCCAGCTGATGCGCTCGCCCGAGCAGGCGGAGAACCGGGTGCAGGAGATCAGCGCGATCTCGCGCGCGCTGAAGGCGCTGGCCAAGGAGCTCAACATCCCGGTGATCGCGCTATCGCAGCTCTCCCGCGCCCCGGAGCAGCGCGGCGGCGAGCACCGGCGCCCGCAGCTCTCCGACCTCCGCGAGTCGGGCGCGATCGAGCAGGACGCCGACGTCGTCCTGTTCATCTACCGCGAGGAGATGTACTCCGGGACCGAGGACCCGAAGACCGGCGCCAACATCGAGGGGCAGGCCGAAGTGATCATCGGCAAGCAGCGCAACGGCCCCACCGGCACGATCAAGCTGCACTTCCACAAGGCGTACACCCGGTTCGACAACTACAGTCCGCGCGAAACCGAGGACGAGGGGAATGGCCGCTAAGGCGCATTCGGTCTTCCGCTGCACCGAGTGCGGGGCGGAGCAGCCGAAGTGGACCGGGCGCTGCGAGGCCTGCGGCGAGTGGAACACGCTCGTCGAGGAGGTGGCGACTTCGAAGCGGGCACGGCGGCACGGGGGCACAGGGGCACGGGGAAGCCCCACGGGCGGAGCGGTGCCCGTGCGGCTGGGGGACCTGTCGGCCGAAGCGGTCCCGCGCTACCGCACGGGTCTGGCCGAGTTCGACTACGTGCTGGGCGGCGGCATCGTGCCCGGGTCGCTGGTGCTGGTCGGCGGCGAGCCCGGCATCGGCAAGTCCACGTTGTTGCTCCAGGTTGCCGCGCGGCTGGAGGCGGCCGGCGTTCCCACGCTCTACGCCTCCGGCGAGGAGTCGCCCCATCAGATACGGCTCAGGGCCGACCGGCTGGAGGAGCCGGCCGCTCGCGTGCACGTCCTGGCGGAGACGGTGCTCGAGCGGGTGATCGAGCAGGCGGTCCGCCTCGACGCCCGGGTGCTCGTGGTGGACTCCATCCAGACGGCCTACACCGCCGATCTCGAGGGAGCGCCGGGCAACGTCGGCCAGGTGCGCGAGTGCGCGGCGCGGCTGATGCGCTTCGCCAAGGAGTCAGGGCCTTCGGTGCTGCTGGTGGGCCACGTGACCAAGGGCGGCGGGATCGCGGGGCCCAAGACGCTCGAGCACATCGTGGACACGGTGCTCTACTTCGAGGGCGAGGGCTCGCTCGACCACCGGATCCTCCGGGCGACCAAGAACCGGTTCGGAGGAGTGGACGAGATCGGGGTCTTCGAGATGACCTCGGCGGGGCTGGTCCCGGTCGCGAACCCGTCCGCGGCGTTCCTGGCCGCACGGCACGCCGGCATCTCGGGGAGCGCGGTCACCGCGCTGATGGAGGGGACGCGCCCGATGCTGGTGGAGATCCAGGCGCTCGCCTCGCGCGCCGGATTCGGCACGCCGCAGCGGGTGAGCGCCGGGCTGGACCACCGCCGCCTCGCGGTGCTCCTCGCCGTGCTGGAGCGCCGCGCCGCGCTGCCGTTCGGCGAGCTGGACGTCTTCGTCAACGTCGTGGGTGGCGTGCGCCTCTCGGAGCCCTCGAGCGATCTGGCCATCGTGGCCGCGCTCATCTCGAGCGTGCGCGACCGCGCGCTGCCCGCCGACGCGCTCTTTCTGGGCGAGGTGGGGCTCGGCGGCGAGGTCCGGGCGGTAGCCGCGGCGGAGCGCCGCCTCGCCGAGGCCGTGCGACACGGCTTCCGCCGCGCCTTCGTCGGCTCGCGCACCGCGCTGAAGCAGCCGGACAGCGCGATCGAGCTGGTGCGCGTCGAGCACCTGGGAGAACTGGCCCATCGCCTCGCCGCCTGACGCCGGCGCGATCATCGTGGCCGCCGGGCGTGGCGCCCGCGCGCGGGCAGGGCACGCTACGGAGGCGCCCAAACAGCTGCGCCCCATCGCCGGCACCCCGATGCTGTTGCGCGCCATCCGCGCGTTCGCGCGGCATCCACGGGTCGGCCCTATCGTTGTCGTTCTGGCTCCAGCGCTCGCGGATTCGCCCCCCGACTGGCTGCGTGCCCTCCTCTCCGATCGGTTGCTCCTCGCCGCCGGAGGAGAGGAGCGGCAGGAGTCGGTGGCCAACGGGCTCCAGAAGCTCCCGCCCGGGCCCTCCCTCGTCCTGGTGCACGATGCCGCCCGACCGTTCGTCGCCGCGGACGTGATCGACCGCGTGCTCGCCGTCGCGGCACGTGGCGCCGTCGCGGTGCCCGGCGTCCCCCTGGCCGACACGGTGAAGGAGACCGACACGGCGGGGCTGGTCGTCCGCACCGTCCCGCGCGAGCGGCTGGTCGCGATCCAGACACCCCAGGCCTTTCCCCGGGCCATGCTGGAGACCGCGCACCAGCGCGCGAAAAGCGACGGCGCTCCCGCGGCGACCGACGACGCGAGCCTGTGCGAGCGCCTGGGCTACCCGGTGCGCGTCGTGGCGGGCAGCGCCTGGAACATCAAGATCACGACGCCCGAGGATTTCGCCCTGGCCGAGGCGCTGGCGGGTGCGGAGACGACGCCGTGATTCCGTTCCGGACAGCCCAGGAGATCGCTGCCGCGCTCCCGGCGGTCGTGACGCACCTGGCCCGCCGCGGCATCATCGCCTATCCCACCGAAACGGTGTACGGCCTCGGCTCGATCACGTCCGCACCCGCCGTGGAGCGCCTGGCCGCACTCAAAGGCAGGGAGCCGGGCAAGCCGTTTCTCCTGCTCGTGGCCAGCCGGCGCATGCTGCAGGGCGTCGGGCTGCGTCTCACCGACGCGGCGGAGCGGTTGGCCGCGGCGTTCTGGCCCGGAGCCCTGACGCTGGCTCTGCCGGGAGGGGAAGGAGTGCTCCCGGATACGCTGCGGGGCCCCGAAGGAGGGATCGCCGTGCGCTGGACGTCGCACCCGGGGGCGGCACAGCTCATCCAGACCCTGGGCTCGCCGATCACCTCGACCAGCGCCAATCGCCCGCGTCAGCCGCCGCTCCTCGAGCCGACGGACATCGCCGAGGGCTTCGCGGAGGCGGTGGCGGAGCGATCGCTTCTGGTGCTCGATGCAGGCGCCCTGGCGCCCTCACCTCCTTCCACGCTCGTGGACTGTACCGGCCCCGCCCCGCGGTTGGTGCGCGCAGGCGCCATTTCGGCGGCGCGCCTGAAGTCCATCCTTCCGGCGCTGGTGGTGTGACCGGTGCAGGTGCTCTTCGTCTGCACCGGCAACATCTGTCGCAGCCCGATGGCCGCGGTGATCGCGCGGCGGCTGCTCGACCAGCGCGGCGTGAAGGGCGTCGAGGTCGCGTCGGCCGGAACGGCGGCGTGGGACGGTGCGCCGGCCTCCGAAGGCGCGTATCTCGTGGCCCTCGAGCACGGACTCGACGTCTCCGCGCACCGCGCGCGCCAGCTCACGACCGACCTCGTGGCTCGCGCCGATCTCGTGCTGGGCATGAGCGCGCATCACGTCGAGCGCGCCGAGGCCCTGGGCGGCGCCGAGAAGAGCCATCTGCTGGGAGTGTTCGCAGGGGGAGCCCCGGCAACCGCACAGGTCGAGGACCCGTTCGGCGGCGATCTGGATGAGTATCGCCGCACCTTCGAGCAGCTGGAGACGCTGCTGGCCGCCGCCGTCGAGCGGCTCGCCGGCCCGCAGGCCGATGCGAATCCGAGCCACGAGTAGGCTGCTCGCCGTCGTCGGCGACCCCGTCGCGCACTCGCTCTCGCCGGCGATGCACAACGCCGCCATCGCCGCGCTCGGTCTCGACGCGGTCTTCCTGGCGCTGCGCGCGAACCCCGCGAATCTGGAGATCGTGATCCAGGGACTGCTGGCAGCCGGCGGTGCGGCGTGCATCACGGTGCCGCACAAGCAGGCCGCCGCGGAGCTGCTCGACGAGGCGAGCGAGCTGGTCCGGCGCACGGGCGCCTGCAACGTGATCTGGCAGCGGGACGGCGCGGTGGTGGGAGACAACACCGATGTCGCCGGCGTGAGCGAGGAGATCCGGCGGCTGGCGGACGGAGGGACGGTGCGCCGCGCGCTCATCCTCGGCACCGGGGGCTCGGCGCGCGCCGCCGCGGTGGCGATCGCGGAAGCGTGGCCGGGTGCCGAGGTCGCCGTGGCGTCCCGGGACGGGGCCCGGGCGGCCGAGTTCGAGACGTGGGGAGCTGCGGCGGGTGTCGGGTGCAGGGTGTGGGGTGTCGGAGAGGCTGCCACGGTGGATCTGGTGGTGAACGCCACGCCGCTGGGCCTCAAACCGGACGATCCCGCGCCATTGGCCGCGGGCGACCTGGAGCGCGCCCGCCCGGTCGCAGTGCTGGACTTGGTGTACGCGCGGGGCGGCACGAAGCTGGTGCGCGACGCGCTGGCGCGCGGGGTGCGCGCGGCCGATGGCCGCGGCGTGCTGGTGGCCCAGGGTGCCGCGGCGTTCCGCCTGTTCCTGGGCGTCGAGCCTCCCCTGGAGATCATGCGTGCGGCGGTGGAGGATGCTCTCCGCACCTAGCATGGTGGCGACGGTTCGGGCGCTGGCGCTGGAGATCGAAGCGCTGGCGCTCCCCCAGGCCTGCCTGGGCTGCGAGCACGAGCTCGCCCCGGAAGAGGAGGCGGGGGCCTGCTGCGGGATCTGCCGGCATCGGATGAGACGGATCGCGCCGCCGTTGTGCCCGCGATGCGGGCAGCCGCTGGACCGTTGGAGTGCGCAGTGGGAGGCCCGCGGCAAGAGTTGCAGAGGGGCAGAGTTGCCACGGTCGCAAGCGGGAGGCGTCAAGGCGGACCGCTGTGAGTTCTGTGCCCCGTGGCCGCTGGAGCTGTCGTGGGCGGCGTCGGCCGTGTGGCTGGAGGAAGGGCCCGCGCGGAACCTCGTGTTCGCCCTGAAGTACGGTGGATGGCGCATCGCGGCGAAGCCGATGGCCGCGGTGCTCGTCGCCGAGCTCGCTGCGAGATTGCGCGGGGTCGACGCCCTGGTTCCCATTCCGCTGGGCCGCACGCGCCGGAGGGAGCGGGGCCACAATCAGGCCGCGGTGCTGGCGGACGCGATCGGCCGCGCGGCGGGCTTGCCGGTGCTGCCGACCTCGCTCCGGCGCGAACGCGAAACGCGGACGCAGACCAGGCTCGCGCCGGCCGGGCGGTGGGAGAATACTCGAGGGGCATTTGCCGCATCCGGCAGCGCCTTGGGCGGCATGCATGTTGCACTGGTGGATGATGTTGTGACGACGGGAGCGACGCTGGGCGCGGCGGCCCAGGCGCTCGCCGCGCTGGGGCCGACGACCATTGGTGCGGTGACCTTCGCCCGCGCCCTCGTCCCCTCATGATGGACAATCAGACCGACGGAGGTTGACGGACATGGCCGTACGCGTGGGGATCAACGGGTTCGGGCGGATCGGGCGCCTCGTGCTGCGGGCGGCGCTGAAGCAGCCGCGGAGCAACCTGGAAATCGTGGCAGTCAACGACATCACCGACACCAAGACGCTGGCCCACCTCTTCAAGTACGACTCGGTGCACCGCACGTTCGAGGGCGAGGTGACGGCCGGGCCGGATCACCTGGTGATCAACGGCAAGAAGATCCTGGTCACCGCCGAGAAGGATCCGGCGAAGCTGCCGTGGAAGGAACTCGGCGCGGCGCTGGTGGTGGAGTCCACCGGGAAATTCACGGACAAGGAGAAGGCCGGCGCGCATTTCACCGCCGGCGCGAAGAAGGTCATCATCTCGGCGCCGGCCAAGGGCGAGGACCTGACGGTGGTGATGGGCGTCAACCACGACAAGTACGACCCGGCGAAGCACCACCTCCTCTCCAACGCCTCCTGCACGACCAACTGCCTCGTGCCGGTGGTGAAGGTGGTGCGCGAGGCCTTCGGGTGGGTGCGCGGCTACATGATCACCGTGCACTCCTACACGAACGACCAGAACGTGCTCGACTTCCCGCACAAGGACCTGCGGCGCGCCCGCGCGACGGGGCTGAGCATCATCCCGACGACCACCGGCGCGGCGAAGGCCACGTCGCTGGTGATTCCCGAGGTCAAGGGCAAGATCGACGGCGTGTCGTTGCGCGTGCCCACCGCCGACGTCTCGTCGGTCAATCTGATCGTGCAGGTCGAGAAGTCGACGACCGCGGCCGAGGTCAACGAAGCGTTCAAGAAGGCCGCGGCGGGCCCGCTCAAGGGGATTCTCGACGTGAGCGAGGCGCCGCTGGTGTCGGTCGACTACATCGGCAATCCGTACTCGTCCATCGTGGACGCGATGAGCACTGCGGTGGTGGACGGCACGATGCTGCAGGTGTCGTCGTGGTACGACAACGAGTGGGGTTAC
>Ga0326726_10002002_pt1 | contig 18922 bp, 14 predicted proteins | sample MHFenrmetagenome_2_FD_207603 | JGI IMG/M metagenome (GOLD analysis project Ga0326726, IMG submission 207603) | Lab enriched peat soil microbial communities from Michigan Hollow, Ithaca, NY, United States - MHF15MN | ecosystem: Environmental > Terrestrial > Soil > Wetlands > Peat | place: USA... | reverse complement strand
ATACTAACACTGCTCTTTAAGATTTTCTGTTGTATTTAAAAAGAGTCAAAAATAACAATTGATTGGACAAACAGTACAAAAAAAACCATAAACAGGAGTTAATCGATGAAAAAAACAGCAAAACTGTTGAGTCTCGCTGTAGCAATTTTCGCAGCAACAGGCAGCACCGCACAGGCAGAAGGCTTTAAAGTCGGCGCCGATGTTGTCAGCAGCTATGTATGGAGAGGCGGCGAATATGGTGATTCACCAGCAATTCAGCCGGCACTTTCCTATACCTGTGCTAAAACAGGACTCGTTGTCGGTGCATGGGGATCTTATGCCGTCAATGACGTGGCCGGAAACCGTTACAAGGAAGTTGACCTTTTTGCAACCCTACCTGTCGGTCCTCTCAGCTTTACCGTAACAGATTATTATGTCAGCAGCCCGAACAGCAGAACGTTTGATTTCTCAACTGATGGCCCGAACATTGTTGAACTCAGCGTTGCCTATGCAAAAAAGAATCTCGGTCTGCTTGCTGCCATTAACGTAGCTGGCAATGATCTTGGTGCAAACAAACATGCCAAGTATGCCGAAGGCAGTTACAAGTTCTACGAAAAAGACGGCTACACAGCAAAAGGTGTTGTAGGTGTCGGTGATGAGGATTTCTATGGTGACAAGGGCGGCGACAATATTGCTCTCGTCAACACAGGCATCTCGGTTTCAAAAGACAGGTACACTGCGTCGTACGTCTACAATCCTGACACCGAAGCTTCACACCTTGTCTTTATGGCATCGTTCTGAGCTTGATCTAAAGAGTAGTATTTTTAATCCGTCAGGAAGAAAAAAAGGAGACCGTTTTTGCGGTCTCTTTTTTTCAACGTTTGTCAACTGAGCTCTAAAGGTCGGCTTCGTAAATGATATACTCCTTGTAAGGCTTACCTCCAATTACCTTTGCCAGTTTGCTCATGGCCTCATTGGACTTGAGAACCCAGCTCATTTCACTTGCAAAGACGCCGTGCTTACCGCCATAATCAGCAATATGGGTGTTGAGAATGCTGTCCACACCCTTTTTGCGATACTCAGGAAGAACACCCATGGTAATAGTCCTGACCATGGATATTTTGCGGCTGTACCAGAGGTATTTAAGGAGGCCAAAAGGAGAAAACGGATTTCCGTTTACATGCTTGAGCGCCTGATTGACATCGGGAAGAGAGAGAGAAAAGCCGACCGTTCGCTTGTTTCGATCTTCTACAAAATAGATATAGTGAGGATTGGCAAGCGGTTTAAGGCTTTTGGCAAGAAAATCAAACTCCTTGTTGGTCATGGGCACAAAGCCCCAGTTTTTCTCCCAGGCTTTATTATAGATATCGCGTATTCGATCAATTTCGCTGTCGAAATCCTTCATGTTCATGATACGAATCGACAATCCCTCCTTTTTCATCATATGCTCTGAAATACGGCGAAGACGTTCTATATCAATCAGTTTCTGGTCGATATACCATGCAAGCAGTTCCTGACCGATACGGTGACCGTAGTTTTTGACCAGATCATTGTAGTAGGGCGGATTGTAGAGCATGAGAAAAACCGGCGGGCTGTCGTAACCTCTCGTAAGCATGCCGCACTGGTCGTTCATGGAAGGGCTGACGGGTCCGCGCATCGCATTGAGTCCCTTTTTTTTCAGCCATGCTGCCGCTGCGTCAAAAAGGGCATTGGCGACCTTCTGATCATTGATACATTCAAAAAAGCCCCAGAAACCGACTTTGTCGCCGTGAACCTCGTTGTGACGACGGTTTTCAATCGCGGCAATGGTACCAGCCATAACCCCGTCTTTCCAGGCAGTAAACATTGCAAGATCTGCATGCTCATATAAGGGAAACTTCTCTGTATCGAGAGTTTTCATGTAATCGTCAATGACCGGAGGAACCCAGTGTTTATTAAGTTCGGGATCATTTCGATAGATCTGCCATGCAAATTTGATAAACTCTTTGCGCTCTTTTTTGTTACTGACCTGTCGAATTTCTATAGCCATAGACTACCTCACGGCAAAGTTTTAAATAATTGATATGCAGCCCCGGGAATACAATTGCAGATTCCCGTCGGCTCCTTTGACAATACAAATGGAACGATCACCCGAACACAGGGTCGCCTTAAAAAACGGCAGCTCCGCAAAACGTCGCAAAAAAAGTGAATCAGCTGGAGGACGGCAGAAAATTCTCCTGGTTAGTCGCTTTCTTCGCGCAAAAAACCAGGAGAATTTGAACAAAATATCAACCGGTTACCGTACAGAACGCTTACCGGGCAAGGTTGTGCATGACCCCGGCACCCTCACGGAGCATACGTTCGGTCTCTTCCCATGAAATACACTCATCAGTTATGGATACGCCATATCTGAGCTTGTCGGGATCCTCGGGAAATGGCTGGTTACCCGCACAGATGTTACTCTCAATCATGACGCCTGCAATGCTTTTATTGCCATCTGTTTTCTGCTTCAGAATGTCCTCCCAGACCTTCAGCTGTTGCTCATGTTTTTTGCCTGAGTTGGCATGACTGCAGTCAACAATGAGCGACTGTTCAAGCCCGGCTTTTGCTATCCAGGATTCGGCAGCAGCAATGCTTTTAGCATCAAAATTTGGTTTATCTCCACCGCGAAGTACGAGGTGTCCGTAAGGATTGCCTTTCGTTGTTATAACACTGCTGTGCCCGTCCGGGTCAATTCCAAGAAAGCTGTGAGGGTGCATTGCCGAGCGTATTGCATCAACTGCAACATTAATGCGGCCATCGGTCGAGTTTTTAAACCCGACGGGCATGGAAAGACCGCTTGCCATCTGCCGATGGGTCTGCGACTCGATTGTCCTTGCTCCGATGGCTGCCCAGCTGACCACATCGGCCACATATTGCGGCGATATGGGATCGAGAAACTCAGTCGCCGCCGGCAATCCCATTTGATTGATTTCAAGCAGAAGCTTACGGGCATAGAACAACCCGTGCTCGATGTCATAGGTATCATCCAGATGAGGGTCATTGATAAACCCTTTCCATCCGATGGTTGTCCGGGGTTTTTCAAAGTATACCCGCATCACGATACAGAGATCACTCTGCAGTTCGGTACGCAAGGCAGAGAGTCTGGCAGCATACTCCAGAGCCGAATTCGTGTCATGTATAGAGCAGGGCCCAACGATAACAAGCATTCTTGAGTCCTTGCCGGTCAATATATTTTCGACTTCACGACGCCCTGTAATAACCGTGGCGGCAACCTTCTCATCCACCGGCAAGCGCTCTTTAAGAGCTCTCGGGGAGGATAGACGGATAATTCGTGAAACCCTTAAATCATGTAACTGTTCCATCCTTTTTACATCAATAATATCGTCATTGAAATTCATCGCCTGCAAGATAAAAAAAACCGCAATATATAATGAGCATCCATATCTATAAATTCCGGCCGATTTGCGCATGCCGGTTAGAGCGCTTTCTGTTTCCTCTGCATCTTGCGGCAAAGTGACACAAGATTTCCTGATTCTTATCGTCCTAAAACAAATATATTATACCCATAGAAGAACAAAAGGATGCACATCGCGTTGCAAACCCTTATCCAATAAACATTACGGGCAATCTTAATCCATAAAGAACATGAAAGTACTGATCACTGACGGCATTGATCCTCAATGCGGTCAACTCCTCACACAAAACGGTTTTGACGTAACTGAAAAGCCGAAAATCAGCAAGGAGGAACTCAAGGAGATCATTGGCGGCTTTGACAAGCTGATTGTAAGAAGTGCTACAAAGGTTACTGCGGAAATTATCGAGTTGGGTACCAATCTCAAGCTGATCGGCAGAGCCGGTGCCGGGGTCGACAATATTGATATTGAAGCTGCAACCCGCAATGGCATCATTGTGATGAACACTCCCGGAGGAAACACGATTTCGGCAGCCGAACACACCTGTGCCATGATGCTCTCAGCCGCACGCCTGATTCCACAGGCCACTGCGGATCTGAAACAGGGGAACTGGAACAAGAAAAGATTTACCGGGGTTGAACTTGAAGGTAAAACACTTTCGATTATAGGACTTGGAAAAATAGGCCGTGAAGTAGCCAGCCGAATGCAGGCTTTCGGTATGAAAACCATCGCCTACGACCCTATGATCCCCGATGAATATGCCGCACATCTCAACATAGATCTGCTTCCCCTTCACGAAAATTTCATTCGCGCAGATTTCATCACAATCCACTCTTCGCTCAACGAATCCACACGAAATCTCATTTCAGAAGGTACGTTTGAATTGATGAAGCCGGGCGTGATCATTGTCAACTGCGCCAGAGGCGGCATCATCAACGAAGCCGATCTTGCTGAAGCAATTGAATCGGGAAAAGTTGCTGCCGCTGCACTTGATGTTTTTGAAACTGAACCGGTAAACCCCGACAATCCGCTTCTTAAACTTGAACGCGTTATTGCCACACCGCACATAGCGGCATCAACCAATGAAGCGCAGGAGAAGGTTGCCATCCAGATAGCCGAACAGATCGTTGAGTGGAAGCGGACAGGAAAACTTGAAGGCGCAGTCAATGCCTCAGCTGTCGAACTCGCTCAGGCGCCAGGCGTAAGCGCATATCTTACCCTTGCAGAAAAACTTGGTGCCGTACTGGCTCAGCTTGCGCCGCAACAGGCAAACAAAATGACCGTTCGCACATCGGGAGAATTTCTTCACAAATACAATGAAGTCATTACAGCCGCGGCTCTCAAGGGATTCCTCGATGTACGCCAGTCTAAAGATACCAACTATATCAATGCATTCACGATGGCCAAAGAGTGCGGTATAAGCCTAGAGCAGAAGTTTGAGAAGGAAAATCCGGACTATACAAATCTTATCCGCATCGAGCTGGAAAACGGTACATCCAAACGCATGATCGGCGGTACAGTCTTTGGTGACAAAGAGATACGTATTGTCATGATCGACCAGTTCCTCGTGGAGTTCAAGCCGGAAGGCCATATCATCATCTACAACAACATCGATAAACCGGGCGTTATCGCCCAGGTCACCCAATTGCTCCTTCAGCATAACCTGAATGTCGCCTATGTTGCGCTGTCAAGGGATGAGGAGAAAAAGGTAGCCATGACAGCGATCGTTGTTGAGGGAGATGTGTCGCCGCTGCTGCTTGAGGAAGTATGCGGAGTGAACGGCGTTTCAAGCGCTAATCTCGTATCGCTCTGAACAGAATTGAACAGGTAACGAATAAAAAGGCCGTCTCGTAATTTGACTTATGAGACGGCCTTTTTATTTACTCAAAATGCGGCTCCTTCAGCTTTCAGCGGTCGGCTAAATCCTCATAATAAAAAAACCTGCCTCACAGCAGGTTTTTTTATTATCTGGTCCGGCTGAAAGTGTGCCGGTAAAGGGACATAGTGAATTAGCCCTTGGTAAAATCGATACTGAGCCACTTGTCTTCATAAGAAGCACCGGTTGACTCCATGCCGGCAAGAAAAATCGGTAACGCGACAATCTTCTGGTAGTCGCCGATACGGATCGTCAAGTCATCGCCAAGTTTGAGGATCTTAGGCTCAAGACCCATATTTTCCATAAACGGCAGTCTGACGCGCACCTTGTAATGACCGTCCGATACCTTTTTGATATCAATCGGGTTTTCGGTGAAGAATACATCGAGAGGATTCTTGTCGGCATATACTTTTTCACCCACCCTGCGGAGCATGGCAAGACCGACAACCTCATCATCAAACAGCGGCACTTCTGCAATCGGGATAGGAGCAAATGCTTCCGTGATCTGCTCAATATACTTCTGCTGAATACCGCGCCACTTCTGGAAATAAGGATCAGGGCTCTGATCCGGCATAACGCGGTTGATGGTAATGCGGTCAACCGTGATGCCATAAAGATTAAGATAGGTCAAGGCGCGCATAGACTCCTTGATTACCATCTTTTCAGGATTCATGACAAGCCGCATGGTTGTTTTTGAACCATCTGCAAGCAGGTCAATGATACCTTCTGTTGAAGAGAAGAGGTTGTCAACCTTGTCATATACCTCTTCAGGAGCTACGAAATCATCAATTTTCTTGATCTTCTTCGAGAGAGGCCGAAGCACAGGCTTCACCATGAATTTTTCAACATTACGGATCATCTTGATAAACCATCCGAATGTTTCAGGCAGGGAGAGAAGGCGAAGTGTTTCACCTGTAGGAGCGCAGTCAACAACAAGCAGGTCGTACTCGTTCTGCTCATTATAGCGCTTGATGTAGGAGAGCGAAAAGAGCTCTTCCATACCAGGCAGCACACCCATCTCTTCTGCATAGACACCTTCAATACCGCGAGCTTCCATCAAATGAGCAAAGTGCTCTCTGACAACATCCCAATTCAGATTGAGATCACCAAAAACGCTGACCTCCTGACCCCAGAGATTTTCAGAGATTTTCACTGGTGAAGGCCCTAACTGAACATCAAGCGAGTCACCCAGACTGTGCGCCGGATCGGTAGACATAATAAGGGTTTTGTACCCCATATCCGCGGCTTTGAGGGCTGTTGCTGCAGCAATAGAGGTTTTACCAACACCACCTTTTCCGGTAAAAATGATATTACGCATACGTTTTAATGATTCTCATTTAAAGAATTGAATAAAGCAGTTTCTACCAACCATGCTTTTCCGTCAGTCGAGCAACCTGAAAAGGCTTAAGATAATAAAATTCTTATTTAATCGAATATGATTACAGCCCTAAAAATGTGATCCGAAGCAAGAACTCATGGCGTGCGGTCAATGCCTGGATATGAATACAATGAAATGAAACTTCTGATGGCCACGATTACCTTTCATCTGAATTCAGAGTTTGGGAAAATCAACGGCAATACCTTGTTCCGTCAACGTTTACGCTTCCGTCGAGCTGGAGCATGTTTCCCTTTTTTAACCTTCAGGCTTTTCACGACTTTAGTATGACGTGAGGAAGAATTACTTCCGGATACACGCACCTCTTTTTCAACCTTGATGCGCTGACCGGGAACAACGGTGCGCTTCCCTGTCATATCGTTCAGAGCAGCCAGTTTCTGAACTGTCGTTCCGTATTTTCTTGAAATTGATGCAAGAGTTTCGCCTTTTCTTACCTTGTGACGCAGAAGCACTTTCTTCAGATTTGACGATCTTGACTCTACGCCGGTTGTCCGTTCACTCTGAGTATCTCCTCTGTTATCCGACCCACCGAAAACAATAAGTTTCTGACCGGGAGTCACATCGGCTTCCTTCAGATTGTTCCATACAATAAGCTGACTTATGTATGTACGATAAAGTCTTGCGATGGAGCCGAGACTTTCACCCTGCTGAACAACATGGATCTTCTCCGTTTTTCCTGCTGAGCCATTCTGAGAAACGGTACCGGCATTGAGACTTTCCACCCTGGCCAGCAGTTGTTCGCGTTCGATGGCTTTCGGTGACCTGTACGCGTAAATTTCCTGTTCACGCCGCTGAAACTGGGGGATATATTTTCTCGGCAGTTTAAGGACATTACCAGCACTGCCTGTTGCAGGAATGATGCCAAGTTTGTACTGAGGATTAAGGAACTGGAGATCCTTCATCGGCACTCCTATCGTCTCTGTGATCTGATCGAAGGAGAGTAGACGGGAGGTCCTGAGGGTATCGATATCCTGATACAGAAAACCCGGTGCAGCCGGACGGATATTATGCTCATTGTAGTAGTTCATTATATAGTTCACAGCGATAAACGCCGGAACATAACCCCTTGTTTCTGCCGGCAGGTAATCCCATATGGCCCAGTAATTTTTTACACCTCCAGCCCTTCTGATCGCCTTGTTGACATTTCCCGGCCCGGAATTATAAGCTGCGAGCACAAGAAACCAGTCGCCGTATATATTGTAAAGATCCCTCAGATACCTGCAGGCCGCAGTTGTAGCCTTATCCGGGTCATAACGGTCCTCGATAAATGAGGTTGACTGCATACCGTACATTTTTCCGGTACCGTACATAAACTGCCACAACCCTTTCGCACCGGCTGAAGAGGTCGCTGTGGGATTAAGTGCGGATTCAACAATGGAGAGGTACTTCATTTCAAGGGGAATATTGTAGGCATCAAGCTTTTCCTCAAAAAGAGGAAAATAGATCTTGGTAAGTCCAAGAATTTTGCCTGTCATATTTCTCCGGTCTACAGCATAAATCCTTATAAAACCCCTGACATGTTCATTATAGACGAGATTAAATGGCGTTTTGCGGGCCAGTGCCGAGATCCTTGAGGCATAGACTGAGTCAGTGTACTGGGGAACAAAATTAGAGGGGAAACCGAACTTTTCCGACTCCCTTGTCGAAATTGAAAAATGCTCGTCCTTGAAGTAGGTCGCATTGACGAGACTGTCAAGAATATCTGATACCGATGACTTTCTGAACGCTCCCCTGTCACTGGCCGCAGAATCAGCGGCAAAAACCGACAGGGCCGGAAGCTGGAACACAAAAACAGCCAATAGCACCTTGAAGATCGTATAATAGAACCTGATTTTCACAAGCGGCACGTTCATTAGAGGAGGGAATGCTAAACGATCCATGCTGAAACAGCAGAAATCATCGTTTAAATGATAACATAAAAACAGTTCCGGACTAATACAATAACCGTTTGCGTAAATCGTGCCGGACAGAAGATGTGGTGACCATGAATCAGTAGGTTACCCTCCATAGAAAAAGACCGCCTGGTGACGCAGGATTAAGCTGGGTTGTCATGATCCCGGTTTCAAGCATCCGACTGAACTCTTCAACGCTGAGCAAGCCTTTTCCGACACGAACCATACCGTCAACAAGATAGCGCACCATACTCCTTAAAAACCGGTTCGCTGAAATCCGCAAAACCAGAAATTGATTGTAACGATACCATTCACAGGCGGTTACACTGCAAATCCGACCGGGATTGTCTCTGTCTTCCCTGGAAAAAGCAGAAAAATCGTGAACGCCCACAACTGAACCGGCAACCTGCTTCATGACGGCAAGATCAGGTGTTCCGAATGAGCATCCGGCATATCTGCCATATATCGCTGACGGTTCTTCTATGAGAAAATACCGGTAGTGCCGTTCTTTGGCGCTGAAACGGGCATGGAAATCATGAGGAACTTCCAGGGGATCGCTCACTCTGATTGTATCGGGCAGCAGGGCATTAAGAGAATGAACCATTCTTGACAGATCCATTGATGAAGCGCTCAAAAAATTGGCTGTCTGGGCTTTGGCATGAACCCCTTTATCGGTCCTCCCTGCAGCAGCCAGCGATATTTTTTCCTGCAGTATCCGGCCGAGAGCAGCCTCTATCTCACCTTGAACGGTTACACACCCCTCCCTGTTCTGTCGCTGCCAGCCGGAATAGGAGGTGCCGTCATACTCCACACTTATCCTGATATTTTTCATAATGGGGTATTCGTCTGTCTTATGCGGGCCACTATTATCAATAAATATACAAGCCCGTTATTACCTGGAACCCGGTTACCTGGATCAATCTGAAACAAGAGCGGGAAAACTAAAACAAGCTTCTGTCAGCGGCACTGGTACACGCTCCCCGCATGCTTATTTCGTTCTGTTTTGCGAAGTTTTGAACGCATAGTTCATAATCATTTCGGCAGCGCTGCCTGTCGGGATTTTTACCGGCGGCCAAAGGTCTTCATTTCCACTGCACACAATTACTCCCGCTCCGCCATTGTCAGCGAACGAATAGCTGCTCAAAATTTTTATTTCTCTCTTGATGCTGTCAATTTCATACAGAAACTCACTGGAATAAAACTCTTTTCTGTCAGGCAGATACCTGGCTTTACGATAATCAAACATAACCCAGCACTGAACAAGGTTGCCTTTACGCACAAGGGAGTTGGCATCTACCGATATGTCGCAGTTATCGCTGCCTGTAACAAACTCCCAGTTGGCCGCAAAAGCGGAGCTTGCCGAGATCATGATCATGATGATTGCCGCATAAGCAATCCGCATGAATTTCTGTGCTTTATTCATTAAGGTCAGGGTAAATTGCCATCCGAAAAAAGTTACGAAACGTTAAAGGTAAACCAATAAACACGCCGCATGAGAAGTTTCACAACCAGGCCCGTGAATATGTAACACAATTCCGGAAAAAGGACAATACTATCCTCAACAAGCGCTTTCCGCGCTGAATGAAATAGCCCTTCAGACTGTAGCAGCAGTTGAGCTGACGCACGTTTACTATCGGTGATCGTGAGTCCGGACAAGCGGGGAAAAACGTAGAGCCCGGCCCGATTCCGACAAGGTCGGAACGGAACAAGTTAACAGAAGATTACCTTAGATTTCCGAAGTGCACTCCGAACAGCGGGTAGCCTTCAGCGGCACACTGCTCAGGCAGTAGGGGCACGCTTTTGAGGACAGTGGAGCCGGTTGCGGCACTTCAACCCTGCGGAGCATATTGATGGCCTTTACAAGCAGAAATATGGCAAACGCCATAATCAGAAAACTGATCACCGAATTCAGAAAAAGTCCGTAATTGACCGTTACGGCGCCGGCGGCTTTAGCATCGATCAATGCCGAATAGGGTCCCGCTTTTGCGCCCTCTTTCAGCACGATATAGAGATTCGAAAAATCAACGCCTCCCAAAAGCAGACCAAGTGGCGGCATCAGAACTTCGGACACAAGGGTGGTGACAATCGAACCGAATGCACCGCCAACAATGATGCCGACCGCCATATCAACAACATTGCCTTTCACGGCAAACTCTTTGAACTCTTTTAACATGATCGGTGATCCTTATGGTGTCCTGAAAAACCTCAATAATTTCAATTGAAAAAGGTAGTGCCGCCAAGCCCTGGCAATGCGCTCTGCACATGCCCGGGATCTAATAATAACAGCCATAAATGACACGCCGAAGGATTGCTTTGCCTTCAGGCATAACTCCCGGACCGGCCAGGCATATGAAAAAAGCCGCTTTCGCTTCGGAAAAGATAATACAGAAACAATACAAGTTTCCTTTGAGGGAGAATAATTTCCAAATCGTTTAAAATCAACATTAAGCAGAGAAATCCGGTGCTTTTGGCGTTATGCAGGGATGATTATGTTTAGTACATTGCCGTTTCTATAATAATTATCTTCTTGTTATCTCCCGATAAACACAACATCACGTTGCAGACAACTCACCTTGCATTGCTCCTTCAGGCGCTGGAAAACCTGCATGAGCCATTACCCGGAAGTATTTACCGGGTACCCGGTATCTGGACCGGCAAACAGACCGGAACAGAACTGGTCAACCCGGCACAATACTACGGAAACATCATTAAAGAAATTCTGAACAACAGCGATTCTTTAGGCTCTCCTCCCCTTGATAAAGATTGGAGGTCGGGTGCAATCGTCTATAACCTTTTTATCCGTCTCGCTGCCGCATTTGACCACAATGGTGATGGCGCCATCGCCACAGAACAGCTCGACAGCGGTTTCAGGGAAACAGGTACACTCCTGAAAGCCATCGCGCTACTGCCCTATATTAAAAAGCTCGGAGCAAATACTCTCTATCTTCTGCCTCTTACTGAAATCGGTTCCCAATGCAAAAAAGGCTCTCTCGGCTCACCGTATGCAGTAAAAAACCCGAGGAAGCTCGACCCTCTGCTCAATGAACCGGCACTTGACCTCTCCCCGGAAATTCTCCTTAAAGCCTTTGTCGAGGCGGCTCACCTCCTCGATATGCATGTTGTACTCGAGTTTGTCTTCAGAACGGCGTCCGTTGACAGCAGCTGGATCAAACAGCATCCGGAATGGTTCTACTGGCTGCGTGACGATGAAAGTACCAAAGCATACGGCCCTCCGGGTTTTGAGCACGATACGCTCAACCGGATTTATGAAGTGGTTGAGCGTCATGAGATGCACAATCTGCCAGCACCTTCCGAAGAGTACCGCGGACAGTTCGTTCCGCAGCCGGTCAGCGTCACTGAGCGGGATGGCCTCCTTCATGGCACTGCCGCAGATGGAACGCCATGCCGGATAGCAACCGCATTCTCCGACTGGCCCCCGGATGACAAGCAGCCGGCATGGACCGATGTCACCTATCTGAAAATGCATAACCATGAAGCGTTCAACTACATTGCCTACAACACCATCAGGATGTACGACAACGCACTTGACAATCCTGAAACATTCAACACCGGATTGTGGGACGAGATTGCCGACATAATACCCTCATACCAGGAACAGTATCAGATCGACGGCGCCATGATTGACATGGGCCATGCCCTTCCATCGATTCTGAAGCGGACAATTGTCACGAAAGCCCGCGAAAAAAGAGCCGATTTCGCCTTCTGGGACGAAAATTTCGACCCTTCACCCTCAATTCGCGAAGAGGGATTCAATGCGGTGTTCGGCTCGCTGCCCTTTGTCATCCATGATATTGTCTTTATCAGGGGACTTTTGAACTACCTGAACAAAACCGGTGTGGCGCTCCCCTTTTTCGGAACGGGAGAAAATCACAACACGCCGAGAGTCTGCTTCCGTTATCCCCTACTGGAAGCGGGACGGAACCACTCGAAATTCATCTTTACGCTCAGCGCCGTACTGCCGGCCATTCCGTTTCTGCAGTCGGGCATGGAGCTCTGTGAATGGTATCCGGTAAACCTCGGGCTGAATTTCAGGGATGAAGACCGGGCACTCTACCCTCCGGAAAAACTGCCGCTCTTCAGCGCGTTCAGCTATGACTGGGAAAACAGCAACGGCCTGAAACCACTCAACAGCTATATATCAAAGGTACTGGAGATCCGAAACCGGTTTCTCGACATTGTGCTGTCGGGAGAAACCGGATCGATGACCATTCCCTATGTCAGTGAACCTGAACTGTTTGCCGTCATGAGAAATGCAGCCGGACGTTCACTGCTTTTTGTAGGGAACAGTAATCTGTATGAAGAGAGAACCGGCACACTTGAGTTCAGCGTCAGCGACAGTTCACTGATCGATCTGATCGGCGGGGACACGCACGCAATAAAAGAGCACAAGCTTCTGATAACCTGTGCACCCGGACAGTGCATGCTCTTTGAACTTTCCGATGAGCAATGAGTCAATAAAAGGAGCAAAAAACGTATCTTCCGTAATTTTCCGTTAACTAAATATTTATACCCATTATGTCAATTCTCATTGTCGGCTCCCTTGCCTTTGACGACATCGAAACCCCATTCGGGCGTTCGGACAACACTCTTGGCGGATCATCAACCTACATTGCCCTGTCGGCAAGTTATTTTACCGAGAAGGTGCAGATGGTCGGTGTTGTCGGCTCCGACTTTGAAGAGAAGCATTTTGAGTTGCTGCATTCAAGAAACATCGACACCAAAGGAGTTCAGAAAGTCGAGGAAGGCAAAACCTTCCGCTGGGCCGGGCGTTACCATTATGACATGAACACCCGCGACACGCTCGACACCCAGTTGAACGTCTTTGCCGATTTCGATCCTGTCGTTCCCCATCAGTACCAGAATGCGGATTTTGTCTGTCTCGGCAACATCGATCCGGAACTCCAGCTCAAGGTTCTTGACCAGATCAGCAAACCAAAGCTTGTTATCCTTGACACCATGAACTTCTGGATTGAAGGGAAACCCGAAGAGCTTAAAAAAACACTTGAACGTGTCGATATCTTCATCCTCAACGACAGTGAAGCACGACTGTTAAGCGGTGACCCGAACCTGGTCAAATCAGCGCGGATTATCCGCAACATGGGCCCTAAAACCCTGATTATCAAAAAAGGTGAGCACGGAGCCCTGCTCTTTACCGATAACGGCATCTTTGCAGCTCCGGCATACCCGCTTGAGTCCATTTTTGATCCAACCGGTGCAGGCGATACCTTTGCAGGGGGCTTTATCGGACACCTTGCACGCTGTGAATCAATCAATGACCTTGAAATGCGCAAAGCGGTGCTCTATGGCAGCTCCATGGCAAGCTTCTGTGTCGAAAAATTCGGCACGGAAAAAATCGCGGCGCTTGATCTGCTTGAAATCGAGGATCGCTACCAGAGCTTCCTTGACCTTTCAAGAATCGACAACTAAAGCATAATCAGAATAAATCGTCGAAACTGAATGCGGCAAAGGCTGCACTTCAGACCAGCAGAATGACTATGGGTACCTCTGAATTATCAATAGAGGTGCCCTTTAGTCAATACCCCCTCATGGTGTTTCAGGTTATCCTGGAAAAAAACAGTTTAAGATCAAACAGACATGGAACAGCTCAATATTCTTGATTATGGTTTTATCCTCGGATACCTGCTCCTGACGCTTTTTATCGGACTCTGGTTCTCTAAACGAGCCTCGGAAAATGTCGATGAGTTTTTTCTGTCAGGTCGCCAGCTCCCCTGGTGGATCGCAGGCACCGGCATGGTAGCGACAACCTTCGCCGCCGACACCCCGCTGGCCGTTGCTGGATTCGTTGCCAAAAACGGTATCGCAGGCAACTGGGTATGGTGGACCTTCGTTTCAGGAGGAATGCTGACTGTCTTCTTTTTTGCCAGGCTCTGGCGGCGGGCTGAAATTCTTACCGACCTTGAGTTCATAGAACTTCGCTACAGCGGACCGGCAGCCCGGTTTCTCCGGGGATTCAAGGCTGTCTATTTCGGTCTGTTTATCAACGCCGTCATAATCGGCTGGGTCAACCTCGCCATGTTCAAGATCATCAGAATCATGGTTCCGGAACTGAACCCGGAGTTGACGATTGTTGCCCTCGTGCTGCTTACAACCTTTTATTCGGGACTTTCCGGCCTTTGGGGTGTCTCCATCACCGATGCCGTACAGTTTGTCATTGCCATGGCCGGCTGCATCATTCTTGCCGTACTTGCGGTTCAGTCACCGGCTGTCGTTTCGGCCGGCGGTCTTACCAAGGCTCTTCCTGCATGGATGTTCGACTTTTTCCCCTCATTCAGCTCTTCACCGTCAGATCGGACGGCAACCGGAGCTGCAGCACTGACGTTTGCATCCTTTGCCGCCATGGCGTTTGTCCAGTGGTGGTCATCATGGTACCCGGGAGCGGAACCTGGGGGTGGCGGCTATATCGCCCAGCGTATGATGAGCGCCAAAAACGAGAAGCACTCGCTTCTGGCCACACTCTGGTTTACCGTGGCCCACTACTGCCTCAGACCGTGGCCGTGGATCATCGTCGGCCTGGTAAGCCTTGTCATGTTCCCCGATCTGCCGATGAACCAGAAAGAGGACGGCTTCGTCTATGTCATGAAAGCGGTGCTTCCGCCTGGTCTGAAAGGCCTGCTGATTGCAGCTTTCCTTGCGGCCTACATGTCAACGCTCTCAACGCACCTGAACTGGGGCACGAGCTACCTGATCAACGACTTCTACAAACGGTTCCTCAAAACGGATGGCGATGAGAAGCACTATGTCAACGTTTCGAAAATCACCACATTTCTGACTGCGGCATTTGCCCTCTACATCACCTTCTTTGTGCTTGAGACCATTACAGGAGCATGGGAGTTCATTATCCAGTGCGGAGCCGGAACCGGATTTGTACTCATACTCCGCTGGTTCTGGTGGCGCCTGAACGCATGGTCGGAAATTACCTCGATGGTTGTTCCTTTTCTTGTGTTTGCCTGGATTAATTTCTTTACGTCAATTACCTTTCCCTTTTCGATTTTCATTATCGTTGCAATTACCATTGCAGTAACGCTTGCCGTCACCTTTCTGACGAAGCCGACAGAAACCGCACAGCTGGAAACATTCTACAGAACGACAAGAGTTGGCGGCGCGCTCTGGAAAAAGATCTCAAGAAACCTCCCTGATGTTGAGTCCGACAGCGGGTTTGTCATGCTATTCGCTGACTGGGCGCTCGGAATCATCATGATCTACACAATTCTGTTCGGCACTGGAAAACTTATTTTCGGCGACCTGCTTCAGGGGGCACTCTACCTTGGAGGGGGGTTGATTGCAGGAGCATTGATTTTTGCCGATCTGAACCGCAGAGGCTGGAACAATCTTAACTGAATAATATGTACCAACCTCGACTGATCCTTGCCTCGCAATCGCCGCGTCGCAAGGATATCCTTTCGCTGATGCAGCTTCCATTTGAAACGATGGCGGTCGAGACAAAGGAAACACTCGACTCCGCGCTCTCGATCGAGGAGAACGTTACAACAATCGCGCTTAGAAAAGCTGAAGCTGCTGCCGGGTTGATAGCAGATATTGACCAGCACACCATCATTCTCGGAGCCGATACCGTGGTGGCCAAGGGAAACCGCATCTACGGAAAACCGGCAGGATTCGATGAGGCATTTGAAATGCTTAAAACTCTGCAAAATCGTTCCCACAGGGTCTATACCGGGTTCGTGCTGATAGCCGGAGAGAAAACCCACTCGGAGTGCGTAACAACCACTGTTGAGTTTGAGCCAATGAGTGACAAAGAGATAAACCGCTATCTGCTTGCCGTTGAGCCATATGATAAAGCCGGATCCTACGGCATCCAGGACCCCTTGATGGCCTGCCATGTCAAACGAATCGAGGGGTGCTACTACAACGTTGTCGGCCTGCCGCTATCAAGGGTATGCAAGGCACTGAAAGCCTTTTTGTAAAAAGTTAGAGCGGCCTTACAGATCGAATTCAAGCATGGAAATCAGAACCTGTAAATTGGTATCCATTACGGAAGCTCTGCTCACCCAAATACCACCACGGCCCTAATGTATTGGCGGCCAAAAGTGGTATGGTGCATCGCTGCGCCGCTGTCCCTTAATATCCCCTCATGCAATTTTAACCGCACTGCGCTAAAGCCTTAACAACGATAACTTATTCAGATACAACGAAATACTACCTTACTGATTTCATCAACGATGTTCCTCCAGCTTCACATTTGCCGTTTGGACAGCTTTCTATCAACACACTGACTTTATGGTCACTATGTTCATGTTCCGGAAGTTTGAGTGCTGAATCAGCTCATTAATACCAACGTGGTTGACAGTGCTTGATGCGAAACTATATGTAAGTTTAAAAGGTCGGGGGAAACCAATATGTTGGTTATCAAAGGCCGGAACAGTGTCAGCTGGTATGGAGAACTCGCACTGAGTCGACTCGTTTCAAGGCATAATGGGGTATATTAAATGGAGGATACCATCACAAAATCCTTACAAACTGTGCGACAGCCAATAGTCGTTACTCTATACATGGATATGCTGAAGTTGCATTTGCTCTGAACAAAATTTGAATTGAAAACCGGATGCGCTGTAAGGTGCAAGTCCGGCTTGGAGATGAGAGATTGGAAAAGGGATTGGTTACGCCAGGTCTTTTTCTTTTTTGCGCTTTGGGAGTAGACTGGAGTATTTGGCCATTATACTTGATTTGTTTTATCGAGGATAATGGGCGATCACTCAGCAGTACACGATAAACACCAGCCATATTCATCCTGCAGGAATTACGGCAAAACATTATAACATTCCAGTTCAGGTGATAATCCATATATCCGTGTTAAAGATTGTTGGATGAGCAGTTGTGCCAATGAGCGCGACCAGTATTGCCCCCCCACTTCCACTGCCGTCTGCATCGTAATAAAGCTTGCCTGTTGCTGTATCATAAATCATCCGATCATCACTGTCATGACCAACCGTTATACCTGCACCCGACCATAATTCATTCGCATTTAATATGTTTCCGATAGAGCTGCTAATTGCTGAAAAGACAGTTTTGCTGAGCTGTAGAACATCCGACCCTGAGCGAAAGTCTATGATTGTATCATAATTTGTTGTAGCATATGGCTGCGAATTAAAAACAAAAGTATCTGCACCCAATCCGCCAGTAAGAATATCGTTACCTTTCCCTCCTATGAAAATATCGTTATAAGCTGTACCTGTCAGAACATTAGCACCTGAATTGCCAGTAATCGTGAGGTTATTCAAAACCCCTGATGCGTTGATATGAAGAGCGATTGTGCCGTCAGTCTCCGCTGTTGCGGCTGTTCCCGTTCCGATCACGACACGCTCGATCCCGGTGTCACCGGCATACAAGATAAAGGTATCATTAGTCGTCGTCGAAGCAAACCGTACTTCATCAGTACCCATCCTACCATTGTCGGTAATTTCTGCAGCGGTATGCTCAATAGCACTTTTGAACATGTAGATATCCGAACTGCCGGCACCATACAGGTGATCTATCCCTAAGCCGCCAGACAAGACATCGTTGTAACCCGTACCTGTTAGTGTATTAGCACCTGCATTACCGGTAATCGAGAGGCCATTCAATACCAGGGATGCATCGACGTTCAGAGCAGTTGTCCCGGTCGTCACAGCCGTCGTACCGATTCCCGTTCCGATCACGACACGCTCAATGCCCGTATCAGCGGCATACAAAACCAGAGTGTCATTTGCGGTTATTGAGGCAAACCGTACTTCATCGGTACCCATTTTACCAGTATCGGTAATTTCTGCAGCGGTATGCTCTGCCGCACTATTGATCATGTAAATATCTGAACTGCCGGCACCATACAGGTGATCTATTCCTGGGCCGCCAGTCACGACATCGTTGTAGCCTGTGCCTGTAAGCGTATTATCGCCTGCATTACCGGTAATCGAGAGGCCATTCAATACCAGGGATGCATTGATGTTAAGTGCTGTAGTACCCGTAATCACCGCTGTTGCTGCAGTTCCCGTTCCAATCACGACACGCTCAATCCCTCTATCACTGGCATACAAAATCAAGGTATCATTTGCAGTCGTCGAGATAAACCGCACTTCATCGATACCCGTTGCACCGGTATCGGCTATTTCGGAAGTGGTATGTTCTGCTGCAATATTCATGATATAGATATCCGAGCCATTTCCACCATTCAGGTTTTCTATCCCGGCTTTACCTATGAGCACATCATTTCCTCCACCACCTATCGCTTTTTCTATTGAGCAATTAAATGCTATGGCAACATTCTCGATCATACCATCAACTGATGAATAAGAACCGGGAGTTAAATTGATAATCTGATTTCCTGAATAACCAGAACAATCAAGAGTAT
>Ga0326726_10002001_pt1 | contig 18922 bp, 17 predicted proteins | sample MHFenrmetagenome_2_FD_207603 | JGI IMG/M metagenome (GOLD analysis project Ga0326726, IMG submission 207603) | Lab enriched peat soil microbial communities from Michigan Hollow, Ithaca, NY, United States - MHF15MN | ecosystem: Environmental > Terrestrial > Soil > Wetlands > Peat | place: USA... | reverse complement strand
GTCTGCGTGATTGCGGCAATCGTCCGATACACCGCATCAACCGGCCCATCGCCCGTTCCAGTCTGTGCGATTGTTCGCCCGTCGATCTCGAGTTCGACCGTGGCGGTCGGGATCTGATCCGTCCCACTGGTCACATGGAACGATTTCAAGGTAATCCGATCGGCCATTTTGGCCAACTCTTCGGAGACAATGACTTCAAGATCTTCTTCGTAGATCTCCTTCTTCTGATCGGCTAACTTCTTGAACCGCTCGAACGCGTGATTGACCTCTTCATCCGAAAGCGTATACCCGAGCTCCACCAGCCTTTGTCGGAACGCGTGCCGTCCTGAAAGTTTCCCCATAACCATCTTGCTCTCAACCAGACCAATCGTCTCCGGCCGTATGATTTCATAAGTGGTCTTGTCCTTCAGCAGGCCGTCTTGGTGAATGCCGGATGTATGGGCAAAGGCATTTGCTCCGACGATCGCTTTGTTCGGCTGCACCACCATGCCGGTGATCTTACTCACCAAGCGACTGGTCTTTGAAATCTCTTCTGTACGAATCTTCGTGTCGGCTTGATAGAAGTCTTTCCTGGTCCGAAGCCCCATGACTATTTCTTCCAACGCGGTATTCCCAGCCCGCTCGCCGATCCCATTGATCGTGCATTCGACTTGGCCAGCCCCTTCGAATACCGCCGCCAAGCTATTTCCCACAGCCAGACCCAGATCATTGTGGCAATGGACAGAGATCACTGCCCTCGCACTGTTGGGCACCTGCTCTCGAATACCACGAATGAGCCGACCGAATTCTTGTGGTATCGCATAGCCGACCGTATCAGGAATATTGATAGTCCCGGCTCCTGCGGCGATCACCGCCTCGATCACCTCATAGAGATAGGCAGGATCGGAGCGACTGGCATCCATGGGCGAAAATTCCACATCGTCCACATAGCCCCTCGCCCGTTGCACCATTTCGACCGCGCGCTTCTTCGCCTCGTCGCGCGTCATTCTAAACTGGTGCTTCAAGTGGATATCCGAGGTCGAGAGAAACGTATGAATACGAACTTTCGGAGCTCCCTTCAATGCCTCCCAGGCTCGATCGATATCCTCAGGACGCGCCCGCGCCAAGCTGCAAATCGTCGGTCCCTCGACTTCCTGCGCAATCCGACGTACCGCTTCAAAATCTCCGGGGGAGCTATAGGCAAACCCTGCCTCGATGATATCGACCCCCAAACGTGCCAGCTGCTTCGCCACCATGATTTTCTCTTCTACATTCATGCTGGCCCCTGGAGATTGCTCTCCATCACGTAGGGTCGTATCAAAAATTCGTATCATCCTGGTCATGATGTCACCTCTCTGATCTTATGAGATTCCTCAAAATGCCTTTTCCGCAAGGCCGCAGGGGACGGGACGACTGAGGCGTACCGTTTCTCACCCACCCGCCCCGAGCTGCCGAGACAGCTCTTTCACCGATGGGTACGTCGGAGGGAGGCACGCGGCCGAGAACGCTGCGGGAAAGCATTTTCAGCAATCTCAAATAAAAAAGCCTCCATCCCCACGCCCAGGGACGGAAGCTTCAGAAGCTCCGTGGTACCACCCTGATTCAGCCATGAACAACGTACGTCGTCCACAACCCTTCATTACGCCCTGTCACGGGGGCGAGGCGGAATCCATTACTCGGGTTTCATAGATTCTGGCTCGGAGGCGAGTTCGGCGCCGCGCAGGCTGGTTTGCACCATCCACCAGCTCTCTCATTGCTGTGCGAATCGCGTACTACTCCTCGTCGCAGCCAATAGCAGGATACGGGAAAAATCCGTTCACGTAGCTCCCGTATGCCAAAATAACGTTCTTCACAGCCTTCAAAGCTTCGACTCCGTCACAGACTGCTCGGTCTTAGGCGACGGACGTTTCCCGGCCACCTTGGATAGCAGTCCGACGAGACGTTCCGCAGGACCGAGCAAGGCATACCCGGCAAAGATAACAAATAGCATAACTTGGGGCCAGGCCGCTACGAGCATGAGCGTCAAAATTCCCCACACGAGATAGGTAATGTGCTGACCGCCGCGGAACTTCATGTCTTTAAAGCTGCGATACTTGATGGTGCTCACCATCAAGAACGAAAGGGTCAACGTAATAATCAGGACGAGGAGGGGCTTCACTTCCGTTCCAATCCTGACGCTATAGTGGTCGAAAATCACAAGCGACGCCACAACTCCTGCCGCTGCAGGGATAGCTAAGCCGGTAAAGTACTTGCCGTCCGGTACGGACGTAGTCGAATTAAACCGCGCCAACCGAACCGCACCCATTGCCACGTAAGCGAACATCACCGCCATACCGAACATGCCCTGTCCGCTCAGCGCCCAAGAATAAATCAAGAGGCCCGGAGCCACTCCGAACGACACCACGTCGGACAATGAGTCGTATTCAAAGCCGAAATGGCTGGTACTGTTCGTCAATCGTGCGGACTTTCCATCGAGCACGTCGAAGACCATCGCCACCAGGATGGCGACCGCTGCGACCATGTAGTCTGCATTAAACACAGACAGCATCGAAAACACGCCGCACAAGAGATTCCCCGTCGTAAAAAGATTCGGGATCAAGTGCATAGCGGCTTTACGCCGCTTCCCATCTCTTCCAAATGATTGCCGAAGTCCCATGGGCTTCATGGTAATTCTCCCAGGATGGTTTCCCCACCTTTGACTCGGTCGCCAACCGAAACTCTTACAGCCGTCCCGATAGGAAGAAACGTGTCCATCCGTGACCCAAATCGAATCAAACCGAACCGTTCACCGCGTACAGCGCGATCTCCCGGCGAGATCCAACACACGATCCGCCTGGCAATCAACCCGGCCACCTGCACACACAAGACTTTTGGACCCCGCACCGTTTTAATCATGAGGGCGTTTTGCTCGTTCCTCAACGTTGCATCCGGCTTGCTGGCGACCAGAAACAACCCAGGTTGATACTGTACGTCCTCAATGACCCCTTCACAGGGCACCCGATTAATATGCACATCAAATACATTCAAGAAAATGCTGATCCTGATACTACGATCCTTGATGAATCGGGGCTCGAACTCTTCCTCAATGGCGACGACTTTCCCATCACCGGACGCCACGACAAGACGAGCACCTTGAGGGACCACCCGTGATGGATTACGAAAGAACCAAGAGACAAAGAGCGTTAGGAGCGCCGCCCCGACCGCCACAACCATCCAACCCAGCCATATTGCCAGCAGTGTAACGCCGACAGCGGTACCAATGAAGGGAATTCCTTCTTTGGCAAACGGGATGCCGACGGCACGATCCGCCACAGAGTCGCCTCGGGTTGCTCAGAGAAGATGTTCAAGCCGACTGTTCAACAGGGCCGCAGCACATGAACAGCCACCACGTACATTCCGGGGTGCATTGCGGCTTTGGACGGCGCTGGAGATCGGTTTCAACATCCTTCTAGTTTTTATTCTTATCGACCAGTTGGTCCTTCTTCAGCCAGGGCATCATCGCGCGCAATCGGCCCCCGACTTCTTCGATGGGATGGGCTTCACCTTTAGCCAGCAGCGCGTTGTACACCGGACGGTTCGCCTGATTCTCCAATACCCACTCTTTGGCAAATTGGCCTTGCTGAATTTCACCCAAGATCTTCTTCATTTCCTGCTTCGTCTGCTCCGTCACAATCCTGGGACCGCGAGTGATATCACCGTATTTGGCCGTCGTACTGATGGAATACCGCATGTTAGCGATGCCGCCCTGATAGATCAAATCCACGATCAATTTTACTTCATGTAGGCACTCGAAATAGGCCATCTCCGGAGAGTAGCCGGCTTCCACGAGCGTCTCGTACCCGGCCTGAATGAGAGACGTGAGTCCTCCACAGAGCACGACCTGCTCGCCAAAGAGATCTGTCTCGGTTTCTTCCCGAAAGTTTGTTTCGATCACTCCAGCCCGCCCGCCCCCAATCGCACTGGCATACGCAAGGCCTACCTGCTTGGTTGTTCCGCTTGGGTCCTGATGGATCGCGAGCAAACACGGCACCCCGCTGCCCTTGGTATATTCCGATCGAACGAGATGACCAGGCCCTTTCGGAGCGACCATGAACACATTAATCGTGGGGGGTGGCACGATTTGTCCAAAATGAATGTTGAACCCGTGGCCAAACGCGAGATACGAGCCCGGCTTCAAATTCGGGGCGATGTCCAGGCGGTAGATGGCCGCTTGGGCTTCATCAGGCGCGAGAATCATCACGACATCCGACGCTTTCACGGCATCGGCCACCGGCATGACTTTCAGTCCGCTTTGCTCTGCCTTCTTCCACGAGGGGCCTTCGCGTAGCCCGATGACCACACTCACGCCGCTCTCCTTCATGTTGAGCGCATGGGCGTGGCCCTGACTGCCATAGCCGATCACTGCGACTCTCTTGCTCCGAATCTGTTGAAGGTCGGCATCCTTATCGTAGTAAATCTTCATCAATTGCTCCTGGGGTAATAACCGCGTCAAGAAACCGATTGGGGTTGAATCCGAGGCGATGCCTATTCGCGGGCGACCTTTTTCGCCTGTACGTCCGTCGACCGGATCGACTCACGGGCAACCGCAACCCTTCCGGTACGCGTAAGTTCCTTAATTCCGAGTGGCTGCAGCAAGTTGATGATCGCTTCGATTTTCCGAGGATCCCCGGTTACCTCGATGGTGTAGGTCGTCGGAGTGGAATCAATGACGTTGGCCCTGAAAATGTCGGCGATTCGCAACGCTTCCGCCCGATCTTCCGACCGTGTATGCACCTTAATGAGGGCCGTTTCCCGAGAGACAAAATCGCTCTCGTTCAGATCTACGACCTTGATGACGTCGATCAACTTATTGAGTTGTTTCACGATCTGCTCGATGATCCGTTCGTCTCCAGACGTGACAATGGTCATCTGCGACATGGATGGATCGAGTGTCGGCGCCACGGAGAGACTTTCGATGTTGAATCCCCGACCGCTAAACAGGCCAGCGACGCGAGACAACGAGCCAAACTTATTCTCAACGGTTATCGAAATAATGTGTTCCATGCCCCGCGCAACTCCTGACGCCGTCGTTTAAGCCGTGAGGATCGTATCTGAATCTTTCGGAACTATCTGCCCGGCTCCAGACTGCTTACTCTTCAAGGCCGGCGGATCTTCCAAAATCATCTCATGGTTGCAGCCGCCTGCGGGAATCATGGGATAAACGTTTTCATACGGATAGGTCGGTACATCGACGATAACCGGTTTACTCACCGCCATCGCTTCCTTGATGACGGCATCGATTTCGGATGGCTTGTTGGCTCTGAGCCCGACCGCCCCGTACGCTTCCGCCAGCTTGACAAAGTCCGGCGTCGTCTCCAGATAGCTCGATGCATATCGACCTTCGTAGAAAAGGTCCTGCCATTGCCGAACCATCCCGTGATATCGGTTATTGAGCACGATAATTTTGACTGGTAGCTTGTGTACCACCGCCGTCGCCATTTCCTGCATATTCATCTGGATGCTGCCGTCGCCAGCGATGCAGAGCACCAACCGGCCGGGAAACGCCGCCTGAGCCCCCATAGCGGCGGGAAATCCGAAACCCATGGTCCCAAGTCCCCCAGAGGTCAGCCAGCGATTCGGCTTCGCCAATTTAAAATATTGGGCGGCCCACATTTGGTGTTGCCCGACATCGGTCGACACGATCGGATCTCGATCCTTCGTGAGGTCATAGAGCCGCTTGATGACATATTGCGGTTTGATCGGCCCATCCGCTTCTTGTTGATAGGTGAGAGGATTTGCCTGTTGCCATTCGTGAATCTGATTCCACCAGGGCTTGCGCAATTCCCGCTGATCACCGTTCACCGTGGCGCGAAGGATCTGAATCAACTCACGGAGCACCATCTTGCAGTCACCGACGATCGGAATGTCGACGTTGACATTCTTCCGAATCGAGGTCGGATCGATGTCGATGTGGATGACCTTGGCATGTGGGCAAAACTCGGAGACCTTTCCGGTCACGCGATCGTCAAACCGTGCCCCGATGGCCACGACAAGATCGGAATAGTGCATGACCATATTGGCCCAGTAGGTGCCGTGCATACCGAGCATGCCCATGGACTGGGGGTGCTCGCCGGGGAAAGCCCCAAGCCCCATCAATGTCATGTCGACCGGCATATGAGTCAGTTCAGCCAACTCCATCAATTCTTGCGACGCGCCAGAGAAGATGACACCACCGCCGATATACAGCACCGGCTTTTTTGCCTTCGTCATGGCGTCAGCCGCTTGCTTGATTTGCCACTTATTCCCTTCATACACCGGATTGTAGCTACGGATTGATATGGAACTCGGATAGATAAATTCCGCCTTATCCATCGAGACGTCTTTCGGAATATCCACCAGCACCGGGCCCGGCCGCCCCGTCGTCGCAATGTAGAATGCCTCTTTGATCGTAATCGCCAGATCTTTTACATCTTTCACCAGGAAATTGTATTTGGTGCAGGGACGACTCAGTCCCATATTATCTGCTTCCTGGAACGCGTCATTCCCAATCAAGCTTGTGGGAACTTGCCCGCTAAAACAAACCAACGGCACGGAGTCCATATAGGCATCCGCCAACGCCGTGATGACGTTCGTCATACCGGGTCCAGAGGTCACAAGGCACACCCCGGCTTTCCCGGTTGCCTTGGCATAGCCTTCCGCCATATGGCCTGCTCCCTGCTCATGGCGAGTCAGGACCACTTCAATATCCTTCTGCTGATGAAGGATGTCGAAAATTTTCAGGACAACTCCACCAGGAAGCGCAAAAATTGTCTTGACGCCTTCCCGTTTGAGACACTCGATGAGGATCTCAGCACCTGTGAGCTTCATGACAGCGCCTCCATCCCTACTAGCAATGAAAATCTGGTAGAGAAATCATAATAATGCGGGAAGCCATGTCTCGTCCCAATGGATGGACTCGACACAACCCCGTTGATCACTCAGAACATTCTGATAAATCGGGAGAAAGATGGATGATCCTATCACCCGTGTTTCTACCCGTCAATAGTAAGGCCGGTCCGGGAGCCTCCTTCCTGACAGGCTGTCTCCCCACATGATACCCTCTCCGTTCCAAACCGCTGGCTCGGGTCACGCCTCCATGAGCATGCCTATCCGTGTCACCATCCTGTCTCGTGAAGACTGCCATCTCTGTGATGTCGTCTACCGAATTGCAACCCACCTTCAGTCAGAGCTGCACATTGAAGCGAGCAAAGTGTCGATCGAAGGCGACAGGATCCTGATGGAGCGTTATGGGGCAAGGGTTCCCGTCGTTCTGCTCGACGAGGTTGAGCACTTCGCAGGGAAAGTAACGGAAGGGGAACTCCGCCGAGCGATAAAAAAAGCGCGATGGAGAAGACCTATAAGCCGGATTCTGTTCCGCCTGGGATATGCTCCCAGACAGGGGTGATCATTTCTCTGGGATTCAAGTTACCTCGAACCTCAAGCGACCTACCCGAAGACCTCGGCCGGGCCAGCCGGTCGTCGGCTTTCCGAAGAAAGCCGGCAGATGTCTTCCTATTTGGCCTTGCATCGGGCGACGCTTACCCTGCCGATGATGTCACCACCACCGCGGTGGGCTCTTACCCCACCGTTTCACCCTTACCTAAGCCAAGCCAACTAGATTAATCCAGTCGTCTTGGCCATCGGCGGTCTGTTCTCTGTGGTGCTGGTGTCGGATCGCTCCGCCTGGGAGTTACCCAGCGCCCTGCCCATGAAGTCCGGACTTTCCTCTCAGAGCGTTACCGCTCCAAGCGATCACCTAGTCTTCTCCCTCGCGCCAGAATACTATAGGACTGGATATCCCCACTTTCAAGGGCTCACCACGAATGCTTCGACCTACCGAACAGCGGGCAAGAGCGCCGCAGGCATCGGCGCTCTGGTCTGGCAGATGGCCATGGCCTCCGGCATCCACTTTTTCAGCTGGGCAATGCGGGTCTCGTGGCTTGGATGTGTCGACATGAATTCTGACGGCGCCCCGCCACCGGACGTCTGCCCCATCCGTTCCCACAGGGCTATCGACTCGCGCGGGTCATAGCCGGCATCCGCCGCGAGCAGAATCCCAACATAATCCGCTTCCGATTCATGCTTTCGACTGAAGGGAAGCAACACGCCGACCTGCGCACCGACACCAAGCGCCGCCATCGTCGCTTGCCCCAGCATCCCGCTTCCGCCGGCCGCCGCGCCAACGATCTGGAGGCCGACATTCGTCAGTTGGCCCTGACTCATCCGTTCTGCGCCGTGCCGAGCCAAAGCGTGGACCACTTCATGCCCCATAACGGCGGCCAACCCTGCTTCAGTCTTGGCCATGGGGAAGATGCCTGTATACACCGCCATCTTCCCCCCAGGCAACGCAAAGGCATTCGCAGTCTTATCGTCCTTGATAACCGTCACTTCCCACTGGAATTGGTCCGCCATCTCGGCATACTTCGAGCGCTTGGCCGCCTCGACGATACGAGCCGCCACACGTCGAACCGGCTCAACTTCGCGTGGATCTTGCGACTGATGTATCTTCGGATCGCTTTTGACTTGGCTATAGGCCTGAGCACCCATCTGCATTTCTTCTGACACCGACGTCATGAGCAACTGCGATCGTCCCGTGTAGGGGTTCGTCTCGCATCCGGCCAGCCCCGCGAGAGAAACTGCCATGACCAGGGCCAATCCCGATTGCAAGAGCTTTGTGAGCTTGTCCATCGCACACCCTCCCATCTGTCACTCGTTTCTGTAGGGTTTCGACAAATTGACCGACCTGCGAGGCTCTGTTAGATTACTGTGCCCCTCCACTAGCTTCTACTAGAGCCATTCGCCTGTGACGGATAAGCCTCACCACCAAACTGTAGAGCGCATCGGCATCGATGAGTCCGGCAAGGGAGACTATTTTGGTCCCCTGGTCATTGCCGCCGTCTTCGTGGATGCCACCACTCAGGGCGAACTCACACTTATGAATGTCCGGGACAGCAAAAAAATCTCGGATGGCCGCATTCTCGATATGGCGCCCGACATTCGGACAATTTGCCCGCACAGCATTATCACCATCGGCCCGCAACGATACAACGAACTGTACGCGAAGATCCGAAACTTGAATCGCCTGTTGGCATGGGGACATGCCAAGGCTCTGGAGACCCTCCTGGACAAGGTTTCGTGCGGACGCGCGATCGCGGATCAGTTTGGCGACGAGCGGTTGATTCTGAACGCATTACAGGAAAAAGGACGCACGATCGTGTTAGAACAACGGCATAAAGCCGAATCCGATCTGGCCGTGGCCGCTGCCTCGATCCTGGCCCGTGCGGAATTCCTGCTCCGTTTAAAACGTCTTTCGGATGAGATCGGCACCACGTTGCCCAAAGGGGCATCACCCGCCGTCGAACTGGCCGGACGCATGATTGTGAAGAAACATGGGGAGGAACGGCTGGGGTCGGTCGCCAAACTGCACTTCAAAACAACGCAAGCCGTATTGGGGAAAATTGACTAGACCGACTCGCCAATCTCAAGGACCGACGTCTTGTCGATGTCGGAGCTTGTCGTGGATTCGACAGAAATCTGCCCATCCCAGTAGAGCATCCGGCGGCAATAGGGGCAGGTGTGGATATCTTGCGCGCGTTTGACTTCTGAAATCAGTTGCGGAGGAAGTTGCAGACGGCATCCGGAACAGATTCCCTCCTTGATTTCAGCGAGCGCGTGATCCTTGCGCAACGCCTTGATTGAGTTATAGCGACTGAGCAACCCCTTCTCGACATGGGCGGAACGAGCCTGTTGCTGCGCTTCGAGATCGGCCAGCTCTGTTGAGAGCTTGTGCTCCAGTTCATCCAGCGCCTGCTTTTCCTGTGTAAAGGCCTTTTCAAGAAGGCTGAGCTTTTCTTGTCCTTCCTTCGCCGCCCGCTGCATGTGTTCGATCTTCTCCATGCACAACAAGATTTTCTCCTCGATCGTCCCTTTCTTCTTGTTGGCAACCTCGATCTCGAACAGATGAGCCTGATATTCCTTGTTGGATTTCAGCTCGGACAGCCTCGATTTCATTTTCTCAGTGTGCGCTTCATGCGCTTCAAGGTCCTGTTCGTGCGACCGCCGCTCCTTGATGAGAAGCTCCACAGACGCACTGGTCTGTTGATGTAGCTGACGGGCCTCTCGAAGCGGGGCATCACCCGCTTGGAGTCGCTCTGGGATTTTTCGGCGCTGATCCTTGATCTCCGCGATACGGAGATCCAGCTTCTGCAGCTCAATAAGGGGGGAAAGATTCTGGTTCAACGCGCTCCTATTGCTCTTGTGCCGAACAACGGTTTCGACCGACGGGTTCTGCGGCTACGCTGGTGGGCCCACTAGGACTTGAACCTAGGACCAGCTGATTATGAGTCAGCCGCTCTAACCACCTGAGCTATGGGCCCGATCAGGCGGACGACTCTCTCGTGCCTGACCCGCAGACACGAACAGCCGATTTTATGCTGCCCAGAGAGGGGAGTCAAATCCCGAAGGGAACACTCCATAGCGCTTCATAGACTTTCCACGAAGCTGCGTAGCTTTTTGCTTCGACTCGGGTGACGCAACTTCCGCAAGGCCTTGGCCTCGATCTGTCGGATACGTTCGCGGGTCACTTCGAAATCCTGACCGACTTCTTCCAGGGTATGGTCGGTGGCTTCGCCGATACCGAACCGCTTCCGCAACACTTTCTCTTCCCGTGGCGTAAGCGTTTCCAATGCACTGTTGATCTGGCGCTGGAGATCGTACCGAATCGCCGCCTCCAGGGGAGACACCGCCTTCTTGTCCTCGATAAAGTCGCCCAAATGGCTGTCTTCCTCCTCGCCGATCGGGGTCTCCAGCGAAATCGGCTCGCGCGCAATTTTCAGTATCTTCCGCACTTTGTCGAGCGGCAGATCCATGCGCTCGGCGATCTCTTCTGGCGTCGGTTCGCGTCCGAGTTTCTGGACCAGATGGCGGGAGGTTCGGATCAGCTTGTTGATCGTCTCGATCATGTGCACTGGAATTCGGATCGTCCGGGCTTGATCGGCGATTGCACGGGTAATCGCCTGACGGATCCACCAGGTGGCATAGGTGCTGAACTTGTAGCCGCGCTTGTATTCGAACTTATCGACGGCCTTCATCAGGCCGATATTACCTTCCTGGATCAAGTCAAGGAACTGGAGACCTCGGTTTGTATACTTCTTGGCGATACTGACGACGAGACGAAGATTCGCCTCGACCAGCTCGGCTTTCCCGCGCTTGACCTTTTCCTCGGCCACATCCAGATGCTTAACCGCATCTTTGATCTCTTCCGCGGACACGAGGGCCTCTTCAGTTTCGAGTTGTCGAATCCGGCCCTTGGCAGCCTGGTAGATCTTCTTAATCTCGTTGAGGGCCTCCTCCGAGCAGCTCGTCTTGCGTTTAATGGCAAGGAAGTCTTTCCGGTCGCGGCAGAGCTTTTTGAGGGCCTCAGCGCCGGCCTCACCGCTGATCCCAAGCCGACGCTGGCAACTGACGATCTCTCGCTCCCCCGTCCGAATCTGAATCGCCAACTCCCGTACACGCTGCACCATCCGATCCTTCAACACGCCATGCAGGTTGACGGACTCCATCTTCTCGACGACCTGATCGCGAATCGTATCGATCTGCTTCTTAATCTTCTTTTGTTTCGCGGGATCGCTGTTGGCATGCCGAGAAACTTCGTAGAGACTCTTGAGCGAGGTCGAGATTTTCCGGACGGAATTCAGCCCTTCGAGCGTCTTCACCCGAAGCTCTTCATAGCCCTGCTGGATTTGTTCTTCCTCGAACTCCTCTTCGGTCTCGACGATCGGGACGATCTCACGCACGTCGATGGACCCGTTCTTGAGCTGGTCGTACAGCGCGAGGACAAACTCAATCGTCATCGGCATCCCATAGATGACCGAGGCGATATCCTTCTTCCCTTCCTCGATGCGTTTCGCGATCTCGATTTCTCCTTCGCGACTCAACAGCGCCACGCTTCCCATCTCTTTGAGATAGAGTCGAACCGGGTCGTCGGTCCGGCTGAGTGCGCCGGGAGTTAAATCGATCTCCTTCTCTTCCTTTTCTTCCTTCTCATTCTCCTCTCCTGAACCAGCACCGGCTTCGACCTCGACGTCCTCGGCTTCCTCATTTGACTCTTCGGTATCCCGGGCTTTCCTAATCCGCTCCCCTTCGGGCGCATCGACAATCTCGATGTCCATTTCGCCAAACATCGTCATGATGCTGCCGAACTGCTCTGAGGACACCACTTCTGCAGGCAAGGTGCTATTCAGCTCGTCGTACGTCAGAAAGCCCTTCTCTTTCCCCATCGAGATCAGCTTCTTGACTTCGCCGAGCAACTCTGGTTTCGCCATGACTACTCCTTCACTAAAGACAACATCCCGGTGGAGGGCCGACCGGCCTTTTGCATTCGCAATTCATTCACGTGTGCGTTCAGTCTCCGCGCATCCTCCGCACGGCCTTCCCGCTCGGCGGCCTTCAGTTGCATGATCAGATCGCGAAACACCGCCTCGGCCCGCTTTCGATCCAAGGTCTCCAAGCATCCCGCGACGTGGGCTCTCACGTCGTCAAAATGGTCTTCCCGCATGGACAACTCCGTCGCCAGCGACCCGCAATCCGGATGATCGGCCACAGCATCCAGCAACAACCTGAGCCCGACTCGTCCGTCTCGATCAAGGCGACTCAACGCCGCTTCGACGAGGGACCGGCAGGCCGGAACCGAGAAGGCCTCAGGCCGCAGTCGCTGCACATCGGCGGGCGTCAGGTGCCCATGCAGCAGCAAATACACCAGATCCCGCTCTTCGCTCACGCCCTTGAACGTCGCCTGTGTAGAGCCAGTCGATTGACCGGTGGCCGGTCGACGGCCCTCCGACTGCACCAATGCCGGATACCGTTCGATCAACCGTTGCTGGCTGACCCCCAGTCGTTCGGCGACCACGCGAATCCGTTCTTCTCGCTCGATCGGATGCTCGCTCTTTTGCAGAATACGCAGCACATCGTCCACGCTGCGGATGCGCCCTTCGATCGTGCTGGACTCTGCCGTGCTCACACTATGCTCAAGGGCAAAGTCCAAGAGGCTCGGAGCTCGCTCTTCCAAGCGCACGAAGGCCTCCGGTCCTTCCTTCCTGATATACGTATCGGGATCCTCTCCAGCCGGCAAGGTGACGACTTTCACACCGAGCCCGCTATTTACGAACAGATCGAGCCCTCGCAGGGCTGCGCGGACCCCGGCCTGATCCGGATCGAACAACAATACGACCTTGGAGGCAAACCGTCTCAACACCTGAATATGCTCTGCCGTCAGAGCCGTCCCCAACGTCGCAACCGTGTGCGTCAGCCCGGCTTGATGAAGCGCGACTGCGTCAAAATACCCTTCCACCACAATCACGGTCTTCAGCCGAGCGACCGCTTCTCGGGCAAGATCCAACGCGTAGAGCGTCTGCCCCTTCTTAAACAAGAGAGTATCCGGCGAATTTAGGTACTTCGGCGTCCCCTCGCCCAGGATCCGCCCACCAAAACCGACGACCCGCTTACGCAAATCCTTGATAGGAAACATCACGCGGGCACGAAAACGATCGTAGGCCCCGGACGCATGTTCGCGCGCCACCGTCAATCCCGCAGCCGCCACATCACTCTGTACAAAACCCTGCTTACTCAGCGCCTTGATGAGCCCATCCCAGTCAGCCGGGGCACATCCGATTTCAAAATGCTCGATCGTCTCAGGGCGAATACCCCGGCTGGCCAAGTAGTCCCGCGCCGTTGCACCCGCCACCCCATCCCGCAAACTCTGTTGAAACCATGTCGTCGCCGCCCGATTGAGCGGTTCAAGGCGGTTCGCTTGGGCCGCATGAGGCCCTGTACTCGGCCCGCTGTCCGGCACGTCAATCCCGAATTTCTGTCCGAGTTCACGGACGGTCTCAGGAAAATTCGCGCCGGTGATCCGCATCAGAAACGTAAACACGTTGCCACCCGCGCCACAGCCGAAACAATGAAAAATCTGGCGGGAAGGACTGACGGTAAAGGAGGGCGATTTTTCCTGATGGAAGGGACAGAGACCCTTCAAGTTCTGGCCGGCCCGAGTCAGGCTCACATGATGTCCAACCACCTCGGCAATGTCGACCCGGTCTCTGACTTGATTGATCACGTCTTCTGAAATCAGACCTCGGCCCACGGGAGTCGCGGCTCCTATTTCCCCACCTGGTACCGGTGAGAAATGTAAACGTAACTTGTCGTAAATAGACCGGTGAGGGTAACAGACGGGAAAGAAATCTGTCAACGTGGCGGCAATGCCCCCGCCTAGCCCAATACGATGTTCAAAAAGCCCGTCCAGCGAGGCCGCAAGGAGTGCGGACCCCAAGGCGTACGCGGGCAGGGTACGTTGAGGGGTTCGAACGACTGAGAACGAAGCCTGAGGCAAAGCGCGTCTTGCTGCGCTGGGGCTTGGCGGGTGAAATCGGTGGCTTTTTCAACATCGTATTCAGCCGGGAGGCCAGGCGAGATGGCGCCCGCCCAGAACATGGAGATGAAGGTGAAACACGCTCTGCCCGCCGTGGGCGCCGGTATTGACGACAAAACGGTACCCGGTATCGGCAATCCCCTTCAATTTTGCAATCTTGTTGCCGGCCAGCATCAAATGCCCAAGTAGTCCACCATCCGAATCTTGCAGTTCAGCTATCGAGGCCGCATGCTTTCGAGGAATGACGAGCACGTGCGTCGGCGCCTGGGGATTGATATCGTTGAACGCGACGACCAGATCGTCTTCGTAGACAAGCGCTGCAGGAATCGTCCGTGAGACAATTTTGCAAAAGAGGCACTCACTCATGAGGTGGGTCCTTTCCTCAAGCCCGACTTTCCGAACCGAGTCGCCAACTCCTGATAGACATCTTGAAGTGTAATGTCATGGTATCCCAACGCCACCAAGGTATGGAACAGCAGATCCGCTGTTTCGTAGACAATCTCGTCCTTTTTTCCACCCTTTCCAGCAATCGCCACCTCGCCGGCTTCCTCGACAACTTTCTTCAGGATACGATCGACACCGCCTTCCAGCAGTGCGGAGGTGTAGGACTCGCTCGATGGCTGACGTTTCCGCTCTTGGATCATCTGGTAGAGGCGTTCGAGAATTCCTCCCCAGGACTCCGACGTCTTCGCCTCCGGCGAGTCCAGACGAGAAAAGAAGCAGGCTCGCTCGCCTGTGTGGCATGTCGGGCCGACAGGCTCGACCTTCACGAGAAGGGCATCGCCGTCACAATCTACAAACAGGTCCTTGAGCTGCAGCGTGTGACCGGAGGTCTCGCCTTTCTCCCACAACGTTTGGCGCGACCGGCTCCAGAAGTGCACAGACTTCGTCTCAATAGTCTTCTGCAATGCCTCCTGGTTCATGAACGCCACCATCAGCACCGTGCCATCCCGCCAATCCTGCACGACTGCCGGAATCAGCCCCTGCGCGTCGAATTTCAATTGCCCCACATCCATTATCGAACCGCCACTCCCTTCTGACGAAGATAGGCTTTCGCCTCAGGAATCGTGTGAGTCCGAAAATGGAAAATAGACGCGGCCAGCACCGCATCGGCCTTGCCCTTGACGAATCCGTCATAGAGATGGTCCAAATTCCCCACGCCGCCCGACGCAATGACCGGGATCGACACAGCCTCCGACACGGTGGAGGTCAACGCAAGGTCATATCCCTGCTGTTGCCCATCCTGATCCATGCTCGTGAGCAAAATCTCACCGGCTCCGTACTGCGCCATCGTCTTCGCCCATTCGACGACGTCGAGACCGGTCGACTTGCGGCCGCCATGGGTGAACACTTCCCACCCTGTGGCCGGCGCAGCGCGACGCTTGGCATCGATCGCTACGACGATACATTGCGTCCCGAATCGCTCCGCCGCTTCCTTCACAAATTCAGGCCGTTGAACTGCCGCTGTGTTGATGCTCACCTTGTCCGCGCCCGCCTTCAACAACGCCCGGATGTCCTCAAGCGTTCTCACGCCCCCGCCGACAGTCAACGGCATGAACACCCGCGCCGCCGTCTGCTCGACCACATCGATGATGGTTTTACGATTCTCATGAGAGGCGGTGATGTCCAGGAAACAGAGTTCATCAGCTCCTTCGCGATCATAGACGGTTGCCACTTCGACCGGATCTCCCGCGTCGCGCAGGTTCACAAAACTCACGCCTTTGACGACGCGACCGTTTTTGACATCGAGGCAAGGGATAATGCGTTTGGTCAACATATGCAAACCGTTAGGGGTGAGGGGTAAGGCGTAGGGCGGCGACGGCGGCCTCATAGTCGAGTTTCCCGTCGTATAACGCCTTCCCCACAATCGCACCTTCAACCTGTGGACCGAGCGCCTGCACGGACTGCAAGTCTTCGACGCGCGAAATACCCCCGGAGGCGATGACGGGAAAGGACGACAACTCAACCACCTCCTGCAACGCCGCCAGATTCGGCCCACCCAACATACCATCGCGAGCAATGTCCGTGTAGATCACGGCGCCCAAGGCATAGCCTGCCAGCTCCTTCAGCAGTTCAGTCGCCTTCGTCTCCGACAACGCTGTCCAGCCTTTCACCGCCACCTTCCCATCCCGCGCATCCAGGCCCAGCAGAATCTGGCGGGGAAATTCCCGGCAGGCTTGCTCAAGGAATGATCGATCTGTCAATGCCGCAGTGCCGAGTACAACTCTCCTTACACCTGTGCCGAGATACCGACGCACCGTCTCGATCGACCGGATCCCTCCCCCAACCTGTATATTTAGGCTCACGGTGCGAATGATCGCCTCGATCTGGGGAAAATTGCGTGGCTCCCCATCCACGGCTCCATTCAAGTCCACCACATGAATCAGCGCCGCACCGCCTTGCTGCCATTGTCTCGCAATAGCCGATACGTCGTCGGAATACACCGTTTCAGCCGCCATGTCGCCTTGACGCAACCGGACGCAGCGGCCATCCTTTAAATCAATCGCTGGAATGACGAGCATAGAAAGAACCGCCTGACGTCAGCGCGCCTCGACTGTTCCGAATGGAAATTCAAGGAGCATATGTTCAACCCCGTAGCTCGCCAGCTCCTCCGCTGTGACAAACACCCCATGCCGCTGAATGAATCCCATCACATCTTCAATCATCGGCCGCTGCTTCTCATAGTAATTACCTTCCCACAGAACTTGCCCGTCAGCCGCGACCACCTTGGCTTCAAACCCTACCGTGGCAGGAGGGCTGGCGCCAAAACGACCACCGACTCGTTCCTGGTACACCAACACTTGGCCGATCAGCGAGGCATCCGCCTTGAGCTGTTTAGCCACCGTCACCGCCGGTGACTGACCGGCGGAAGGTTGCGACGTCGCTTGAGACGTCAGAGCCTTCGCTGCCTCATTCGGCGAGAGCACGGTCACACCTTGCCGCGCTCGTAACCGGCTCCACAGTAGCTGCGTGACCGTAGCTCCAGCCTCAACCGGCACTGTGACTGTTTGTCGAATGTACTGGTCGGTATTCGGCGACACCGCTATCGCCATATCAGACCGGCGAGCCCCCTGCGGCGCCGGGATGGTCTGATCGATACTCTCTCTTACTTGTGGCGTTGCGAGAGTCGTGAACGGTACCAACGCGATGGTACGAATCTGATAGCGCGGCAATTCCCCGGACGATTTTGTGGTCACTTTCGACCCGCTGCAGCCGACTACGGCCAGCACTGACAGTCCCACTAATGCCATCGACCGTCCCACCTTGCTCATTGTGGTCACTTCCACCCCCCAAAATTCTTGATCAACCGTAACCCGACGGCCTGACTCTTTTCGGGATGGAACTGACAGGCCACCACATTGTTCCACCAAATACTCGAGACAAATGGGACGCCGTATGTGGTCGTCGTCGCAGCGATCCGCCGGTCGACCGGATCGACGAAATACGAATGCACAAAATACCAGTGGTCCCCATCCGCAATCCCCTCGAACAACGGACAGGGTCGCTGAATGTTGACCTGATTCCATCCCATGTGGGGAACTTTCAGCGTAGGATTGATCTCAAACCGCCTGACCCTTCCAGGAATGATGCCGAGTCCTTTGTGTATGCCAAACTCCTCGCTCTCCGTGAACAACAATTGGAGGCCCAAACAGATTCCTAGGAATGGTTTTCCCGATTGAATCGCTGTACGAATCGGTTCCGCCAACCCATATCGCTCGACGTTGGCCATGCAATCGCCAAAGGCACCGACACCAGGCAATACCACGTGGCTCGCATTCCCGATCACGCTTGGATCACGCGTCACCACTGCCTGATGCCCCACCGCCTCAAAAGCCTTGGAGACACTGCGAAGATTGCCCATGCCGTAGTCGATGATCGCGATCATATCCACCTTCTGGCAGAATGCTGAAAAGCCCGCCAGCTTCGTTCTCGCATCGTTCAGACCCTCAACGTACCCCAGAGGGTACGCCTCGGGCCTTCACTCGCTGCGGCCTTGCTGGGCAGACTTTTTGAGCATCCTGCGAGAGTCATCTCCTGTTGCGGCACAAGGCCGGACGACTAAAATACCGTCTGCCACGTGTCGTCTTCCCGCAACCTCCTAGAGGTGAAAGGGAAGACTCCTAGTTCCGCTCATGCCTCTTACCCCATACCTGGCCGTAAGGTCGTAACAATACCGCAACCAGCGCCGTCCTGCCACTGCCAAACTGAACAGGAAGAACTGTGGGGACCTAGAGCTTAGACTGAAGAAGTCCGAACCGGTTCAGCCGTAGCGGTGAACGAGCAGATAGACGAGGCATGTCTCATGTGTTACCTCAAAACCAAACCAATACTTTAAGCTACTCACGGAGCTGTTGCTGGTGGCTCCAGTTATTCAACCCACTTTGGCTTTCGTTCTCGCTTTCCGAAAACCATCTCAAAGACAACAGACTCATCTTCTCCTGCACCAATTCTGTCAAAACGTATGGTTGGCGACAACTCGGCATGTTCACGTATAAGTCG
>Ga0326726_10002000_pt1 | contig 18928 bp, 15 predicted proteins | sample MHFenrmetagenome_2_FD_207603 | JGI IMG/M metagenome (GOLD analysis project Ga0326726, IMG submission 207603) | Lab enriched peat soil microbial communities from Michigan Hollow, Ithaca, NY, United States - MHF15MN | ecosystem: Environmental > Terrestrial > Soil > Wetlands > Peat | place: USA... | reverse complement strand
GAGTCGGCCAGCGACACGCCCGAGCCGGTGGACGTGTCCATCAGCAACAGGCCGTTGCGCTTCTCGACGACCGCGGCGACGAGCGTCTTCGAGAGGCGGATGTCCTCCGCCGAGATTCCCTCGGCCACGCGCACGACGGCCGGCGCGAGCTCCCCGGTCGCGCGCGATTTCAGGAGCACGAGCCCGCGGTCGGGTTTCAGCGTCTCGAAGACCTTGTCCATCAGGAAGCCGAGCAGCTCGTCGACCGAGATGTCGCGCAGCAACTCGACCGTCAGCTCGTTGACGACGCGCAGCGACTCGATCAGCTTGCCGAGCTGTTCGGCCGGCAGGCGCGGGTCGGTTTCGGTGGCGTGGGCTCGCAGGAGCTCAGCCGAGGCCTTCAGGATGGTGTTGTCGAGCGGGTCCTCGCCGCCGCCCTCGATGCGCACCCGCGTCGTGGACTCGGATTCGACCTTCAGGGTGACGCCGCCGACGGTGATGCGATCGCCGGGCTTCAGGACCTGGACGGTCGTCAGCCGCTCTCCATTGAGGAACGTGCCGTTGCGCGAGCCCAGGTCCTCGACCGTGAACCCGCCGTCGTTGGCTCGGACGATCCGGGAGTGCTGCCGCGACAGCATCTTGTCGGAGATCGGCAGGTCGTTCATCGACGAGCGGCCGACCGTCGTCACCGGACGGTCGAGCGAGACCTTCCGCGCGGCCATTCCGGGGGCGGTGACGTACAGGTAAAACACGGATCTCCTTAGGGTTCGAGATTCTAACCTGCCTGAGGATCCGGGCCCGCTCCGGGGGCGCCGAAAGAGGCCCGAAGGCGGGGTTGCCGGAGGGGGGTTGCGCCGGGGGGCCCAAGTGCGTAGAATCCGCCGTCCCATGAAAGAGAAACTCCACCCCGAGCTTCACGAGGTCCTGGTCCACTGCGCCTGCGGCGAGACCTGGACGACCCGCTCCACGAAGAAGGAACTGCGCATCGAGATCTGCAGCAAGTGCCACCCTTTCTTCACGGGCAAGCAGAAGCTGATGGACTCGGCGGGCCGCGTCGAGCGCTTCCGGCAGCGGTACGCGAAAAAGGCGGCCGGCACCCCGGCCTAGCCGGCTTGACCCCCGGGGATGCGCCCCACGGACTCTCGCCCCTACTCCAGCGCCGCCCTGTAGCGGCCTGACCCAACGTCCGTTCCGCTGACGGCCGAGAGCCGACAGCTGAAAGCTCGCCATGCTCGCAAAGCTGGAAGACATCCGCCGCAAGTACGATGAGGTGAAGGCGCGCCTCGAGGACCCGCAGTTCGTGCAGGACCACCGGGCCGTCCGAGACGCCCAGAAGACCCTGACGGAGCTCGAGCCCGTGGTCGCCAGGATCGGGGAGCAGCGCCAGGTCCAGAAGGAGCTCGAGGGGGCCCGCGAGCTCGTCGAGTCCCTCTCGCCCGGCGAGGAGCTCTACCAGATGGCCGCCGCCGAGCGTGCGGCCCTGACCGAGCGCCTGGCGGCGATCGACCAGGACCTGAAGCTCCTGCTGCTGCCGAAGGACCCCAACGACTCCCGCAACGTGTTCCTCGAGATCCGGGCTGGCACCGGCGGCGACGAGGCCGCGCTCTTCGCGGCGGAGCTCTTCCGCATGTACGGGCGCTACGCCGAGAGGATGCGCTGGAAGGTCGAGATCGTGGACCGCGACGACACGGGCATCGGCGGCATCAAGACGATCACCGCTCTGATCGAAGGCGAGGGCGCGTACTCGAAGCTCAAGTACGAAAGCGGCGTCCACCGCGTCCAGCGCGTCCCGGCGACGGAGGCCTCCGGCCGCATCCACACGTCCGCGGCGACCGTGGCCGTCCTGCCCGAAGCCGAGGACGTGGACGTCAAGGTCGAGGAGAAGGACATCCGTGTCGACCGGTTCTGTGCCTCGGGGCCCGGCGGCCAGGGCGTCAACACCACGTACTCGGCGGTGCGCCTGACGCACTTGCCGACCGGCCTCGTCGTGCAGTGCCAGGACGAGCGCAGCCAGATCAAGAACAAGGCCAAGGCGATGCGGGTCTTGAAGGCGCGCCTTCTCGAGATCGAGCAGGCCAGGCAGGAGGGCGCGATCGCGGCCGAGCGCAAGAAGATGGTCGGCACGGGCGATCGGTCCGAGAAGATCCGCACCTACAATTTCCCGCAGTCCCGCATCACCGACCATCGCATCGGCTTCACCACGCACCGGCTCCAGGACGTCCTCGACGGCAACCTCGAGGAGCTCGTCGAGCCGGTCTCCTCCCACTTCGAGGCCGAACGGCTGAAGGAAGAGCTGGCGAAGGCTTGAGGAAGCCGTCGGCTCCCGGCTTTCAGCGTTCAACCGGGCCCGGCTCGGGTAAGCTGACAGCCGATCGCTGACGGCGACCCACCGTGACCATCAAGGAACTCCTCGACGAAGCCGCCTCCAAAGCCGTCGGGGCCGGAGCCGATGCGAGCCTGTGGGACGCGCGCCTGCTGCTCGCCCACGCGATGGGCGGCATGTCGCCGCTGGCTCTGGACCCGCGCCAGCAGCTCGAGGCGGAGACCGTGGCTCGATTCCTGAGTTTCTGGGACCGGCGGCTGACGGGCGTTCCGGTTCAGCACCTGATCGGCGAATGGGACTTCTACGGCCGCCCGTTTCGGGTCGACGGCCGGGCCCTCGTGCCGCGCCCGGAAACCGAGGTGCTCCTCGAGCAGGCCCTGAAGGAAGCTCCGGCGGCGCGGCGCGTCCTCGACGCCGGCACCGGAAGCGGCATCATCGCGATCACGTACCTGCTCGAGCGGCCGGAGGCCCGAGCGGTCGCCCTCGACATCTCCCTCGACGCCCTCGCTCTGGCCCGGCAGAACGCGGTCGAGCACGCCGTCCTCCCCCGCCTGACGCTCGTGGCCTCGGACTGGCTGTCCGCCCTCGCTCCCGCGCCCTTCGACGTCATCCTCTCCAACCCGCCGTATCTCGCGATCGGCGAGTCGCCGAACCTGCCGCCGACCGTCCGCGACCACGATCCCCGCCGCGCTCTCTTTGCCGGCGAGGACGGCCTCACGGCCATCCGGCATCTGCTCGCCACGGCGGCGCCGTACCTGGCCCCGGGGGGCCTGCTCGTCTTCGAGATCGGCTTCGGACAGGGCGAGGCCGTGCGCTCGGAGATCCTCGCGCGCCCCGTCTGGCGCTTTCTCAAGATCGAGCCCGACCTCGAGGGGATCCCGCGGATCTGCCTCGCGCGCCTCGAATCCGCGGCGGAGCGGGTGGGTAGAATCCGGAAGCCGTGGACAAGTTCCTGATCGAAGGGCCCGCCCGCCTCGCGGGCGACGTCGAGATCGCGGGCGCGAAGAACGCGGCCCTTCCCTGCCTCGCGGCGGCCCTCCTGACGGACGAGCCCGTTCGCCTCCGGAATCTCCCCGACGTCGCCGACATCCGGACGCTCGGCAAGCTCCTGCAGCACGTCGGCGCGGGCGTCACGCGGGACGGCAGCACGGCCGTCATCGAGGCGCGCACGATCGGCTCGGCCGACGCTCCCTACGAGCTCGTCAAGACGATGCGCGCGTCCGTGCTCGTCCTCGGGCCGCTGCTGGCGCGGGCGGGCTCGGTGCGCGTGTCGCTGCCGGGCGGCTGCGCCATCGGGGTGCGGCCCATCAATCTGCACCTGGCGGCCTTCGAGAAGCTCGGCGCCGAGGTCCGGCTCGAGCATGGCTACGTGGAGGCGAAAGCCTCCCGGCTGACGGGCGCCGAGATCGCCTTCGACACCGTCACGGTCACCGGCACCGAGAACCTCATGCTCGCGGCAACCCTCGCCCGAGGCACCACCCGCCTCGTCAACGCCGCCCGCGAGCCCGAGGTGACGGACCTCGCCAGCCTCCTCGTGGCCATGGGTGCGAAGATCACCGGCGCCGGGACCGACACCGTCGTGATCGAGGGCGTCGAGAGGCTCCACGGCGCCGAGCACACGGTCGTTCCCGACCGGATCGAGGCGGGCACCTATGCGCTCGCCGCCGCGGCCACGCGCGGCGACGTCCGCATCGGGCGCTGCGAGCCGTTGCACCTCGGGGCGCTGACGACGCGCCTTACGGCGACCGGGGCCCGCGTCGAGGCCTCGGGCGACACGCTCCGCGTGCGGGCCGAGGGCTCTCTCCAGTCCCACGACGTCGCCACGGCCCCATACCCCGGCTTTCCCACGGACCTGCAGGCCCAGTGGATGGCGCTCGCCACGGGCCTCGACGGGGTCGCCACGATCACCGAGACGATCTTCGAGAACCGCTTCCAGCACGTGGCCGAGCTCGTCCGGATGGGCGCCCGGATCCGCCTCGAGGGCCGCTGGGCCGTCGTCGAGGGCCCCTCCCGCCTGACGGGCGCCCGGGTCATGGCCAGCGACCTGCGCGCCTCCGCCGCCCTCGTCATCGCCGGCCTCACCGCCGAGGGCGAAACCACGATCGACCGCGTGTACCACCTCGACCGGGGTTATCAGAGGATGGAGGAGAAGCTGGCGGGGCTGGGCGCGAAAGTGCGGAGGGTAAAGGGATGACCGACTGCCTGTTTTGCAAGATCGCTTCGGGAGCCATCCCCTCGAAACCGGCTTACTCCGACGACGAGGTCTACGCGTTCCACGACATCGCTCCGAAGGCGCCGACGCACATTCTCGTCATCCCGCGCCGGCACATCCCGAAGCTGGCCGACGCCGGTCCGGACGATCGCGAGCTCGTCGGTGAAGTCGTCGCCCGCGCGGCCGCGATCGCCCGCGAGCTCGGCCTCGACCACTACCGCCTCGTCGCCAACAACGGCGAAGGCGCCGGCCAGACCGTCTTCCACCTGCATTTCCACCTTCTCGGCGGCCGCCCCCTCTCCTGGCCTCCCGGATGAGCGAAGCGCAAGGGTAAGGGGGGCGCGGCCTGCGCTTCACCGCGTCCAAACGGGCATTGGTTTTCTAGAATTCGTCCAGCCAGGCTTCCGCATCGGCGCGCTTGCGGAAAGTCTGGATCGCGGCGAACTGGCCGCGGGCGAGCGCCTCGAACATCCTGGCCACGCCGAAGAGGACATCGGTCGGGGCCACGATCGCGCAGGCGCCGAAGACGAGATCCTCGACGAGCGCGACACGGTCGGCGGCGGCCTGGACCTGGGGCGCACCGGGCGCGGCCGCCAGCTCGGTCCAGTCGAGCAGGACGTCGAGCCGCCCTGGCCGCCGCGGGTCCCGCTGGAGTGCGGCAAAGTGGGCCATCACGTCGCGCAGCGTCACGTTGCCCGCGCACGTCGTGACGACACGTCCGCGCCGGGCCTCGATCTCGTAGGTGATCGGCATTGGATCCCGACCGATTATCACGCGGGGTCAGGTCTGCATTTTGCAAATTTCGGGGTCAGGTCTGCATTTTGCACTGTCGAACGGGGAAATGTGGAATATGCAGACCTGACCCCAGGCACCGTTATTGGAGATCTCTGGGGATCGTCTCCTGCCAGGTTTTCTCACGGATGAGGGCGCCGTCCTTTCGCAGTTCGCGTTTCAGGCGATAGTAGAAGTTCGCCGCGTCGCTCCGAATCTCGAGAACGGCGCGCCAGGAGAGCGTGCGGTCCGGCAGGGTGATCGTCGTCGTGGCGTCGCCCGCGACCGCCGCCGCTTCGGGATGGGCGTCGGCCACGTCGTAGGTGATGCGCTCGACGGCCGCGACCTTGCCCCACGGGTAGTCGGTGGTCGAGTCGCCGGACCAGTCGCCGTGGGCCGCCTGGCGGATCTCGTCGCGGCAAATGGTCCACTGGCCCGGCCATGCCCCTCCCGTCGAGCGCACGCCCGGCCTGTCGTGCCACGGCTCGGGGGGCCCGAAGGCGGGTGCGGGCCGGGCTTCGGCGGGGATGACCGGCAGCACGAGACGCGAGCCGTCGGCGCCGCCGAGAGATAGCTCCGTCGTCATCGCGTAGGGTGTGGGCCAGATCATCGGCCAGAGGGCATTGGAGACCGCCAGGCGCACACGGTGCCCTTTCGGGAACACCCACGACGTGAAGTGCAGCTCGACCTCGAGCGGATAGCGCTTTCCGGGCGTCAACGGCGTGGGCTCCGACGCGCTGCCGCGCTGCGCCCCGGAAAGACCCGCCCCCGTCACCAGCGTCACCTGCCCGTCGGGAGCCACGTCGGACAGTCGCACGAACCAGTTCGCCAGCGGCGCGTCGGCGGCGGCGCGCAGGAGCGCTTTCGGGAATCCCAGGATCTCGATGTCCTCGGAGAGCGGCCCGGAGTCGTAGACGAGGCTCCAGGCGTCGGCCGACCGCTGGTCCGGGGTCAGCTCGCCCCACCAGAACCCGGCGGCCTCGCCCGTCGAGGGAACGCAGGCGAGCGCGTGGGAGCCGGGCGCCGGGGCGGCGGCCGCGAGCGTGTGCTCGGGCGTCAGGTGCAGCGTCGTGTCCCTCGACCGGCGAATGGGCCAGCCCTCCTCGTACCGCCATTGGCCGGGAATCGTCTTTCGATCGGCGCCCGGCGGGTAGGACTGGCGCACGTAGACGGCCAGGCGCGGCTGTTTCGAAAAGCCCGTGTCCTCGCCCTTCAGGAACTGGTCGAAGAAACGCACCGCCTCGCGCCGCCACTCGATCGGCGGGCCCGGGCGCCCCGAGTCCGGACCGGAGTGGTTCCAGGGACCGACGATGCCCCACGCGGGCCCCTTCAGCTTCTCGAGCATGCGCGGGATCGAATCCCGGTAGCCGTCGTACCAGCCGCCGATCATGAGCACGGGAACCTGGATCGCGTCGTAGCGCGCCGGAAACAGCGAGGCCTGCCAGAACTTGCCGTCGCGCTGCTGCTTCTTGTAGGCGAGCGACCACGGCGGGTTGTCGAAGCGCTCGGCCAGGCTCTTCTCGTCCAGGGGAAAGTCGGGATACCGCGTGATCGCCGGCTGCACCTCCATCGAGAGCTCGTACTCGTCGTAGTGGAACAGCCCGTCGATGAAGTGGATGTCGTCCTGGAAGAGGTCCTCGGTCGCTTCGCCCGGAAGGATCGCCTTCAACCCGGGCGGGCGCCGCGCCGCGATCTGGATCGCGTTGAAGCCGCCCCAGGACCAGCCCCACATCCCGACGCTGCCGTTGGACCAGGGCTGGCGCGCGAGCCACGCGATGACCTCGACGCCGTCCTGCTGCTCCTGTTCGGAGTACTCGCGCGCCGGGGGCCGGCCCTCGCTGCGCCCCGTGCCCCGGATGTCCACGCGCGCGCCAACGTACCCGTGCGCCGCCATGTAGGCGTAGAGCGGGTAGTCGCCGGCAAGCGTCCCGTCGTCCTTTCGGTACGGCAGGTACTCGAACAGGACCGGCAGCCTCTGTCCCGGCTTCACGGCGTCGGGCCGGTAAAGCGTGGCCGCCAGGCGCACGCCGTCCTTCATCGGGATCCAGACCTCCTCGGTCTTCATCCCGGCTCGGGCCACCGACGGCGCCCCGAGGAGTGCCGCGAGGAGAAGCAGCCGCTCGAGCCTCATCGCCCGGCCGCGTCCGGCACGACCGGCAGCACGATGCGCGACGGGTGCGCCGCGTCGTGGTGGATCCGCAGGGTGGCCTTTCGCGTCACGCCCGAGCGCGCCTCGGATTCTCCCGTCTGCAGGTTGCGGGAAAAGTGAGGCATGAAGCTGCCGCAGAGGACGACGCGCACCCGGTGCCCCTTTCCGAAAAAGTTTCCGGTGCGCAGGTTCGGCAAGCGCAGGGTGGCGACCTCGCCCGGCGCGAGGAGGCTCGGCGAGGGCCCGCCGTCGCGATCGCTCGCGCGCAGGACGTCGGTCCCGGGGCTCGAGAGGTTCCAGGCGGTGCCGTCGGGCTCGACGTCTTCGAGGAGCACCCACAGGTCGGCGTCGGGCGCGTCGGCCGACAGGTGCATCTCGACGCCGATCGGGCCTGCGACGCGCAGCGGCGCGTCCAGGGGCGCCGTCTCGAAGACGAGCACGTCCTTCCGGCGGGCGAGCTCGCGGTAATCGTGCGCGCCGGGCTTCGTGCCGTACGGATCGACCACGGGATTCGCGGGGTCGGAGACGAAGGTGCTCGAGGAGGCGTCCGGAGCCGGAGGCTGAGAGATGAGCTTTCCGCCGGGTGCGAGGTAGAGCGAGACCGACTGCGTGCCGGCAAACGGCAGCGTGTCGCCCGTGCGCCAGGTATTCTCCCCCATCACGAAGGCTCGCACGCGGGGCTCGCGGTCGACGCCGTTGTCGATCCCCCGGACGTACCGGTCCATGAAGCGAAGGATCATCGCCGCGTAGTCGATGGGCGCCGACGGGCCGAACGATCGGTCGCCCGAATGGTCGGTGTCCTCGCCGCCGTGGGTCCAGGGGCCGAGCACGAGCTGGGTGCGCGGATCCTTCTCGCCCTGCCGCGCGGCGAGAAGCCCCAGGAAGTTCGTGATCGCGCCTTCGGGTCCGTACGTCTCGTCGTGCCAGCCCGAGAAATTCAGGACCGCCGCTGCGACGCGGCCATACCGGCCCCGGATCTCGGCCCAGTCCCAGAACGCGTCCCCGGGCGGATGGGCGAGCCAGTCGAAGTAATAGGGCGCCACGCCGCCTCCAAGCTCCGGGACGTCCGTCAGCGGAAGCCGGTAGGGCAGGATCTTCTCGAGGCCTTCCCAGGCCGCCTCGGCCTCCCTGCCCGTCCGCGGCCCCGGCAGGTTCGCCTTGACCCGGGCGTCGGGCGCGATGTTCTCCCAGATCCACGCGATCCACGACAGGTCCCACGTCCCGCCGGCGTAGAAGAAGTTGCGCGGCGTCGAAAAGGTCATGGCGGGCACCATCGCCTTCAGGTGCGGCGGCGCCTCGACGGCGGCCAGCCACTGCACCGCGCCCGGGTAGGAGAGGCCGAACGTGCCGATCTCTCCCGTCGACCACGCCTGCCCCGCCGCCCATTCGATGGTGTCGTAGCCGTCGCGGCCCTCGTTGACGTAGGGCACGAAGGCGCCGCCCGAGCCGTAGCGGCCCCGAACGTCCACGAGCACCACCGCGTACCCGCGGCCGAGCGCGGCCCGGACGACGTCGTTGCCCTCGGCGTGCTTGCGGCCGTACGGCGTGCGGTAGACGAGCGTCGGAAATCGGCCGGCTCCGGACGGGCGGAGCACGTCGGCCTGGAGGCGCACGCCGTCGCGCATGGGAATGGCGACGCCGCGCTCGACGACCGGGGATTCGGCCCCAGGCCCCGGCGCCGCGGCGAGGAGCGCCGCGAGCAGCCCGAACCCGACCGCGAGCCTCAAGGCGCGGGTGTCCGCGCGGGAGGCGGCGCGGAGGACAGGACGACGGGCATCCGGTTCTCCGGCACCGCCACGGGCAGCCGGAAGATCGAAATTCGGGCCTTCTGCCGGAGCTCCTTCAACCACTTCGCAACCTCCTCGTCGAACGCGCGCTCGGAGTACCGCCGGCGCATTTCCTCGGCGACCGCCTCGAAGGGCGCCGCGGCTACCCCGGCGGCCTTCTGTTCGGGTAAGTAGCGCTGCTCGTATTCCTCGCGAGCCTCTGCCTCGTCGGCATAGGCGATCGGAGCGAAGCGTTCGCGCAGGTAGCCCGCGATCAGGAGCTGGCGCTCGATCGACGCCCGCACCTCGTCCACCGTCATTCCCGCCTGAGCGAACTCGGCGTCGGGGTCCTTGCCGGAGGCCTTCACCCGCTCGCGCAGGTTGGCCATCGCCTTGTCGATCTCGAAGGCGTTGGGCGCCGCCGGCCCGAACCGCACCGCGTCCTCGTACTCGAGGTGCTCCTCGATGAGGGCGTCGAGCACGCGCGCCCGGAAGGCCTCGCGGTCCTCCCCCGGCCGGGGGGCGAGGGCGGAGACCACCATGGCGCGGCGGACCTCGCTCTCGGCAATCGCCGTGTCATTGACCGTGGCCGCGATCCGATCGACGATCTCCGCGGCCGCGGGCCAGCACAGGAGAAGCCCGAGAGCCAGCCAGCGGCGCGGCGCGTGCATCGCCAGCATGATACCCAACCGCCCCGTGCTATTTTTCCGTTCCCCGTGACGCAGTCCAGAAAGCGCGGCCGCCTCCTCGTCGTGGGAACGCCCATCGGCAACCTCGAGGACCTCTCTCCACGCGGTCGGCGCGCGCTCGCCGAGGCCGACGCCGTCTTCTGCGAGGACACCCGCGTGACCGCGAAGCTCGCCACGCGCTTTCAGCTGCCCGCGCGCCGCATCGCCTGCCCGGGCCCGCGCGAGGAATTTCGCGTCGCGGAGCTGCTCGAGCGGCTCGACCGGGGCGAGACCGTCGCGATCGTGTCGGACGCCGGCATGCCGACGCTGTCGGACCCGGGAGCGCGGCTCGTCGAGGCCGCGGCGGCGGCGGGCCACCCGGTCAGCGTCGTCCCCGGCCCCTCGGCGCCCGCCGCGGCGCTGGCCGTCTCGGGCCTGCCGGCCGTGCCGCACACGTTTCTCGGGTTCCTCCCGGCCCGGGAGGGGGAACGCCGGCGATTCCTGGAGGCCCTGCAGGACCGCCCGGAGACCCTCGTGTGGTTCGAGTCCCCGCACCGCCTGCGCGAGTCCCTGGTGGCGGCGGCCGCCGTCCTCGGCGCGCGGCGCGCGTGCGTTGCCCGGGAACTGACCAAGCTCCACGAGGAGGTCGCCCGGGGCACGCTCGAGGAGCTCGCCGCGGCGTTCGGGCAGCGCGGCGAGGCCCGGGGCGAGATCACGGTCGTCGTGGAGGGGCGCCGCGGCGCCGCCGAGCCGGCGTCGGACGCGGACGTCGACGCGCGCATTCGCGCGGCGCTCGCCTCGGGGGAGTCTCTGAAGGCGCTCTCGAAGGCGATCGCGAGGCAGACGAATCGCCCCGCCCGCCAGATCTACGCGCGCGCTCTCGAGCTCGCGAATCGATGACCGGGCCGATCGTCCGCGTCGCCGGCCTGACGAAGGTCTTCCGGAGCTACCGGCGGCAGGAAGGCCTCAAGGCGGCCCTGAAATCCCTCGTCCGCCGCACCGCCACCGAGACGGCCGCCGTCGCCGACGTCACGTTCTCCATCGCGCCCGGCGAGATGGTGGGATACATCGGGGCCAACGGCGCCGGAAAGTCCACGACGATCAAGATGCTCACGGGCATCCTCACGCCCACCTCGGGCGAGGTCGTCTGCAACGGCTTCGTGCCCCACCGCGACCGAACCCGGTACGTGGCGACGATCGGCGTCGTCTTCGGCCAGCGCACGCAGCTCTGGTGGGACATCGCCGTCGTCGAGTCGTTCCGGCTCCTCAAGGAGATCTACGGGCTGACGGAGACGGTGTACCGCGACCGCATGGCCCTCTTCGACCGCGTCCTCAACCTGAACGCCTACCTGAACCAGCCCGTCCGCAAGCTCTCGCTCGGCGAGCGCATGCGCTGCGACCTCGCGGCTTCCCTGCTTCACCGGCCGCCGCTGCTCTTCCTCGACGAGCCCACGATCGGCCTCGACATCGTCGCAAAGGCCAACGTGCGCGAGTTCCTCCAGGAGATCAACCGCCGGGACGGAACGACCGTCCTGCTGACGACGCACGACCTGGCCGACATCGAGACGCTCTGCCGCCGTGTCATCGTGATCGATCACGGCCGCCTGCTCTTCGACGGGGCGCTCGACGAGCTGCGGGACCGGATCTTGCCGGTGACGTCCATCGTCTTCGACGTCAAGCACGCTCCCGATGCCGGGGAGCTCTCCTGGAACGGCCGCGCGATCCGGGAGGTCGGCCTCCACCGCTACCGGCTCGACGTCGACCGGCGCGAGGCCGCCCCGGCCAGCGCCGTCAAGGAGATCGTCAACCGTTTCGAAGTGTCGGACCTGAAGATCGAGGAGCCCGAGATCGAGGCCGTCGTCAAGCGCATCTACCAGGAGGGGATCTCGTGAGCGCCGCGCCGGCCACCTGGCGCGCGGCCGTGCCGTTCGCCCGGATCGGCTTCCTCAACATGCTGGCGTTCCGGGCCCGCTACTACGTGGGCGTCCTCACCTACCTCTTCAACGTCGCCGTTTACTACTTCATCTGGCGCGCCGTCTTTCGAGACGGAGCCTCCGTGGGGGGCCTGACGCTCGGGGACATGGTCACGTACGTCGCCGTGGGCTGGGCGATTCGCTCGTTCTACTTCAACGAGATCGACCGCGACCTCGCAGGCCAGGTGCAGGAAGGCAAGCTCGCGATGAACCTGATCCGGCCCGTCGACTTCCAGATGGTGATGGTCGCCGACGCCGCGGGCCAGTCCGCGTTCCGGGCGGTCCTCTTCACCATTCCGATCTCGATCGCCCTCGCCCTCGTCTTCCCCCTGAAGGCGCCGGCGTCGGTTACGGCGGGGCTCCTGTTTCTCTTCTCGGCCACGGTGTCGTTCTTCCTCGTCGCCGGCCTGAACTTCCTCGTCGGCCTGATCGCCATCCGCTCGAAGTCGATCCTCGGCATCCTTCGGGCGAAGTACCTCGTCTTCGAACTCCTGTCGGGCCTCCTCATTCCCACGACCCTCTTTCCGGAGCCCCTGAAGTCGATCCTCCTCGCTTCGCCGTTTCCCCACATCAACTACACGCCGGCCGCTCTGTACCTGGGGAAAGCGACGGGTCTCGAGGCCGCGAAACTGCTGGCGCTCCAGGCCGGCTGGACGCTGACCCTGCTCGCGGTCGGGCAGTGGGCGTGGCGGCGCTCGCAGGAGCGCATCACGATCCAGGGAGGGTAATGACGGATCTCGGATTTCGAATCTCGAATTTCGCATCCGGGCTTGCGCGACACGCCCGCCTCTTCCGGCTGTATTTCTCGCAGTACGCGAAGGCGCGGCTCGAGTACCGGCTCGACTTTTTCTCGAGCGTCTTCGCGTCGTTTCTCGGTACGGCGGCGGCCTTCGGATTCCTGCTGATCGTCTTCTCCCGCGTTCCCGCGGTGAAGGGCTGGTCCTTCGAGGAGATGGTCTTTCTCTACGGCTTCTCGCTCATTCCGCTGGGCGTCTTCAACGTGCTGTCCTGGAACCTGTACCTTTTCTCCGACCGCTACCTCATCGAGGGGCGCTTCGACCGCGTGCTCGTGCGCCCCGTAAACTCGGTCTTCCAGGTGCTCTTCGAGTCCTTCCGCCTCGAGTCCCTGCAGGAGAGCGTCACGGGACTGGCGGCCGTGGCCTGGGCCTCGAGGCGCCTCGGGCTCTCGTTCGGGCCGGCCGACGTCCTGATCTTCGCGGCGTGGGCGGCGTGCGGGGCGGCGATCTATCTCGCGATCTTCATCGGCCTGACGGCAACCTCCTTCTGGATCGAAGACCGCATCGGCATCGTCCCTCCGGTCTTCAACCTGATGCAGTTCGGCCGCTATCCGCTGACGATCTACGACGGCTGGATCCGGTTCACGCTTTCCTTCGTGATTCCGTTCGCCTTCGCGTCCTTCTACCCGGTCATGCACTTCCTGCGGCGCGCCGAGTTCGCGCGCGAGTTCCGGGCCGTTCCGCTGATCGCGGCCGCCTCGCTCTCCATCTCCCTGTCGGTCTGGAAGGCCGGGGTCCGGCGCTACCACTCGACGGGGAGCTAGCAGGTTGCTGAAAAAGGGTGTGGGATGTCGTTACGAGCGCCGCGGGGTCAGATGCAAGGAAGCGCGACGACGGCGATGCCTTCGCATCGCCGAGGAGCGATGAGGTTCTTAGGCAGGCGCTCGACGCGCCTGACATGGGCGGAGAGTTGTTCCCGGCTCAAGGGAAACTCGGGATTATGGGCTTCGGGAGCAGAACCTCTCGGCCGCCGTTCGCGAAGCGAACGCCTGCGGCCGAAAGCCCGGGCCACGACGCCCGCATCCATTTTTCAGCAGCCTGCTAGCTGTCGGCGATCAGCGGGGACGGCGACGCCGGCGGGTCGCGCCGGCCGGCCAGCGTCGCGACACCCGCCAGGACCAGGAAAAGCACCGCCAGCCCGCCCGCGGCCTGGTCGGAGGCGGCCGGTTGCCCGAGCAGGTCGACCGCGCCCCGGCCGCCGAAGGCGAAGAGCCCGAAGAGGACCCAGGCCGCGGCGTGGTCGCGCAGGAGGCCGAAGGCGCAGGCCCCTACCGCGGCCGCGCCGACGAGGCCCGTGACGAAGTCGAAACCGAACTCGGCCGGCGCGCGCAGCTCGGAGGGGACGAGCACCAGGACGACCGCGGCGATGCCGAGAAAGCGCCCCACGGCCGTCTTGAAGAACGCGCTGTTCCACGCGAGGGCCACGGCCGCCGCCAGCGCGGCCATTCCGAAGGTGCCCCGCGCCGCCCCCCAGACGACGTCGACGGCCGGAATCGCATCGCCGAGGCTGCCGGGCAGCGAGGGATCCGGATCGTAGAGCGCGGGAATGCGGGCGGCGATGACGTGGAACCACCGTGAGGTCCCGAGCAGGATCGCCGCCGAGAGGCCCGCGCGCGTCACGGCGTCGCCGAGCCCTCCGCGTCGGCGCAGGACCGCCCCCCAGCCCGGCCTCGCCGCTCCGAGGAGCACGAACGCCACGCTGGCGACCAGGACGAGGCCCAGAAGCGACAGCGTCAGGGACACGACGAGCCCGAGGCGAAAGAGGTTCATCGGCTTCTCGGTGTCGTAGGCGCGATAGAGCACCGGCCAGGCGTTGGCCAGCCCCGCGGCGATGATCGCCGCCGTCCACGCGAGCGGCCGTACGAGCGGGCGCCACGCGAACCCGGGCTCCTTCACGCGCCGCAGGAACAGGATGATCGCGATCCCGAGCAGAGAGCCGCCGGTCACGACGCGCACGCCGATCAGCGCCATTTCCGCGGGCGAGCGCTTTCGCTGCTCTCGCATGAAGCTTTCGGGCACCTGGATCGAGGGGATGAAGGAGGAAAGGCGCGGGCCGTGAAACACCGCCGTCAGCCTGGGCCGCGCCTGCCCGATGCCGGGGGGCTTGGACTCGAGAACCACGGTCGTGTCGACGCGCTTGGGCCTCGCCTCCGTGCCGACCTCGAGCACCGAGTACTCGCTCGCCGGATATCCGAGCCTGCCCGCGGCCTCGAGCGCTCGGCGGCGGGCGGCCTCCACCGACACCGGCGGCCCCGCCGCGGCGTCCTCGCCGATGGGATTCACGAAGGCCGCCACGCGGGCGCGGCGCGCGTCCACGAGGACCTTCCACTCCTCCTTCGATTCGGGCCGGAAGAAGCGGACGACCCAGTAGGCCAGCGGGAGCTGGCGGTCGGACAGTTTGCGCAGCGCCTCGGGGCCGCCCTTCTCGACGACGTAACGGGCCGCGGCATCCGAGAAGCCGGGAATCCCGGCCTCGTCCTGGGGCTTGGCTTCGCGCAGGCTCTCGTCGTACGGAAACCCCGTGCCCGTGTAGGCCACACTCGACCAGGCGTCGGGGTCCACGCCGTTGACGGTCAGGAACCGGCGCGCGAGCGCGCTGGCGGTCTCTCGTCCCGAGGCGTCCTCCACCAGCGGACCGCCGGGATCGGCCGGCACGAGAAAGGACACGGCGAGCAGCAGGGCCGCCGCCACGGCGAGCGAGCGCGCCCGGGCCGAAAGCGGCTGCACACCCGGCGCGTGCTCGACCGAAGTCGGCGCCGGAGCGGGCTCGGGCACGAAGCCGAGGGCTCCGTTAGACAGGCCCGCGGCGGGCAGAAAGCCGCCGCGCCGCGCATAGAGAACGAGCGAGACGACCAGCGGAAGCAGGAGGATCCCCGAGGCCGCGGCGCCCGAGACCTCGTAGTAGGTGTTGCCCGAGCGCAGCAGGACGAGAGCCGTGTACAGGGCGTCCACCGTGAAGTGCCAGACGAGCAGCGGCACGACGCCGTAGCGCAGCATCACGAATCCGATCAGCACGCCGGCACAGCCGACCTCGAGCCCGCGGATGTAGAAGGGCTGGTTCGGGTAGGTCGAGTGGCCGAAGCCCCAGATGAACGCCGGCACGACGACCGCGAGCACCCTGCCCGCGCCGAGGCGATCGAGGAGCGAGATCGAAAACATGCGGCTGATCCCCTCCTCGGAGACCGCCGGCAGAAAACCGATCAGCAGCACCGTCGCCCACGGGAACGCCGTGTTCAGCATGTCGCTGTAGGGCACGTCGGCCGGCGCCCATGCTCCGAACCGGGCCGCGACGACGTAGAAGACGGCCTGGTAGGAGAGGAAGAACGCCACGAGCGCGTAGCCGAGGACGACGCTTCGCAGGAACTCCTTCGTCTGGAGGCCGCGCGCGGAAAAGGCCCCGGCCAGGGAGAGCTGCCGAGGAAACCGTTCGCGGTAGACGGGCTCCGCGGCCGCCACGACGATCGCGATCCCGGCGCCGGTGGCGACGGCCCCGAGAATGCCGAGGATGACCTGCCTCGTCACGAACGCCGAGAACGGACTCGCGGTGTCGTAGCCGAAGAATTCCAGGGGGAGCTCGTTGATCGTCGACAGGAGTTGGAGCCCGAACGCGATGCCGCCGAACGTCGCAACCAGCCGCCACGGCACGTCCTTCAGGACGATCTTGCGCACGAGCACCGCGAGCATCGCGAGCAGCGTCGCGAAGAGCCCGAAGGTCGCGATCTGGCCCGCGGCCTCGTTCTTCGAGCGCAGCTTCTGGTAGTCGCGGGTCCACGCCTCCGGCACATGGACGAACTCGGAGAACGCCGTGACGCGGTCGCCCGACACGGTCGTCTCGTACCGGAGGGTCGCGTCGGCAAAGCGGACGCCGGCCTTCTCGTCGACGAACTTCCAGTCGGACCGATTGGGCCGGGCGACGGGCGAGGCCTCGACGGGCGTCAGCGCGGATTCGGCAAGCCCGCGCGAGGCCAGGAAGGCCACCGCCAGCGCCCGGGCCTCTTCGCGGGTCAAACGCGCGCCGGGAGCGTCCTCCTTCAGGACGGAGCGAAAGCCGATCAGGTCGCCGAGCGGGGAGATCGCGACGAGCTCCTCTTCCTTGACGGCCGAGCGGAACCACCGCATGCGCCACTGCCAGATCTTCGCCTCGCGGCCGTAGATCTTTCCGGCGCGCTCGAGTCCGAGCTCTCGCTCGAGGTAGACCTTCGCCGTCTCGTCCACGTCGAACTCGCCGGCGAAGCGGGCCCCCGCGATGTCCCGCCCACGCCCGGAAAGAAGCTTCTCCGCGAGGACGCGCGCCTGGCCGCGATTGACCTTGAACTCGATGGACGCCTCGGGGAACGCCTTGTGGAAGAGCGCGCCCGTGATCGCGGCGCCGGCGACGATCGAGAGGAGGCAGGCGCCGATGAAGCGCAGGTCGCGGCGCTCGAGCTTTTCCATCTCGATCAGGCGATGAGCCGGCCGGCGGAGGGCCGGCTCATCCCGCGAGCACGCTCCCCCCGTTCACGTTCACCACCTCGCCCTGCAGGTGCCGGGCGAGGTCCGAAACCAGGAAGAGAATGGGCCCGGCGATGTCCGCGGCCGAGGCGACGCGGCCGATGGGGATGAGTTTTTCGATCTCGGCCCGCTGTGCCGGGTCGGCGAGGGCCGCCGCCGACATGTCCGTGTCGACCCACCCGGGCGCGACACAGTTGACCCGGATGCCCCGCGGCCCGAGCTCGGCCGCGAGCGACTTCGTGTAGGAGATGAGCGCGCCCTTGGACGCGGCGTACGCCGAGTGCCGCGCCTCGCCCCGCTGGCCGGCCGTCGAGGACACGAACACGATCGAGCCGCCCGTCTTCTCGAGGTGCGGCACGGCGGCGTCGGTCACCAGGAAGCCGCCGCGCTGGTTGATGGCGTACGTGCGGTCCCACACGTCGAGGCGGCCCTCGCCGGCGCGATCCTCGTCCCAGATGCCGGCGTTGTTGACCACGATGTCGAGGCGCTCCCACGCCGCGACGACGTCGCGCACGAGCTGGCGCGCCTGTTCCGGCTGCGACACGTCCCCGGCCAGCGCCATGGCCTCGCCGCCCGCGGCGCGGATCTCGCGGACGGCGGCGTTGGCCGCCGCTTCGTCGCGGAGGTAATTGATGGCGACCCGGGCGCCCGCCCGGGCCAGCAGGTCCGCCGTGGCGCGGCCGATGCCGCGGGAACCTCCTGTGATCAGGGCAGTTCGAGGCGAGAGATCGATGGCGAAACCGTCGGGCATCCTGCTCCGTATATTAAGTTAGAGAACGACACCCGCCACACAGACCGGGCGGCGACCGCAGGAGCGGCGCCGTCCCCCGTCCCTTTTGGCGAGTCCTAACGCCCGGCAATCAGCTCCCCGACGTAGCCCGACAGCGTCTCGAGCGGCGGTCCCGACGACTTCAGGCGCACGTCCACGTCGGCCGCTCGGGACAGGGCCCGGGCGAGCTCCCGCGCGGTGAACCTCGAGGAACGCTGGGACGCTTTGTAGAGTGCGAACGGGTGGGTCGGTCCCTTCCCTCCTTCGAACGGAGAACGCCCGAACGGCGCCGCCGGCGCGAGCAGGCGCGGCAGCACCCTCGCCTGGAATGTCGCGTAAGACATGTCGGCGTTGAACCCGCCCGGCCCGGATTCCTCGAGACGCGAGCGCAGGAGCAGCATGCGGCGGACTTCGCCCGTGATCATGCCGAAGAGCTGGATCGGCCAGATCTCCTCGATCTTCTCGAGCGTCCGGTCCCCCTGCCGCACGTCGCGGCCGTCGAACAGGCGCTCGAGCCGCGCGAGGGCGTCCCCGGCATCGCGCCGCCCGATCGCGTCGAAGAGCCCGTAGAGGTCCTCGGAGGCTTCGTCTTCGACGTTGGCCTCGACGTCGGCCGCTCGCAGGCGGCCCCCCTTGCCCGCCCAGTCGAGCAGCTTCTCGAGCTCCGAGGCGAAGGTCGCCGGGTCCGCGTCGGTCCGGTTGAGAAGGCGCTCGAGGGCTCCCGGCTCGAGCACGACTTCGTGCTCCTTCGCCCTCGACCCGGCCAGGCGCCTCAGGGCCGGCCCCGGATCGTCTCCGACCGGCACCTCGAGGACGAGGCCGCGGGCCGTGATCTCCTGAAGCAGGTCCACGCCCGCCGGGGGCGCGATCGCCGTCAGCAGCGCCACGGTGCCGTCGTTCTTCTCGCCGCGCTCGAGCAGCGTCCGCAGGGCGGCTTTCACGACCCCGGGCCCTCCGCTCTTTTCCTCCGGCAGCTCCTTCAGGATCTCGGCCAGCAACGGGGCGTCGTCCTTCTTGCGGACGCGCTTTG
>Ga0326726_10001999_pt1 | contig 18937 bp, 13 predicted proteins | sample MHFenrmetagenome_2_FD_207603 | JGI IMG/M metagenome (GOLD analysis project Ga0326726, IMG submission 207603) | Lab enriched peat soil microbial communities from Michigan Hollow, Ithaca, NY, United States - MHF15MN | ecosystem: Environmental > Terrestrial > Soil > Wetlands > Peat | place: USA... | reverse complement strand
AGGGTCGCGATCTCCCGGTCCCGGTCCCGCAGGACTTCCCGGACGTGACGCGCGGCGACCTTGCGCCGGGCGACGAGCGCCTGCAGCACGTAATGCGAATCTTTGGGATCGAGCTTCATCGTGTCCTCCAGAGGGCCGGCGAGTCTATACCAGCCGTCTCACGCCAGAACGTCGCGCCGGACGAAAACGGCGAAGGCGGCCGCGACGGCCGCGAGGGCCCAGGCCGCCAGCACCGCGGCCCCGAACCCCACGGTCAGGCCCGTGATCGGCGGGGGCGAGCCCGAATAGTAGTCGGGCAGCGGCAGGTTCGTGACGAACAGGAACTTCTGGGCCTCCCACGTCGGCGCCAGGCGCGGCAGGATCGTGCCCGCGATCAGGGCCGCCAGCATCGTGCCCATCGCCGCCGCCGTCGAGCGCAGGAGGACGCTCGTCAGCAGAGCGATCGCCCCGACACAGAGCGCGGCGAACCACGCCAGGCCGTAGGCGAGGACCAGGTCCTGCCAGAGCGCGATCGAGCGCACGGCGGCCGGGTCGAGGCGCTCGCCCGAAACGCGAAAGCCAGTCAGCACCGGCGCCGCCCAGCCGCCATACCCGTACGCGATCCCCCCGAAGAGATAGGCCACGATCCCGCCGAAGAGCACCGTCAGCGTGATCGCGAGCGCCAGAGCCGCGAGCTTGGAGGCGAGCACCCGCGAGCGGCCGACCGGGCGCGTCAGCAGGAGCTTGATCGTTCCCTGGGCGAACTCGGCCGACACCACGTCGGAGGCGAACACGATCGCGAGCAGCGGCAGTAGCAGGTAGCTCGCCGCGTTGGCGAAGCCTCGGGCGAAGAGCGGGCCCGAGACGGCGTCGGGGTTGATGTCGTGGTCGACGTGGTAGCGCAGCCGATCGAGCTCGAACCGCGCCCAGCGCTGCGAGGACGGGGGCATCCGCCCGTCGCGCAGCCAGTTCTGGATCCGCGCCATCCTCTCCTGCGTCTCGACGTGCCAGTCCTTGCCCGCGAGGAACCGCTCGCGGCTGCGCGACTGCGCGAACACGATCAGGCCGATCAGGGCGACGAGGATGAGCACGACGACGCGGAACCGGCGCTGCCGCGAAAACTTCAGGATCTCGTTCTCGACGAGCCCGGAAAATCTCATACGGTCTCCCCTCCGGTGACCTCGAGGAACACTTCCTCGAGCGACGCGAGCGAGCGTTCGGCCGCGTAGACGTCCACGCCGGCCGCGGCGAGCGCGCGCAGCGCCTCGGGAACCTTCTCCTTCGGAATTCGCGCGTGGACCGCGCCCTCGCCGTCTCCGCCCTCCGTCTCGGCCGGGCCGAAGGCCGCGAGCACCTCGGCCGCGCGGCGCGCCGGGCGGACGTCGAAGCGAAGGCGGTCGGACGCGACGCGGTCCACGAGGTCGCGCACCGGTCCGGTCGCGAGCGTCCGTCCCCGGTGGATGATCGCGACGCGGTCGCACGTCTGCTCGACCTCGGACAACAGGTGGCTCGAAACGAAGACCGCGATGCCCCGCTCGCCGGCGAGGTGGCGCACGAGCTGCCGGATCTCGCGGATCCCGGCCGGGTCGAGCCCGTTGGCGGGCTCGTCGAGGATGAGGATGTCGGGATTGCCGAGCAGGGCCTGGGCGATCCCGAGGCGCTGCCGCATCCCGAGCGAGTACGTGGCGACCCGGTCGTCGAGTCGGTCGGACAGCGCGACGAGGCGGGCGAGCTCCGGGATCCGCTCCGTCGCGCCGTCGGGCAGCATTCGGGAAAAGTGCACGAGGTTCTCCCGGCCCGTCAGGTACTTGTAGAGGTCCGGCGCCTCGACGATGCACCCGACGTGTCCCATGGCCCGGCGGAACTCGCGGGAAAGATCGAGGCCCCGGATGCGCACCGTGCCCCGGTCGGGCCGCGCGAGGCCGACGAGCATGCGGATCGTCGTCGTCTTGCCCGCCCCGTTGGGGCCGAGGAAGCCGAAGACCTCGCCGGCGCGCACGTCGAAGGAGACGTCGGAGACGGCCTCGCGCTGTCCGAACCGCTTGGTCAGGTGCTCGGCGGACAGGACGACTTCCGCGGCCGGCGACCCGGACGGAACAGCCTCGGCGCTCACCGAATCAACGTATCATCCCCGCTCGCATGGCTCGCGGACTGTCGCGCTTCTGGCTCTGGACCGCTCCCCTCGCCGTCGGGATCGCCGCGGCGCTCGTGCTGGGTACTGGCTTCGTGCTGGCCCTCCGCGGCGCCGCCGGGAAGCCCCTCGGCGCGCCATTGCAGGAGACCGCGAGGGAGCGCGCCGCTTCGGCGCCGCGAGACGGCGTTTTCCGCATCCTCGTCGTCGGCGACTCGCTCGCGAAGGGAACGGGCGACGACTCGGGCAAGGGCTTCGCCGTCAACGTTCTCGACGCCTTCCGCAAGAAGGGCGCGGCCGAGATCACGAACCTCGCCGTCAACGGGATGGAGTCGCCTGAGGTGCTCGCGATCGTCGAAAGCCCGAACGTCCGTTCCCTGGCCGCCCGGGCCAACCTCATCCTCGTGTCGGCCGGCGGCAACGACCTCTCTCACGGCATCACCCGCGGCCCGGCTCCGACGGAGGTCGTGGACGCCGTGGCCGCGACGCGCGACCGCTACGCGAAGAGCCTGCGCGGGATCCTCGCCGCGCTGCGCGAGGCCAATCCCTCGGCGCGCATTTGCGTCCTCGGTCTCTACGACCCCTTCGGAGGCGAGACCGGGACTGGCCGCGCCGGAGCCTCGGTGATCCTGCAGTGGAACTCGCTCATCGCCGAGACCGCGCTGGCCTTCCCGAACGTCTCGGTCGTCCCGACCTTCGATCTGTTCCAGGGCCGTCCCGACCGCCTCTCGGCCGACCATTACCACCCCAACGCGCAGGCGTACGAGGAGATCGCCCGGCGAGTGCTGCAGGTCGTGTAGGGTCGCTTCCGCTCACCAGAATCGCCGCACCCGCTGGACTCCACGGCCCACGCCGAGCAGCAGCGACGCGAAGGAGGCGATGCGGCCCGCCTTCGCGGCGAGCGAGTTCCTGCCGAAGAGTTTCCAGCCCATCGTCGCCGCCGCGGCCAGCCCCGAGGCGGCCCAGCCCGCGAAGCGCCAGCGCTGGCGAAAGGCCTCGGCGCTCGTCCGCGCGCTGCCGAGCGCTTCGACGAGATCCTCGCGCTCGCCGGCGGCGCGCAGGCGCAGCGCTTCGAGGCGCTGCTCGTGCCCGTTCATTCCGTCCCCGCCCGGAGCCGTTCTTCGAGATCGGCCACGGCCTCTTCGTCCTCGCCCGGCCCGGGCTCGTCGTCCTCCTCCCCGGGCTCCGGCGCGAGCGTCGAGACGATCGCGCGCATGTCGCGCGAGATCTCCTCGGTCGACGCGGGAAACTCGAACGGGCGGACCTTCGCGAGCGTCTTCCATCCGTACCACGCCGCGGCCGCGGCGCCCGCGGCATAGAGAACGACGGCTCCGAGGATCCCGAGGACGACGCTGTTCGTCAACTTCGCGAGGAGAGCCGCGAGGAGGGCGGCCGCGAGCAGCAGCGCGCCGACGGCGAGCGCGGCGGCGACCACGACGACGGCCAGGCCCTTCGCCGTGAGCACCGCCTTGACGGAGAGCTCCTCTTTGAGGATCGCCAGCCGCGTGCCGAGGAGCGCCCGCCCCGCGGCGGACACTTCGCCCAACCGGTCGCGCCAGCCCCGCTCCTCTTCCTCGCCGGGCAGCTCCGCCCTCTCGGTGCTCATGGATGCAAACAGTTTACAGGGGTTGCCGGGGGACCCTGCCAGAGCCTATCCGGGAGGGATGACGACCCCTTCGTGCCGGCCCGCCCGGCCGGGCTCCAGGGGCGCGATCCGGATCCCCTCGGCCCGGAACCGTTCGTGGATTCGCCGGGCGATCGCGGAGATGCCGGGCGTGTCCCCGTGCAGGCACAGCGTGTCGGCGCGGACGGGGATCCTCGTTCCGTCGGCCGCGATGACGGCCCGGTCGCGGGCGATGAGGACCGCCTGCTCGGCGGCCTCGTCGGGATCGATGATGAGGGCGCGCGCCTCACCGCGCGGAACGAGGGTGCCGTCGCTCCGATAACGGCGGTCGGCGACGGCCTCTTCGGCCACGGCGAGCCCTGCCTCGCGGCCCGCCTCGATCAGCATCGAGTCCGCGGCGCCCACGAGCACGAGGCCGGGGCGGAAGCGGCGCACGCCCTCGGCGATCGCGCGCGCCACGTCGGGAAACTCGGCGCCGCCGTGGTACAGCGCGCCGTGCGGCTTGACGTGAGTGAGGGTTCCGCCGCGCGAGCGCACGAACCCGTCGAGCGCGGCGACCTGGTAGAGCACGAGGCTCTCGACGGCGTCCGACGCGATCGTCACGGCCATCCGGCCGAAGTGCTCGCGGTCGGGATAGCCGGGATGCGCGCCGACGCGCACGCCCCGCGAGAGCGCGAGCGACACCGTCGCGTCCATCACCGACGGGTCCCCGGCGTGCATGCCGCACGCGACGTTCGCGGAAGTGACGAACGGCAGAAGCGCCGCGTCGTCCATTCCCTCGCCGACGTCCGCGTTCAGATCGATGCTCAAGGGAGCCTCATCGTACTCCCGCTACCGCCGGCGGCGCCGGGGAGAAAGAAGCCGGACCACCCCGAACGCCGCCAGGCCCAGGGCCGCTCCGGCACCGAGGACGAGCAGCGGGGTCGTCCGGACGGGCGGCGGCGGGGCCGGAATGCGGCTCCTCTCGGCCGGGGTCGCGGCGCGCCGGCGCGCGACCTCGAGCACCAGGCTTTCCTCGCCCCGGGCCATCGCCCAACGGTGGTTGGCGGACAGCAGGGGCCGGAAAACGGGCGAAAGCCGCTTGAGCAGCGGCTTTTGCGCGCGAACTCGCCAGTCGAAGGTGACGAGGGTCCTCGCGCCGGCCTGCTCGAGCGTCCACACGCCGCGGCCGATGAGGTCTCCCCGGGCCTCGGAGGTGAACCCGTACGGATGTCGGGACTCGACCAGGCGCAGTTCCCAGCCGAGCGTGTACGGCAGGAAGCCCTTCGTCCGCAAGCGGATCCTCCGGCCAATGCCGCGCTCATCCCCCGCCTCCAGCTGCTCGGCGGACAGGTACACGGCGGGCCACCAGCGCGGCAACTCGACCGTGTCCGCGAGGACGTCCGCCACCTCGTGGACCGTGCCGACGACGTTCCAGCGGGTGACGAAGTGGTACTCGGGGGCGCTCATCCCGGTCATGGTTCACACCAGCTCGGCGCGCAGAAGCCCCATGCGGATCACGTCGACCGGCCCGCCCTTGCGGAACACGTCCTCGCGCAGGACGCCCTCGCGGCGAAAGCCGACGCGCTCGTAGGTCTTCACGGCGTCGGCGTTTCCCGCGTGCACGTCGAGTCGGATCTTGCGCAGGTCCATCTCCTCGAAGGCGAAGCGACACAGCGTCCGCACGGCCTCTTCGCCGAACCCCTGGCCGCGGCAGTCCTTCTCGCCGATGAAGATCCCGAGCGTGGCCGTGCGGTTGTCCCGGTCGATACCCATGAGCCCGCAGTTGCCGATATGCCGGTCTCCCTGGTCGAGACAGATGGCGAAGTTGAGCTCGGACGTGTCCTGGCCTCGCGTCGACCGTTCGACCCAGTCCGCCTCGCGGGCGAGCGAGATCGGGTAGCGCTGTGCGAGGGTCGCCGTCAGCTCTTCGTCGTTCATCCAGTCGTGGCAGCGCTCGAGGTCGTCGCGCTCGATCGCTCGAAGATAAACCCGCTCGCCTCGGATCACACGCAACTCCTTGATCCGTAAAGATATCCGAAGCCGGAACCGTTTTCGAGCGCTCGCGCCGGGCCCTGCTTCCGGCCCCGTCGGCGCGAGGCAGAGGAACTTCGTCCTTTCCGCTGCGTAACTCCAAATCGAAGGCAAGCAGGCCCGAGGGGATCCGCATGAGCGGCGCAATCCGACGCTTCTTCGCCAGGGAGGATGGAATGTCCAAGCTCTTCAAGACACTGCTGCTTCTCGTCGTCCTGGTGGCGGCGGCGGCCGGCCTCTACGCCCTGACCCGCGGCGGCAAGGGCGCCGACGGCGACCTGAAGATCGTCACCGTCGAAAAGGGCTCCATCACCGAAAAGGCCCTGGCGGTCGGCCAGATCCAGCCCCGTCAGAAGTTCTCGATCAAGTCGAAGATCTCCGGCATCGTCAAGCGGTGCATGGTCAACGTGGGCGACAAGGTCAAGGCCGGCGACGCGCTGTTCGAGATCGCCCCGGATCCGACGCCTCAGGAGCTGACGGACGTGGACCGGCAACTCGATTCGACCCGCGCCTCCTACGAGCGCGCGAAGGCGGAGTGGGAACGCTCGCAGCAGCTTTCGAAGGACGGCGTTCTTCCGAAGTCCGATCTCGACGTCAAGCAGGAGGCCTTCGAGCTCGCCAAGGTCGCCGTGGCCAAGGCCGAGCAGAACCGCGACCTCACCCGCAACGGCCGCATCTCGACGGCAACCGTGACCATGGAATCGATCATCCGGGCACCGGCGGCCGGCACGATCCTGACGCGCGCCGTCAACCCGGGCGACCCGGTGGTGCCGCTGACCTCGTACCAGCCGGGCACCGAGCTCGCGGCGATCGCCGACATGAGCGACCTCATTTTCAAGGGCACCGTGGACGAGATCGACGTCGGCAAGCTGCACGCGGGCATGACGGCCAGGATCAAGGTCGGCGCGCTGCCCACGGACGTCGTGACCGGCAAGGTCGCCCGCATCGCGCCGCAGGCCCAGCAGAAGGAAGGCGCCACGCTCTTCGACGTCGAGATCGAGCTCGAGCAGAATTCCAGCGTCTCGCTGCGCGCCGGATACTCGGCCAACGCCGACCTGATCATCCGCGAGGTCAAGGACGTGCCGACGATCCCCGAACGCGTCGTGATCTTCGAGGACGGCGGCAAGAAGACGTTCGTCGAGCTGCAGGGGGCCAGCCCCAAGGAGCCGCCCAGGAAGACCGCGGTCAAGCTGGGCGTCTCGGACGGGCTGAGCACGCAGGTCGTGGAAGGGCTCGCGGTCGGCGCGAAGGTCGTCGAGCGGCCGCCGAAGAAGCTCGCCTCCGCCGTCGACTGAGAATCGGCGCCGTTCCATGCTGTCCTTCCGCGACGCGGTTCGCCAGATGTGGCGCGACGTGCGCAGCCAGAAGCTGCGCACGTTCCTGACGGTCTTCGGCATCATCTGGGGCACGGTGTCGGTCTCGCTGCTGCTCGCCTTCGGCAAGGGCATGCAACAGCAGATGGTGATCAACGCGGCCGGCATCGGAGACGGTATCTGCATCGCCTGGCCGGGCCTGACGTCGATCCCCTTCGAGGGCCTCGGCAAGGGGCGCAAGATCCGCGTCAACGAGGACGACGTGGACGCGATCCGCCGGCAGGCCCCGGGCCTGAAGGCGATCTCGAGCGAGTACTCCGACACGATGAAGATGAACTACGCCGCGAAAACGGTCGCCGTGGACATCTCCGGCGTCGCGCCCGAGTTCGGAGGAATGCGCAACATCAATCCGCGCGCCGGAAGCCGATTCATCAATCCGACCGACATGGACGAGCAGCGCCGCGTTCTCTTCATCGGCTGGAAGCTCGCCGAGCAGGTCTTCGGCAAGACCGATCCGGTCGGCAAGACGGTCATGCTCAAGGGATCTCCCTTTCTCATCGTGGGGGTCCTCGAGGAGAAGATCCAGCAGTCGAGCTACAGCGGCCGCGACAACGGGAAGGGCTTCATCCCGGGCACGACGTTTCGAGCGCTGACGGGCGAGAAATGGGTCGAGAACCTGATCTACCAGCCCGCCGTGATGAAGGAGAGCAAGGCCGTCACCGCCGGAGTGCGCGGCGTCCTGGCCGGCCGCCAGCGCTTCGACCCGGACGACAAGGAAGCGTTTTCGGTCTGGGACACCACCGAGGAGTTTGCCTTTCTCGACACGTTCTTCCTGTCGTTCCGGCTCTTTCTCGGCATCATCGGCTCCTTCACGCTCATCGTGGGCGGCATCGGCGTCTCGAACATCATGAACGTCGTCGTCGAGGAGCGGACCAAGGAGATCGGCATCAAGATGGCCCTCGGCGCGAAGACGCCGTGGATCCTGCGCCAGTTCCTGATGGAGACGCTCCTCATCACGAGCCTCGGGGGCCTGATCGGCTTCGGGATCTCGATGACCGTCTGCGCGGTCTTCCCGAAATTCGGCGTCACCCAGTACGTCGGCGACCCGGACGTCTCGCTCGGTGTCGCCCTCCTGACGGCGGCGGTCCTCGGCCTGACGGGCCTCGTCGCCGGCTATTTCCCGGCCCGGGACGCGTCGAGGCTCGACCCCGTCGTGGCGATGAAGCTGTGAAGAAGACGCTGTCGCTGGTCCTCCAGCTCTTCCTGCGCTCGGCGCGCCTGCAGAAAAAGCGCGCCACGCTGACGATTGCCGCTCTCGCGTGGGGGACCGTCACGATCCTCCTGCTGCTCGCGTTCGGGGAGGGCTTGAAGCGCCAGATGACCTCCAACGAACAGGCCATGGGCAACAACCTCGCGATCCTCTGGCCGGGCGAGACGACCAGGCCCTACAAGGGGCTGTCCCCGGGGCACCGCGTCCAGCCCCGGATCGAGGACGTCGACTACGCCCGCGACCGCATGCCGGAGCTCGACGCCATCTGGGCCGAGCTGACCTCGTGGAGAACGGCCCTCTCGTACGGCAAGAAGACGATCAATGGCCGGGTCATCGGAACGATCGCGAATTACGGCAACGCCCGAAAGCACTTTCCGAAGCCGGGGGGCCGCTTCCTGAATCCGAGCGACGAGGACGAAAAGCGGCGGGTGGTCTTTCTCGGTAACGAGATGGCCAGGGATCTCTTCGGAGAGGAAGAGCCCGTCGGAAAGACGCTCTCGATCAACAATTCGCCCTTCACGGTGATCGGCGTCATGCAGCGCAAGCGCCAGTCCTCGACCTACGGCGGCCCGGATGCCACGCACGCGGTCATCCCCCAGTCCACGTTCAAGGCGGTCCTCGGCAACGATCGCGTCAACGTCGTCGTCTTCCGGGTCAGGAAATCCGCGGACATGGACGGGGCGCTCGTGCACTTGAGCCAGGTGCTCGGACCGCGGCTCGGATTCGATCCCGAGGATACCCACGCGTTCGGCGTCTGGAACACGGTCGAAGGCCAGAAGATGAGCGAGAAGATCCTCATCGGCCTCGAGATGTTCTTCGGGATCATCGGCGCGCTGACGCTCATCATCGGCGGCGTGGGTGTGGCCAACATCATGTACGCCGTCGTCAAGGAGCGCACCAAGGAGATCGGCGTCAAGATGGCGCTCGGCGCCCGCAGCGCCTGGATCACCGGGCCGTTCGTGCTCGAGGGGATGGTCTATACGTTCCTCGGCGGCCTCTTCGGCGCCCTGATCTCGATCGTGATCGTGACCGGCCTCGGCTTCGTCAAGCTCGAGGGCAACGACGTCCTCGAGTTCCTCGGCCACCCGACGCTGTCCTGGCCCATCGGCCTCGCGACCATCGCCATCCTCGGCGTCTGCGGACTCGCGGCCGGCTACTTCCCCGCTCGCCGCGCCGCGGCGATCGACCCGGCTTCGACGCTCCGTTACGAATGAGAGAGGGACCGTCATGACCAGCGCCATCATCGACATGAACGCGATCCGAAAGACCTACGACACGGGCAAGGTCAAGGTCGAGGCCCTGAAGGGCATCGACCTCGCCGTCGAGCAGGGCGAGTTCGTGGCGATCGTGGGGCCTTCGGGCTCCGGAAAATCGACGCTCATGAACCTGGTCGGCTGCCTCGACACCCCCTCGGACGGGCGCTACCTGCTCGGGGGCGAGGACGTCTCGAAGTTCACCCGCGACGAGCTCGCCGACGTGCGCAACCGGCGCGTCGGGTTCGTCTTCCAGGGCTTCAACCTCCTGCCGCAGATCTCCGCCTTCGAGAACGTCGAGCTGCCGCTGCTCTTCGGAGGCGTGGCGCCGAAGAAGCGCCGGGAGCGCGTCGAGGAGCTGCTCGCCAAGGTCGGCCTCGCCGACCGCATGGACCACAAGCCGACCGAGCTCTCGGGCGGCCAGATGCAGCGCGTCGCGATCGCCCGCGCCCTGGCCATGAGGCCGGACGTCATCCTCGCCGACGAACCCACGGGCAACCTCGACACCTCCTCGGGCGGCGACATCATGGGACTCTTCACCGAGCTCTGGCAGCAGGGCTCGACCCTCGTCGTCATCACGCACGACATGGGCCTCGCCCGCCGCGCCGGCCGCGTCGTCGAGATCCGGGACGGGCGGATCGTGCGCGACGGGGAAGCGGTGGCCTGAGGCGCCGTTTCCCTCGGAGGGCCGACACTGTCCTCCCGAGAACTCACCCTTACTTCTTCAGGAACGCCTCCGTCCCGTCGACTCCCTCGCGGGCGAACTGGGCGATGGTGGGGTCCGGATCGCCGGAGAGCTCGCGCAGGAGCGGCAGGTCGGATTCGTGGTGGAGCTCGCCGAGCCTCTTCACCGCGTCCTCGCGGACCGTCCGATTGCGGTCGGCCGTCAGCGTCCGGAGCCGATCGTCGAGTTTCGGGTCGTCGGGCGAGGCCACTGCCCAGCCTGCGACTGCCGCGGCCCGGACTTCCTGCTCGTACTTCGTGTCCGTGTAGGAGTCGAAGAGCGGGGCGAGCGAGGGGTCCTGGAGCTTGCCGAGCCCCAGCATCGCGCCGACGCGAATCGAGTCCCAGTAGCGCGACGGCCTCGACAGCTGCTTCACGAGGTAATCCTTCGTCCCGGCTCCGCCGAGGCGGCCGAGCGAGATCTCGGCTGCAGCGATGACGTCCTCCGCCCGGTCGGTCTCGATCGCCCGGCGCAGGGCCGGCGCCGACGACGCGGCGGCAGCCGTTCCGAGGCCCAGGGCCACGGCGCGCCGCACCCGCGGGTTCGCAGCCGACGCGAGCGCCTGCTCGAGCGCTCGCACCGCCTCCGCGCCGCCGCACTTGCCGAGATCGAGGGCGGCCTCCTGCTTCAGGCCCCAGTGCGCGGCGGAGTCCGCGAGAAGGCGGGCGAGCGCCGCGACGGCTCGAGGATCGCGCCCGTAGTCGTCGGCGAGCTGGCGCGCCGCTCGCAGCCGCGCGGCGAGGTCGCCGTGATCGAGCTCGTCAAGGACCTCGCCGATCGGCCGCTCGTACCTGACCTCGCAGACGAGCCACCCGCCCTTGTCGAACGTGACGCGCTTGGGCCGGCTCGCGGCCGGAAGCGACACGGTCGTCGACCAGCCCGTCAGCTCCACGCGATGCGTTGTGGCCCCGGAGGCGTCCGCGATCTCGACATCCACCGGAAGCCGGAACTCATTCTCGAACGGCAGGTCCGACTGGATCTGCTTGACCGTCAGGTCGACGGACTTGCGTTCGGGAACCCAGCGGTAGGACACCTCGAAGCGCGGGTGGCCGCCGCCGACGACGACCCAATCCTTGAAGAACCACGAGAAGTTGCGCCCGGCGGCGAGCTCGATCGCCTCCGCGAGATCCGCCGACTCGACGCTCGAGAACTGGTGACGCTTCAGGTAGTCGCCGATCATCGCGTAGAAGTCCGGATCGCCGAGGAAATGCCTCACCATGTGGAGGACGAGCGAACCCTTCACGTAGGTCGACTCCGTCTGGTACATGGCGGTGGGCTCCGTGTACCGCAGGTACTCCATCGGCCGTACCGTCCCCGTCGAGCGGACGTAGTCCACGTACGTGTTGAGGTACCACCAGCGCTGGTAGGTCAGGTCGTCCTCGCCGTGGGCGTGGCCGTTCCAGACCGTGTGCCAGAACGTCGCGAAAGACTCGTTCAGCCAGATCGATCCGATCGAGCGGCACGTGACGAGGTCGCCGAACCAGTGATGCGCGAGCTCGTGCGAAACCGTATCCTCGACCGTGAAGACGGGCCAGGCCTCCCCGAAGCTGGACGGCGAGGAGTCGGGCGGATCGCCGTCGAGCTTGAGGTGCGACTCGCCGAAGCCCGTCATCGTCGTCGTCTCCATGGCCCCGACCGCGAAGTCGCGCAGAACGACCTGGTCGTACTTGACCCAGGGATAGGGGTAGCCCATGCGCTGCGAGAAGAACTCGACCATCTTCGGCGTGTCGCCGAAGGTGAACTGCGCCGCCTTCTCCGTCCCGGGCGGCGTCCAGACCGCGAGGGGCACGGATGCCGGCCCGACCTTCGCGTCGGACAGCGGCACGCGCGCGAAGCGGCCCACGTCCACCGTCATCAGGTAATTCGGAATCGGCTTTTCCTGGACCCAGCGGAAGGTGCGGGTGCCGTCCGCGTTCTCCCTCGGGGGATCGAGCACTCCGTTGGAGACCGCCGCGAAGCCGGGCGGAACGGTGACGACGAATTCGACGGAGAAGCGGTCGTTGGTATCGTTGTAGATCGGCAGCCATCCGTTGTGGAGCCCGCCTTCCCCGTAGTTCCAGGCCTGGGCCTCACGGCCGCCGGCCGGCGGGAAGAAGTACATGCCCACGCGCGGCTGGCAGGCGTAGGAGATCCGTACCGTGGCCGACTGCCCGATCGGGACGGGCGCCCCGAGGGCGATGTCGAGTTTCCAGGCCTTCGAGTCGACGGTGAACGCGAGCGGTTTCCCGTCCCGCTCGACCTTCGTGACGCCGAGCAGGGCGGCGTCGAGCGAGAGGTCGGAAAGCGGGGCGCGCAGCGACGTGAACGTCACGGTCGCCGTTCCCGCGATCTCGTCCTTCGCCATGTCGAACCTGAGCTCGGCCACGTACTTCTCGATGTGAAAGGCCCTCTCGCGGACCGGGTGCTCCGGGCCCTCGGGAAGGCGGTGGCCGGGAAGGACCTGCGCCGCGGCCGGACAGGCCGCGAGCGCCAGCAGGACGAGGGCGCGCTTCATGACTTCTCCTCGAAAGGTGCCGGGATTGTAAGGCAGGCGGAGGGTGGCTCGGGGCGGCTCTGCGCGAGACCTTCAGTGCACCGTGACCGTAGCTCCCGCGGAGTACGCCGAGAACTCCGGCGCGTACATGGACTGGACCGTCGCCGGGCCGACCCGGAACGTCCCCGCCATGTTCGCGCGGACTCGGTACTTGAGCGTGTACTCCCCCGCCGGCAGCCGCTCGAAGAAGAAGTTCGTGCCCGAGTCCCGCGTCTCCTCGTACCAGGAGATCCCGAGGTCCCACTTGTAGCCCGAGACGACGATGCCAGGCTCCAGCCCCGCCGCGCGCGGATCGCGCAGGTGGACGTACTCGGCGGCGTGCTTCGCGCGCACCGAGAGCTGCACCTCGACCTCGTCGCCGGGAGCGAGCGCCGCCCCTTCGGACAGCGGCGCGAGCGTGAGTCCGGACGGGGACGCCTCGCGCTTGAAGTACTTCCGCGACACTGTAAAAAAGTCGCCGCGGTCCCCGGCCGGGGGCTTCTCGGTCGAGAAGTTCCATGTGGCCGATGCGAACGCGAGGCCCTTGCCGCCCCTGGAGACGGCGATGACCGAGTCCGTCCTCGGGTCGACCTTCTCTCCCGGAACGACGACCTGGTTGCGCTTGCCGGTGTAGCGGTCCGGCTCGAATGTGAACGTCGTCTTCTGCCCTCCGGTCTCGACGGTGACATCTTCGCGGAGGCCCGGAGCGCCTTCCTTCTTGAGGTACCAGACGAGCGAGTAGATGACCTCGGCGGTCGCGCGCGTGGACTTCCACTGGTTGAGCTTCTTATTCAGAAACAGCCACTGCACGAGTCCGTGGCGTCGGGAATCCGTCGGATCGAGCTCCATGAGCGTTCGCAGCGCGAACGCCTGCGTCTCAATCGTGTCGTTGTACCAGAGCCAGGAGCGGTCCTCGGGCGCCCAGTACGTGCCGAGGTCGCGGTCGGTGTTCGCGGAATCCATGACGCTCGCCCACACGAGCGCCGCGTCCTTCGCGCGGCCCGAGCGCTTCAGCGTCAGCGCGAGGAGGCCCTTCATGTACGGCGAGTGCTGCTTCCAGTGCCTGAAGGAGAAGGCGAGGATCGACGACCGTTCCGCCGGCGTCAGCGCGTCGCCCATCCAGGACGCATCCGGGTAGCAGGTCGCGACGTAGTCGAGGAACGTCAGCCACTCCCAGTCGCATTTGTCCTCGGCCATCCGCTTTGCGTATTCGTCGCGGAAGTGCCTGGCGAGGTAGCCCCACCCCTTCACGACCATGTCCTTCGGGACGTCCACGCCGAACTCGGACGCCTTCGCCATCCCGTAGAGGATGTAGAGCGTCATGTACGGCGACGGCGGCCCGCCGGACCACCACGGGAACGCGCCCGCGGCCGTTTGCGCGTTGCGCAGTTTCGCGAGCGAGGCCTCGCGCTCTGCCTTCGCGATGCGCGGATCGAGGACCTTGACGAGCCCGGAGCCCGCGTCCCGGCCGCCCTTCGCGGCCTCGAGCCACGGCGTTTCCTCGAGCGCCATCCGCCGTGTCGGATCCGGGGCCGCCCAGGGCTCGAGCGGCGTGTCGCGTTTGGACATCTCCTCGGCCATCTTTGCTACGGCCGGGTAGTCGCGGTACAGCGAGGACACGATCCCGGTCGAGACGAAGCGGTTCATCGTCTGCTCGGTGCACTCGTAGGGGTAGTTCACGAGGTACGGCAGCGCATTGAGCACGGAGTAGAAGAGCTGCGCGTCCACCGTGACGACGAGCTGTTCGTCGATCCGGCTCGCGTCGTCCGTCCTCGCCATGTCGGCGAACGTCATCGTGCGCCGCTCGCCTTCCTGGAGCGCGACGAACCGCGACTGCGACAGCTGCATCCGCCCCGGAAGCACCGGCACGGGGCGCAGCTCGCCGTCGGAGAAGTCGCCGGACACGGCCGTCGCCTTGATCGCGTAAGAACCGACCCGCTTCGGAGTCACGATCGCAAACGTCGCGTTTGCGCTCCCGCCGGCCGCCGCCGAAAAGGCGATCCCCGCCTTCTCCGGCGTCAGCCCGAACGCGGCGAGCGCGCTCGTGTTCGTCTCCGTGTCGAGGACGTCGAGCGCGACTGTGCCGGACATCGCGCCGGCCGAGGCGTTGTTCACGACGACCTTCAACTCCGCCGCGTCCCCCTCGCGCAGGAACCGCGGCACGTACGGCCGCACCATCAGGTCCTTGACGCTCTGCGTCTCCCGGCGGAGCGATCCGGACTTGAAGTCCCGCGTGATGGCGTGGACCCACACGTTCCAGGACGTCACGGAATCCGGCACCTGGAACTCGATCACCGCCGAGCCGTCGGCGCCGGTCAGCAGCTGCGGCTTCCAGAAGGCCGTTTCGGAAAAATCGCTGCGCAGCTCGATCGGGCGCGGCGCTTCGGCGGTCGCGGTCGGCCCGCGGCCCGGTTCCGGCGCCGACGCGGGGACGGCCACCCCCGCATTGCCGACGATGCCTCCCATCACGCCCCCCTGGATGCCACCTTCCACCGGCGCCATCGCGGCCACTGCGTCGACCTGGACCTCCGACCGCATCGTCTTCGCCATCATCCCGCCCCGCGTTCCCGGACCTCCGATGCCGTATTCATCGAGGAACTTCAGCCGATCGCCGTGCAGGTTCTCCGGGGACGGCCTGGCCCCGAAGTCGCTGCCGAAGACCCGGAGGCCGCCCGCTTCACCGAGGCTCGAACGCGGGTACCCCCCCCGGGCGCGGTCCGGGTAGAGCGAGAGCGGATTGGGCGGATGGTGGCCCGCGTACGCGTCGAGGCTTCGGTCGTACATGTAGGCGAGCAGCTCCGCGGCAGCCGCCTCCATCGGCGGCCCTGAAGGCGCCTTCACCGTCACGCGCCAGGTCTCCTTCGTGCCGGGGCGGATCCGGTCGCGAAACGTCGCGAACGAGACCCGGAGCTCCTTGTCGCTCCACGGAACCAGAATCCGGACGCTCTCCGTCACGAGCTGGTGGTCGCTGACGAGCGACAACCGGACCTCGAAACCTCCTCGATCCTGCTCGCCCACGGGCATTTCGATGAGGCTGTCGCCATCTCCCGTCACGGCGCGGCGTGAAACGACGCGGCCGTCGCTGAACGTCTCGAGAAAGAAGGTCTGTCCCGGCAAGCCCGAAAAGGCGAGGACCCTGGCAATCTGCCCGGCGGCGACGGATTCGCGCTCGACCCGAATGACGCCGGGCAGCTTGACCGGCATCCTCTTTCCGGCGACCAGGAAATCCTGGTCTACCCGTCGCACGCCGCCGAACTCGTCGTGCGTTTCGTATCGGATCCGCCACGCCCCGGCGGACAGCGCGGGAAGCTCGAGACGCGCCTCTCCTTTCGCATCGTGCACCAGCGTCCCCTGCGCCCGCTCGGGGCCATCCGGCCAGCCGTGCAACACCGCCGCGGCAGCATCCATCCGATCCCACCGGGGCCGCAGCCGGTCGCCCGGCGTCGTGATCATGTCGTCGAACTGCGGGCGCGCCGGCTCCTCGGAAGGCAGGAGCGTCTTTCCCGGTTCCGCGATTGCGACCAGCCGCCAGGTCCCCGTCCCGGGCCGCGGCGCGCCATCGGGATCCGTGCGCGTCACGGTCAAGGCGCCGGGCACGCCCTCGCGGAGGAACCCCGCGTCCATTCGCACCGAAGCGGCGATCGCCGTGCGGCACAGTCTGAACGAGCGGTCTCCGGACCTCGTCTCGCCGCCCTCGTCCGTCACGTCGAAGAAGGCCCGGAACGAATAGCAGAGGTCCTGCGCGTCGGCGCCCCGTTCGTCGGCGGCGGCCTCGAAGCTGGCCGCGAACGTCCCGTCCGCTCCGAGCGGCGAGGTCCCCTGCGCGATCATCTGGCCGCTGTCGGCGCCCCGCCAGGGATGCCGCCATTCCCACCACCGGGGAAACTCGGGCTGCCGCAAGACCCGCCAGCGCGCCGTGCCGGTCGTGAGCGGAAGACCGAAGTAGTAACGCGCCGATCCGACGAGTGTGGCCGGCCGGTTCAGGCGTAGCGGCGCCTTTGGCTCTTCCCACTTCACCTCGAAGGTCGGGCGCTTGTATTCCTCGACCTGTACTCCGGCGGCGCCGGTCGGCGCGCACTCGACGGTCCATCCGCCGAGAGCCCGACCCGACGGGATCAGGAATTCTCCGGCGGCGGAGCCGTAGGAATTCGTCGTGGCCGTCCGTGACTCGACGACCTCGCCGTTGCGATCGCGCAGCAGGACGGTCACCGGCGCGGCGGGCGTCGTCTCGTATCGCCCGAGGTCGGCCCTCCCCCGGTAGGCGACGACTTTCCAGAGCACCTTCTGCTGCGGGCGGTAGATCGCGCGATCGGTGTAGACGAGGGACGCCGTCGCCTCCTGCGGCGCGCCGGGCTCGCTCAGGGAAAAGGCGTTGGCATCGAGCGCGGCGTCGCCGCCGCTGCGCGCCACCAGAAAGAACGTCCGCCGGGCGAGCGCCGGCTCGTAGGCGAAGCGCACCAGGCCGTCGGCGTCGCTCTTCTTCGACGCCACGACGGGATGAAAACCGGCCTTCCACCCATGGGAATACAGGCGCACGTCGACGCCCCTCGCCGGACGCCCCGTGTCCGCGAACACGACACGGGCTTCGACGGACGAAGCCTCCGTACGGGAGAGAAGGACGAGATTGCCGAGGATGATCGGAACGGACGTGACGCGATTGTCCTTCTCGGCGAAGTCGGGTCGCGCCGAGGCGACCACGATCCAGAGTCCGGGGGCGGTCAGGGGCGGAGTGACGAAGGTTCGATGCTGCTTGAAATCGGTCGTCTCGGGCAGAGGCGCTTCCCACTGGGCTCCCGGTCTCGCCGAGCGCAGGAGCTCCTGAACGACGTCTCGCGACGGCAGGAGACCAAAGTCCTTCCCGGTACCGACACGGTCCTCGAGGTCGAGATGAAACGCTCGGAAATAAAGCCGCGAGAGGTTCTTGTGGGTGACCTCGATCGACCGGCGGTCCGCCGCGTCCGAGGACATCGCGGCGAGCTGATAGTCGGGCGCCTCGATCGCCGCGACGATCCCGCTCGCCCGCTTCCCTCCGGGCGACTGCGGGTACCCGCCGGCTCCCTCGAACGCCGCCGCGCGGGCCCGAACGAGGTTGTCGGGCGCGTCCTCGGCCTGGAGCAGCGCGGCGAGCTCCGCCATCCCCATCGACCACCACGGGATGCTGCGAAAGCGCGGCAGGCGTCCCTCGAGATCCGTGCGGATCACTGCGCGCACGCTCCCATCCGTGAACGCGGCATGCAGGCCGCGCGATCGCTCGAGGCGCGCCTCGAGCTCGGCGGCAAGCTGTCCTTCAACCCCGTGCCAGGATTCGAGGTCCCCGAGAACCGCGACGAACTTTTCCAGCGGATGCGTCGCCTCGTCCGCCAGCTTCGCGTCGGCATCCCGACCCTCGCCCGCGAGCAGCGTCCCGACGTTCAGCTGGTAGACGTCGTTCGACTGCGCCGGCGTCCACAGCGAAGAGTCGGCAAGCAACTGCGCGAACAGGTAGGACACCGCGTCGCGCAGCGTGCCGCGGACCTGCTTCGGGTAGTTGTTCGGATCGACGTACTCGCCCAGTGCGCCCACCGGAAGCGCGCCGAGGTCCGCGCGGCGGGCCCACGCGCGGCGGTACGCCTTTTCGGCCTCGCCGACGATCTGCGCGCGCGTCCAGGCCTTCAGGTCGATGGGCCCCGAGGACTCGATCTTCTCTCTGGTCCCGATCTGCCAGGAATACGCCCGCTCGTACTGGACGAGACACTGCGCGTAGAAGAGGTCGAGCGTCGTCTGCGAGAGGAGGCCCGGCGGCCATGGCGCGTCCTTGAGGGTCCGGACCGCCGTCTCGTAACCGTGGAGCCCGGTCTCGAGCTGCACCTTCCGGATGAGCGCCTTCGTCCACTCGGCCTCGTCCTTGCGCTTTTCGGCCGCTCGGAGGATCCCGTCGACCTTCTTTTCCGCCTCCGCGAACTTCTGGTCCTTCACGAGGGCGTCCACCTCGGTCCAGGTCGCCACCGGCTCGGGAGCAGGAGCCCGCTTCACGGGCACGACGGCGACCCCGGCCAGCGCCGCCGAAAGGACGGCAATCCGGATCATCTTCGCGCGGGCGGACACAGCGCTCATTCTGTCAGCTAGAGAACCCGCGCGG
>Ga0326726_10001998_pt1 | contig 18947 bp, 17 predicted proteins | sample MHFenrmetagenome_2_FD_207603 | JGI IMG/M metagenome (GOLD analysis project Ga0326726, IMG submission 207603) | Lab enriched peat soil microbial communities from Michigan Hollow, Ithaca, NY, United States - MHF15MN | ecosystem: Environmental > Terrestrial > Soil > Wetlands > Peat | place: USA... | reverse complement strand
GTCAAATCCCGACGGTTGGCAGTAGTTCGGGCTCAAGCAGCTGCGGTTCGCCGTGTTCGAAAATCCAGCGCAACGACGGTTTTCTCTTTTTTCCCGGCACCGAGCGGGCTGGCAAAGGCGTACGAGTTGGTGATTACGTAACCGCGGTTGAGGACGGCAAATCCAGTGCCGACAAATTGGGTCGATAGACTGCGCGTTCTGAGGAAATTACCGACGCCCACCACCGAAGGCCTGAAATCACAACGTGTTTCAGATGGGGTCAGTTCGCTGTTCTTTGTGATCTGCCAGTACTGGATTACGCTGTCCCAAGGTGTCGATGTGGACGCCGCGCTTAAAGCCGCTCGGTACCGGATCTACTTGCCACGCGTGGCTACGGGAAACTGATCGGTACGGCGTTACAGTTCGTGAACTCACATACAAAATAATGTTTGCACAAGCAAAGAAGGGATCCCAAATCTTTTTTGACGCGGCGGGATGGCGTGCGCCGAATCTACGGTTGCTCATCAGCCCGTTCGTGGATCGCGAACGCAACAGTCATGCCGGATTTTCCGATCGAGATCATCTGTTGTCTGCCGCAGCCTGGCTTGAGCGCGCGCAGGACGCCGGGGGAGACGGCGGTGTTGCCGGCCGCTACCACCTGCGCAGCGGGTGGACATCTTCATATCCGGAAACCACGGGATATATCGTTCCCACGTTTATTCGACTTTCCGACTTGCTGGGCGAGCCGCGGTTCAGAGAACGAGCGCGTCGAGGCGTCGATTTCCTGCTGTCCGTGCAGCTCGAATGCGGTGCATTCCCGGGAATGGAGATCGCCGATAACCGCGCCGAGCCGTCTATTTTCAACAGTGCGCAGATCATCTGTGGGCTGCGTGCTTGGCACGCGGATAGCAATGACATTCGCGCTCTCGATGCCTCGCGACGCGCGTGCGATTGGCTGGTGGCGCAGCAAGATCCAGACGGTGCTTGGCGCAAGTACCTCTACGGCGATATTCCTCATACCTACATGGCACACGCGGCGTGCTGGATCGCCGAACTTGGAGCTTACCTCGATCGCAAGGACTACCTGGATGCCGCGCGCAGGCACCTGGAATGGGTTCTAAAACATCGGGACCCTGCAACCGGCTGGTTCGACCTGTGCGGCTTCACCGAGGAGAGCCACCGGTTGCGGTACGCTCCGACACATACTATCGCTTACACGATCTGGGGCGTGCTAATGATGTCACGCATCCTGGAACACGAGGCGGGAATGCGCGCGGCACGCTCGGCCGCGTCGGCCGTCGCCCGATGCCTGGACGTGTCAAGCTGGCTTCCCGGAATTCTCGATCACGCGTGGCGAGAGTGCGCTTCTTACGCGTGTCTTACCGGCAACGCGCAAATGGCACTGATCTGGCTGGAGCTACATAGCCTGCGGAGCGATCCGACCCTGCTGAGCGCGGCATGCAAGGCGATCGACCTCGTCAAACGTGCTCAGCCAATGTCGTCAAGCGACCCGGGCATACGCGGCGGCATTCCCGGCTCAGATCCGGTGTGGGGCCGTTATATTTATATGGGGATACCCAATTGGGCTGCGAAGTTCTTCATCGATGCGCTGATCGAGAAACAGGTCGCGTTGGATCGGCTGGTGGCGGCGCCCCAGTCCGGCGCGAATCTTGCTTTGTAGCAAAGTACTAGAGATCAATAGCTTAAAACGCTCTAGAGCAATTCATTTCGTTAGCCAGGAGACACGCGCAATGCCATCAGTTGAACAGGAGATTCGCCAATTCATCGTCGACAATTTCCTCTTTGGTGAAGTGGAAAGAAGCCCATCCAATGACGATTCACTTATCGAACAGGGAATCGTGGATTCGACAGGGGTCGTGGAGCTGGTCGCGTTTCTCGAAAGCAAGTACGGAATTGAAATACACGGAAATGAATTAATCCCGGCCAACCTGGACTCGCTCAACAAACTGTTGGATTTCGTCGCCCGCAAGACTGCAACATCCACGTAGAGGCCCCGTGCAAGTCGAAGTTTTTCTCGAGCGTAGCGCCGCACGCTTTCCCGACAAGACCGCGCTCGTATGCGAGGAACGGCGGCTGAACTACCGATGGATTGAAGAACAAAGCAACCGGATCGCCAATGGCTTGATTGGTCTCAGTGTCGACCGTGGCGATCGTGTAGCCGTCTGCCTGGACAATACCGTCGACGCAGTCCTCTCCATCTTTGCCGTCCTGAAGGCTGGAGCCGTTCTCGTACTCGCCAGCCCCGTCATCAAGAGTGAAAAACTCGCTTACCTGCTAAACGACTCGGGCGCAAGAGTCCTGGTGGCCAACGCCGCCAGCGTCAAGAATCTTCGGTCCTGCCCGATGAATACACCTGCTCTGCAGACCATTGTCGTCTCCGGAGGTAACGCGAGCGCACAGAGCGGCCCTCATCGCGTGACAACCCTGGACCATCTTCTTGCCGAACACGGCGAATCGGTTCAGCCGCCGCCGAAACGGTGTATCGACGTCGACATCGCCGCGCTCATCTATACATCAGGCACGACGGGAAGACCCAAGGGCGTCATTGTAAGTCATCTGAACATGGTTGCTGCAGCCACATCCGTTACGGAATATCTCCGGAATACCGCGGATGACATCATTCTGAACGTGCTGCCGGTGGCCTTTAGTTACGGTTTGTATCAAATCCTGATGGCCTTCAAAGTGGGCGCAACCATCGTTCTGGAACGGTCCTTTGCCTATCCTCACGCCACTCTGCAACGTCTGATGGAAGAGAGAGCCACGGGCTTTGCGATCGTACCGACGATTTCTGCTGTGCTGCTGCAACTGGATCTTTCGGCGTATCGCTTTCCTGCGCTGCGGTATCTGACCAACGCGGGAGCAGCGCTCCCTCTTGAGCATGTTCCCCGGCTGCGTAAGCTGTTTCCTCACACCCAGTTGTTCCTGATGTACGGGCTGACAGAATGCAAGCGCGTGTCCTACTTGCCGCCGGATCAGCTGGATTTCCGGCCGGATTCGGTGGGGAAGGCCATGCCCAATGTGGAGGCCTACGTTGTGGGCGAAGACGGAAGGCGGTTGCCCGCCGGCGAAGTGGGAGAACTGGTTGTCCGAGGCTCGAATGTCATGCGCGGATACTGGAACTTGCCGGAAGAGACCGAGCAGGTGCTGAGACCCGGTCCCGTTCCCGGCGAACGGGTGCTGCACACGGGTGACCTGTTTCGAACGGATCAGGAGGGATATCTTTACTTTGTCGGCCGCCGCGACGATATCATCAAGAGCCGTGGTGAAAAAGTGAGTCCCACGGAAGTGGAGAACGTGTTGTACCGGCTCGAGGGCGTGAGCATGGCAGCGGTTGTGGGCATTCCGGATCCCATACTTGGAGCAGCGATCAAAGCAGTCCTCACGCTGAAACCTGGCGTCGCTCTTACGGAAAACGATGTCCTGCGCCATTGCGCAAGGTACCTTGAGGACTTCATGGTGCCCAAAGTTCTGGAATTCCGGGAGACGATGCCCAAGACTGCGGCCGGGAAGATCGACAAACGAGAACTGACTGTACGGGAAAGATCGTGAGAACTCAAACCAAAACATTGGCCGACCTGTTAAGACTTGACGCCGCACGCAGTGTGGAGCAGATCGCAGGGGCGCTTCGCAATCAAGTCGTGAAAGACCTGAAGCGAAAAGGTGCAGTTGTGGGCCTTTCGGGCGGAATCGACAGCAGCGTTGTTACCGCCCTCAGCGCCCGTGCCTTGGGCAAGGACAGGGTCCTGGCGTTGTTCATGCCCGAGCGAGAGTCGTCCGACGAAAGCCTGGTTTTGGGACGCATGCTGGCCGATCACCTGGGCATTCCAACGATTGTGGAAGATATCACGCCTATTCTGGAGGCCGCCGGCTGCTATCGCAGACGGGACGAGATGATCAGGACCGTAATCCCGGAATATCGGCCGGACTACAAGTGCAAGATTGTCCTGCCCGACCTGGCTCAGAATGCGTATCGGATTTTTTCAGTGGTCGTGCAGTCCCCGGATGGCCGGGAAACCCGGGCCCGGTTGACGCCTGAAGCCTATCTGGGAGTGGTCGCTGCCACGAATTTCAAGCAGCGAGTCAGGAAGATGCTGGAGTACTACCACGCCGATCGCCTGAACTATGCGGTAATGGGAACGCCCAATCGTCTTGAGTACGACCAGGGATTCTTCGTCAAGAATGGCGATGGAGCGGCAGATGCCAAGCCCATCGCACATCTGTACAAGACTCAGGTCTACCAGCTCGCAGAATACCTGGGCGTTCCCGAAGAGATCCGTCGCCGGCCGCCGACTACGGATACCTACTCCCTGAGCCAGTCCCAGGAAGAGTTCTACTTCTCATTGCCTTACGACAAGATGGACCTGTGTCTCTACGGCAAGAATCATGAGATGTCTCCGGCGGACGTGGCCGATGCCGCCGGCCTCACGCGCGAGCAAGTCGAGTACGTGTACGGTGATATCGTGTCCAAACGCAGAGCAACGCGGTATCAGCATTTGAAGCCGCTTCTGGTTGAGCCGATATCTGAGATTCCCCAATAAAGTAGATGGTGAGATTGGGATGATTCGGCAAATCCTTTCGAGACTGTCGCCCGTTCAAAAGAGCAAGCTCCGGGGTTGGTATCAAGGTGGCAAGCTCGCACTGATCCGGCGCTTCCGCTCCTACGACACAGCGGCCTTGAAGGACCGTCTGAGGGAGATGGGAATTCGGTCTGGAGATACGCTGCTCGTTCACACCGCGTACAGTCGGTTCCTTGGATTCCAAGGCTCTCCCAACGAATTGATCGACACTTTCCTGGAAGTGGTGGGAGCGACTGGCAATCTGCTAATGGTGTCCCTCCCATTCACGTCTTCCACAAGCGAGTATCTCAAATCGACCAGCGTGTTTGACGTTCGGAAGACTCCATCAAGAATGGGGCTGGTCTCCGAAGTGTTCCGCCGCAGGCCCGGAGTCCTTCGCAGTCTCCATCCAACTCACCCGGTATTGGTTTGCGGCCCCAAAGCTGAATGGATCGCTTCCGGGCACGAGAATTGTCCGTATCCGTGCGCACAAGGCTCCCCCTTTGAAAAGCTGCTGCAATTGAATGGGAAGGTTCTCTTCTTTGGCGTTACGGAGCTTGCCTTCACCTTCAATCACTACCTTGAAGATATGGTCAAGGACGACTTGCCCTTTGCCCTGTACGAAGAGCAGCCCTACGTGATGAAGGTCATCGATGGGGTCGGTAAGGTTCGATGGGTGAGAACCTACGCGTTCACGAAAGACGCCATTTCGCGGCGCCGACTACATATACTATTTGACGAGCTCGCCCGACGCGGGCAGATTACCAGGACTCGAATTGGAAACACGCGGATGGTCTTGATGGCAATCGCCGATACGGTCGCATGTACGAAGGAACTCGCCCGCAAGGGTGTCTACTTCTTCGAGATGGCGTGAGGAAGCGAACCTGCAGATGCTGAGAAGACTCAAGAAGCGCATCGATAGAACCAGCCGGATTGCCTTAACGAGCTGAACCGCTTCTGACAAATTGGTCCATAAGAAGCTGGGTCGAAAGAATACCGACCAGCGCCATATTGTCTTTCGTCCCGATCACCTGTCCCTTGCGGGCTTTGGCCACTAGCTTCTGGACCGCCAGGGGACTGAACAGGCCGTCTTTCTGGATCCGCCCCGGAGATAGCAGCTCATCGGCATACGCATCGCGCGCTGCCCCGGTCTGCGGGTCGAAAAAACTCCTGGCATCCGGGGCCCGGTAGGGCTGTTTCGGCCGATTCTTGACGGATGAAGGAATGAGCTGGCCGGCCGCCCGCTTCAGGATGTACTTCTCGTTCAAAACCTTCATTTTCAGGCGCGGCGGGATCGTGGCGGCGAACTCGACGACCCGGTAATCGAGGAACGGGAACCGTCCTTCCACCGAATGGGCCATGGCCATCCGGTCCCCCTGTGATGAGAGAATGTATCCGGGAAGAAGGCCCGTCGATTCCAGATACTGTGCCTGTGAAAATCCGTCCCACTGCGGATATTCGGACGGCAGCAGCTTCTCCATCTCTTTATAATTATCGGTATGCCGGACCTCGTCCTTTACCGCTTCGGAAAAGAAAACTTTCAGCTTGGCCGTCAGTTCCCACCGGGGAAGATGGGAAAAGAAAGGGTTGGACAGATCGGCGGAATCGACGTGAAAAAACGCCTTCAAGTAGGCGTCGGATTGCGCCTGGAGGTTCTGCATATACGGATAAAGCCGTTTTAAGAGCAGCGGGCGGCAGCGGGAATGGACATCCGCCGCCCAGAATCTTCGGATCTTGGCTTCCTTGAATATGTCGTATCCGCCGAGGAACTCATCCGAACCTTCCCCTGTCAGCACCACCTTGTAGCCGTGCTGGCGCACCAGCCGCGAAAGCAGGTACAGCGGGGCGGGCGCGGTGCGGAGGATCGGTTTCTCCGTGTGCCGGATCACATCGGGAAAGACCCCGCTGATGTCCCCGTACGAGCAGCTGATGGCCTGGTGGTCTGTCCCCAGAAAGTTGATGACATCCTGCTGATATCTGCTTTCGTCGAACTCCGCGTCTTGGAACGTCACTGAAAATGTCTTGAGGCGAGTCTCCGAGCAACGCTTGACGAGAGCCGTAATCACTGACGAATCCAGCCCTCCGCTCAAATACGCCCCAACAGGGACGTCGGACCGAAGCCGGATCCGCGTCGCATCACCGAGTAACTCCAGCAGTCGGCCCGCGCAGTCCTCCTCGCGCATCTGCTTATCGATATGAGAATAGTCCAGACTCCAGTAGGGCCAGACGCGCACCTTCCCGTCTTCGACGATCATGGAATGGCCGGGCGGAAGCTCCGCGATCCCTTTGAACATTGTCCTGGGCGGCGAGGTGTGCCAGAAGGTAAAAACCTGGTCCAAAGCTTCGAGATCGATGGCTCGTTCGACCGCAGGATTAGCGAGAATTGACTTGATTTCTGAAGCAAACACTAAGGCGCCGGCCTGCTGGGCGTAGAAGAGCGGGCGCACACCCACGCGGTCCCGAGACAGAAACAGTTTGCGCCGTCTGACATCCCAGATTGCAAACGCCCATTGGCCGTTAAAACAGCGCACGCATTCCTCTCCCTTGTCCTCATACATGTGGAGAATCACTTCGGTATCGGAATGCGTCGCGAACTTGTATCCTTTTCGAATCAGGTCTTCTCGTAATTCGACGTAGTTGAAGATCTCCCCATTAAACGTAATCCACAGGGACCTGTCCCCATTGGGCATGGGCTGCTGACCGCCAGACAGATCAATGATGCTGAGACGCGCGTGTGCCAATCCGACCGAGCCGCCAATGCCGACCGGATCGTTCGTGTAGACACCATTGGCATCAGGTCCTCGATGCCCGATCATGTCAATCATCCGGTGCAATAGCTCCGGAGCGACCAACTCACCGTCGAAATTTACTAGCCCGGCAATGCCGCACATAGGAGGGATAGCTTGAGGAAGGTGCCGATGCCGACCACTGACGACTTGATTCGCCCTATCAGCGCGAGTTCGACCCAGACCGTGGTGGGAAAGCGACTTGCGAGTAGCGTCAGCACTTGGTGGCGCGGCATGACGATGCCGTGCCAATCATCAGGCACCAGAGCGATCACTCCAAGAGAACCGTTCGAAGGCGTTCGCATCAAAAAACCAGTTTTCTTGCGTGGAACCCTTCCGCAAAACCGCTCCGGGAACGCGATTCGAGGCCGCGAATCCGCATCAGTCCCCGGAACGTGTCGTCGGTGAACCAGTCCTTGCCGCGTTGTGACGAGAAGAAGCGCTTCAAATGGTCGATCTTACGGCGTACTACCGGAGCGGATATCGGCACGTAGGTATTGGGCGTTGCCAAATCGGCCTCATATTTCGGGATTTCGTACTCGAGCACGAGGTGATTGCGCCAGGTGTTCCAGGTGAGTTCGGCGGCCAGGCGGTGATCCTGATGCCGGTCTTGCAGGTAGTGAGTGAGAATCACGTCGGGTTCGACTTCGCGCTTCATGCTTTCAAAGCGAGATTTCACCTCGGTGTACTGCGATTGCATGAAACAGTCGCGGAAGTCCGAAATGAAGATCTTGCTCGCGGCTGCGCGTGCAAGCAGCGCGCGCGCGCTGCGATGTGCCTCCGAGGCTCGGATTCCATCGGCGCTCAGGACAAACCACGTGACCTCGACGGCCGGCATGCTCGCGAGCCAGGTCAGGACGGTTGCGCCACAGCCTATCTCGAGGTCGTCGCTATGCGCACCGATGCACAACAGCCGCAGCGGTTGACCCCTGCGGGTTTCAGGTATTAGGCGCAGCATTCTTTAGATTTGTGCTTTCAGTGCGTCGGCCCAGGGCCGGTTGCCGCCCGACGTTCCGGAGGAAGCCGCTTGGAGATCACGCGTCGGAAAGCTTTACCCCTACAGGACCCCTAACCGCCACTTCTGTCCCAGGAGATTTTTCCCACACTTTCCAGGGAGTCTCCCCTCTCCCGTTCATCCGGTCGAATGTGATCTTGTCTTTGAAGGTGTCCATGGAAAGCCAGAACCCGGTGTACCTGTGTGAATACAACTGCTCCATTTCGATTAGGCGCCGGAAGGGCTCTGCCACCAGTTCTTCGCCCGACTTGATGTAGTCGAATACATCGTGCCTGAAATGGAAAAACCCGCCATTGAGCCAAAAGCCTGAATCCCGCATCGGTCCGATGTAGCTAACGATGCCATCTTCCCGGGCACTCACGGCGTGGAACGACTGCCAAGTTCTTACCGCCACAAAACTGCCAACGACGTTCTTGTCCTGACAAGCCTTGGAGTATTCCTGGAGCGGCAGATCTGACAGAGCGTCGCTATAGTTCGCGAAAAAAAATTCCTCACCCTCGAGGTGCTTGCGGACCGCGACCAATCGCTCGCCAATATTAGAATGCAATCCAGTTTCCACAAAAGTAATTCGCCAGTCCTGGACATCGCTTTGGAGCGGGTCAATGGTTCTGCATCCATTCGAAAGAACGAAATCGTTTGACATCCATTCGGCGTAGTTAACGAAGTATTCCTTGATCAGGTCGCCGCGGTAACCGAGACACAGAATAAAATCCTTGTGGCCGAAGTGCGCGTAATACCTCATCAGGTGCCAGATGATAGGTCTATAGCCGATACTCACCAGGGGCTTTGGAATCGTATCCGAATGCTCGCGCAGTCTGGTTCCCAAGCCGCCGCAAAACAACACAACCTTCATTCGTTTCCTCGCATACGGAGCCGCGACGAGATGGTAGTCACTTCGCGCTGTCGTGGTCAAGCGCAGTGACGTGTCTCAAGAGCGGACAACTCCGAGCGGTCGTTTGCGTGAGGAGCGGAACAACACATCTCCAAGAACCGGTACAGAAACGATCGTCTAACAGGGCCGACAAGGGTTGGACGGGTCATGTGTGAAGCGTTTTGCAGGGTCCGGGGAATTCTTTCACATTCTCTAGCGTCGGTCGTCTATTTCGCCTGAACGGGGCAAACGAAGTCTAGCTATAATCAGCCGCCTACCTAGTTGCTCAACATGAACGAATCCGGATCCGGCAACCACAAAGTGCGTACGTAGCTGGGCTTCTAAACGAGGATTTTGGGGATGAGACCAATAGCAGTGCTCGGTACTGGAATGGCGGGATTCGGCGCGGGGCATGCGTTGAGTAGCGCGGGAGTTCCATTCGTCTGCTATGACCGCAACCCGTACTACGGTGGACATACGTGGTCGTTTCGGTATGACAGCGGCTTCGTATTCGACGAAGGTGGACACATCTCCTTTACCAAGCACGAGCATATCCGTGAACTGCTTGCAAACAACATTGGAGGTCGCCATGAGGAGCCCAAGCTCAAGATCGACAACTATTGGCGTGGGCACCGAATCGTCCATCCTGTGCAGTGCAACTTGCGTGGGCTACCGCACGAATTGATCGTCAGTGTGATCAAGGACTTCGTCGAGGTGCACGAGACCCCGCTTACCGCGAAACCCACATACGCGCAATGGCTTCAGCAGGCCTATGGCCGTACGTTCGCCGAAACCTTTCCGATGGTATACGGGAAGAAGTACCACACGATCAGCATGGACCACCTGACCACTGACTGGATCGGTCCGCGTATGTACCGCCCGAGCCTCGATGAACTCGTGTACGGCGCCCTTGCGGGCCAACGCGCGAGCGTGCACTACGTCGACACGTTCCGGTATCCGTCGTACGGAGGCTTCATGACCTACTTGGAAGCCTTCGCCAAGCGATTTGATCTTCGCTTGAGTTACCAGCTCTCGGGCCTCGACTCCAAGGAGCGGGTCCTGCGGTTCGCAAACGGCGTTTCGGTTTCGTATGAACGAGTGATCTCGTCGATGCCGCTGCCGGAATTGATTCCCTTGATCGTCGGAGTGCCGCGCGACGTCCTGGAGGCTTCGCGGAAGCTCGCGTTTACCACCGCGGTCCTCATCAATCTGGGCATCAACCGGGCAGACCTTTCCGAGACCCATATCACCTATTTCTACGACGAAGACATCGTATTCTCCCGAGTGAACCTTCCACATATGTTCTCACCGAACAATGCCCCGCCTGGAATGGGCACAATACAGGCGGAGGTGTACTTCTCTGACAAATACAAGCCGTTCCATGGCCGTCCCGAAACGCTGGTCGAACCGGTGATCGCCGACCTCCGGCGCTGCGGATTCATCCGCGACATCGATTCGATCTTGCTGAAGGCCGCCGCCGTCAACCGCTACGCCAATGTAATCTACGACCATGACCGTGCTCCCGCGCTCGAACTCGTCCATGGCTTCCTGCGGGATATTGGCGTCGATTATTGTGGCCGCTACGGTAATTGGGATCACGCGTGGACGGACGAAGCGTTCATCAGCGGAGAACAAACGGCTGCTAGGGTGCTGTCTGAGATGCGCTCGTCGAAGTAAAGGTCGAATCGGGCGTTGCGGTCCGCTGTTCTGGTCCGAATATTGCGTGGCTAGGCGAGTTATTGGACGGTTTCCGCGATAGGCACCTAGGCGTCGTTTTCAGCGGAGGCGTGGCAGGCTACCGGCGCTTCAGAGGGCACTATCAAGCGGCAAAGTGGAGGAAATGAAATGAAAGTCTTGGTCACAGGAAATCGGGGTTACATCGGCACGGTCATGGTTCCGATGCTTCTCGAGGAGGGATTCGAGGTCGTCGGACTAGACGCCGACTTTTATGAGAAGTGTACGTTCGGCGAGTTGAAGCAGGATGTGCCATCCATCCGGCAGGATATTCGGGATGTAGAGCCCTCCGTCTTCCGCGGCGTCGACGCAGTTGTTCACCTCGCCGCGCTCTCGAACGATCCACTCGGCAACTTGAACCCGAATCTGACTTACCAGATGAACCACCACGCGTCGGTCCGGATTGCCAGACTCGCTAAGCAGGCCGGCGTCAAGCGGTTCATCTTCTCGTCTTCGTGCAGCAATTACGGCGCAGCGGGGGACGATCTTGTCGACGAAACGTCCGCGCTCAATCCGGTGACGCCTTACGGGATTTCCAAGGTGAAGTCCGAACAAGACATCGCCGAGCTCGGCGACGGCGACTTTACCCCCGTATTTCTCCGGAGCGCCACCGCATACGGCGTTTCGCCGCGTCTTCGATTCGATCTGGTATTGAACAATCTGGTGGCGTGGGCGTTTACCTCGGGGCTGGTCTACCTAAAAAGCGACGGTACGCCATGGCGCCCGATTGTCCATATCGAGGACATCTCCCGAGCTTTCATCGCAGCCTTGCGCGCTCCTCGTGACAGGGTGCACAACCAGGCATTCAACGTTGGGCGCACCGAAGAGAACTATCGCATCAGGGAAATCGCGGAAATCGTTCGAGAGACAGTCCCCGGTTGCAGAATCGAGTACGCCAAGGATGCAGGACCGGATCTGCGATGTTACCGGGCGGATTTCGGCAAGATTGCCAAGGAGCTTCCGGAGTTCAAGCCTCGATGGGATGCCCGACTGGGCGCCCGACAGCTCTATGACGCATACCGGAAAACGGGATTGAAACTGGACGAATTCGAGGGATCGCGCTTCAAAAGGATCGACCATATAAAGCAGCTGATGAGCACCGGCCTGCTGGGGAGTGACCTGCGCTGGAAGAAGGCCGGCGCCCACGCGTGAGATCAGGGCCTTCCCGGAGGCGCAAACGGAACTCAGGTGGGGAGAAGAACAAGAATGACTGAAGCCAAGAAAGGTTGCATGTTCTGCGGCACTCCGTTGCGCGCCACGTTTGTGGATCTGGGAATGTCCCCACTATGCGAGAGTTACGTCTCTCGAGAGCAGCTGGATCAGATGGAGCCGTTCTATCCTCTCCATGCTTATGTGTGCGAGAACTGCTTCCTCGTTCAATTACGCGAATACGTGAGCCCGAAGGAGATCTTTTCGGAATACGCATACTTTTCCTCTTACTCCGACAGCTGGGTACAGCACATGAATAGGTACACCGGCATGATCGTCGAGCGTTTGGGCCTTGGTCCGAAGAGCTTCGTGGTGGAAATTGCGAGCAACGACGGCTATCTGCTCCAGCACTTCGTTGCCAGAGGTATCCCGGTCCTCGGCATAGAACCGGCCGCCAATATCGCCAAAGTCGCCATCGAGAAGGGGATCCCGACTTTGGTGGAGTTCTTCGGGGAGAGACTGGCCCGAGAGCTGGCAGCGAAGGGAAAACTGGCGGACCTCATCGCCGGTGCAAATGTCCTGGCACAAGTGCCGGACGTGAACGACTTCGTCAAGGGAATAGAGATCCTTCTTAAGCCGCGAGGCGTGGTGACTATCGAATTCCCGCACCTCATGCGCCTCATCGAGGAGAACCAGTTCGATACGATCTACCACGAGCATTTCTCGTATTTTTCGTTCCTCACCGTGGAGAGGATCTTTGCCGCTCACGGGATGATTCTTTTCGATGTCGAAGAGACACCGACGCACGGAGGCTCATTGCGCATTTACGGCTGTCGCGCAGGAGGCTCCTCTTACCCGGTGGGGCGACGGGTGATCGAATTGAGAGCCCGAGAAGAGCAGGGGGGCTTCAACGGCCTCGGTCGGTATTCCACGTTTACTGAGCAAGTCAAAGAGACAAAGCGCAAGCTCCTTGAATTCCTGATCCGCGCAAAGCGTGAGGGGAAATCCATTGCGGGCTACGGCGCCCCGGGCAAGGGCAACACACTCCTTAACTACTGCGGAATTCGAACCGACTTCATCGACTACACGGTCGACCGGAGCTCGTACAAACAGGGAAAATTTCTGCCGGGCACGCACATACCGATCCATTCCCCGGAAAAGATCCAGGAGACTAAACCCGACTACGTCCTGATTCTCCCTTGGAATTTCAAGGATGAGATCATGACGCAGATGTCACATATCCGAACGTGGGGGGGGCAATTCGTCGCTCCCATCCCTGAGGTCAAAGTGTATCCGTGAGAGAAATTTCCGCACTCACAAAAACTTTGTCGCTTCAGGACGCAGGTCGGCGAATGTACGATTTGATCACCGAACTCTATCCGATCTGCAGGAGCATGACTGGGAAAGGGGTGCGGCAGACGCTTGAGATCGTCGGAAGAGGGATGCCCCTTCGCACCTGCGAGGTGCCAAGTGGCACTCGGGTGTTCGACTGGACCGTTCCGAAGGAATGGAACATCAGGGATGCCTACATCAGAGACCCCAAGGGCAAGAAGATCGTCGACCTGGCACAGTCGAATCTCCATGTGGTCGGGTATAGCGTGCCGGTTCGGCGGGTGATGAAACTCGCTGAACTGAAACAGCATCTCTTTACGCTTCCCAAACGGCCGGATTGGATCCCGTACAGAACGTCCTATTTCAAGGAGGACTGGGGATTCTGCATGAGCCACAGCCAGCTGACGGGGCTCGACGAAGGAGACTATGAAGTCTGCATAGATTCGAGTCTGGAGGACGGCCGCATGAACTACGGGGAACTCCTCCTCGAAGGGGAAAGTTCCGACGAAGTGCTCATCTCCACGCATATTTGTCACCCATCACTCTGCAACGACAATCTCTCTGGAATTGCTGTGGCCGCGCAGCTCGCCCATCTGCTCCAGCCGTTGCGTCTCAGGTACTCCTACAGATTTCTCTTCATTCCGGCGACTCTCGGTTCCATTACCTGGCTCTCCTTGAATCAGGAAGGCACGGAGAAAATCAAGCACGGACTCGTGCTGGCGGGTGTCGGCGATTCCGGAAAGACGACGTACAAGAAGAGTCGAAGGGGTGATGCGGCAATCGACAAGGCCGCCTGCTACGTTCTCGGGGCGTCTGGCGAAGACTACGGCGTGCTCGACTTCGTGCCGTACGGATATGATGAGCGACAGTATTGCTCACCGGCGTTCAATCTGCCGGTGGGGGTTCTGGCGCGGACGCCGCACGGCCAATATCCTCAATATCACACATCCGCCGACGACCTGTCGTTCGTCCAGGCGCCGTTTCTGGCCAATTCGCTTCTCAAGTGCCTGTCAATCCTGAACGTACTGGAAAATAACGCGGTCTGTGTCAACCAGAACCCCTGGTGCGAGCCACAATTGGGCAGAAGAGGCATATTCAGGTCGTTCAGCGAGCGGGCAAGGAATCCCGACTTCGAAATGGCTCTCCTTTGGGTTCTAAATTATTCCGACGGCCACTACTCGCTCCTCGACATCGCGGAGCGATCGGGACTGGCATTCGAGGCGATCAGGCTTGCGGCTGATGTTCTAATCGAGCAGCAACTACTGGAGGAGCGGCCCGCGGGCAAACCGTGAGGCTAAAGGGGAGTTCCGTGACATTCTCCGGGCGGAACGTCTTAGTGACGGGTGCCAGTGGGTTCATCGGCACCCATCTGTGCCAACGCCTCGCGGCTGCGGGAGCGGAGGTCCATGCTCTTTCCCGCAGTGCGCACTTGAACGACGCGTCATCATCGCTGACCTGGTGGCAAGGCGATGTCGCAGAAATAGATTCGGTCCGGATGCTCTTTCGCAAAGTCCAACCCGCGACTGTTTATCACCTGGCCAGCCATGTGATGGGAGCGCCGGACCTGCAACACGTGCTGCCGACGTTTCGGGCGAACCTCCAGTCGTCCGTTAACCTCCTCACCGCCGCGGCGGAGACTGGCTGCGGGAGATTGGTCATGACGGGCTCCCTCGCGGAACCAGAGCCTTCAAGGGGGGAGATGTTTCCAGTGGCGCCCTATGCGGCCGCGAAGTGGGCAAGCAGCGGCTATGCGCGGATGTTCCATGCACTCTATGGAGTACCCGTGGTCTTGGCTAGGGTCTTCATGGTCTATGGGCCTGCACAGAAGGATCTGAGCAAACTGATCCCGTACTCGATCCTTTCCCTTCTGCAGGGAAGATCCCCTGCGATCTCGAGCGGCGAAAGACTTGTCGACTGGATCTACGTCGACGATGTGGTCGAGGCGTACCTCGCCTTGGCGGACTCCCCCGGAATCGAGGGCCGGACGGTCGAAATAGGATCAGGAAAACTGATATCGATCCGGGAGATCGTCGGCCGAGTGGCGCATCTTGTAGGCCGGGGTATCGAGCCAACGTTTGGTGCACTGCCCGATCGGCCGATGGAGCCAGTGAGAATTGCCGCTGTGGAGCAAACGCGCGAGATGATCGGATGGTCACCTAAGACACAGTTGACGCAGGGGCTCTCCCGCACGATTGCGTGGTACACGGAGCACCTCAACGAACTGATCCATTCGGCGCCATCGTGAAGGAGGTTGGATCAGGGGACGAGGTCGTAGGGAGGGCCGGGTTGTTGCTTTGCTAAGAACCCATTCGCTGGGGAACTTTGTGACAGTCAAGGTTGGCGTCAGCTCCTCGTAGCCGTCCCGGGAAGTAAGCCAAGTTGTACAAGCCCGTCCCTCGCCGTACCGAACCGGAACTCGCCGAGCAGGCGCTGCAACCGCGCCTCGCACTTTCCGAGATTCGTGTAGTGGCGGAATTGCGAAAACCAGCTCGCTGATACGCGCGGCTGCTCCGGATCGATTTCCCACGGGTGCAGGTAGAAGATGAAGGGCTGTTGTTCGCGTCGGTTGATCGACGCCAGCCCCCAGTGCGACAGCCAGTAGGGGAGCAGCCTGAAGTATCCGCCTCCTGCCACGGGGAGCCGCAGGCCGAAGATGCTCGCCGTTGCCAAAGGCCACTCGACGATCGATTTCCCCTTCGGCGTGGACAGGCGGTGCGGGGCCCGCTCCGCGTTCGGGATGCCGTAGCGATCATGGTGGACCGGAAAGATGCTCGAATCATAGATGAAGCCCAGCTCCACCAGGATGTCGAGAGCCCAAAGGGATTCGCGAACGACCGAATAGCTCGCTGCGCGATATCCGGATACCCCTGTCCCGGTTATGTCCTCGAGGAGCTTCTTCGAGCGCAGCGTCTCTTCGTAGAATTCTTCCGGGGACTGCTCGTAGACAAGGCGGTGCGAGAACCCGTGGCAGGCGATTTCGTGACCGCCCGCGGCAATATCTTTGACCAGGCGCGGATACTGCTCTGCCACCCATCCCAGCACGAAGAACGTGCCTTTCACGTCAAACTGCTCGAACAGCGAGAGCAGCCTCTGTGTATTTCCGACCACGCGGGACTCACGCGAAATCCAGCTGTCGCGGGATATGCTCGAAGCCAGCGCCGCAACGTGAAAGTAGTCCTCCACATCGACGGTCAGCGCGTTGGGCACGCTCATGCTCGACTCGCTGCCGGTTTGAGTTCCACGCACCGCCGAGGGCGCCGCGTTTACAGGCGCCAGACGGAAAGACCGGCCGCGGCAAGAGCCTTGCGGTCGAACTGGCACTTGACGTCGACAAAACAGCCGCCCTTTGTAACCTTGCGTGCCAGTTTTTCCTCGCCCATGTCCTTGAACTGGCGATGGGCCACCGCAGCCACCATCGCTTCCGCAATCGGTAGCTTCTCCCAGGAGACCAGGTCCAGCCCGTACTCGTGGCGCGCCTCTTCGGGGTCGGGCACCGGGTCGTGGACGAATACCTGCACGCCATAGCTTTTCAGTTCGTTGATCACGTCGATCACGTGGGAGTTGCGCAGGTCGGGAACGTTCTCCTTGAAGGTCAGACCGAGGACGTTGATCTTCGCTCCCTTCACGGGGCTGCCGTTACGGATCATCTGCTTGATGGTTTGCTCGGCAATGAACTTTCCCATGTTGTCGTTGATGCGACGCCCGGCGAGTATCACCTCGGGGTGGTAGCCGAGCATTTCCGCCTTGAAGGTAAGATAGTAGGGGTCGACGCCTATGCAGTGGCCCCCGACCAAACCGGGGCGAAACGGCAGGAAATTCCATTTGGTTCCGGCCGCCTGGAGCACTTCGAGGGTGTCGATACCTATGCGGTTGAAAATGATCGCCAGTTCGTTGATCAGGGCGATATTCAGGTCTCGCTGGGTGTTTTCGATGACTTTGGCGGCCTCGGCGACTTTGATGCTGGAAGCGCGATACACCCCGGCGGTGACCACTGCGCCGTAGAGTTTGGCGACCCGCTCCAGTGTCTCCGGAGTGTCGCCCGAGACGACTTTCACGATGGTTTCGAGCCTGTGCTCCTTGTCGCCGGGATTGATGCGCTCAGGAGAGTAACCGACATTGAAGTCCTTGAGCCAAGTCTTTGCCGAATGCTTCTCGAGCACGGGAATACACACTTCCTCCGTCGCACCCGGGTAGACGGTCGATTCATACACCACGGTGGCGCCCTTCTTCATATGCTTGCCGACCGTGGTGCTTGCTCCAACCAGTGGCCCAAAGTCAGGCTGGCGGACATTGTCCACCGGCGTGGGAACGGCGACCACGATGATATCTGCGGCGGCAAGCTGCCTCGGATCATTGGTTACCGTCAACTGCGCCGCGGTGCGTAATTCCTCGCCGGACACCTCTCCAGTCGGGTCGAGGTGGCGGCGGTAATTCTCCACCTTCTCCGCGCTCAGATCGAATCCTATGGTCTGGAACTTCCTGCCGAATGCTGCCGCGAGCGGCAAACCGACGTATCCGAGACCGACGACGGCAACTGTGGACATATTCGTTCCCTTTTTTTCTTCGAGGGGTTCAATTCTCGCCGAAATCCTTGGCTGCCGCCGAACCCGCCGGGTCGCCCCGGGCGCAGGGCCGCTGGCACCGCCTCACCTGTCTCTTGACATTGCGAGTGTCGTTGGGAGGAGACAAAAAAAGCGTGCGTTGAGCGCTTGCTTTTGAGCATTTTGGCCGTAGTCCCGATAGAAGAAGGCATGGACACCGGGGATTGCTTGGCTTTGTCCGCACCTTCATGATATTGTCATGACGCTACCGAATGGCCCGGTGTAAGGGTGCGTGTAACCCTCCTGTCGTGGAAGGGGCTTATGAGCTGGATCACGTGGGTGGCAGTACTGGTTATGTGGCCTTTGGTCGGGCTGGCCGTTGCCTACTTGTTCGGTCGCTTTACCCACTGGGGTGAGATGTACGGAAATGCCGGGCAGCTTGCTCCTCCGGTTGTGAGGTATTTGCGTCGCGCCAAGCCTACACGGGTTCCGTCGCGCGCGGCAGCCCAGACCAAAGGGCGGAGCGAGGCCAGCGGCGGGCGCAGCGTCCATTAAGTCTGTTCAGGCATTGCACCCGGCGGAGAGGGTGGTTCATTCCGTGCGGGTTTTCCCGAGAGCTTCGGTTTCACTCCGACGCGGGCGCCTGTCGACCCTGTAAGTGGAATAGCGCGTCTTTGGCGCCTTCGGCGGAGTACGAGGCGACCGCCGCCGAAATCAGCTAGACTCCGCGCTCGCACGAGAACCCTCGTGGAATCGATCTCTCTTGATGCTCAATCGCTGAGCCCGTCCGGGTCCGGACAGCTGCCCTGCCGAACGTGAGGGCGAGCACAGCCGCCATGAAGGTGCTGGTGACAGGCGGGGCTGGCTACATCGGCTCTCACGCCTGCGTCGAGCTCATGCAGGCAGGGCACGAGGTGGTCGTGCTGGACAATCTCTGCAACAGCCACGCCGCGGTGCTCGAGC